>Ga0153916_10005016_pt1 | contig 10060 bp, 9 predicted proteins | sample Opewatmetagenome_FD_109642 | JGI IMG/M metagenome (GOLD analysis project Ga0153916, IMG submission 109642) | Freshwater wetland microbial communities from Ohio, USA - Open water 3 Core 3 Depth 4 metaG | ecosystem: Environmental > Aquatic > Freshwater > Wetlands | place: USA: Ohio, Lake Erie, Old...
CCGGTCTTCGACAGCAGCGCGAGAAATCCCAGGATGCCATTCAGCGGGGTGCGGATCTCATGGCTGATGTTCGCCACGAATTCGGATTTCATGCGGTTGGCCGACTCCGCCTCCTGACGCGCCGCCTCCAGCGCCGTATTCTGTTCTTCCACGGCGTTGAGCGTCACGCGCAGCTGCTCGGTCGCCGCGTGGACACGTTCCTGCAGCGTTTCCTGCGACGCCTTGAGTGTTTTGGCCATGGCATTGATGCCCGCCTCCAGCGCCCGCAATTCGCCCCCGGTATCGGTCTGGACGCGGACATCGAGGTCTCCCTGCTCGATGGCCTTTACGCCATCGGTCAATTTGATAATCGGGTCGATGATGTCCCGGCTCATGCGCCGGGCGAGCAGGGCGCTGGCCGCGAGAAACAGGATGGCGATCAGAATGCTGTTCTGCAGGATTTGTGTCCTCCGCGCCTGGGTAGGCAGACGGGAAATCTCCACGCTTACCCAGCCAAGGGGCCGGCTCGTCGTGGACCGCACGGGCTGGCCGGTCTCGGCGGAGGGCAAGCCTTTTTCGAGATAGTCATCGATAGCCAGCTCTGTCTGGAATATGGGTGCGCGGAAAATTTGTGTGGCCCCATCGTCGGACAGGGTGGTGGCGGGCGTTAGCTGGTTCTGGGAGGGATCAAGCGTTCGTGGCGAAGCCGACCCGACCCTGGCCAGTAGCTTGCCCTGCGCGTCGGCGATGACCACCGAGCGCACATCCGCTTCCCGCAAAACCGCGTTGGCCAGCGCCGTCAGAATTTCCGCGTTGCCGGAAAACACGCCGAATTCGGCCGCCGGTCCGAGTTGGCGCACGATGACGTAGCCGCGCTCGGTGAGCGACTCTTCCAGGTCGTGGATCTGGGCGGCGATGAAGTAGGTCGCGAGCAGAAACGCGATGGCGGCCGCCGGCAGCAGCGCCAGGAACAGGACCTTGTTTTTGATTCCCCAGTGTTTCATAGGCCGGTCATTTCGGTATGGCGAGTTTGCGTTCCAGGGTTTCCTCGTCATCGAGGATGATCCCCAGCGACTGTGCCACGTGGCTGTTCACCGACACGGAAAAATATTTTGGATATTGCGGCGCCGGCAGCCTCAGCGCTGGCTTGCCGGTTGCGGATACAAGTATCTCTGCCAGCTGCTGACCGATCTCGGCCGGTGTCGAGTGTACGGCGGCCAGCGCACCGGCTCTGACATAGCCCGGCGAAATGCCGATCAGCGGAACCCGGTGGTGATAGGTGGTCAGCAGGATGTTCTGGGCGTTGGTGCGGTTGAACACCAGCGGGTCCACGATACCCAGCATGACGTCGCTGTCGTCGAGCAGGCGGTCGAGGACCGTGACGGGATTCTCTTTTTCCGTGACATTTCCTATCTGTAACTGGAGTTTCCGGGGCGTCGCGATCGTGAGCAGTTCCTGTTCGTAGCCGCGGGTGCCGGGGCCGAGCAGCACGCCCACTCGCCTTGCCTTCGGCAGCACCAGCCGGATCAGGTCAAACTGCCGACCCAGCGGCTGGTCCAGATAAATCGCCGACAACCGGACCGGAGTGTTATTTCGAATTTTCTGCTGTTTGATTTCCTCGAAACTGATTTTCGGAATCAGCACGCTCAGGATCGGGGTCGGGAGACCAAGCGCGGCAACCTGCGCCGCCGCGACCGTGCCGACTGTCACAACCAGGTCCGGCGGTTTCTGTGAGGCGTTGAAGAGCCTGGCCGCAGGCGTATCCGAGAGGGCGATGACGGAGATAACCGGCTTGGCGTCGGGATCCTGTGCGAGATGGCGCTCGAGGCTTTCCAGCAATTCCGAGTAGATGGGGTGTGCCTTGTCGATGACCAGTACTACTTCGGCCCGGCCGGCGGCATAGGCTGCACCCCACAGAAGGAGAGTCAGTGCCAGACCGGAGCGCAGCAAAGGCTTTAGGTATTTCTGGACCATAAATTGTCAAGACGCAGGATCAAGCCATTAAAGCCGAATGGTAATCCGGGTCGCCCCCTTCTTTCTCTAAAAAGTGCTCATGCTTAAGGTGAAGAAGATGCGCTGGTCGTATACGTTTTCAGCCCGGAAGTCAGTGTAGTCATTGTGATTGGCGTTCTGCACTACCACGGCGGCTTCGCCGGGGGACGTTCCGGCATGGAGCTTGTAAGCCAGCCGCAGGTCGACGCGGCTGTAGAGTTCGGTGAAATCGCCGTTGCCCAGCCACAACATGTTTCCCACGCGGTAGTAAGCCGCGCTGGCAGACCAGGGGCCGGAGAGTTTGTGCATCAGCAATGCACTCGAACTGTAGCGGGGTACGGACGCTATGCGCTGAGTCTGATTCAGCGTTACCCCGGAGCCGAGATCCGTGGCCTTGTCGAACATCTGGGCGTGAGTCAGGATGAGGCGGTTGTCGCGGCTGGGCGAATAGTCGAGCTGAGCGTCGATGCCGTCGACGGTGACCATGCCTTCGTTGCGAAAACCGTATGCCTGAAAACTGCTTAACGGAGCGGCGGATGAAATCCTGGTTTCGGTGACGACGTCGCTGAGTTGGTCCCGGTAGAGACGGAGATCCCAGGTCAGGTGTTGCTCGGGGAGCTGGCCGAGGTAGCCGACCTCATAGGAGTGCATGACCTCGGGCTTGAGGGTGCCGGGGCCAACGATATTCTGATAGAGCAGGAAGTTCTGGTAATAGACGGTCTCGTTGCCTTTTTGTTCAACGATGCGCGGTGTTCTCAGGGCCTTGGATGCCGCCGCGCGCAGGGTGTGATCCGGAGTGAGGTGATAATTCACGGCGAGCCGTGGCGACAGATCGGTGTCGCCCATGTCCGTTTTCTCCAGCATGGCGCCGGCATTCACGGTTGTTTCAGGTGTCGCGCGCCATTCGGCATTGCCGAACAGACGATACTGACGGTCTTCCAGCGTGTCGGACCGGCTGAACCAGTGAACGGAACGCACATAGTCCGCACGTGTGCCGACACCCCAGACGAAACGCCAGTTCTGGAACGGGTTCAGGATATGCTGGAGCTCCAGATCATAGCGCTCGTCAACGGCATCGAAACCCACCGGTATTTGTGCCAAGCCGAATGGCGGTCCGAGATTGTATGGAACGATATAGCCATCGGTGAATCTCCGGTAGTTGTGATAGAACTGGGTACTGAATTCCTCTCCGGCGCCAAGGGCGTGGCGCCAGCGTAATTGTTCAAAGTGGGTGAGGGTGTCCGTGATGCGACCGGGGTCCAGCGTGGTGCCCGTGCCGGTTTGTTCGCTCGCATTGCTGGCACCCAGCTGGAGCTCCAGTGTGTCCGCCGTGCTCATGCGAAAGTCCGCCCGCAGGTTCGCAAACGGCACATGCGAGCTATCGACAACGTTCTGGAAACCGTTATCGGCGCGGTAGCCTATGCTCAGGCGCACATCGCTTGCGCTTGTTGTCCACCCCTGGCGTATCAGGCCGTCGCGGATGTGATGGCCGCCCTCTGCGGCCTTGGCGAAAGTGCCGGGGTCCTGGGACGGATGACGCGTAATGATGTTGATAACGCCGAGAAACGAATTGGCGCCGTAGGTCGCGGCATTCGGGCCGCGAACCACCTCGATGCGCTCAATGTCCTCGATGGCTACCGGAATTTCCGGCCAGAAAACGCCGCCGAGAAGAGGGCTGTATATCGAGCGCCCGTCGACAAGTACCTGCATGCGCCGTGAATATTCATCACTCAAGCCGTGATAGGTGACGGTGGCCTTGTAGCCGTTGGCATAGGCGACCTGAAACCCCGGCACCAGCCGGAACAGGTCGGCGATCTGCCGTGCCCCCGAGGCCTTGATCATGTCGCGGTCGATCACGGTTACCGCGGCCGGGGTTTCCGAGCGTGCCTGCGAAAGTCGCGTGGCCGACGAGACGGCAGGAATGTCTGTGAAGAACTCGGTCTCGGATACAAGCGGCGCCGGGTTTTCCGCGGTCGCCGCCTCGAGCGGCAGGATCGTGATTGCAGCAGAGAAGCACAAACTTGCCGCCAGGCAGAGCTGACGACAGCTTTGCGCTGTTTCAGTGTCGATTGGCATTTCCCACCCTCCCTTCCTGCCATGCGAGGCAGGAAATTATTGATCGGCACGAATTAGAGAACGGGCTGTTTTGGTTTGTGCCGTCGCCGGATTATCGCAGCAAAACCCGTTTTATTGTCAATGCGCGGGCCCGGCGGCGGTCGGACCGGGAAAATCCCGGCACTGTCGCTACAATAGGGAGATATGGGGAGAGTTGAAGAATGAAAGTGGCGGAGCGCTCCGGCGCGAAAATACTGCTGGTCGATGACGATGCCATCGTGCTGAGCACCCTGGGCGCGGGCCTGATGCGGCTGGGTTATGCGGTGCAGACCTTCGATAAGGTGGCCGCGGCGCTGGAGCATTACCAGACCAATCCCCCCGATCTCGCGATTCTGGATTACCGCATGCCGCAGATGAACGGCCTGGAATTGGCGCGGATTATGATCAAGGAGGTCTACCGCCCCGTCATCATGCTCTCGTCCTATAGCGAAGCGGCGATCGTGAAGGACGCCGTGGGTCTCGGGGTGTACACCTATCTCGTCAAGCCGGTGGAGGCCGAGCGCCTGTCCCCCAGCATCGAAGCCGCCCTGGCCCGCTTTGCCGAGGTCAACGTGCTCATCAAGCAGGGCGACAACCTGCAGGAGGGCATGGAAAAAAACCGCATCATCAACACCGCTGTCGGCATCATTATGGAACGGGCGCACCTGTCGCAGGATGTGGCCTTCGAGAGCCTGCGCAAGCTCGCGCGCGATCAACGCCGCCCGTTGCGGGACGTGGCCTATGATCTGGTGGATGCGGTATCCAGTGCCAACGCCATGATCAATCGGTTGAAACCCTAGCAACAGGAGATTGATTACACGCTGGTTTCCGCCCGCGCTTGACACCGATTTTCTTATCGTGTGTAGTGCACCCTGACTTGCATCACCGAGCCTTATCCCCGCTCACACCAAGTCAGTTTGCATTGTGTCCGTCGCTCTTGTCCCATCCCCGACAACAGCCTGTAGTTTGAGCCTTTTCCCTGCTCCCTTGTTGTCCCTTTGATGATTAGTTCTGCGTGCCACCCGTTTCTCTGCGCGCGCCCATCAGGCCATTCCCCCGCCTTGACCTAATTTATTTTGGCCAGCTGCCTTGGCAATTGGCGTGATGAGGAAAGGAAGAATGCGGATCGAAGTGCTGGACATGGGTTTGGCGTTATCCCGAAAAGCCCGTGTCCGCCCGGAGCACATCCGGGTTTCTCAGGGGCGGTCGTGGCGGGCACGGTTGCTCGCGGCTTTCGTTTTGGCCTCGACCGGTGCATTGCCGGTTGGCCCGGCATTCGCGGGGGAGGCGGTGGAGGGGCAATGCCGGCACTTGTGCGGCGCGGTCATGGACATGCGTGCGAACCGATGCGCCGATACCCAATGCCTGAAGCAGGCGGAGACGGCCTACGCCAGTTGCCTGTCCGGTTGCGCGAAGTCCGCTGGCGAGCCGGAATCGAAATCAGCCGATTTGAGGGAGGGAACATGAAGAACATGGCTGTGTTGTCGGTACAGATACTGTTCCTGGCGCTGATCAGCAAGCTGGGTTATTTCGTGGCGGAGCTCTTGTCCCTGCCCCTGCCCGGCAATGTGCTGGGCATGCTGTTCTTGCTCGTGCTGCTGTGGAGCCGGGTCCTGCCGTTGCGTCTCATCGAGAAGGGTTCGTTGCTGCTGGTGCAGCACCTCGCGCTGTTCGTCATCCCGATCGCCGTGGGGCTCATGAACTTCGGCGACCCGCTGCTGGACAACGGGCTGGTGATGTTGCTGGCGCTGGGGGTCAGTCTGGTGGTTGGTATCTGTGTCACCGGTCTTGTTTCGCAGCGGCTGGTAAAACCCAAACGGGAGGAAAGCCATGGAACCGAGTTTCCTGATCACGCTGTATAGCCTTGGCATCACCATCACGATGTATGCCTTCAGCCGCATGCTGGCGAAGGAATATGCCTGGCTGCGCGCGACCCCGGTGTTTATCAGCACGGCCCTGATCATCCTGATCCTGACGGTCGGCGGTGTGCGGGAGCAGGATTATTCTCAGGCCCGCGAGATCCTGGCGTTTCTGCTGGGGCCCGCGACCGTGGCGCTGGCGGTGCCGATTTACAAAAACCGCCAGCATCTTTATGCCCACGCCGTGCCGGTGGTTCTGGGTCTTGTGACGGGCTCGGTCGCCACCATTCTGGTGGTTGTCGCGGTAGCCAAACTTTTCCAGGCGACACCAATAGTTCTGCTGTCGCTCGGCCTTCAGTCCGTGACCGTGCCGGTCGCGCTGGATCTGGCGCACCTCCTGAAGGGCAGCGAGACCCTGACGGCCGGCGTGGTGATCATCACCGGCATGCTCGGCGCCATGCTGTCCCCGTGGTTGATGAACCGTATCGGTATACATCACCCCATGGCGCGCGGGCTCGTGCTGGGAACTCTGGCGCAGGAACAGGGCACGGCGCAGGCCGCGGTTGAAGGCGAACTGCAGGGGGCCATCGCCGCCATCGCCATGGGGGTGGCAGCCGTTTTCATCGCCTTGCTTGCGCCGGTGCTTATGCCGACGCTGATTTAGCGGAGAGCGGGCGAAGCCTGCCTGCCGGCAGAATGGTTAAAGGGGAGGGAAAGCGAAATGGGTGAACTGGGCAATTGGGGCTGGATCGCGTTCTGGGCGGTAAACGCCGTGACCATCGTGATTCTGGTGAAGTGTATTCTTAACGCATCGAAATGGTCCGATTCGTCGAGTGACAAATCGGGTATCTGCGCCGACACGAAACAATGTCCCTGCGAACGAGTCGAGGGCAAGGAATCCCGGTGAGCCGCAATGCCGTGAGACAGAAAAAACAAAAATAAAAAAACAAAAAAAACAAGAAAGCTGGTACAACTGAATGGCGGCCCCAGTGGCCGCCTTATTTTTTTCAGCGCGACCCGCGAATTCCCGAGGCCACCGCCAGCACTGGCGACAGCCATCCCGCCCCTTAAGTAATTCTGCCGCTGGGGAGTGTCGTCAGGCGAAAGGAATCGCCTGCCGGGTCAGCGCGACGGACACGATATATATAAAGATAGCGATCGCGCCCAGCCAGGCGGCGATGCGGGTTTTTTTGGTCCGGCCGTACTTGAGCCCGATCGCGCCGACCACAATGTAGGCGACAAGCGCCAGCACCTTGGCCGTGAGCCAGCCGTGCACGAAGGGATACTGCTGAATCTGGACGGCGAGGGCGATGGCCGAGGCGAGCAACATCGTGTCGATGATATGCGGCGCCACCTTCACCCATTTTTTCTGAAGCCGGGGCGATTCGCGCAGCATCCACACACCGCGGATCACATAGCCGGTGATGGAAAGCACGGCGCAAGTGATATGCAGGGTCTTGAGGGCGATGACCATCGGAACTCGTCGCTGCTTCCGGTTATTTACGATATCGGTCCGAGATGATGCGTACTCATTTAATATATTGTAAACGAAATTCCTTCAATGAATCTTGCCGCCGCCATTGCCTGCGCAGCTAAGCCGCTGATCGGCAGGACTCGGTGCTGATTCGCCCGCCCGGCATGCGGCTAAATGCCGCAGCGCCATGACGCATGAAAGACTTGCGGCTACCGACTTTCAGGATAAGAATTAATCAGGAAAGGGATTTGTTTGGTTGCCATGACAGCACTGCAAGATATTTTTTCCCAGACAGACGATGCCGTCTTCGCCATCGACGGGACATGCCGTATTGTTTATCAAAACAGAACATTCACCGAGATTTTTCCGCACGGAGGTCCGTCGTCCCGACAAAAATGTTACGAGGTGCTTTGTGGCCGCACCCTGGAGGGAAAAAATTTCTGCAATCCGGATTGTCCCGTCGGAAAATCCTTGTTGAAGGGACAGCCCGTAAAAAATTTCGACCTGTCGGTCCCGCGGGACGAGGGAGAACCAATCTGGATGAATATCGGCGCCGTGCCTCTGTCCGGGGTGTTTGACAACGTCGCCGCGCTTTTCATGCTCCGGCCTATCAGCACCCTTAGAGCCCCTCCGCCTCCGGCTGACGACAGCGACTGCAAGCGCCGGCTCACTCGCCGCGAACAGCAGATTCTGGCTCTGCTCGCCAAGGGGCTCGACGCCCAGGCCTTGGCGAACACGCTACATATCAGTTATGTCACCGCCCGGAATCATATCCAGCACATCTATGAAAAACTGGGCATCCACAGTCGGGCCGAGGCGGTGTGCTATGTCTTTCATCACGGCTTGATGCGTTAGATCTCACGCCTCCCCTTTCTGATAAAACTCTGCGCATCTCGGCCACACCGGCCGGACTAGTTTCTTTCCTTCCCACCCCCGGAAAAATGATGCGCGTGCATCATTGCCGGGTTGTTCGCGCCTCTGACATAGTCCCATCGTATCCAGAAAACCCAGGAGTCGTCCGGATCATTCCGGTGATCGTGAATTAGCCTGGTCAAATCTGTTTTCTTAAATTTCTTCGGGGGTGATGGTTATGAAAGTGGGGAAAATTTCTGCATATCTCATCGCAATCATGCTGCTCGTGCCGCTGATGGCCAGCAACGTCTGGGCCCACGGCGGCACGGGCGGGGGAGGCGGCGATGCGGTGGCCGGCAAAGCGATTTTCCAGGGCATTTGCTTTGCCTGCCACGGCACCGATGCCGGCGGCCGATTCGTGCGCAAGAGCATCCGCGGCGTTTCCGCCGGCAAGATCAGCAACATGATCCAGATGCGGCCGGCGATGAACTTCCTGTCCTATCTGACCACCACCGACATCAACAATGTTGCCGCCTATCTCGGCACCTTGCCGGCCACCACCAACCCGGAACGACTTGTCGGCAGTGGCAATGCGGTCAACGGCGAAGCCCTGTTCCGAAAAAACTGCACCGGCTGCCATTCCATGGGCACCAGTGCCCGGGTCGGACCCGACTTGCTGAATGTGGTCGGCAGGCGGCCCGATGTCTGGATTCAGGCGTTCGTTGTCGAGCCGAAAGCCCTGCTCAGTCACGCGGCGTTCGGAGCCGGCCTGGAAAACTATCCCTGGTGGATGTCCGACACCAACCTGTCCGACTACAACGCGCTCGACATCTGGGCGTATCTCAAGCTGCAGCTGGTTCGCGTCGAGACACCGCCGGTGACGCTGACGGCCGCGGAGTTCGAGGACACCAAGAACCTCTACTTCAACCGCTGCGCCGGCTGCCACGGTCTCTATCGCACCGGCGCCACCGGCCCCAATATCGGCGAGGTCAGGGCGAAGGTGATCGGCACCGACGGTCTGGGGGCGATGCTGCGCCACGGTACACCCGGCGGCATGCCCAACTTCGGCACGGCCGGCATTCTCAGCGACGATCAGATCACCAGGATGGCGGCCTACCTGCAGCTGCCGCCGCCGGTGGCGCCGCCGCTGCCGATGGCCGACATCCAGGCGAGCTGGAAGCTGTTGGTGCCGGTGGCCAGTCGTCCCACATCGCCACAAACCACGCGCGACTGGCAGAACTACTTTGGCGTCGTGCTCCGGGATACGGGCCAGATCGCGATCTTCGACGGTGGCACCCACGAAGAGCTCGCGCGCCTGAACGTCGGCTTCGCCGTGCACATCCTGCGTTCGTCGTCCTCCGGGCGCTACTTCTACGCCATCGGTCGTGACGGCGTGGTGACATTGATCGACCTGTGGGCGAGCACGCCGAACGTGGTGGCGCAGGTGAAGGGTTGTCACGATGCCCGCAGCGTGGACGGCAGCAAGTTCACGGGCTACGAAGACAAATATCTCATCGAGGGCTGTTACTGGCCACCGCAGTATGTCGTGTACGACGGCCTGACGTTACAGCCGCTGGCCCGGAATGACATCCCCATGACCAGCATCACCGGGGAGACGCTCCCGGAGGTTCGGGTCGCGGCCATCGTGGCCTCGCCCTTCGACCCGGTATGGGTGGTCAACCAGAAGGAATCCGGTTATGTCGGCATCGTCGACTATTCGCAGCCGGGATTCCCGCTGGTGTCGAACATCGCGACCGAGCGCTTCCTGCATGACGGCGGCTGGGACCACACCAAGCGCTACTTCATGACG
>Ga0153916_10005017_pt1 | contig 10060 bp, 8 predicted proteins | sample Opewatmetagenome_FD_109642 | JGI IMG/M metagenome (GOLD analysis project Ga0153916, IMG submission 109642) | Freshwater wetland microbial communities from Ohio, USA - Open water 3 Core 3 Depth 4 metaG | ecosystem: Environmental > Aquatic > Freshwater > Wetlands | place: USA: Ohio, Lake Erie, Old...
CCGGCGGGCGAGCAGCATGGTCCTCGATCCGGCGATCGTCTCCATCCCGGAGACGATCCATTTCCCGATGCCCAATGGTCGGATGGCCCACGCGCTCTACTACCCGCCGCGCAACCCGGGGTTTGGCGCCCCGGACGGGGAGCGACCGCCGCTCCTCGTCCAGTCGCACGGCGGGCCGACCTCGAACGCGTCCACCGCGCTCGACCTCGGCAAGCAGCTCCTGACCAGCCGCGGAATCGCCATCGTTGACGTCGACTACGGCGGCAGCACGGGCTACGGGCGGGCTTATCGCTCCGCCCTGAACGGCGCCTGGGGCGTCGTTGACGTGGATGACTGCGTCGCGGCCGCCCGCTTCCTGGCCGACCGAGGTGACGTGGATCCCGCGCGTCTGGCGATCTCTGGAGGAAGCGCCGGTGGCTACACGACGCTGTGTGCGCTCGTGTTCCGGGACGTCTTCGCGGCCGGAATCAGCCTGTTCGGGGTCGCCGACCTGGTGGCCATGACCAGCGACACGCACAAGTTCGAATCGCGCTACCTGGATCGGCTGGTCGGCCGGTACCCGGAGGCGGCCGATCGCTACCACGAGCGCTCGCCCGTCCATTTCCTCGACCGGATCACCTGCCCCGTGCTGGTCATGCAGGGCCTCGATGACCGGGTCGTGCCGCCGTCGCAGGCCGAGGCGATCGTCGCGGCGCTCGAGGCGAACGGCATCCCGCACGCCTACCTCGCGTTCGAGGGCGAGGGCCACGGGTTCCGCGGCGCGACGGCGATCCGTCGTGTCGTCGAGGCCCAGCTGTCGTTCCTCGGCCAGGTGTTCGGCTACGCCCCGGCGGATCATCTCGAACCGCTCGACATCCCCGGCGTCGAGCGCTGGCTCGCCCGCTTGCCACAGCGACCCTCCCGCCCGGTCGAGGCCCTGCGCACGGGGGCCTGACGGCCACGTGCTAGGCTTCCCGGCCATGAGCATCGTCGACGCTGCCCACTACCTGTTCACCTCCGAGTCGGTGACCGAAGGCCACCCGGACAAGATGTGTGACCAGATCTCCGATGCCATCCTGGACGCGATCATCCGGGAGGATCCGATGGCGCGCGTCGCCTGCGAGACGGCCACCACGACCGGCCTGGTGATGGTCCTCGGCGAGATCTCCACCCAGACCTACGTCGACTTCCAGGCGATCGTCCGCGACACGGTGTGCGACATCGGCTACACGCGGGCCGACTACGGCTTCGACTACCTGACCTGCGGCACGCTCGTCTCGGTCAAGGAGCAGTCACCGGACATCGCGCGGGGCGTGGACGCCGCGCTCGAGGTCCGCGACGACGGCGCATCGGCCTTCGAGCTGGGGGCTGGCGACCAGGGCATGATGTTCGGCTTCGCCTGCCACGAGACGCCCGAGCTGATGCCCCTCCCGATCGCGCTCGCCCATCGGATGGCGCGGCGCCTGGCGGAGGTTCGCAAGTCCGGCCAGCTGGGCTATCTGCGGCCGGATGGCAAGACCCAGGTGACCGTCGAGTACGACCACGGCGTCCCGGTCCGGGTCCGGACCGTGGTGGTCTCCGCCCAGCACGACCCCGACGTCCAGGCCGAGCGCCTCCGTTCCGACATCGTGGAGACGGTGATCCTGCCGATCATCCCGGCCCACCTGCGCATCGCGGACCCGGTCATGCACGTCAATCCGACCGGACGCTTCGTGACCGGCGGCCCGATGGGCGACGCCGGGCTGACCGGGCGCAAGATCATCGTCGACTCGTACGGCGGGATGGCCCGTCACGGCGGCGGCGCGTTCAGTGGCAAGGACCCGACCAAGGTCGATCGATCGGCCGCCTATGCTGCACGCTGGGTGGCCAAGAACGTGGTCGCCGCGGGCCTCGCCGATCGCTTCGAGGTCGAGGTCGCCTACGGGATCGGGATCGCGCGCCCGATCAGCCTGAGCGTCGATTCGTTCGGGACCGGACGGATCCCCGACACGGCCATCCAGTCGCTCATCGAGCGTCACTTCGACCTGCGCCCGGCGTCGATCATCGCAGCGCTCGACCTGCGCCGGCCGATCTACCGCCAGACCGCGGCCTACGGCCATTTCGGCCGGCCGGACCTCGACCTGCCCTGGGAGCGAACCGACAGGGCGGCCGCCCTTGCCGACGAAGCCGGGCTCCCGGAGCCCGAGTCGGCGGCGAGTCTGTCCGCCTAGCGTTCCCCGGCGAAGGCCCGTACCCCGGCCTCGACGGCCTGCTGGTCCTGCGCCGCGTCGCCGCCACTCACCCCGACCGCACCCGCCAGGACACCGTCGCGTTCGAGCGGCACCCCACCGGCAAACACGATCGTCCGGCCGCCGGCCACCGACGCGTAGCCATAGAACTCCGCGCCCGGCTGCACGATCGGCGCCAGTTCGCCGGTCGGCATCCGGTTGACCAGCGCGGTGAACGCCTTGTCGCGGGCCAGCGTGATCCCGACGAGGTCGGCTCCGTCCATCCGCTCGAAGGCGACCAGCTGGTCCCCCGAATCGACCACCGCACAGCTCATCGCGACGCCGAGCCCGCGCGCGACGTCCTGGACCGCGTCGATCACGGCTCGCGCCGCGGCGAGCGTGAGACCGCTCGCCTGCGAGGCGGTGGGGCCTCGCCACCGATCGACGTTGTCGAGCGGGAACGGCGTCTCCGCCGGGACGCCGTCCGGCGGGCTCATGCCTGCTCGGCGACCATCGCGATCGGCGTCGTGGCACCGGCTCCGCCGGTCCGTCGCGACTGCCGCCCCAGCAGGTACTGGCCGATGGTCAGGATCGTCAGGGTGACGACGAGCATCACGGCAGCGACGGCATTGGTCTCGGGCGTCACCCCCTGCTTGGTCTGCCCGAAGATGTAGAGCGGGAGTGTCTGGGAGCCGACGCCGGCCACGAACGACGAGATCACGTAGTCGTCGAAGCTGAACGTGAACGACAGCAGGAAACCGGCCACGATCGCCGGCAGGAGCTGCGGGAAGGTGATCTGGCGGAACGTCCGCCAGGGCGTCGCGAACAGGTCGTAGCTGGCATCGACGAGCGTCCGATCCATGCCCGACAGGCGCGCTCGTACCAGCAGCAGCACCAGGCTCAGGTTGAACAGGACGTGGGCCAGGATGATCGACCACTGGCCCAGTCCGACCTTGAACGGCTTCCCCCCGTCCGCGATGGAGGCAAAGAACCCGTTCGCCGTGTTCTGGAACCCGGAGAAGAGGATCAGGGTCGCCAGCGCGATCACGATCTCGGGAATGATGATGCTGACGTAGGTCAGGGCGTCGTAGAAGCCCCGCAGGCGCTTCGGCACGCGCTGCAGTCCGAGCGCGGCCATCGTCCCGAACGCGGTGGCCAGGATGGCGTTGACGATGCCGATCGAGACGCTGTTCCACAGGTCGCGCTGGACCTGGGTGTCGCTGAGCGCGCGGGCGTACCACTTGAGGCTCAGCCCGTTCCAGTCGGTGAGGTACCGGTTGGTGCCGTTGAAGCTGAACACGACGACGACGACGATCGGCAGGAACAGGAACACGTAGATCGCCGCGGTGTGGAACCTGAACCAGCCCTCGACCAGCGACTTGAAACGGTCCCGGCCGAGCGCAACAGGGTGCGAACGCTGCGTCGTGTCGATGGCCATGCCCGATGCGCTCACAGGAGGCTGACCTCCCGCCCGCGACGCCCTCGGTTCGTCGCCCACAGGTAGAACGACACCGTGACGAGCATCACGAAGATCAGCGTCACGGCCTTGGCCGAGCCGGCCGGCCAGTCACGCGAGGAGAGGAAGTCGAGCTGCAGGACGTTGCCGATCAGGAAGATCTTGCCGTTGCCGAGGATGGCGGGCACGACGTACTCGCCCATCAACGGGATGAACACCAGGATGCTGCCGGTGATGAGCCCGGGCCAGACGATGGGCAGGGTGACCTGGCGGAAGGTCGCCCAACGCCCCGCACCGAGATCCTTGGAGGCCTCGAGCAGCGTCCGGTCGAGCCGCTCGAGCGTCACGTAGACGGGGAAGATCATCAGCGGCAGGTAGTTGTAGACGATCCCGATCAGGACCGCCCACATCGTCCCCAGGATCTGCACGTTCTGTCCGGTCAGGTTCGACAGGAAGCCGCCGATGCCGTCGCTGCCCAGGATGATCACCAGCGAGATCGTCCGGATCAGGAAGCTCGTCCAGAACGGGATCACCAGCAGGATGAGCAGGAGTCCCTTGCGCTTCGTCGCCCGCGTCGCGATGAAATAGGCGAGCGGGAACGCGAGCAGGACGCACAGGATCGTCCCCGAGACCGCGATGAGCAGGCTTGACGTGAACGGTCCCGGGCGCTTGAGCAGCGTGCCGTAGTTGTCGAACGTGAAGGCGGCCTGGTACCCGCCGTCCGGCGCCCGCACGCCGAAGCTGTAGATCACCACGATCGCGAGCGGCAGGACGAGGAGCACCAGGTACCAGAAGGTCGCCGGGGCCATGAGCAGCCCGGTGACGAGCCCGCTCCTGACCCTGCCCGGTGCCCGGGCGTCGCTGGTCACCGTACTCCTCGCCTGCCGCTCGCCGGTTCGCTCAGCCCTGCTTGAACTCGGCCCAGATGTCGGCGCGCTGCTGGTTGCCGCTCTGGTCGGTGGAGATCGACAGGCGGCTCAGCTCGTCGTCCGGCACGTAGACGGCCGGGTTGTTCGCGAAGTCGGGGGGCAGGAGCGGCTTGGCCGCGTCGTTGCAGCTCGCATAGCCGGCATAGAGGCTCTCGACGACCTGGATCTTCGGATCCTGGATCCAGTCGAGGAAGGCATAGGCGGCATTCGGATGGGGGGCGTCGGCAAGCAGGACCCAGGTGTCCGTCCAGAAGATGGTCCCCTCGGTCGGGACCGTGTACTTCGTGTCCTTGTACTTGCCGCTGGTGTCGGTCTGCATCAGGTAGGCCGTCCCGTTCCAGGCGAGGCCCATGACCGCGTCCTCGTTCTGGAGGGTCGTCGGGTAGTTGTCCGAGTCGATCGACTGGAGGTGCGGCCGAAGCGCAAGCAGTTCCTTGCGCGCGATCTCGAGCTCGCCCGAATCGGTCGTGTTGACGTCGAATCCGTGCAGGCGCAGCGGCGCGACGAAGACGTCGCCGGGCGAGTCCACGACCAGCGTCTTGCCCGAGTACTTGGTCTTGGCGAGGTCGAAGAAGTCCTTCCAGGAGGCGATCGTCTCGCTGACCTTGTTGCCCCGATAGATGATCCCGGTCGTGCCCCAGTCCTTGGGAACCAGGTACTCGTCATTCGGGTCGAACGGCATGCCCTTGAACTGCTTGCTGATGTACTGCAGGTTGGGCAGGCGGCTCTTGTCGAGCTTCTGGAGGAAGTTGTCGGCAGCCAGCGTCGCCACGAACTCGGCCGTCGGAACGGCGATGTCGTACTGGCCGGTGCCGCTCGCCTTGAGCTTCGTGACGAGCTCCTCGTTCGACGCGTAGGAGTCGTAGACGAAGTTGCTGATGCCGAACTGGTCCTGGAACGTCTTCTGGTTGTCCGGGCTGAAATAGCCGGACCAGTTGTACAGGTCGAGCTCGCCCTCGAGCTCGTAGCTGGGCGCCGCCGTCGGCGCCGCCGACGCCGACGCTTCGGCCGTCGACGGCTCGGCGGATGGCGCGCTCGACGCCGCCTCGGACGGGGCCGACGTGGCGCTGCTCCCGCTGCAGGCGGCAAGGAACGCGCTGGCTCCGCCGAACGCAGCAAGCGTCATGAACCGACGCCGGCTCAGTTGCGCTCGCAGCAGGTCGAGCCGGTATTGCCGCAGGGCCTCGTCCACCGTTGCTCCTCCTCTTGTCGGCGGCATGCCGCCGGCCCAACCCCGGTCGTGCCCGCTCCGGCGGGCGGCGCTTGCCCCAGGCCCCCTAGTGCGTCAGCACCAGGTTTGCCTCCTCATGCCATCGGACGACCACGGCGTCGCCAGGTCCCAGGCCCTGGCCAGCCGTCGCGCCCGAGGCGTTCTGCCGGCGAACCACGAGCTCGCCGGCGCGTTCCGTTTCGATTCGGTACTCGGTCTGATCACCGAGATAGGTGCCTTGGCGGACACGGCCGGCAACGCTCGCCCAACCGGGCTCGTCGGTGTCGATGGATTCGGCCGGCTCGACCCGAAGCCGCTCGGGACGGATGGCCACGACGACCGCATCCCCGACCGCCGGGGTGGCCGACGGGTCGGTCACCGGTCCGACCAGGCGCAGGCCCCGATCGCTTTCGATGTGCGCGCGCCGGGTGGCGGGATCGAAGGTCGTCACGCGACCCGTGATCGGGTTGGACACGCCGATGAAGTTGGCGACGAAGCGGTTGACCGGCCGCTCGTACAGCTCGGCGGGGTCGCCGTGCTGCTGGATCAGTCCGTCGCTCATGACGACGATCACGTCGGACATCGTGAGCGCCTCTTCCTGGTCGTGCGTCACGTAGACGAAGGTGATGCCGACCTCGCGCTGCAGCGCCTTGAGCTCGAGCTGCATCTCCTTGCGCAGCTTCAGGTCGAGCGCGCCGAGCGGTTCATCGAGCAGCAGCACCGTCGGTCGATTGACCAGCGCTCGGGCGAGCGCGACGCGCTGCTGCTGGCCGCCCGACAGCTCCCACGTCCGGCGCTTGGCGTAGCCGCTCAGGCGAACCAGGTCCAGTGCCTCGGCAACGCGGCGTTGCTCTTCGGCCTTGCCGACCTTTCGCTGGCGCAGCCCGTAGCCGACGTTCTGGGCGACGTCCATGTGCGGGAAGAGGGCGTAGTGCTGAAACACGGTGTTGACGTTCCGCCGGTACGGAGGGACGCCGGCCACCGGCACGCCTGCGAGGAGGATCTCGCCCTCGGTCGGCTGCTCGAACCCGGCGATCATCCGGAGGGTCGTCGTCTTGCCGCAACCGGACGGGCCGAGCAGGCTGTAGAAGGTTCCCCGCGCGATTCGGAGGGTCATCCGGTCGACTGCGGTGACCGTCCCGAACCGCTTCGTCACATCGACGATCTCCACGTCCGGCGTCGCCGCCGAGGCTGAGGCCGAGGTGCCCATGGCCGCCGTGTCCGTGGTCGCGCGTGCTTCATCCGTGATCGGGCGAGACGCGGTCGAGACGTCCGGTGTCAGGGAGGTGGTCAAACGGCGGCCCTCGAGGTGCGGCTCCGGGGCGCTTGGACGATGGACCCTGTAGCGGCGCTACAGGATCGCTGCATGGTACGGGCGAGGACGGCGAGCGTCAACGCAGAATTGCTGCGAAATTCGCACACCCAGGGTACGTTCCGGTGTCGGCATCGTGACCCCCTGTACCTATACTTCAGGCTCTTGAAGTCGCCGCGAGAGGTTGGCCATGGCCCGTGAGCTACAGCTCGGCGCCCGCATCAGGACGTTGCGCCAGGCGCGCCGGCTCACGCTGCGCGACGTCTCCGAACGCGCCGGGGTGACCGAGAGCTTCCTGTCGCAGGTGGAGCGGGAGGTCACCAGCCCATCGATCGCGACCGTGCAGCGGATCGCGCACGCGCTCGACCTGTCCATCGCCCAGCTGTTCGCCGACGAGCCCGAGGCCGGCCGGGTGGTGCGACGCGAGGCCCGCCGGCGGATCGCCTACCCGGGTCTCAAGGCCGTCGATGAGTTCCTCACCTCGAATGTGGCCGGGCGACTCCAGGTGATCCTGTCGACCATCGAACCCGGCGGTGGGACCGGCGACGAGCCGTACACCCATGACTCCGATGAGGAGGTCGTCGTGGTGCTCGCCGGCGTCCTGGACCTGTGGGTCTCCGACGAGCACTACGTGCTGCGCGAGGGCGACGCCATCACCTTCCCGTCGCGCCTGCCGCACTGGAACATGAATCGCAGCGACGTCCCGGCCTCGGTCCTCTTCTGTGTCACGCCGCCCAGCTTCTGAGGCCCGGCCACGCCCCTAGAATGGGCGCCACACATGTATGCGGTCATCCTGGCCGGGGGTGGCGGAACCCGGCTTCATCCGCTGAGTCGCCCGGAGCTCCCCAAGCCGTTTCTCCCCCTGGTGACGGGCGAGACCCTCGTCCAGGCGACGGTCGCGCGACTGGCCGGGGTCACCGATGACGTCACGATCGTGACCGACCGGCGCTACGAGCGGCTCGTCCGCGGGCAGCTCCCCGGTGTTCGGATGCTGCTCGAGCCGCTCGGGCGGAACACGGCGGCGGCCATCGCCCTGGCGGCCCTGGCCATCGACCGACGCGACGACGAGGTGATGCTCGTCGTGCCGGCCGATCAGACGGTGCAGCGGACCGATGTGTTTGGCGCCGTGTTGCGCGACGCCGCCGAAGGCATGGCGACCGGCGCCTTCGGCATCGAGGATCCGCTGGTGACGCTCGGCATCGAGGTCGATCGGCCGGCCACCGAATATGGCTACCTGATCCCGGACCTGGCCCGCGGGGAGCGGGTCCACGGGCTGCAGGGTTACCCGCTGCGACGTTTCGAGGAGAAGCCCAAGGTGGAACGGGCCCAGGAGCTGACGCAACAGCCCGGCGTCGCCTGGAACGCCGGAATCTTCCTGTGGCGCCGTCGCGCGATCCTGGCCGCGCTCCGGCGCTACACCGGCCTGCTGCAGTCGCTCGGACCGATGGTCGCGTCGCCGCAGATGCTGGACCGCGCCTACGAGTCGATCCAGCGGGCGGTCTCGATCGACCACGCCGTCATGGAGAGCGCCGCCCGCAACGGGACGGTCGTGATGGGGTCGATGGATGTCGGCTGGTCGGATCTTGGATCGTGGTCGTCGTTGCTGGCGGCGATCGGTGCACGCGGCACCGGCTCCGTGGTGCAGGTGGGCGAGACCGTCACGGTTGAGGGCGACGACCTCGTGGTCCGGCGGGTTGCCGGGCGGCTCGGCGTCATCGCACCACCCGAGCGCGGTAGCATCACGGCCACGCAGCCGCTGGCCCTACTGCGCGGGTCCGGCCCGGACCTGGCCCTCGTCGAGGCGCTGATCGAGCGCTGTTCGGCACCGGAGGTTTGACTTGACGCTGGTCCGCCACGCGCCCGAGCCAACGACCATCGTGTTCGGCACGGACGGTTGGCGGGCCCGGATCGCCGATGAGTTCACGTTCGACAACGTCCGTCGCTGCGCGGATGGCGTGGCGAGCTACGTCGTCGAGCGCGGCGAGCAGGCCAGGGGTGTCGTGATCGCCTATGACCGGCGCTTCGCGTCCGAGCATTTCGCGGCGGCAGCCGCCGAGGTGCTGCTCGCCCACGACATCCCCGTCGCGTTCGCCGACCACGCCGTCCCGACCCAGATGAGCTCGTTCGAGGTGGTCGAACGAGGCGCGGCGGCCGGTATCGTCATCACCGCCAGCCACAATCCGTGGGTCGACAACGGGTTCAAGGTCAAGGCTCCGACCGGGGCGGCAGCGGGCGCTGACATCCTCGGCGTCATCGAGGCTCGCCTCGCCCGCAACGGGACCGAGGCGATCGCTCGCCGTCCGTTCGCCGATGCCGAGGCGGCGGGCCTGGTCGAGCGGTTCGACCCGTTCGATGGCTACGAGCGCTTCGTCCGACGGACGCTCGACCTCGACGCGTTGCGGGCTGCCGATCTGAGCGTCCTGGTCGACCCGATGTGGGGCGCCGGGAGCGGCTGGATCTCGCGACTACTGGCGGGTGGGCGGATCCGGGTCACCGAGATCCACCAGGAGCGCAACCCGTACTTCGGGGGCGTCAATCCCGAACCGATCCGGCCTAACATCGACGAGGCGCTCGCGCTGATCGCCGGCGGCGGCTACGACCTCGGGCTGCTCCTGGACGGCGATGCCGATCGGGCCGGGGCTGCCGATGAGCGCGGGACGTTCATCCATCAGCTCCAGGTCACCGGCCTGCTGATGTACTACCTGGCCGAGCATCGCGGCTGGCGCGACCCGGTCGTGGTCAGTGTCAACAACACGTCGATGGCGGGACGCCTCGGCGAGCACTACGGGATCGCCACCTTCGAGACGCCGGTCGGTTTCAAGTTCATCGGCCCGAAGATGATCGAGACCGGGGCGATGATGGGCGCCGAGGAGTCCGGCGGGTTCGGGTTCGGGATGCACCTGCCCGAGCGCGACGGTGTCTATGCCGACCTGCTCCTCCTGGACCTCTTCCTGCGCGAGCGTGCCG
>Ga0153916_10005018_pt1 | contig 10058 bp, 5 predicted proteins | sample Opewatmetagenome_FD_109642 | JGI IMG/M metagenome (GOLD analysis project Ga0153916, IMG submission 109642) | Freshwater wetland microbial communities from Ohio, USA - Open water 3 Core 3 Depth 4 metaG | ecosystem: Environmental > Aquatic > Freshwater > Wetlands | place: USA: Ohio, Lake Erie, Old...
ACGTCCGAGGGAGCGCCGACTTCTTCGTGGCCGGGCGCCGGCTGGGGGCGCCGCTGCTCTTCGCGACCGTGCTTGCCGCCAACATCGGTGCGGGGACGACGATCGGCGCAGCCGGGGTGGCGTATCGTGACGGCCTCAGCGCGTGGTGGTGGAACGGCGCGGCGGCCATCGGATCGATCTTTCTCGCGTTCCTCGTCGGCCCCCGCATCTGGCGAATCGCCTCGGCGCACAACCTCTATACCGCGGGTGATTACCTCGAGCTCCGGTACGGCCGCACCGTCCGCGGCATCGTCACGAGCCTGATCTGGCTTGGCACGTTGTCGATTCTCGCAGGGCAGCTGATCGGAGGTGCCGCGATCCTGTCCGTCGTCGCCGGCGTGCCGCGATGGATGGGCACGGTGATCAGCGCCGTGGTGATGATGGTGTATTTCGTTGCCGGCGGGCTGCTCAGCTCTGCGTGGGTCAACGCGGTGCAGCTTGTTGTGCTGCTGGCCGGGTTCGTCGTTGCGGTACCGATGGCCGTGACGCATGCGGGCGGGGTTGATGCGCTGACGATGACCGCGCAGCCAGGCTTCACCGACTTCTTCTATTCCGCGGGCGCGCGCTCCGGCTGGACGTTCCTGATCCTGTTCGGCCCGGCGTTCATCGTGTCGCCGGGGCTGCTGCAGAAGGCGTACGGCGCGAGCAGCGAGCGCGCCATCCGGGCAGGGATCGGGGGGCAAGCTGCGGCGCAGGCGCTGTTTGCCTTCCTGCCGGTCGCAATCGGGATGTCCGCGCGGGCTGCACACCCCGGCATCACGGATCTCAACCTCGTCCTGCCCACGGCGTTCATCGAGCTGCTGCCGCCGTGGATTGCCGCGTTGTCTCTTGCGGCGGTCTTCTCGGCAGAGGTGAGCACCTGCGACGCGATCCTCTTCATGCTGTCGACGTCGCTGTCGCAGGACCTCTACAAGAGGTTCCTGAATCCCTCGGCAACCGATCGTCAGCTGCTCGGCGTGGCACGCCTGGCCGCGGTCATCGGAGGCGCCGGAGGGATCGTGCTCGCGCTGCGGCTGCCAACAGTGACGGCAGCGCTCGGAATCTTCTACTCGCTGCTCGGCGTAAGCCTGTTCGTGCCGGTGGCCGCAGGCCTTCTCACGCGGCGCGCATCATCCATGGCGGCCCTCGCGTCGATCGTGGCCGGCGTCGGCGCGTGCCTGGCGGCGCTGTTCCTTCAGCATCCCCCCGGCTGGTGGTGGGATCCCGGGGTTGTGGGCCTCGTGGCCGCGGCCGCCGCCTTCGGCGTGGTGCTGCCGTTCGAGCGCTCGAAGTAAGATTTATCGTTTATGAAAACCTACAAGATCGCGGTCATCGCCGGCGACGGCATCGGCAAGGAAGTCGTTCCGGCGGCCATCGACGTGCTGCAGATTGCAGCGAAGACGCTGGGCGGGTTCACGTGCGAGTTCACCGAGACCGGCTGGGGGTGTGACTACTACCTCACACACGGCCGGATGATGGACCCTGACGGCATCGACCGCCTGCTGAAGTACGACGCTATCTTCCTCGGCGCCATCGGCGCGCCAACCGTGTCGGACGCGATTTCCGCGCGCGAGCTGATCCTTCCGCTCCGTCAGCGTCTCGGCCAGTACGTGAACCTGCGCCCGATGCGGCTGCTGCCGGGCATCAACTCACCGCTCGCCGGCCGCGGGCCGGCCGACATCGACATGATCTGCGTCCGCGAGAACTCGGAGGGCGAGTACTGCGGCATCGGCGGGCGCGTGCATGCCGGCACGCCGAACGAAACGGTCGAACAGACCGGCGTGTTCACGCGGCGCGGCATCGAGCGGATCGCGCGCTACGCGTTCAAGCTGGCCCAGTCGCGTCCGCGCAAGCTGCTCGCGAGCGCGACGAAGTCGAACGCGTTGCAGCACGTGATGGTGTTCTGGGACGAGGTCGTTGGCGCGGTCGCGAAGGAATTTCCTGACGTCGAGTACCGGAAGTACCACGTGGACGCCCTCTGCGCGCGCATGATCACGCACCCGCAGACGCTGGACGTGATCGTCGCCTCCAACCTGTTCGGCGACATCCTCACCGACATCGGCTCGGCGATTTCAGGCAGCCTCGGCGTGGCGCCCGGCGGCAACATCAACCCTGAGCGGACGACGCCGTCGATGTTCGAGCCGATTCACGGCTCGGCGCCCGACATCGCGGGCAAGGGGATCGCGAACCCGATCGCGGCCATCTGGGCCGGCGCGATGATGCTCGATCACCTCGGCGAGCGCACCGCGCACGACAGGATCCTGAAGGCGATCGTGAGGGTGATCGGCGACGAGCGCGTGAAGACGCCGGACCTGGGCGGCAAGGCCACCACGAAGGACATGGCCAGGGCCGTCGTCGACGCCATGTGATCTTGGACCACGAAATACACGAAAGGGTCGAAATTCACGAAAACCACCCCGGGAATGTTTTTCGTGGTTACGGCGGGAAGCCGATCGACAGCTTCACCGCCGCATACTCCGGGTGGACGCTGCCGTCTGCGCACCTGATGATCAGCGGCGGCTCCACCCAGGTGCGCGCCCGCATCCCGGGCGGAATGTCGGACGCACGCACCATCGCGAAGAGTCCGACGAGCGGTGGCTCCCCCTCCCGGAATACGACAGGCCGGCGACGGACGATGACCAGCGCCGCATCCGCGGCCGCCTGCTCCACTCGCTGACGCTGCTCTTCAGGAAATACACAGGCAAACAGACCGCCCGGCTCGAGGTGGGCGGCGGCGGTTGTCGCGTAGTCGCGAATGTCGCCGCGCAGCTCGAAGCGGCACGCGATCTTCTGCGGGTGATCGCCTTCGATGCCGGTGCCGACCGGGAAGTACGGCGGGCTGCCGAGTACCAGGTCGAACCTTTCCTCCGGGGCCAGGGCGTGCGGATCGCGGAAGTCTGCGTGGCGAATCTCGAACCTGGCGTCGAGGCCGTTGTAGCGAGCCGACTTGCGCGCCAGGCGCACGCTTTCCTCCTGTGCCTCGACGGTCACCACGCGGGCACCAGGCAGGCGCCACGCCGCCATCATGCCGACCGAACCGATGCCTGACCCGAGGTCGAGCACCGAGCGCGCCGACGGCGCCCAGCTCGTTCCATACCACGCGGTCAGGAGATCGTCAGTCGAAAAGCGGTGTCCTTTTCGGAGCTGGAAGATGCGGAAGTGGCCGCTGATGGCGTCGAGCGATTCGTCCGGAGGAACGTCAGGCGGGGCGGCGGCGCCGGGAGGAACAGGCCCGGGCTTTGCCCACCCTTTGAAATGCGTCTCCATTAGATTGAAGATACAGGAGTCATGGGAGCCTCTGCGACCGCGGCGGCGAGCATCACCTCACGGCTGCTGGCGTTCGTCACCGAGCGCTATCCCTTCGCGCTGCCAATCGTACAGCGGGCGATCGAGGGCTCGGGCCTCGCGCGGATCACGAAACGCGATCCGCAGCGCATTGAAGCGTGCCGCGGCACCCTTCGCCGCGAGCTGATCCAGCAATTGAAAGCGCTTGAAGCGGCGGATGTCGAGGAGACGACGCCCGGGGTGAGCGCGGCGGCACGGCTCGAGGCTGCGCGGTCGGAGCTGCTCGACGCGTGCGACGCATGGCTTGCACGCGAGTCAATCGCCGCATCCCTCACGGCCGACGAACGCCGCGAGATCCTGCGCGGCATGATCCTCACGCGCGCGACCGACAACCGCCTCAAGCACTTCTTCGCTGCCGGCGAAGTGCGCTACAACGGCACGCCGTTCCAGGGCAAAGGGTTCAGGTCGCTCGGGCAGGAGGCGATCTACGCGGCGGCGATCCGCCTCAGGCGGGGCGCGGCATATCGCGATCCGGAGACCGGCTGGCTGGGCGACGTCATCGGGCCGATCATCCGCGACCTGGGCGCCGCGCTGGCCATGCGCCCGGAAGCGAAGACCGTGCGCATGGTGCTCAACGCGCAGATGGCCAAGGCCGGGCCGCCAATGGATGGCCGCGACCTGCACATCGGCGACTTCGACGCCGGCATCCTGCCGGCCGCGGCCCCGCTCTCGATCAGCACGCTCACGATCGCGGGCATTGCGATGGCGTTTGCACGACAGCGGTCCGGACGCGTGGCGGTGTCATTCATCGGCGAGGGCGGATCGTCGCTCGGCGAATGGCATGAAGCGATCAACGCGTGTGCCGCGCGCCGCCTGCCGGCCATCTTCTGCGTGCAGAACAACCAGACGGCCCTGTCCACGCCGGTGAGCGAGCAATCGGCCGCACGCGTCTTCGCCGACAAGGCGGCCGGCTACGGCATCCCCGGCATCACCATCGATGGCACGGACCCCGAGGCAATTGCCGCGGCGTTCACGTGGGCTGCGGATCGCGCGCGCGAGGGGCACGGACCGGCGCTCATCGAGCTGGTCTGCATGCGGATGAGCGGCCACGCCCACCACGACGACATGCTCTACCTCGGCAAGGAACCACCCGTCTCGTGGGAGTACCCGAAGATCGCGGGCACCGATGCGTACGTCGATCGCAAACGGTACGAATACTGGTCGGCGAAGGACCCGATCGCCACCTATGCCGGCCTGCTGCGCGCCGAGGGCGTTGTCACCGAAGACGAAGTCGAGCGGATGAAGAGCGAGGCGGACACGCTCGTCGAGGCGGAGGCGCAGGAGATCGTTGACGCCCCCTGGCCGGATCCGCAGAGCGTGGGAACAGGAGTCGTTGCCGGCGAGCCGGCGAGGGCGCGTCGAGATCCTCTTGTCGAACCCCCTGCGGGCGTGAGTGCGCTGCCGCCGCTCGATCCTGGCCTGCCATTCGATCGCGCCGGTCAGACCTTTCTCGAGGCGGTGATGCTGGGCGTGCGCGACGCACTCGAGGCGGACCCTCGCGTGTTCGTCTACGGCGAGGACGTCGGCGGCCGATACGGCAATTCGTTCCTGCTTTTCCGCCCGCTGCTCGCGGAGTTCGGCGACCGCCTCGTCAACTCGCCGCTGGCGGAGGGCGCTGTGCTGGGCGTCAGCATCGGCGCCGCTCTGGCCGGGGAACGCCCGATTGCCGAGATGCAGTTCAACGACTTCGTGGCGACCGGCTTCAACCAACTGGTGAACAACGCCGCGAAGATTCGATATCGGTGGGGCGGTTCCGTGCCGATGGTCGTGCGCATGCCGTGGGGCGGCCTTCGTCATGCGGGCCCGTACCACAGCCAGAACACCGAAGCGTGGTTCTATCGCACGCCGGGGTTGAAGATCGTCGTTCCGTCAACGCCTCAGGATGCGCGCGCGCTCATGGCGGCAGCCGTTGCCGATCCCGACCCGGTGCTGTTCTACGAGCACATCGCGCTTTACCGCGACCCCCGCATCAAGCAGGCCTTGCCGGCCGAGGCCCCCAATCCAATCCCGCTCGGCGTGGCCGCCCTTCGTCGCTCGGGCGATGCACTCGCGATCATCTCTTACGGCGCATACGTGCACGTGGCGATGCGCGTGGCTGCAACGCTCGCCGCCGACGGGATTGAGGCTAGCGTGCTCGACCTGCGGACGCTCGCGCCGCTCGACCGTGACTCCCTGCTGGCAGTCGCCCGCCACTGCAGCCGCGTACTCATCATCCACGAAGACACGCGGACCGGCGGCATCGGCGAGAGCCTGGCCGCCATCATCCAGGAAGAGGCGTTCGAATGGCTCGACGCGCCGGTGCGCATCATCGGCGCGCTCGACACCCCGGTGCCCTATTCGCCTCCGCTCGAGGACGCGTTTCTGCCGTCGGAAGACGAGATCGAACGCGCCGCCCGTGCGCTCGTGGCGTATTGAATTTAGCCACAGAGACACAGAGGCACAGGGACCATTAATTCTTTGAGTCTCTGTGGCTCTGTGCCTCTGTGGCCCTAAGCTGCTGCCACATCGCGTCGACGACGTCACGCAGCCGTTCGCGTTCCGTCGGCGGCAGCGGCTTGCCGATCGCAATGCGGATCCGGTGACCGCTCCACGGCATCAGCATTCTCCAGTTGAGCGGCCGGTTCCGCGGCCACACGTCGTACACGCCGTCGATCGCCACCGGCACAATCGGCAGGTCGAGGTGCTCTGAGAGGAGCGCCGCCCCCTTCTTGAACTTCTTCACGGTGCCGTCGATGGAGCGTTCGCCCTCCGGAAACAGCACGAGCACCTTGCCGGCGCGCAGGCCGAAGGCGCCCGCCTGCATTGCCGGCACGAGACGCGCATCGGGATCGACCGGGACGACGTTGAGGCGCGCCGCGAGCCACGCCGTCAGGCGCGATTCGAAATACTCGGCCGCCCCTACGAAGAACAGCTGCCGGAAGGTCCTGAATGGCAGCGCCGGCGCAAGGGCGAACGGATCGAGGTAGCTCTGATGGTTAGGCGACAGGATGAACGGGCCGTCTGCAGGCAGGTTCTCGCGCCCCCGCACCTGCGGACGGAACAGCGGCCACAGGACAATCCGCGTCAGCGCGAACATGAACGTCGCCATGACCGTGCGCCTGGCGCGAAGCACATGCTGCTGATCCGCCGTCAGCGTCGTCTGCTGGAGGAGTTGGGGCCAGCTCTCCGACGTCCCGGCGGCACCGGCTGTGAGCTCCGCCCCATGGAACGCGTCTGCGAGGGCACGCACGGTGAAGGCGCGCTGCGCGATCTCTTCCGGAATCCGGATGCCGAAGCGCTGCTCGAGTGCCGCCAGCAGTTCCACGCGCTCCATCGAGTCGAGCCCGAAGTCGAGCTCGAAGTTCGAATCGGGACGAATCGCGACCGGCTTCGTGATCAACCGCTGTAGCGCGTCGATCAGCGCCGTCACGTGCGGCGGTTCGTCCGCGTAGGGCGGACCTTCACGGCCCGCCTGTTCCTCCTGGCGGGCCGTAAAGCCCCGCCCTACGCAAGCTCTCTGAATCTCGAACCGCTTCAGCTTTCCCGTCGTCGTCCGCGGCAGGGGATCCATCGAGACATCGAAGCCGAGGATCCGTTTGTGACCGGGCAGCGATACAGACAGCCCCTCGAGTTCGAACCGAATCAGCTCGCTGACGTTCACGATCCGCCGCTCGCGCAGCACGTCGGCATCGGGCACGACGATGGCGTGGAGACGCTCGGCGCTGGGGCTGCCGGGATCCGTCACACCCATCACGCACAGTTCCTTGATGAAGGGTGACTGCCGGTAGTGCGTTTCGATCTCCTCCGGGTAGATGTTCTTGCCCGACTGCAGGACGATGATTTCCTTGCTGCGTCCCGTGATGGTCAGGCGTCCTTCGCGATCGACCGTGCCGAGATCGCCGCTGTAGAACCAGCCGTCGCGCAGGACCGCAGCGGTCGCCTCCGGCCGGTTCCAGTACCCCGCCATGACGACCGGCCCCTTGATCAGCACCTCGCCGTCGGCATGGCCACCTTCGGGCGGCGCGATCCGAACCTCGACGCCGGGGAGCGGGCGGCCCACCGTCTCAATCGGCTCTCCCGGGCGCGTGACGGTCGCGGCGCCAGACGTTTCCGTCAGCCCGTACGCCTGCAGGATCGTCAACCCCATTGCCTCGAGGTCGTGGCCGATGGCCGCGTCGAACTTGGAGCCGCCGGTGATCAGGACGCGCATGTCGGGCCCGAGGGTCCGATGCACGCGCGAAAAGATCACGCGCCCTGCGTTAACGCCGGCGCGGCGCATGGTGCCACTCGTCGACAGGAGCGTCGTGAACAGCGCGCGGCGCAGCCATCCACCCCGCGCCACTTCGCTCATCACGCGCTGATGGATCAGGTAGAAGAACTGCGGCACGCAGCAGAACACCGTGATGCGTTCTTCCCTCAGGGCCGCCAGCAGCTCGGTGGTGTTCAGCGTCTCGAGGAACACGACGTGCGCGCCAAGCGAGAACGGCAGCAGCAGGTTCGCCATCTGCGCGAGCGCGTGAAAGAGCGGCAGCACGCCCAGCACGACATCGCGCTCGTCAACGTGGACCACCTGGAAGGCCGCATCCTTCTCGGCCAGCAGGTTGCCGTGCGTCAGCACGACCCCTTTCGGGTCGGCGGTCGTGCCCGACGTGTAGAGGATGACCGCCGGGTCCGGCGCTGTGGCGGGACAGGGCGTGGTCCAGCTCGCAGTGCCCTGCGTAACCTCGTCGAGGGCCAGAACGCGGCACGAGGTCTCCGCAGCGGCCGCCGATGCGGACGCCGCAAAGCGGGCCGAGGCGACGATCGCGCTGGCACCGCTGTCGCGCAGCAGCGTCTCGACCTGGTTCACCTTGTAGGTCGTGTCGAACGGAATGGCTACGGCACCGAGCCGCAACACTCCGAGATACGCCGCGCACCAGCGGGCGCTGTTCTCAGCCAGGATGGCGCACCGATCCCCCTGCGCGATCCCCTGGGCGGCCAGGAAAGCCGCCGCCGCCGCGGACATCGCGTCGAGCTGCCGGTACGTGAAGCGCGCGACACCGCGTTCACCGCGGACGGAAACGGCCGGCCGCCCGGGAACGCGGGCGGCGGCCATTTCGAATTGTTCGAAGAAGTTTTTCAGCGCCTCATTCGTACCGCAGCGCCTCGATCGGATCAAGTCGCGATGCACGCAGGGCGGGAACGAGCGAGCTGACCAGCCCGACGACCATGAGGATGGCCGTGCAGATGCCGACGAGTTCTGCCGACAGCACCAGGTAGATGTCGCCTGCGCGGGCGGTGTCGTCCAGCAATTCCGACAGGAAGGGCCGTGGGCTGGCGATCCAGACGAGGACGTACGAAATCAGCACGCCGACGGCGCCGCCGGCAAACGTGGTGACGAGCCCTTCGACGAGGAACTGCAGGAGGATGGAGGACCGACGGGCCCCGAGCGCCTTGCGGAGGCCGATCTCGCGCGTGCGCTCGTTCACCGACACGAACATGATGTTCATCACGCCGACGCCGCCGATTGCGAGCGTCAGGACGCCGATGAAGGTCAACACCAGCTTCAGCCCGAACACGATCGAGCCGATGATCTTCTGCGACTCGGCGGAGCCGAACGTGTTGAGCGCACGCTCGTCGGCCGGGTTGAACCGCAGCCGCTTGCCGAGCACTTCCTTCACCCGCGCATCGGCCTTGCCGCCGAGCGTGGCGTCCATCGCCTGGTAGACGAAGTTGCCGACATACTCGGTGTTCCACAGCTGCCCCGCCACGGTGTACGGAATGAACACCGACTGCGAGTCCGGCCTGCCGTAGTTGGCCAGCTGGATCTTCTCCTTCTGCACGCCGATGATTTCGAACGCCATCCCCTTCAGCCGGACGGTCTGGCCAACCGGGTTCACGCTCCCGAAGACCTTCCTCGCGACCTCGCTGCCGATGAAGACCACGCGGCGCTGAAGCCGGACGTCCTCCGCGTCGAAGAAGCGCCCCACCGCCGCCGGCTGCGTGCGGATGGTCGCATACGCGGGGGACACCGCCCGCGCGCGGTACGTGGCCTGCCTGGTGCCCCACACGATCGGGACGTCCTGCATGTACTCGGGGCTCCACAGCTTGATGAGCGGCGTGTCGACCGCGGCCTCGACGTCGGGCAGACGGAAGCGCACCTTCCGCCCGGCGCGCTCCCCTCCGGCCTGCATGCTCGTCTGGCCGCCGAACATGATCGTGACGCCATCTCCAAACGCCCCCTGGAACCCGCGGAGAAGTGCGTCGTTGAACCCCTGGCCGTACGCGAGCAGCATCACCACCGACACGATGCCCCACGAGATGCCGAGCATCGACAGCCCGGCACGCACGCGGTTGCGCATGATGCCGGTCCACGCTTCGCGGAAGGTCTCGGTGATCGCCATTACGTCTCGAAGCGCAGCGCCTCGACGGGCGGCAGTTGCGCCGCCCGTCGGGCGGGATAGGTGGACGTCGCCACGCCCACGGTCATCAGCGCCACCACGGCGGCCGTGCCGGCCTGCCACGTGAGGATCATTCCCTGGAACCTCGGCGGCATCGGCAATGTGTTCACCGCCGCACAGAGCGCAAGCGCGATCGCGAAGCCCAGCGCGCCGCTGATCATCGTCAGCAGGAATCCTTCCAGGAAGAACTGCCGCTGCACCTGCGCCGTGGTTGCGCCGAGCGCCTTGCGAACGCCGATCTCGCGCGTTCGCTCGGTGACCGAGATCATCATGATG
>Ga0153916_10005019_pt1 | contig 10056 bp, 8 predicted proteins | sample Opewatmetagenome_FD_109642 | JGI IMG/M metagenome (GOLD analysis project Ga0153916, IMG submission 109642) | Freshwater wetland microbial communities from Ohio, USA - Open water 3 Core 3 Depth 4 metaG | ecosystem: Environmental > Aquatic > Freshwater > Wetlands | place: USA: Ohio, Lake Erie, Old...
CTGGCCGGCCTTGAGGTATTTCCTGATGAGGCCGCCGTACTTCGGGCTGGAGTAATCCTTGTAGGACGGGAAGCAGCTGGTCTCGGCGATCCCGCCGCAGATGTCCTGGCAGATCCGCTTGGTCTGGTACGGCAGGGTCGCCACCAGCACCTTGTTCGTGTGCGCGGCGAGGGAGTCGGCGATCCACACCCCCGATGGGTGCTGCCGCCCTTGCGCCAGCGCGCCGATCCCCGCGCTGTAGGTGGTCTCGTTGTTGACCGCCATCTCCACCAGCTTGTTCTGGAACGTCTTGACCTGCAGGCCGTTGGCGCGCGCCATGAGCATCGAGGCGCCGATCATCACGTCGCCCTGCCCCGCCACGCACGCCCCGATGCACGCACGGTAATTCGCCGTGAAGTACTGGATGAACTTCCCCGTGAACTGGTATTCGCCGAACAGGAAGACCCGCTCGTTCGGTACGAACACGTTTTCGAAGAAGAGGTACCCCTGGGTGATGCCGGTCTCGGGGATGTCGAATCCCTCCTCGAGCTCCCTGCCGTCGCTGGCGCGGCGCGCCTCGACGATGGTGAGCCCCTCCACGTCCCTCGGGATCACGAACGCGACCGAGAAATATTTCTCGTCCCGCCCGTACGCGGTCCCCGGCACGACGAAGATCTCGTCGGACGCGGCCGCCCCGGCGATCATCACCTTCGCCCCGCGGACCACGATCCCGTCCTTCTTCACCTCGACCACGCGCAGGTTGCTGTCCTGGTTTGGCTGCTGCGACGGCTTGAGGCTTCGGTCACCCTTGGCGTCCGTCAGCGCTCCGGCCACCACCAGTCCCTTCTCCTGGGAGTGGAGGATCCATTTCTTCAGCCGCTCCTGGTACGCCGTCCCGCACTCCCGGTCGACCTCCTGCGTGATCGCCCACAGCACGTTGGAGGCGCCCCATCCCACGCACGTCCCGCCGGAGCAGGTCCCCGTCCGCCGGTAGCTGGCGCGCTTGAGCTTCATGTTGTAAACGATCTCGTCGAGCGACGTCATAAGGGCGTTGAAGCGGTGGATCTTCTCCCCGGTGAACGACGAGGTGGTGGTGAAGATCTCGGAAAGCTTCGGGTCGAACGCCGCGTCGAACGCCCGCGCGTGGCTCTCGACCACGCGGCGGGTCGCCGGGTGGGTCGTGATGTCCTGGATCAGCTCCCCGAACTTGTGGATGTTCGGGCGCATCGCCTTCAGGGATGCGAGGTACTGCTCTCTCGTCCGCAATGCCATGACCGCTCCACCTTCCCTTCGATGAGTTATCCGTTCGGCGGGCGAAAAGAGACCGCCGGCGTTTTCAGTTCCCCTGCGGTTTCCGGCGCAGGTCCAACACCCGCTTCGCCTTGTGGGTCGCCCGCTCGAGCGTGTTCGGCGGGAGGATCTTGACCCGCGGCTTGATCCCGAGGACCTTGAAGATATCGTGCACGACGCGCCGGGTGAGCTCGTCAACCGCCCCCGTATACCATTCGACGTGCTCCACTTCCACGGTGAGGTGCGCCAGGTGCTTCTCCTCGGTGACCACCAGCCGGTATTCTCCGGTGAGATCCTGGTTCTTCCGCACAAACGTCTCGATGTCGCTGGGGAAGACGTTGAGCCCGCTGATGATCAGCATGTCGTCCACGCGGCCGTGGATCCCGTGCAGCCGCAGGTGCGTCCGCCCGCAGCCGCACCGGTCGGTCGTGAGCGACACGATGTCCCCCGTGCGGAAGCGGATCAGTGGCCTCGCCCGTTTCTTCAGGGACGTGAGGACGAGCTCCCCCCGCTCCCCTTCCGCCACCGGCCTCCCCGTGTCCTGATCGAGGACCTCCACGAGGATGTGGTCCTCCGCCCAGTGCAACCCGTCCCTCTTCTCGCACATCCCGGCGCACGCCCCGAAGATGTCCGACAGCCCGTAGTAGTCGAACAGGGACGCCCCCCACAGCTCCTCGATCCGCTGTCGCGTCTCGGGGATCGAACCGCCGGGCTCCCCGGCCACGAAAATCTTCCGGACCGCCAGGTCCTTGCGGAGATCGATCCCTTGCGACTGCGCCGTTTCCCCGAGGTACCAGGCGTACGACGGGGTCGTCCAGATGGCGCTCGGCTTCCACTTCGTGAAGATGTCGAGCAGCCGCTCCGACGGGATCGCCCCCGCCCACAGGCACAGGGCCCCCACCTTCATCGCGCCGACGACGTCGGGCCCGCCGACGAACATGGTGAACTGCAGCGAGTGGCAGTACGTGTCGGTCGGCCGCAGGCCGGAAGACCAGAAGAGGCGCGCCTCGTAATCCTGCCACTCCTCGAAGTCCCTCCACGTGAACGGCGACGCGGTCGGCACCCCGGTGGAACCGCTGGACGCGGAGATGTAGACGATCTCGTCGGTGGGGACACACACCGTGTCGCCGTACGGCGGCGCCGCCTCCTGCCGCTCCCGCAGGACCTTCTTGTCGATGAACGGGAATTTCGCCAAGTCGTCCAGCGTCCGGACGCTCGCGGGAGACACGGCCGCCTCGTCGAAGCTTTTCCGGTAAAAGGCGGAGCGTTCGTACGCAAGCGACATCGTCTCCTTCAGGAGCCCGAGCTGCATCTCCCGGATCTTCTCCCGGGGCATCGTCTCGAGCCCCTCCTCCCAGAACGGCGCATACCCGTTCGGCGTCCATAACCTGTGTTTCGACATCCGGTCGTCCCTCCCCATGCAAATTATCTTTCGGCACTCCCCGCGCCGGGGTGCTGCCGGCCAATCCGCTCCTCCGGCTTCCAGTCACCCGGCAGGCAGCAACCCAGCGGCTTGAACAGCGGCTGGGTCTTCAGGATCCTGCCGGTTCTTCCGTCGACGAAAATCGCCCGGCCGTTGGCCACCGACCCCGGGTGGGTCTCCTTCCGGGCGAAGAAGTTGAAGATGTACACCCGGTGGTACTCCACGACCCCGGCGCGCCTCTCCGGGTAGATCGCGACGCTCTCCGCGGACAGCGCGTGGTCCGAATCGCCGGTATCCCGCAGCTTCGCCCGCGCGATCTTCAGCGCCTGCGCCCGGTCGAGCGGGGAAACCGCGGACACCCGGGCGTCGGGATAGAGGATCGCCCCCAGTGACCTAACGCGCCCCTCGGGGTCGATCGAGAACCCGAGCGACGAGTCGTAGACCGCCAGCCCACGGACCGCCTGCCCGTAGCTCACGTACCAGTTCCCGCCGCTCTTTTCCGCCTTTCTCAACACGAGCTGCTCTGGGCGGACCCGGAGCAATTGCCAGTATTTGTTCACGAGGAGGGTCCCGATGTCCTGGACCTCCCCCCGCCCCATCCCTTCGATCCCCTTCACCACCAGCAGGTCGGAGCCGACCGCCGAAACGGTCAGAGGGGCGTTGGTGATCTCGTCCCACGTGACGTCGAGCGCCTGCCCGTTCAACGTTACGCGCGGCGCCCCCACGACGACGCCTTCCGCCGCCAGCGGGAAGTCGCACACACCGAGGAGGAGGGCGCCGGCGAGTCCGGCGACGGCGGCCACGCTCCGCGCAAGCGAGCTACACTTTGACACTCAGGTACCTCTCCTGGACGTCCATCGCCGCGTCGATCTCCGAAGGAGTCCCCTCGTAGACGATCGCCCCCTTCTCCATGATGTAGATCCGGTGGCAGATCTCCTTCAGTGTTTTCAGGTTCTGTTCGACCAGCAGGATCGTGGTACCCCGCGCGTTGATCGCCTGGACTGTCTCCGCGATCGCCTGGACCAGTAGCGGCATCAGCCCCTCGGTCGGCTCGTCCAGCAGGATCAGGTCGGGCTTCGCGACCATCGCCCTGCCGATGGCGACCATCTGCTGCTCGCCGCCGGAGAGCGTCCCCGCCTTCTGCGTCAGCCGTTCCTTCACGCGCGGGAAGTAACCGTAGATCTCCTCGAGCTTCGCGGGGTCGATCTCCCCCGTCACGCATGCGATCCCGAGGTTCTCCTTCACCGTCAGCTTCGGGAACAGGTGTCTCCCCTGCGGGATATACGATATCCCCCTGCGCGGCACTTGGTACGCGGGAACCCCGGTCAACTCCTCGCCCCGGAACGCGATCGATCCGGTCCGCGCCGGGATCATCCCCATGATCGCCTTGAGGGTGGTCGTCTTCCCGACCCCGTTGCGGCCGACCAGCCCGACCAGCTCCCCTTCCCGCACCTCGAGCGTGGTGCCGTGGAGCACCTGCCCCTTGCCGTAGTAGCAGCAGACGCCGTTCAGCGTCAACATGTCACGTCCCAAGGTAGACCCTCCGGACCTCGTCGTTCGCCATGATCTCGGCGGGAGTCCCCTCGACGAGCACCTCCCCGTAGTGAAGCACGGTGAGCATGTCCGACAGCTCCATCACCACGCCCATGTCGTGTTCGACGAGGACGATCGTCTGCCCCCGCAGCATCGCCCGCATCCTTCTCACAAGCGTCATCGACTCCTGCGTGCTCAATCCGGCGGTCGGCTCGTCGAGCAGAAGGAGCTCCGGGTCCGTGCTGAGCGCGATCCCCATTTCCAGGATCCGCTGGTCGCCGTAGGAGAGCTCCGAGCAGACCGTTCCCGCCTTGCCTGCGAGGCCGGTCAGTTCCAGCATCTCCTCGGTCTTCTCCCGCACGTCCGCCCACCGCTCGGGACGGGCGAGCGGGTTGAAGAACCGCTTGCGGGACTGCGCCGCCGCCCAGATGTTCTCGTAGACCGTGAGGCCGGAGAACAGGCTCGTGATCTGGAACGTCCTCGAGATCCCCCGGTGGGAGATCCGGTCGGGCGACAGCAGCGTGATGTCCTCCCCCTTGAAGAGGATCCTGCCGGCGGTCGCGGTGTGGATCCCGCTGATCAGGTTGAGGAGCGTGGTTTTCCCTGCGCCGTTGGGGCCGATCAGCGCCCGCAGCTCCCCCTTCCGGACGGAAAGGCTGACGTAGTTCACCGCCATCAGGCCACCGAAGCTCTTGCACACCTTCTCCAGCGTGAGAAGGACGTCGGCCCCGCTCGCCGGCATCTACTTCCTCCTCCCGAGGAGGAACCCGACGATTCCCATGGGCGCCAGGAGCAGCGTCGAGATCAGCACCGCGCCGACGACGAGGTCGGTTGCCTGCAGCAGCTTCACCAGGTAGTGCTCGAGCGACATGATGAGCCCCGCGCCGAGCATCGGCCCCACCAGCGTCCCGGCTCCGCCCACGATGGTGTAAACCACCGCATGGCCGGAAACCGACCAATGGAGGAACGTCGCCGAGGCGTACTTCAGGCTCAGGCTGTAGAGCCCTCCGGCCAGGCCGGATAGCCCCCCAGCGATCACGAACGCCAGCAGCTTGTATCGGCGGACGTCGTAGCCGATCAGCCGCGCCCGTTCCTCGTTCTCCCGGATCGCCACGAACACCTTTCCCAGCGGCGAACGGACCATCCTGCGCAGGAAGAGGTAGGAGAGGGCGACGATCGCCAGGACCAGGTAGTAGGTCGTGCGGATGTCCATCAGGTCCAGCTTCGCCACGCCGAGGTCCAGCGGCGGGGCCATGAAGACGAGCCCGTCGGCGCCGCCCGTAAGCGAGGTCCACGTCTCCCCCACGGTGCTCCCGATCAGGGCGAAGATGATGGTGATGATGACGAAATGGATTCCGGTGAGCCTCACCGAGAAGAAGCCGACGAACGCGGCGAACGCGGCCGGCACCGCCACCGAGAGGAGCAGCCCCGACCCCGTCCCCAATCCCAGCTTCAGGACCGGTATCGCCACCGCGTAGCCGCCCAGGCCGAAAAAGAGCGCCTGCCCGAAGCTCAGGAGTCCCACATACCCGAAGATGAGGTCGAAGGAGATGGCGAACAGGGACCACACCAGGATCTCGGTGAGGAACGTCTGGTAAAAGAGATCCACGAAGAACGGAACGGCGGCCAAAACGGCCATCAGGAAACCGAACGCGAGAGGGAACGCCGCCCCTTTCCATTTATCGAGGAGCATCGGTTTGCGCTACTCCCCGAACAGTCCCTGCGGCCGGACGAGCAGGACCAGGATCATGAAGCCGAGGGAGAATACCGTGGCGGTCGAGGGGACCACGAAGATCGATCCCACACCGTGGATGAGGGAGATCATCACCGCGGTGACCACCGACCCCCACAGGTTCCCCATCCCGCCGACGATCACGATGATAAACGCCATGATGAGGATCTCCCGCCCCATCATGAAATCCACGCAAACGATCGGTGCCGCCAGCACGCCGGAAAACGCCGCCAGGACCGACCCGAGGACGAACGTCCACATGTAGACCTTGTGGACCGGGATCCCCAGCGCGACCGCCATCTCCCGGTCCTGCACTACCGCCCGCATCCAGAGGCCGTACCGGGTCCGGTTGAGGAAGAGCCATAGAGTTCCCATCACGGCGGCCGAGATCGCCGCGATCACGATCCGCATCACGGGGTACTGCAGGTCGAACAGCGGGATACGCCAGGGGATCGGAAGCGCGATCCGACAGGCGGTCCCCCCGAAGTACGTGAGCACGAGCTGCTGGAGCACCAGCATGATGCCGAACGTGCAGATGATCGTTACCACCGGCTGGTCCTCGATCGTCCGGAGAATCCCCCGCTCGAGGGCGAGACCGACCAGTCCGACCCCCAGCGGGGCGACAATCAGCGCCAGCCAGTAGTTCCCCGTCAACTCGATGACGTACCAGGAGAAGACCGCCCCGAGCATGTACAGGGCCCCGTGGGCCATGTTGATGATGTGGAGGAGGCCGAAGATCAGGTTTAAGCCCAGGGCGATCAGCGCCATGATCATTCCCCAGACGATCCCGTTCAACACCGCCACTGCCAGGTTCGACGCCACCGTTTACGCGTCCCCTCCGGTTGTTCGCCCCCCGGGAAGAACCGGACGGCATGCGATCAAAGCTTCGACCGCAAGTCGACCGGGGCGTCGTACATCAGTTTCTCCTTCGATATCCGCGCGATCACCTTGAGGGAGAGGTTCGGCTGGACCTCCTCGAGGTAATGGTCGTGGAATCCCTGGTGGTCGTTCTCCCGCATCACCAGGTCTCCCTGGGGAGCCCAGGGGCCCGCCTTCACCATCAGCGTGTTGAACGCCTTCATGAAGTCGGCGTTCTTCTTCGAATCCTTCCATCCGGATTTCTCGACCGCCAGCTTGATCATGTACGGGGTGGTCCACATCGTCCACATGTGGGACACGGTGGCCGTGTTCTTCGGGTTCGAGGCATCCTTGGCGTCATCGGTCATCCCGATCGCCTTCCGGTACGTCTTGTCGTACGCCTGGAGCTCCTTGGGGACCTGGGAGGCGTACCGCGGATAGTAGCTCAGGTAGTGCGCCCCGGCCGACTCCTTCCCCACCGTCTCCTGCCCGACGCCGTCGGTGCAGCAGATGACGGTGTACCGCTGGAGCCGCTTGTGCAGTCCGAGCTCCACGGTCTGGCGCATCACGCCAAGGGCGGGCGCGCCGAGGAACGCGGTGAAGAGGACCTTCGTATCCGGGTCGACCTTCTGCAGGAACGGGACGAAGTCGCTGGTGTTCTGCGGCGCGAGGATCGTCTGGGTCTTGCCGCCGGCCGCCTTGATCCGGCTGCCGAACTCCTCCGCCAGCGAGTGGCCCCACGCGTAGTCGGCCACGAGGAACGTCCAGTTCTTGCCGAGGTTGTCGAACCCCCACTTCCACCCGGCCGCCGCCTGCATCCGGGCGTGGGTGTGGATGCGCGTGTAATACGCGATCGCGTCCTTCCCGGTGAGCCCCGCCGCCATCGCGCCGCCGCCGATGTACGGCATCTTGTACTGCTCGGCCAGCGGGAAGACCGCCATCTGTACCCCGGAGTGGACCGACCCCATCGTGAAGTCGACCTTGTCCTCGAGGATCAGCTTCTTGAACATGCTCGACGCCCACGCCGGGTTGACCTTGGTGTCGTATTCGACCAGCTCGACCTTGCGGCCCGAGATTCCGCCCTCGGCGTTGAGCTTCGCCACGGCCGCCCTGGCCACCTTGGTCAGCCAGTACCCGTACGCGGTTGCACCGACCGTGTTCTCCTGGATCATCCCGATCCGGATCGGCGTCGAAGCCCCGTAGGTGAACGGCGCGAACGGGAGCGATCCGACGGCGAGTCCGGCCGCTCCCACAGCCGTCGTCCGGAGAAAGTCGCGACGGCTGACCTCCATTCCCATCACCTCGTGGACGCTCTTCTTCCCTTTTCTTTCCTTCATCTTTCACCTCCTGTCGATGGTTTCACGATCTGGCCGGTTGCTGTACCCAGTTGTTATTCAAAATAAAACGGCATATAAATATTCGTATATGAACGAATTTTATCTTACTTATTGGGGCGTTTCACAACATATGTGGGCTATCATTACATTTATATTATAAATGCGTTCTAATTTTTTGTCAACGCTCTCGGGCGATATAGCACACCTTGTTTAGGAATTTTCCCCCTTTCCTCGCCAGCGTGTCATCCACCGGAACAAATAGGAAGGGGCGGCACGCGAGAACAGGCCGCCCCTCCCTTATCGCGATACCGCTTATTTCAACGTATAGGTGAACGTCGCGTTCCCCTTCTCGCCGGCGGATTCGATCTCCGCCTTGAACGTGTATTTCCCGGGGGCCGGCAGGTTGACGTCCACGCCGATGTGGTCGCCCATCGGAATGAGAGTGACCTTCGAGGAGGAAGCCTTGTCGGGACCCGTGATGACGACCTTCCCCGCCACTCCCGCGGCGGGCTTCCCGGTCTTCGGGTCGGTGAGGAACAGCATCAGATGGCGCCTGCCGGCGAATCGGGCGGCGGTCTTGGCCGACACGCCGGACTGCTCCATCTGCGCCTTCATGTCGACCAGCCGGGCCTCGGCCGTCCAGGGGCCCACCTTCCCGGCGAAAATCTTTTCGCCGTTCTGCATGTCGTGCACGCCGGACTTTCCGGACATTCCATCGTGCCCTTCCATTTTCATGCCGCCGTGATCGCCCGAGGCGCTTTGTTGCATCCCGGCCATCCCTTCATGCCCCTTCTCCGCGGCCGATGAAAACACCGGCAACACCATGAGCGTCAATGCCGTACCACAGACCGCCGTCCGGACCGCTTTTCCGGGCGTTCCCATGTTCCTTGCCTCCTTTCTTTTTCAAATCGATATGATTCCGCCGGCATCGCTGCCGGTTCACAACTCTTTGAAGCGGATCGTATAGCCCAGGTTGAACCCGTAGAGGTCCTCGTTCAGGGGTTTTCCGTCCGACTCCGCGTACGGGTACATGAGGTAGTTCAGAGGCAGTCCCGCCTGCGGCGGGTTGAGCCGCAGGTCCCGCCCCGTCCCGAAGGAGATCCTGCTCTCGTCGACGGCGCCGAAGTAGTACTCCCGCAGCGGCCGGGCCTCCTCCACCGTGATCTTCCGTTCCAGGATCGCCTTCCGCACGTCTGCCGGGTCGACCACGACCCAACCGTATCCGGGCAGATACCACTCCGCCCAGCAATGTTGCGCTTTCGTCATGTCGCCCTCGGCGCCTTTTGGCAGGCGGATGCCGAACACTTCGCGGGCCGGGACTCCCGCGGCTCGCGCCAAGGCCACGAACACGGAGTGGATATCCGCGCACTTTCCTCCCAGCGAGGAAAGAAGTTCTTCCACGTCCCCCCGACCGCACCCCTTGGTGTCCGGATCGCGGCGCATGTTGACGACGATCCAGTCGTAGATCGCCCTGGCCTTCTCCCGGTTCGTCGTCTTCCCCGCCGTTATTCTTCCCGCAAGCTCCTTGACCGGGCCTCCGGTGGGTACGAACGCCGCCGGGGCAAGCGCCTTACGGAATTCCTCTCTTGAGTACGGAAGCTCCTTCTCCGGGAAATTACGTGTAACAAGCTCCTTCCGGACCACGCGGAAGGCGTACGTCATCGTCCGTTCGCCGGGGACGTTCTTCCACTCCGCGAAGAGGATCGGATTGCCGAAAGCCCCTTCGCGGTACACCCCCTGGCGCGTGAAGTTCCCGTCGACCCGGATGTCCGTGATCTCCTGGTTCCCGTCCGACATCGGGTACGGCATCCAGAGACGGACCGTCTCCGCCGAGGGCGGCGAGACGAGCTTCACGCTCACCGTCACAAGAGCCGTGCGCTCCTTGGCGTAGGCACCGCGGGAAA
>Ga0153916_10005020_pt1 | contig 10054 bp, 4 predicted proteins | sample Opewatmetagenome_FD_109642 | JGI IMG/M metagenome (GOLD analysis project Ga0153916, IMG submission 109642) | Freshwater wetland microbial communities from Ohio, USA - Open water 3 Core 3 Depth 4 metaG | ecosystem: Environmental > Aquatic > Freshwater > Wetlands | place: USA: Ohio, Lake Erie, Old...
AGCAGTTCGATTCGCTGCGCACGGAGGCGTTGTTGGCCAACCCCCTGGTGGATTTCGACCGGCTGGTGCTGGTGAGGCGCGCCGATGCGAGGCGGCGGAAGCCGCAGCCTCGCGTCCGCGGCGAGGCCGGGACGTTCGTGGGAAACGACGTCGTCGGGTTTCTCAACGGCCTGCCGATCAACTTCCAGGGCAACGGCTACTTGCGCGAGATCGCTTTCGACAACGAGATCGCGGTGCTCTCGCCGGTCCGCCCCGACGGCCGGCTCACGACGCTCTTCCGACCCGAAAAGCCCGTCTACGTCGGCGACTTGAAGCTGCACTTCGACGCGGGGCGGTTGTTGTTTTCGTCGGTCGGCAGCCACGGGCGTTGGCAGATCTTCGAGATCGGCGTGGACGGGGGCAACCTCCGCCAGGTGACGCGCGGCGAGGAGAGCGACGTCGACAACTACGACTCCTGCTACCTTCCCGACGGCCGGATCCTCTTCGCCTCCTCCGCCTGTTTCCAGTCGGTGCCGTGCGAGCGGCGGTGCGACGAGGTGGCCAACTTCTGCGTCATCAATGCCGACGGCTCGGCGGTTCGGCGGCTGTGCTTCGACCAGGACCACAATTTCTACCCCTCCGTGATGGCCGACGGCCGCGTCCTCTACACGCGCTGGGAGTACACGGACATCGCGCACGCCTTTACCGGGCGGCTGATGACGATGAATCCCGACGGGACGGGGCAAAGGGCCCATTATGCCAGCGGGAGTTTCTGGCCCAACCGCATCTTCTACGCCCGGCCGATCCCCGATCACCCGACGAAGTTCGCGGCGATCATCACCGGGCATCACGGGACGGCGCGGGCGGGGGAGCTGGTGGTGTTCGACGTGGCCAGGGGCCGGCGCCAGGCGGAAGGGGTCGTGCAGCGGATCCCCGGCCGCGGGAAAACCGTCGAGGCGAAAATGGTGGACAACCTCGTCGACGCCTCGTGGCCGAAGTTCCTCCACCCCCATCCCCTGAGCGACAAGTACTTCCTCGCGTCGTGCCAGCCGGACGCCCAGTCGTCATGGGGTATTTACTTGGTCGACGTGTTTGACAACATGCTCCTGCTCCGCGAGGAGGACGGCTGCGTGCTGTTCGAGCCCGTCCCGGTGCGGAAGACGCCGCGTCCCCCGGCGATTCCCGATCGGGTCAACCTCGCCAGCCGGGAAGCCACCGTCTACTTGAAGGACATCTACCTGGGCAGCGGGCTCCAGGGCGTCCCCCGCGGCACCGTCAAGAAGCTCCGCCTGTTCACCTACCACTTCAACTACTACGGCACCTCGGGCATCGAAGACTACGTGGGCATGGACGGGCCGTGGGACGTGCGGCGCGTGCTCGGCACCGTGCCCGTGGCCGGCGACGGCTCGGCCTACTTCATCGTCCCGGCCAGCACGCCCATCGCCGTGCAGCCGCTGGACGCCGAAGGGAAGGCCGTTCAACTGATGCGGAGCTGGTTCACCGCCATGCCGGGCGAGGCGGTCACCTGCGTCGGCTGCCACGAAGACGCCAACACCGCCCCGCCGCAATCGTTGGCTGGTGGACCGGGCGGCGCGCCGCTGCGGATCACCCCCTGGCGCGGCCCCGCGCGCGGCTTCAGTTGGGATCGCGAAGTGCAGCCGGTCCTGGACGAGTATTGCGTGGGCTGCCACAACGGCCAGCCGCGGCCCGGCGGCACGGTCCCCCCGGATCTTCGGCGGGCCGAGCCGAGAAGCATGCCGCTCTCGCCGTTCCCGTTCCCCCCGTCGTTCTACGAGCTGCGGCGGTTCGTCCGCAGTCCCGGGCTGGAGGGGCCGAGCGTGATCCCGGTGGCCGACTACCATGCCGACGCCAACCCGCTGGTGCAGATGCTCCGCAAAGGCCATCACAACGTCTGCCTCGATGAGGAGGCGTGGGACCGCCTGGTGACGTGGATCGACATGAATGCCCCGGCCTACGGCACCTGGCTGGAGATTCCCACGGTCCGCAACCGGCAGCAGTATCTCCGGCAGCCGCCGGAGTACTTCTCGAACTGGCTGCGGCCCTCGCCGGTCGACGAGATCCAGCACTTCCGCCAGCGGCGGATGGAGTTGCTGCGGCGTTACGGCGGGATCGACGAGGATCCGGAGGCCGTTCCGCCGTCGCAGGGCAGAGCAGGGCCCCCGCAGATGCCGCCGCCCGAGGAGGCTCCCACCAAGATCATTCCGCCGGCCGGATGGCCCTTCGACGGCCTGGCGGCCCAACGACGCCAAGCCGGAGCCGGGACGCCCGCCCGGCTGCACATCGAGCTCGGCGGCGGCGTCGCCATGGAGCTGGTGCGGATCCCGGCGGGCGAATTCGTCCTCGGGGACCCAGCGGGCTATCCCGACGAAAGACCGCAGGGCAGCGTGAAGATCTCCCGGCCGTTCTGGATCGGCACGTGCGAAGTGACCAACGAGCAGTTCCGCCGCTTCCATCCGAGCCACGACAGCGGAGCCGAGCCGATGTTGTGGCTCAAATGGCACCCGGGCCACTTCGCTCCCTTGAACCAGCCTCGCCAGCCCGTCTGCCGGGTCTCGTGGCAGGAAGCCGCCGCCTTCTGCGGCTGGCTGTCGCAAGAGACCGGCAGGAGGTTCGCGCTGCCCAGCGAAGCGCAGTGGGAGTGGGCCTGCCGGGCGGGAACGGACGGGGCTTGGAGCTTCGGCACGCGCGCCGCGGATTTCCCCGCGTTTGCGAACCTGGCCGACACGTCGTTGTTGGACCTCGGCCGCTTGGCCGCCATGGAGAAGGTCAAGCCCTTCTTCGCCGTGGATCCCGCCGACGACAAGCACGCCGTCTCTGCACCGGTCGGATCGTACCGGCCCAATCCCTGGGGCCTGCACGACGTGCACGGCAACGTGGCCGAATGGACCGGCAGCGCCTACCTGCCGTATCCCTTCCGCGCCGACGATCCTCGCCATGCCGCGGCCGACGCGCGCAAGGTGGTCCGCGGCGGCTCCTGGCGCCAGCGCGCCGACTTGGCGCGCTCGGGGTGTCGCACGAGCTACTGGCCGTGGCAGCGGGTCTTCAACGTCGGCTTCCGCGTGGTCTGCGAAGCCGAGTAGTCGAGGGCTGCTTTTGCCGACCGATTCCCGCTCGAATCTGGCGGTGGGGCCGCCGCATCCCCACCCGGGGATCACCCGGTCGCGGGAGCCTCGCCGCTTGGGTTTGCATCAACCACCCCCCAGGACGGTTCCTTCACACTGGGTCGGGGCAAGTCGACGGTTCGGCTTGGCACGGTCGTCACGGAGGTAGCGATCCTGCTGCTTCGCTCTCGACCCCGTGCCGGCTCCTGAGGGTCTCGACGTCGCCGGCGCCCCGGTTTCCCGGTGGCGAAGATGATCTGGTATCTCATCGCACCTGCGGCGGACCTATGATTGAGCGTGGGAGTGACCCTGCTGCGCGACCGCGTTTGCAGGCAGCGAGGGTCCCGGGGGCAGCCAGACCGTGGACAGTCCGGCTTGCGTCAGGTCTCACCAGTCGCCCTGTGAGCCAAGACGGCGTTAGCGATGAACGAAGACAGCCTTTCCGATCGCAAAGTCTGGGCGTGGACCGCCTTGCTCACGGTCCTCATCGAGGCGGTCGACATGTTGACCCCGGACTCCCTGAACGTCGGCGTCCTCTACGTCGGCCTGGTTCTGCTGAGTCGCTGGTCGCGTCGCCGGTCTTTCACGTATTTCGTGAGTGTTGTCGCCACGTGCTTCGTACTGCGAGGGCTTTTCGTTTCCTCGGACACGGATGGCTTGTTTTGGGTCGCAACGGCGAATCGCCTGCTTGCCGTTCTGGTGATCTGGATGACCGCCTTCCTCTGCGTTCTCTCTCAACGAAAAGAGGCTGAAGAATCGCGGATCGAGCTCGAGCGGCAGCTCGCTCTTGCAGAGAACGAGGTGCTGCGCGAGGCAAAGGACTCGCTCGAGAAGAAGACCCAGCAGTTGATCGCCACGCAGGAGGTGGCGTTCTACACGCTGGCAAAGATGGCGGAATTGCGCGACAGCGAAACGGGGCAGCACCTGGAGCGGATTCGCGCGTACAGCCATATTCTCGCCCTCGAGCTCCAACAGGATCCCACGTTCAAACGCGTCATCGATGATCGGTTCTTGAGCGACCTCTATCGGTCCAGTCCCTTGCACGACATCGGCAAGGTGGCTATTCCCGACGCCATCCTGCGCAAGGCCGGGCGGCTCACCGACGAGGAATACGACCTGATGAAGCGGCACACGATCGTCGGCGCCGCCATCCTGGAGGACGCCATCAGCCACAAGGAAGGGGGCGAGTTCTTCGAAATGGCCGCGGTCATCGCCAAGTGCCACCACGAGCGATTCGACGGCGCCGGCTATCCCTTGGGGCTGTCAAGCAGGTCGATCCCCCTGGTCGCCCGGATCGTCGCCGTGGCCGACGTCTTCGACGCGCTCACTTCCGAACGCCACTACAAAGACTCGTACTCGCCGGAGAAGGCGCGCGAGATCATCCTGGCGGACTCGGGCCGGCACTTCGACCCGGTCGTCGTCGAGGCCTTCGAGCGGCGGTACGAGGATTTCCTGCACATCCAGCTACGCTATCCCAACAAGTACACCCGCATCTTCGGCATCACCGAATCCCTGCTGGCCGAGATCTGCAAGTAGCGGCACGATCCCCGCCCCTCACCGGCTCGCTTCTTTCACCGTGAAATCGATCGACGACTGGGCAATCTTCTGGCTCTTGCGGTCCTCGATCGTGAGCTGGAGGGTGTACTTGCCGGGGTAGAGTTGCCTGGGGATGCGGAGGTAGTAGCCGAGGAAGAAGTCGCGGCGGAGGTTGCGGCAGTAGTCCTCGGTCGTCTTCAGGTCCTTGAAGTCGACCCGCTCGCCGCGGTTGTTGAAAATCAGGTATTTGCCCCCCAGAGCGGTGTAGAACCCTTGAGGCGTCTCCTCGCTCTTGAAGTTCTCCACCTCGGCATAGAGGAGGACTTCCTGGTCCGGCGCGAACTCGTACTTCTCGAACGGCTTCAAGTCGCCGTAGCTCTGGACCTTGGTGACGAACGTGAGATTGCGGATCGCCAGGTGCGCCACCTCGCTCAGCCGGTCGGCCGCGGCGGCCAGCTCGATTTTCGCTTCGCCGGCCCGGCGGGCGGTCTCGCTGATCCGGTCCGAATCGAGCCACGTCGCCAGGCCGTAAAGCTCGTGGGACCAGAACTCCTGCACGGCCGCCGCCGACGGGATCGGCCGCAGCGCATCCTCGCGGCGGCCGGCGATCAGGTAGAGCATCCGCAGCCGCGATTGGAGGTCCACTTCGGCCTGGGCCCGCGGCACCTGGCGCACCTCCGACTCCAGTGCCGCGATGGTCGCTGAGAGCCGTTCCCGCCAGTCCTCCCCCCCCGGCGCGTTGTAGCCCGCGGGGACGACCCGATCGGCCGGCCTCGCTGCCGACGACTCGCCGCCGGGGCGGGTGGGCGGAGCGGGCTCGGCCGTCACGGCGCGGGCACGGTCCTCCCCAGCCACCCGATTCTCCGAGGAACGTCCTGCCGCCGACAACGCGGGAGCACTCTTCGAATCAGGGGCCGCGGGAAGCCGGGCCTCGGTTGCCGGCGGTTCGCCCGGAGGCGGCGGGCGGAGGGACGTCTGCTCCGCCGGCGGCCCGCTCGCTCTCCCCTCTCCCCGCTGCTCCACTTGCCGCCGATACGCCAACGTCGCCCGGAAACACTGCACCATCAACGGCCACAGCGACGGATCCGCCTCGAGGAGGTCTTGCGACAGCCTCTCCCGGGCGACCGCGTCGAGCCCTTCGCTCCGGGCCACCTCGGCCACCAGGGCGTCGACCGCCTGCGGGTCGGGCTTCGCGACGGCGTTGGCCGTGTGGCCCGCAGGCGCGTCCGATCCCCCGGCGCCGCTGCCCGCCGGCGGTCCCTGGTCGGCTACCGCCACGGCGCTGCCCGCCGGGAGCGTGGCGGCCGCCGTCCCCCGGGCGGCCCACGGCGACGCCGCGCAGCCGGAGAGCATCACCAGGCCCGAGAGCAGGAGCAGACCGGAGATTGGAACGTGCGGCCCGAGCATACCACCCAACACGCTGCGCACAGGACTTCCCACTTGGAGAGGGGGCGGATCATAGCGAAATCCGCTCTGCGGGGCAAGTGAGGCTGGTGGGAGATTCGGGCATCCCTTCGATAAGACGGATAAGAGGGGGAGTCTGGGCAGAGATCGGGCCGCCGAGACAAGCCGCCCCGCAGTCTGCCCGAATCTCCCTCGGACCGGCGAGACGCCGCTCCTGCTGAATTACCGGACGTGCTCCGCCTTCCGGCAAGCAATGGCGCCCCGGAGCAAACAGCCTCGTTGTTACTTACAACTATCAACAGGCCCGCGTGTTCCTGCCCCGTAGGGGCATATGAGAATAGCCCAGCAGTTCACTGCTGGGTAAAATGGGCAATCCAGGCAACCCGTCCGTCCCGTAGGGACGGCTGAACCGGCCGTCGTTCGGCCGTCCCTACGGGACTTGTTGGGCGATGTTTCGTGATCCATACCCCCAGCAGCGAGCTGCTGGGCTATTGTCGAACGTCCCTTCGGGACGATCGGCAGATTAGGACTTGTGTGTAACGACGAGGGCAAACAGCCAGGGCTAGGATCTCGGAGCGCTGGGTGGGGCGGCCAGCCGGATGAGCAGGCGCTCGAGGATCAAACGGGGGGCCAATTGGCTGGCACCTTTCAACTCCAGATCGGCCCCCAGGAGCCAGCCGTACAGCCGCTGGCCGCGATGGCGCCCCAGACGGCGGAGCTGCGGCTCCACCTTGCCCAGCACATAGTCCGATTTGATTCCCGTCTGCCGGAGGGCGTCGCGCAGGTTGACCCGTCGTCCTGCCGCCTCACCGGCCAGCACCAGCCGGGTCGCCGCGGCCAGCCGCCGCAACGAGCTGGAGATCTGCCCCAGGACCGCGATCGGTTCCTCGCCGGCCAACAGGAGCCGATCGAGCTGGACCAACGCCTTCCGCAGATCGCCGTCCAGCGCCGCGTCGAGCATTTCCCAAACGGTCTTTGCCCGCCAACTGCCTGCCGTCTGGCGGACCATTTCGTGGGTAATCTTGCCCTGGGGTCCGGCCGTGAGGGCCAGCTTGGCGAGTTCCTGATCGAGCAGCCCCAGCTCCGGCCCGATCATCTCCAGGAGCATGTCGGCGGCTGCCGAGGGAAGTTGCACGCCGTGGGTGCGTTCCGCCCGCGCCGAGAGCCACCGCGTCAGTTGCTCCCCTTCGGGCGGACTGCACCTGATCGCCAGCCCTGCCTCGGCAACCGCCTTGGAGAGGTTGGTGTTGGAGGGCCAGGATTTCACGTCCAGCACCAGGACTCCGGTGGGTTTCGGCCGGGCGACGTACGCCTCGAGGTCCTTGCGGTGCCGGCTGACGAACTCGTCGGCCTGCTCGACCAGCACCAACCGCTTCCCGCCGCCGAACATGGCGATCGTGGCCAGTTGCTTGATCACGTCGGGAAGGGTTGCCGAGGGGCCCTCGAAGACGTGGAAGGACAAATCGGCGTCGCCGCCGCCGAGCACTTCCCGCCGCAATCGCGCGAGGACCTCATGCTTCAGAAAAGCCTCTTCGCCGAAGATTGCGCACACCGGGCCGGATGGGTAGGCCGCCGGGTCTTCCAGGTAGTCGAGGGCGTGAACGACCGGGGGCATGGGGGCGGCAAGTCTGGGCAAGGAAAGCGGTACACGCGAGATTATATCCCCGCGGGCCCCGGCCGCATACCACCGGCCCTAGCGTCGATCCCCACCCGGCTGCTCCTCCAGCGGGCGGATGTCTCGAATCCGCACCTGGGGCCGGCGCCGATCGAGATAGACCGGCTCGGGGGTCTCGGCAATGCCGAGATTGCCGGCCTCGTCGCGGACCTCCAGCCGCAGGAAGAGCCGCTCGGGCACCTGCCGCTCGATCGACCAGCAGTGCTGTCCGGTATTCTCCAGCTCCACGGCGATGGCCGACCACGGGCCGTCGCGGGCCTCCGCGTAATGGAGCGAGACCGGGCGCGCGGCGAGCATCCAGTCCTGGGCCTCCCAGCGGATGGTCAACTGGGCCCCGCGATCGCCGCTGGTTTGCTCGGCCGCGGTGATCCGCGCCAGCGGCTTGGTCCAGTCGACGCCGACCCAGACGTCGGGCGCGTCGCCGGGTCGCGGCGCCTCGCCTCCCAGGCCGGCGCCGCTCCGCACGGCGACGTGGAAGCCGTAGATGCCTTCCTCGCGCACGGTGACCACCAGCGGGCTCCGCTTGTCCTCATCCACGGCGAAGCTGGTCCAGGTGCGGCCGCCGTCGCGGGTCCCCCACAGCTCCACCCGATCCACTCCCGACGGCCCCACCGATTCCACGTCGTAATCGAGCTGAAACCGCGTCGAGTTGACCATCCGGATTCGCTCGCGGGGCGCCGGACTTCCGGGCGGGAGGCCGGGGTAATTGCTCCGTCCTCCCAGCGGATCGGCCGGTGCGTGCCTGTCGCCCGGCGCCGGGTCGATCTGAATGGCGATCGTGCCGTCCGGCGAGCGGAAGATCGTTTCCCGCGGGACCTGGGCGGGCCGCGGCTTGCCGGTCGAGGGCATCTGGAGCAGGGGACCGCGCTGCGGGCCTTTGCCCGAAGCCATCGCGCCCCCGGGCGCAGCGTTTTTCGCGGAAGCGGCGGGAGACAACGGGCCGTCGTCGGCGACCGGTTTGGGGGGAAGGCCGGACTCGCCGTCCTGGCCGAGCTGGGCGTGGCTGACCGAGGTGTTGCCCGCCGCGTCGGCGACCTCGGCGCGGACTTCCGCCCGCGGCGAACCCGATCGGGGCCACCAACTCACTTCCCCCGTGCAGACGCCGCCCGTGGTGCGAAAACGCTGCCGATCGAGGGCCACCGCCTGCCACGGCTGGTCGGCAGCCACGCGATACTCCAGCTTGAGGCTCTCGGGCTTCAAGGTTGCGTCGGTGACCTGCCAGCGGGCCACGACCTGGCCGGCATCGCCGCGACGGGTCTCGAGTTGGAGCTTGGGCGGAGTGGTATCCACCACGACCCGCAGCCCAGGCAGCTCCCCGCCTTTCGGCTGCAATGGCCCAGACGGGTCCATAGAGCGGATCAAGAACCAATACTCTCCGTCGGCCGCCGCTCGAAACAGGAAGCTCCCCTTGGCCGGATCGACGCTGCTGTGCAACTGCCAGCTCGCCCCACCATCCGCCGAAACGTACAACTGGACGGAGGTCAGGGCTTGCGATCGAGGATCGTTCTGGTCAATGCGGAAGGGGATCGAGAAGAACGTCTGCCGAGTGGCAATTCGCGCTGGGAGAGCCGCCACCGGCGCCGGGAGAGTTGTCTGGCCGCCGGGCGGAGCCGCATCCGAAGCCGCCGTCAAGACGACCGCCCAGGTGATCCGGGTAAGTGGTGCGAGCCACATCCGATGAGCTTCCCTCGCGCTGGAAGCGGCTCCTCGCACGGCTGCCCGCCATGCCACGATCGCCGTGGATGCCGACACTCCAGCGTTGATCGTATCGGCAATAACGATCACGCGACTTAAGGAGGAGGCAAGGGAAAGGTAATCTGAGCAAGACGCGAAGACAAGGCAGTTTTTTCCGGGCATCCGCTCGTCAATCCGGTCCGCATTGCGCTGCTTCTGTGAGGGGTCCTCCGGGAATTCAGTAGGACCGGCGTCTCGCCGGTTCACGGGCACTACCAGCCAAGCCAAGACTGGCACCCGGCGGCTTAGGGACGCCCGGAATCCGGAAGAGAATCACGAAAACGCGAAAGGACGAAAGCACGAAATCAGGGCGAAAGGGGGCCCCGCTGGGCGGTCGGGCCGTCGCTTTCCCTTCTCCCTCTTCTTTTCGCGTTTTCGATCTTTCGTGCTTTCGTGATTAGCTCGTGCCATTGAGGACCATAAGTGCCGCAAGCACCTTGCCTTGTTGCTATGGCAGGAGCACGGGCTCGCCGCCGGAGATCGTGGCCATGGCGCGGAGTTGTTGCGGATCGATCGGGAAGGTGAGAAACTGCACACTGCCGTCGCACATCAGAACGTGGATTCCCCCGGGATGAGGGCCGCGGAGGGTGCCGCTATTGAGCCT
>Ga0153916_10005021_pt1 | contig 10054 bp, 6 predicted proteins | sample Opewatmetagenome_FD_109642 | JGI IMG/M metagenome (GOLD analysis project Ga0153916, IMG submission 109642) | Freshwater wetland microbial communities from Ohio, USA - Open water 3 Core 3 Depth 4 metaG | ecosystem: Environmental > Aquatic > Freshwater > Wetlands | place: USA: Ohio, Lake Erie, Old...
GTGATCGGCATGATCCGGGAGAGCTTCGGCGCGATCCCCTTGATGGCGGATGCGAACGGCGCGTACACGCTCGAAGACGGCGAGCACCTCGCACAACTCGACGGCTACCGGCTGATGATGATCGAGCAGCCGCTCGAGTACGACGACCTGAGGGACCACGCGTGCCTGCAGCAGCGTCTCGAGACGGCGGTGTGCCTCGACGAATCGATTCACTCGCTGCGCGCCGGCCGCGACGCGCTGGATCTCGGGGCGTGCCGCGTCATCAATATCAAACCCGGGCGTCTGGGCGGCTTTCGTGAGTCGGTCGCGCTGCACGACCTGTGTCGATCGCGCGGCGTTCCCGTGTGGCACGGCGGGATGCTCGAATCGGGAATCGGGCGCGCCCACAACATCCAGCTGTCAACGCTGCCGAACTTCACGCTGCCCGGCGATGTCGCCGCCAGCCGGCGCTACTACGATCCGGACGTGGTCGAGCCGGCGTTCGAACTCGCCGAAGACGGCACCATTCCGGTTCCCGACGGACCGGGCATCGGCGTGCAGGTGGTCGGCGAACGGGTCGAACGGGCGACGCTGCGCGTCGCCACATTCCATCGGTAACGAACATCTGCGGAGGAACGAAACGAGCGTGACTCGCGCGCACCGGGCACTCGTACTGGTCGCATTCGCCAGTGTCGTTGCGGGCGCCTGCGCCACGGCACCGCCGGCCCCCGTCGCTCCGGTCATCAGCTACGAGCAGAAGATCGCGTGGATCCTGCAGCTGGAGGACCGCCGCATCCTGCGGGAAACCCCGCCGCCCCCGCCTGCGCCGGTGGCGCGGCGCGGCAGGCGACCGGCAGTCGTCCCTCCGCCTCCGCAGGTGCCGGATCTCGGCCGCCTGGTTGCAGACGATGAGGCGCGCGTGCGTCGGCGGGCGGCGTTGGCGGTCGGTCGAGTCGGCCTTGCCGAGGGAGTGGATCTGCTGCTTCCCCGTCTGCAGGACCCGGAACCTGAAGTGCGACAGATGGCGGCGTTCGCGCTCGGCCTGCTCGGCGACAGGCGGGCGATCGAGCCGCTGCGCGAGGCGCTCGCCGACCCGTCGCCGGTCGTCCAGGGACGTGCCGCCGAAGCGCTCGGCCTCATCGGCGATCAGGCGAGCGCCCGGGCAATCGGCGCCATGGTGCGAGCCCTGGCGCAGTCGGGCGCTGTTTCGAGAGTGGCTGCCGACGACCTTACCTACCCGCTGGACCCGGCCGTCGAAGTCTTCCGCCTCGGCGTCTTCGCCCTGACGCGACTCAAGGCGTTCGAGGCGCTCGCGGGCGCGGTGCTCGACCAGAACGGCCGGCCGACGGTGACGTGGTGGCCCGTGGCTTACGCGCTGGGGAGGACACCCGACAAGCGGGCGTTGCCGGCGCTCGTCACGTTCATGCGCGGCAACGGACGGCAGGCCCGCATCTTCGCGGCGCGAGGCCTGGGTGCGGTGAAAGATCCCTCGGTGATCGACGTGCTCGCGCCGTTCGTGCAAGGATGGCGGAACGACGTGCCGGCGGCCATCGCCGCCGTACGCGCGCTCGGCGAGATTGGGGATCAGCGCGCGGCCGACGCCCTGGCCACACTCGTCCAGGTCCGCGACCTGCCGCCCAGCCTGCGGCTCGAGACCGTCGGCGCCCTCGGCGCGCTGCACGCGCCAGCCGCGGTCACGCCGCTGCTGGATCTGGTCGGCGATCCGTGGGCGTCGATGCGCGCCGCATCCCTGCGGGCGCTGCGCGACATCGACCTGCAGCAGTTCCTCGTCGTGCTCTCCGGCCTCGAACCCGACAGGCACTGGTCGGTCCGCGCGGCGATCGCCTCGTCGATGGGCACGCTGCCGGCTGACATGGCCGTCCCGCGGTTGACCGAGATGCTGAAGGACCAGGATCAGCGCGTCATCCCGTCGGTGCTCGACGCGCTGGTGAAACTGCGCGTCCCGCAGGCGGAATCGGTCCTGCTCGAGCGCCTGAAGGCCGACGATCCGATCGTGCGAACGGCGGCGGCCAGCGGGATCGGGGAATTGAAACCTGCTGCCGGCGCGGCCGCGCTGGTCGAGGCCTACAGGCGCGCTCAACCGGATGGGACGTACTCGGCACGCGCCGCTGCGCTGACCGCGCTCGCCAGGTACGGCGCCGCTGCAGCCGCGCCGTCGCTCAAAGAGGCGCTGCAGGACAGGGACTGGGCCGTGCGCGTGAGGGCGGCGTCATTGCTGAAGGAGTTCGACGCGTCGTTCGACGGCGCCTCCGCCATCCGCCCGGCGCCAGCGCGCCCGGGTATCGACTACGGCTCGCCCCAACTCGTCGCGCCGGCCTTTTCTCCGCAGGCCTACATCGACACGGAAAAGGGGACGATCCAGATCGAACTCGCGGTGCTCGACGCGCCGTTGACCTCGTTCAACTTCATGGCGCTCGCGCGGTCGGGGTTCTTCAACAACGTGCCGATTCACCGGGTCGTCCCCAACTTCGTCGTGCAGGACGGGGATCCGCGCGGCGACGGGGAAGGGGGCCCTGGGTACACGATCCGCGGCGAACTGAACGAACTGCCCTACCTGCGCGGCACGGTCGGCATGGCCCTCGACTGGGCCGACACCGGGGGCTCGCAGTTCTTCATCACGCACTCACCGCAGCCGCATCTCGATGCGCGCTACGCCGTCTTCGGCCGCGTCGTCGAAGGGTTCGACGTCCTCGATCGCCTGCAGCAGTGGGACGTGATCAAGGACGTGCGGGTGTGGGACGGGAAAGTGATGACAGGCAAGTAAGTCCGAAGGTCCGAACGTCCGACGTCAGAAGGTCGGACGTTCGGACCCTCGGACGACGGGTACAGCAAAAAAGGGGGCGACCGACGCCCCCCTTTCTTGCGCGGGAGAAAACGCTTAGCGCTTCTTCCCGGCCTTCTTTGCCTTCTTGGCTGGTTTCTTCGCCATTACGTCTATCCCCCCCTTCATTCGAGGATGTGGCAAGCCGCCGGCGACTCGCGGGCCGCTGCACCAGGCACTCGGCCAACCGTGTCCCAGCGCTCACCTTTGGTGCCCTTCCAACAGTCGGCACCAAGAGCACGGGGGGGTGTCATCACAAGGGAAGGCACCCCCGGGAACCGGTCGGCGGCCTAGCGCTTCTTGCCGCCCTTCTTCTTGCCGCCAGTCTTCTTCGCCATTCTTCCTCCTCAGCTGGTGGGTGCTCAGCATGACAACCGGAACCGAGGCTCACTAGGCGTGGGCTGAGCGGTCCACGCTCATACGACAGGTAGATTACGGTTGAGAAGGAGCGATGTCAAGCACAAAGTACGAAAAAATCAAAATTCTTTTCGATCGAGACGGCCAGGCAGCCGGTCCTCGGATCGATTTCCGGCATCGAGCACTCGTGGTCGCCGGCCGCCGTCGTGGGCGAGCACGCACGAGGGCCGATCGCGGTGCGATCGCGACGAAGATCTCCCGTGACACTGCGGAGCGATACGGAATCGTGTACGTGTCGGGCAGGTTCCGCAGAGGGATTCGTCCGCGGACTGCGCAGCTGAACGTCGCTTCGTGCATGCCACGTCGCGGCCTGCTGCCGTCGCACGCGATCGTCGGCGACGGGGCCGAACGCCGCAGTCGTCAGCAAGCGAATCGGCGTTCTCAGAGGATGACGTTCAGCCCGCGACATCGCCGTTGCTCGGCGGTCAGGTAATCGGCGGATTGACTCTCGTTGTGAAAGGCGGGGGAGGCGAGGGGCAGCGATTGCTGACGGCCGTGACGGGCAGGCGGGGACTGACCGCGCAGCCGCGCGAGCGACTTGGCGGCGGCGTCTTTCGTGCGCGGTTCGGCGCCGGCAATGCGGCCGACGGTCTGGTACATCTCGAGCGCGCGCGCCCGGTCGCCGCGGGTTTCGAGCAGGCGGCCGGCTTCCAGGTACGCCGAGGCGAGAATCGGCGCGGGCGCTCCAGGGCGCGCCCGGATGGCGAGTTCGAATTCCGCGAGCGCGCGCGCGCCATCGTTCTCGCGGGCCTGCAGGAAGCGGCCGTACCGGAAATGGGCGACCGGATCGGCGCGGTTGAGTTCGAGCGAGCGCTGCAGCATCGTTTCCGCCTGGCCGTGGGCCCCGCGCTCGAACAGCCGCCAGCCTTCGAGCGACAGCCGATACGCTTCGGCCTTCTTCGCGTCGGGCGGGTGCCGCAGACGGTCGTTCGCGGCCGCGCGCACGCTGTCGGCGTCGTCACCCGCCGCGTTTGCGATGGCGAATCGGTACGCGTCCATCGCGTGCGGGCGATCGGCGATCCTGTCGTACGCCCTGCCTAGTGCCAGCGCGGCGCGAGCCGTCGCGCCACGCGGGGCGGGCGGCCGCGCATCGACGACCGCCTTCAGGTGCTCGATCGCCTGGTCGGTTTCCGCCAGCGCGTCGAGTTGGACGCCGATGCCCATCTCTGCCCAGACTTCGGCGATATCGGCCATGCCGACGCGCTGCGCCCGCGCTTCCTGCAACAGTGCCTCGTAGCTCGCCAGACTGGCTGCTGCGTCGTGGAGATACACGTCCTCGACTTCGGCGATGCGCGCGAGGAACAGCGGGTTGTGGGGGTAGCTGGCGTGCAGCTCGCGAAGCAGTGCCAGCGCGCGCTCGGGCTGGTTCTCGTACCACAGGTACAGAAGGTGCAGCTGGTAATCCGCCTCGCCGCGCAGCAACTCGCCGCGGTCCCGCGCCTGCACCATCTCGGCAAGTCCCTGCGCGCGGTCGCCGCCGGGCAGCAGCAGGAGGAAGCGGAGGATCTTCAGCACGGTCGGGGCGACGTCCGCGTAGTAGTGGTACAGGCCGATGCCGAAGTACGCGTCGTTGATCGTCGGGTCGAGCGCGAGCGCGCGCTCGAGGGCAACCTTGATCCGCTTGCCGTCGCGTGCCGCGGCGAGCCGCTCGTTGCGGACCGCCCGGAACTGCACGCGTACGGCGTACGCGGCGCCGAGGTAGAACCAGGCCTCCCCGCGCCGCGGTTCGCGCTGCGTCCAGACCTCGGCCGCCGCGATCGCCTGGTCGAGGCCGGCGCGCATGCGGGAATCGAGCGACCTGTTCGCCGGATCCATCTGTATGCGCCACCAGGTCTCGACGGTCGCGAGGATGTCGCACGCAACCGGCGGGGCGCCGCTGCAGCCCTGGCGCAGCTCCTGCTCGGCCTGCTCGAACCGGGCGTCCAGGATGTCGTGATAGACGCGGGCCAGCGCAGAAACCTGCGTCAGCCCCTGGCCGGGAGGATCCACCGGGGCGGCCGCGCAGGGTGCGGCGACGCCGACGAGGAGGACGACGAGGATCCCCTTCACGTGAGGCTCGTGCGCAACTGCTGCTTTGCGGCGTGACGCTCGAGGGCCAGCTCGATCAGGCGATCCAGCAGCGCCGAGTAGGAGAGCCCGGTCGCCATCCAGAGCTTCGGGAACATGCTGATGGTGGTGAAGCCGGGAATCGTGTTGATCTCGTTGACGTACAGGCGTCCCGACTTGCCGTCGAGCAGGAAATCCACGCGCGCCATGCCCGACGCGTCGATGGCGAGGAACGATTCGACGGCAAGCCGGCGCACTTCATTGGTCTGCGCGGGTGAGAGCGGAGCCGGCACCCGCACCTCGGATTCGTCCAGGTACTTCGCTTCGTAATCGTAGAACTCGCGCGAAGGCAGAATTTCGCCGGGGATCGAGGCTTCCGGATGGTCGTTGCCGATCACGCTGCACTCGATCTCGCGCGCGTGCGGCACCGCCGCCTCGACGATGATCCGGCGATCGAACTGGGCGGCCAGATCCATTGCTGCATCGAGTTCCGCCTGGGTCTTCACCTTCGAGATGCCGACGCTCGATCCCAGGTTCGCCGGCTTCACGAACATGGGGTACTTCAGACCGTTGGCCAACGCCCGTCGAATCCTGTCGCGATCCGCGCTCCAGTCGGCACTGCGGACGACAACGTGGTTGACGATCGGAAGGCCTCGCGTCTGGAAAAGCACCTTCATCATCGCCTTGTCCATGCCGACCGAAGATGCGAGGACGCCGGCGCCGACGTACGGGACGTTCGCGAGCTCCAGCAGACCCTGGACGGTGCCGTCTTCGCCGTAGGGTCCGTGCAGCACGGGGAAGACGACGTCGAGGCTGAGTCCAGTAATCGTCGCCTGATCGTGGCCGGTCTCGACACCCGACACACGATCGCGATCGATGGCGATCAGGTTCTCCTGAGTCGGGTAGGGAACGAGGTAGGCTTCGCGCCCTCCGCGCAGTGGCGAACGGGCGCCGTCACCGCGCGCGCGGCCGATCACGTCGGCAGCCGAGGCGGCGGCGGGTGGCCTGTCCGCAATCGTCCAGCGCCCGTCGCGGTCGATGTAGAGCGGCACCGCCTCGTAGCGGTCGCGGTCGAGGTTCGACACCACAGCCGCCGCGGACGCGATTGAAATCTCGTGCTCGCCCGACCGTCCGCCATAGATCACGCCGATACGCAGTCGTTTCATGGTCGGCGGACCGGCGAGGTGCGAACCGATAAGACATCTGGCCGGCCCGCCGACTAATATACCCCAATGGCCAACGCGTTCGAATTCCGGATCCTGGCGAGCGACGGTGCGGCCAGGCGTGGCGAACTGACGACGCCGCACGGCGTCGTGCAGACGCCCGCCTTCATGCCGGTCGGCACGCAAGGCGCGGTCAAGGGCATGACCGAGCGCGACTTGCGGGAGAACGGCGCGGAAATCATCCTCGCCAACACCTATCACCTGTACTTGCGCCCCGGCGACCGGTTGATCGCGCGCCGCGGCGGCCTTCACCGCTTCATCGGCTGGGACGGTCCGATCCTGACCGACAGCGGCGGCTTCCAGGCCTTCAGCCTCGGTCCCCGCCGCCGAATCACCGAGGAGGGCATCTGCTTTCGATCGCACCTCGACGGCAGCGAACACCTGCTCACGCCGGAACTCGCCGCCGACATCCAGGCTCGCCTCGGCTCGGACATCGCAATGGCGCTCGACGAGTGCCTCGCCCATCCGGCTACGGAGGACGAGGCCCGGCGATCGATGGAACGGACACTGCGTTGGGGCCGCCGCAGCCGCCAACGTCTCCTGTGGCTTCAATCGCAACCGTCCGGTGCCGTTCTCGAGGACGGGCGGACGCCTGTCAGGACCAACCCCGGCCAGGCGCAATTCGGGATCGTGCAGGGCAGCGTCTATCCGGACTTGCGCGAGGAGAGCGCGCGTGAGACGCAGGCCATCGGGTTCGACGCCTACGCGATTGGCGGGCTGAGCGTCGGCGAGTCCGTCGACGTCATGTACGAAACGGTCTCGGCGACGGCGCCGCTTCTGGCGGCCGATCGACCGCGGCACCTGATGGGCACCGGCACGCCGCTCGACCTGATCGAGTGCGTCGCTCGCGGCATCGACCTGTTCGACTGCGTGATGCCGACGAGGAACGCGCGCAACGGGCAGCTGTTCACGGGGCAGGGACCGCTCAACGTCAAGAATGCCTGCTATGCTGAAGACGATCGGCCGGTCGACGAGACGTGCGAGTGCTACACGTGCCGGCACTACTCACGCGCGTACTTGCGCCACCTGTTCCTCGCGAAAGAGATCGGCGCATCGACCCTTAACACGTTGCATAACCTCCACTTTTACCTTGACACTCTCGGTCGGATCAGGGAGGCTATAGCGTTTGGCTCGTTCGAAAGTCTGAGACGGGCGTTCCACCAGAGCTACTCCCTCCGACTACTCGCTCATGACGCCGATGGATGAAACAGCCGGGCTGCTGTTGGCGATGGCAACCCCGGGAGACCAGACGGTCAACCCCTGGGTTCAATTGGCGCCATTCGTGTTCATTCTGGCCATCTTCTACTTCATCATCATTCTCCCGATGAGGCGTCGTCAGAAGAAGGTCCAGCAGTTCCTCGAGGCGCTGAAGGTGGGCGACCGCGTCATCACGACCGGCGGCATCTACGGCGTGATCGCCAAGCTGGGCGAGCGATCGGTGCAACTGCAGATCGCCGACAAGGTCCGAATCGAAGTTTCCAAGGCCGCGATCGGTGGCTACCAGGGCCAGGAGCCGGTCGCGCCCGAGCATCCTCACTAGCATGGACAAAGATCTTCGCTGGCGAGTCATCCTCGTCGTTGTGATCATCGGCGCCTGCCTGTGGGCGATCATCCCGCCGGACAAGAAGATCCGGCAGGGCCTCGATCTCAAGGGCGGCGCGCACATGGTCCTGCGCGTCGAGACGGACGATGCGTTGCGGCTCGAAACCGAGACGACCATGGAGCGGCTGCGCGAAAGCCTCGACAAGGCCGGCTTGACGGGCGAGAACCTCAGCGTGATCTCCGCGACGCAGATCCAGGTGACCGGCATCCAACCGGCCCAGGATTCGCTCTTCCGGCAGACGGCGGCGGAAATCGAGACGACCTTCAACCGCGAGTCGGGGGTAGACGGCGGCTACACGTTCACGATGAAGCCCAACTACGTGTTCCAGCTGCGCGAGGACGCCGTCACGCAGGCGCAGCAGACGATCGACCGGCGCGTGAACGAGCTGGGCGTCACGGAGCCGACCATCGCGCGCCAGGGGACGAACAAGGACGAGCTGATGATTCAGCTCCCCGGCGTCACCGACGTGCCCCACGCGAAGGAAGTCATTGGACGGACCGGAACGCTGGAGCTGGACATGGTCGAGGCCGGGCCAGTGGCGACCAAGGAAGCGTTGCTTCAGGCCCACAACGGGAAGGTGCCGGCGAACATGAAGATCGTGCCCGGCGTCGAATCAGCCCCGGGTGAGGCGCCGAGCACCGTCTATTACCTCTTGGACAGGGTTCCGGTCATCACCGGGCGCGACCTGCGCAACGCGAAACCGGGTGTCGACCAGAACGGGTTGCCGGCCGTGAACTTCTCGCTGAAGCCCGACGGTGCCCGCAAGTTCGGGAAGGCCACCGGCGAGAACATCGGCCGCTACCTGGCGATCGTGCTCGACAACACCGTTCAGTCGGCGCCGCGCATCGACGGGCGCATCACGGACAGCGGTGAGATCTTCGGACACTTTACGCAGAAAGAGGCGCAGGATCTCTCGCTCATCCTGCGATCGGGCGCGCTGCCTGCTCGATTGACGTACATGCAGGAAGTGACCGTCGGCTCGACGCTCGGCGCCGACTCGATCAGCGCGGGGCTCATCGCCGCGCTGTGCAGCCTGCTGCTGGTCGTCGCCTTCATGCTCTTCTACTACAAGCTGGCCGGCATCAACTCGATGGTCGCGCTGTTCTTCAACCTGATCATCCTGCTCGGCGCCATGTCCTACATCGGGGCGACGATGACGCTGCCCGGCATCGCGGGCTTCGTCCTGACGATGGGCGTGGGCGTGGACTCGAACGTGCTGATTTTCGAGCGCATCAAGGAGGAGCTTGCGACGGGCAAGGGGGTGCGCGCCTCGCTGGACGCGGGCTTCAGCCGCGTGTTCCTCACGCTGCTCGACACGCACATCTCGGCGCTCATCTCGGCGGCGTTCCTGTTCCAGTTCGGAACCGGTCCGATCCGCGGGTTCGCGACGACGCTGACCTTCGGGCTCATCTCGAACCTGTTCACCGCGACGTTCGTGTCTCGCACGCTGTTCAACCTGGTCCTGTCGCGCCGGCAAGTGGCGACGCTGAGCATCTGAAGGGTTCGGGCTTCGGGCTTCAGGCTCCAGGCATCTGGCCGGAGCGCGAAGCCGGGAGCGGGGAGCCATCTGGTTTCGAACATGCAGATTTTCAAGCACCCGCACTTCAACTTCATCAAGTACCGGTGGCACGCGCTCGTCCTGTCGTGGGTGATCATCATCGCCGGCATCGTCACGGTGGCGACCAGGGGGCTGCCGGAGGGGATCGAATTCCAGGGGGGCACGAGCGTCATCCTGCAGTTCGACAGGACGCCCGGGATCGACCAGGTGCGTGCGGCGCTCGATCGGCACTTCTCCGGCGGCGGCGGAAACATCGTCGTCCAGTCCTACGGGCCGCCCGCGTCGCGGGAAATCATGGTTCGGGTGCCGCAGGTCGGCAAGGAAGCGGGCACCGAGCTGCGGGGGACGGCCGACGCCGTGAACGCCGCGGTGAAGCAGGCGAACCA
>Ga0153916_10005022_pt1 | contig 10054 bp, 9 predicted proteins | sample Opewatmetagenome_FD_109642 | JGI IMG/M metagenome (GOLD analysis project Ga0153916, IMG submission 109642) | Freshwater wetland microbial communities from Ohio, USA - Open water 3 Core 3 Depth 4 metaG | ecosystem: Environmental > Aquatic > Freshwater > Wetlands | place: USA: Ohio, Lake Erie, Old...
CATCTTCACCCCTTTCTTTTTTTGTCCTCGCTTTATATAATAATTTCCAAAGATAAAATGCTTGTTGGTTACAATACTAATATATCTTACAAAGATAGTATCTATCATATCCAGACAGAGGATGGAGGACAAGATAATCCTATAATAGTGACTCTTCTTTATTCAAAGGGTAAAATCCTCGCCTCCAGAAAGACCAACTATGCACATATTGTAGAAGAGCATGATTACAAAGAGAAAATCAGGAGACTTATGAAAGAACAGCATGATAATATGATAAAAGAGCTTTTGGCAGGGAAATGTTCAGAAGACAATCAGAGGGAAATGAAACAATCATGCTGATTAGTGTGCTATCCCTATCGGATCTGTACACTTTTTTCTTTTGTCATTCCCGTGTAAACGGGAATCCAGAGGCAATGGTACTGGATTCCTCCCGCCTAAGGCGGATTCGCAGGAATGACAAAGAGTAAACAAGGTTATTTGCAGGTGAGATAAATGAAATCAGCCATTACTACAACAGGTATAAACTTTCTAAAGGAAAAGGCAAGGGACCTCAGAATAGAAATCCTTAAGATGCTTACTGAAGCAGGGTCAGGCCATACCGGGGGTTCCTTATCAGCGGCCGATATTGTTACAGCGCTGTATTTCTATAAAATGAGACACAAACCCGAAGACCCGAAATGGGGAGAAAGGGACAGGTTCATCCTTTCAAAGGGACATGCAGCACCTCTGCTCTATGCGGTTCTTGCACTTTCAGGATACTTTGATAAGCCGTTACTGAAGACATTACGCAAACTTGGAAGTCCATTGCAAGGACATCCATGTTCAAAAATGCTTCCTGGAGTCGAGGTATCAACAGGTTCTTTAGGACAGGGTTTATCCATTGCAAATGGGATTGCTTTGGGACTGAAGCTCGATAGGTTAAATTCACGTGTCTATTGCCTGCTTGGAGATGGTGAGATTCAGGAAGGACAGGTTTGGGAAGCTGCAATGACTGCTTCACATTACAGGCTTGATAACGTATGCGCAATTATTGATAATAACGGCCTTCAGATAGATGGACAGTGCTGTGACGTGATGTCTATTGAGCCAATTGTAGATAAATGGAAGGCATTTGGATGGCATGCGATTGACATTGACGGGCATGACATGGAAGCTATATTAGAGGCATTTGACGAGGCAGAGACGGTAAAGCTAAAGCCAACAATGATCATTGCCCGGACAGTAAAGGGTAAAGGCATTTCCTTTTTTGAAGGGAAGGTTCAGTATCATGGAATAGCACCGACACGAGAAGAACTCAAAAAGGCATTAAAGGAACTCCAGGACAGTGGGAAGTAGAGGACAGAAGTCAGAAGATAGAAGTCAGAAGTCTAATTTCCCTTCACCCCCCTTTACTAAAGGGGGGCAGGGGGGGATTAAAATAGCAACGAGAGATGCTTACGGGGAGGCACTTCTGGAACTTGGTAAAAGGAGGGCTGATGTCGTTGTCCTTGATGCAGACCTTTCGGGTTCTACAAAAACAGGGAAATTTGCAAAGGCATTTCCTGAGAGATTCTATAACGTAGGTGTTTCAGAACAGGATTTGATTGGTACGGCAAGCGGTTTTTCCCTTGCAGGAAAGCTGCCGTTTGCTTCAACATTTGCAGTTTTCGAGACAGGAAGGGCATGGGAGCAGATAAGACAGACTGTCTGCTACTCGAACCTTAATGTGAAACTTATAGCAACACACGGTGGGATTACTGTTGGTGAAGACGGGGCTTCTCATCAGGCGATGGAGGATATTGCGCTTATGAGGGTTCTTCCAAATATGACAGTCGTAGTGCCTTCAGATGCTCATGAGACAAGGCAGGTTGTTAGTGCTATATCAGATCATTACGGGCCTGTTTATGTGAGGCTCGGGAGAGCTAAGGTTCCGGCCGTGATGCCTGATGATTATGAGTTTAAGATAGGAAAGGCTTATGTTTTCCATATGGGCAAGGATGTAAATATAGTGGCGATAGGGATTATGGTATCCACGTCCCTTGAGGTTGCAAGAATCCTTAAGCATGATGGAATATATGCTGGCGTTATCAATATGTCTACTGTAAAACCACTGGACACAGAGGTGCTACTTGAGGCTTCAAAAAAATGTAAACTAATTGTTACCGCCGAAGAACATTCGATTATAGGTGGTCTGGGTAGTGCTGTTAGTGAAGTTCTTTCCGAAAACTATCCTATTAAAGTCCGCAGGATAGGAATAATGGATAGCTTTGGATGCTCAGGGACACCAGAGGAATTATTAAAGCTTTATGGCCTTACCCCTGAAAGTATTGTAAAGATAATTAAAGAAGCGCTTTAGCATGTCAAGTAACAGGTTGCAAGTTATAAGTGAAAAACCGAAAAATATAAAAAATGCTTTATTGCCTCATTAATTTATCACTTGTCACTTTTCACTCGTCACTGAATATATGATACACTTCCACGACGTATCAAAATACTATGATAATCATACAGCTTTAAGAAAAATAACCTTTTCCGTAGAGAAAGGGGAGATGGTTTTTATAACCGGGCCAAGCGGTTCTGGTAAATCAACACTTCTGAAGTTAATATACCTTGCAGAAAAACCCGATGAGGGTACTATTTCTGTAGCAGGATGGGAAATAGACAAGATGAAAAAATCAAGCGTTCCATTATTGAGGCGGGGTATCGGTGTGGTGTTCCAGGATTTTAGGCTCCTCAATAACAGGGATGTATTTGAAAATGTTGCCCTTGCTTTGAGGATAAGGGGAGTAAACGACAAAGAGTTGAAGGTGCGCGTATTCGACTCGCTTAAGATAGTAAACCTAAGACACAAGGCAGACAGTTACCCCATTGCCCTGTCAGGAGGTGAGCAGCAGAGAGTTGCTATCGCAAGGGCTATTGTTGCTGAACCATCTATTATCCTTGCTGATGAGCCAACAGGCAATGTTGACCCTGATACTTCAGTAGGGATAATAAGGACATTTAAGGATATTAATACAAAGGGTTCGACAATCCTGATCGCTACACATAACAGAGAGCTTTTCAGGAACACAGGGAAAAGGGTATTAAAACTGGATAACGGCAATTTTGCCGGAGAGGAGATTGCTTGAATGGCTTTTCCATATGCATTCAGGCTTGCAGCCCAAAGTTTATTACACGAGAAATGGATAAATCTCCTTTCCATTCTCACAATAGCGGCAGGTCTCCTTTTTATAGCCATTACTGTCCTATCTGTCTATAATGTTGATGTAGCAACAAAAAAGCTCCCTGAAAAGTTTTCAATGATGCTCTACCTGAAGGATAATCTTTCACGGGAAGAGATAGAAAATATAATAAATATTGTTGGGAAAAAAGGTGCCATAGAGACAGTAAAATATATCTCAAAAGATGAGGCGCTGAAAGAACTTAAAGCCATGTTAAAGGACACGGTGTATGTGCTCGATGGCCTCGGGGAGAATCCCCTGTTTGATTCGATAGAGGTGAAACTTAAGAATGTGGCAGTAAGCCCTGAGACTGAAAAGAGGCTTGCAGTAGAATTAAGAGAAATAAAAGGGGTAGGTGAGATAGAGTATGGCGAACAATTTCTATCCTCTCTCTATTCCGTAAAAGTAGGAATGAAAACGATAACTATTCTATTTGTCATAATAATGTCTGTAGGAATGATCTTTGTATGCTACAGTACTGTGAAGATACTTTTTTACAGAAAGAATGAGGAGATAGAGACATACAAACTTTTAGGTGCTACAAGAAGATTTATAACGGCACCGTTTATCATAGAGGGCGCTGTCATAGGCTTTAGTGGTGGTCTTATCAGTCTCATTGGCATTCTATTATTATATTATACAGTTATTCTCAAGCACAGCCTTACAATCCCTCTCTTTAAGGCAATAATCTTTCCGATAAATATTGCTCTTTTTCTTCCTCTTGTAGGGCTTCTCATCGGGATGACAGGTTCTGCAATAGCTATTGGGAGGATTAAATATTGATTTCGGATTTCAGATTTAAGATTATCTGTATTAAATATTTTGTGTCTTGTATTCTTTGTTATGTTCACTGTTCACTGTTCACTATTCACTATTCAGTGTTATGCTGCTACACCTCATGAAGAATATAAAAAGATACAGAAAGAGATAAAGACACATAAGGAAAAACTCGAAAAAGTAAAAAAGCGTGAATCTTCAATCCTCACTGATCTTGAAAAGACTAACAGACAGCTCAGCAGGGTGGAGTTTGAACTCAGGAAATACAGGAAGAGACTTATAGAAACAGAATCAAATATATCAAAGGTAGAGAATGAGATATCTTTAAATAAAAGCAATATTGAGAGGCAAAGGGAGTGGATAAAGAGGAGGCTAAGGGCTATGCAAAAATACGGACGTACTTCAGATACAGTTATGTTATTTTTAAGTGCTGATGATATATCTCAAGTGATGAGAATCGGAAAATACCTGCAGTATATCACTGTTTATGAACACAGGATGCTGAATGCATATAAAGAAAATCTGGAAGACCTCAATGAGAAAGAGAGACAGCTTGTGAAGCTCAAGACGGATCTTATGAAGAATAAAGAGCAGGTTGGGATTGAGGAGGCGGCACTCGCAAAAAAGAAGAAGGAAAAAGAGATTCTCTTTGCATCTGTAAGGAAAGAGGAGGCTTCTTATACAAATATGTTAAAGGAGTTAAAAGATGCATCTAAAAAGCTCCTTGATGTTATTAGAGAATCCGAGAAGACAGATACGTTCTCTGCAAAGGGCTTTTCAAAACTGAAAGGAAACCTTTCATGGCCTGTTAACGGTAAGGTAGCAATTCCTTATGGTTCTCAAAAAGATCCCCAGTTTAATACCCCTACCTTCAGAAGTGGCGCATATATACAGTCAAATGATGATTCCTTTGCAAGGGCAGTATATAATGGCAAGGTCGTCTTTGCGGAATGGTTCAAGGGTTATGGGCAGCTCGTGATCGTAAACCACGGTGAGGGATATCATACATTATACGGGAGTCTTTCAGAGATTTTTTCTAAAGTTGGAGATATAATAAAAAGAGAACAAGTAGTTGGACGGGTTGGAAATTCAGGTATCCTGAATGTGCCAGGCCTTTATTTTGAACTGCGATATAAAGGTAAACCCCTTGATCCGTTACAGTGGCTAAAAAAGAGATAAATCCGCCTCTGGCGGACCGGTCCGCCATAGGCGGATAAATTTTGGAGGATAAAAAAGATGATTAAGAAGATGATCGAGAAAAGGATAATCCTATTTGTAATTCTCATATTTACTGTTGCTTCAGCAGGCATTTTTATCGGGAGATGGACAATAAGCAGTGTGAATGCAGAAGCTGAGGGCTATGAAGAACTTAAGGTCTTTACAGAAGCTCTGTCTCTTGTCAGGAAGAACTATGTAGAAGATACAAAACCAAGGGACCTCATATACGGTGCGATTAAAGGGATGCTTAGTTCCCTCGACCCTCATTCCGGTTTTATGACGCCTGAGCAATATAAAGAATTACAGACAGACACAAAAGGAGAGTTCGGGGGTATTGGTATACAAATAGGCGTAAAAGGAGGGATGCTTACCGTGATAGCACCTATAGAGGATACCCCAGCTTACAGGGCTGGCGTAAAGGCAGGTGATAAGATAATAAAGATAAACAATGAGTTTACGAAAGATATGAGCCTTCAGGATGCTGTTAGCAAGATGAGAGGAGCTCCGTCAACATCAGTCAAAATAACAATACTCAGGGAGGGCTGGAAAGAAACAAAGGACTTTACCCTCTCAAGAGAGATAATAAAGATAAAGAGCGTGAAGTCAAAGCTTCTCGAAGATGGTATAGGGTATGTAAAGATAACCCAGTTTCAGGAACAGACAGCAACAGATCTTTCTTCTGCGATGGAGAAACTGATGCAGGAAAATATGAATTCACTGATACTTGACATCAGGAACAATCCAGGAGGACTCCTGAACAGCTCGGTGGATGTCACAAGCCAGTTCATACCTTCGGGTAAATTAGTAGTTTATATAAAAGATAGGGCAGGTGAAAGGATAGAGTATCAAAGCGGGAAGACTAAATCAAACTCCACCACACCAATGATTGTTATTGTTAATCAGGGTAGTGCAAGTGCTTCAGAGATTGTCGCAGGTGCATTAAAGGACTGGAATAGAGCTGTTATCATCGGTACCCAGACCTTTGGGAAGGGATCTGTGCAATCAGTTGTCCCACTCGGTGATGGTTCAGCACTAAGGCTCACAACAGCAAAATATTACACACCCAAGGGGATATCTATACAGACAACTGGCATAACACCTGATATTGTGGTCAAACCTGAAATAAAGGATGGAGAGAAGAAACATCCTGTTATAAGAGAGAAAGACCTCGAGAGACATCTGACAAATGGTGAAATAGAAGAAAAACCGAATGAACCCGAGGAGATGGTGCCTGTCGAGTATGAAGAAAAGGAAGATATTCAGCTTAAAAAGGCGATAGACCTTCTGAAAACATGGAAGGTCTTTAAGGAACTACCAAAGGCATCGTAAATAAATTAAAAATTTAAAATGAAAAATTCCATAATTTTAAATTTCGCATTCTGCATTTTGCATTGATTTAATGTCCAGATTGATATTAGACATAGAGACTGTTGGAAAGGATTTTGAATCCCTCGACAAAGCAACCCAAGAATACCTATTAAGGTATGCAGAAACAGAAGATGAAAAAGAGGAGGTAAAAGATCGCCTCTCTTTTTATCCTCTTACAGCTGAAATCGTTACAATAGGATTACTTGATCCTGATATAAATACCGGTATTGTATTTTTTCAGACTGCAGGGAATCCACTGCTTCCATTCGAAGAAGATAATGTGAGATATGAAACTGGTACAGAGAAAGAAATCCTTAAGAAGTTCTGGAATGTTATTAAGAAATACGACAAATTTATCACCTTTAATGGAAGAGGTTTTGACTGCCCTTTTATTTTGATCCGTTCTGCTATCCACAGAATAAGACCAACAAAAGATTTGATGCCGAATAGATATAATGATACGCATACAGACCTGCTCGATCAGCTCACATTTTATGGTGCCTCACGCAGGAGGTTTAATCTTGACATGTGGTGCAGGGCGTTTGGAATAAAGAGCCCTAAAGAAGGCGGCATTACAGGGTATGAGGTGAAAGATCTGTTCAAGGCCGGCCGAGATATCGATATTGCAAAATACTGTGTTGGTGACCTCAGGGCAACAAAGGAACTTTTAACCTACTGGGAGAATTATATCAGGTTTTTACCTTAAATAAGCAAAAGAAAGGCCCTGCAATGGATTTCCCCGGATCAACCTCTATCTAATCTGTCCCTAAATAAATTTGACATTCTCTCATAATTAAAGTAAATTGTTATCGATGGCCAGAGAATCAAACGTAATAGAAAAATCCATCATAACCGAGATCAGACAAAGGATAAGACTCCTCAATGCAATAGCTGCTTTTATAATCATTACACTTCTTGCAGTAATATTGAAATACCTCTTCAAGCCTGTTAGTGAAGTCCTGGATTTCTTACCAGATGTCTCCATAACCATAATAATTCTGATGGTACTTGGTCTGACAGGCATAGGATTTTATATGTGGGGGATAGTGTCAAGACAGATTATCAAGAGCATTAGAGAATATAGCAGCAGTCTTGACCATGTTCTTGCTGTCACAAAGGATTTGAGAGAAGAGATATACGGAGATATTCTTCTCGGCAAGATAATGGATTATTCACTTTTAATAACAAATTCTGATGCATGCTCTATCCTCCTTATCGAGGATAATAATCTTGTTTTCAAGGTAGCAAAGGGTGAAAGGGTAACCGAACTTATCGGAACAGCATTACCAAAAAATAAAGGTATTGCCGGATGGGTTGCTGAAAATGGTAAATCCCTTCTTATAGCAGATGTAAAGGAAGATAAAAGGTTTAACCCTGATATAGATGCTGTAACAGGGTATGAGACAAGGTCAGTACTTTGCATCCCTCTCGTGACAGGAACAGGTGTTATAGGTGTGATAGAACTACTGAATAAGAAGGACGGTTTTTATACGAAAAAAGACGAGGAGATAGTAGCGTACCTTGCAGATCAGGCAGCCATATCGATAGCAAAGGTAAGATTTTATGAGGATCAAAAGAATTACGAGATACACCTTACGGATATTCTCCTTGAGGCTATAGACTCACAGATTCCTGACATGAAGGGGCATTCAAAGAGGGTGGCATATTACAGTAATATAATAGCAAAGAAAATCAATATGTCAGAAGAAAAGAGAAAAAGACTCTATTTTGCCTGTCTCATGCACGATATCGGACTTTTAAAGATAAAGCCCGAAGATAAATCAAACCAGAGTGAAATTAAAAGACATCCGGTCATCGGATACGAGATGATAAGGCCGATAAATTTTTATGCGGATATTACCCCGTTTATCCTCCATCATCATGAAAGGTATGATGGGTTAGGGTATCCGTCACAACTTAATGGTGAGGCTATCCCGCTTGAGTCAAGAATAATAACGATTGCAGAAGCGTTTGATACTATGATAAGCAAAACCTCATATAAGATACCTATGGATTTTGATTCTGCCATAAAAGAATTAAAGCGTAATGCCGGAACCCAGTTTGACCCTCAGCTTGTTGAGGTATTCGTTGACAATATAAGCCAGGAACTTTTAATATAATCCATCGAGTAATTCATTCTCTACATATTTTGCGATAAATTCCTTTTCTGATTTGTGACTCTTATATATTGATAATAATCTCCCTGCATATTCTTCGGCCTTTCTATAGCCGGCCTTTCTGGCATCGTCAATCAAATCCCAGTCTCCTGTTTCAGTAAACTTTTGGAATGCATTGAGTATTTCAGGAAAGAGTATCTTCCGAAACCCCCCAAGGAATACGATGTAGAAACCGAGCGAACCTTTTTTCAGATTTTTTATTATGTATCTAAGCATACCATTTTCAGATGTGTCTGCCAGGATGTCTTTTATTGCTCGTGCAAAGAGTTCAGCCTTGCTACGGGGAAAATCTGCAAGAAAGTCCTTCCATTCATCACCAATTTTTTGTCCTTCAAAGGCCTCACCGAGTTCATGGTAGATGTATGTTTCTACTTCGGAGCGTGCAATCAGGGATATCCGTCTTTCAATGTCTTCCGATGGTTCTTCTTCAGGTGTAATGCCATATTTTGAAAATGCATATTCAAGGGCCCTTTTTAATCTTCTACATCTTAGTTCATTAAATCTTTCCCAGAGAAGCATTTTTGTTGTGTCTACCCTCGCAAAGATTACCCTCTCCTGTAGCATCGCTGGAAAATCTGATAGGTCTCTTGCATATTCACCACCAGCTATATAAACATCATAGCCGTCTATCTTTTCTTTGGATATAAGGTCTGCGAGGAAAAAAATAGGTTTCATATGAAGTCCAAAGCCAGCGCCGTAAAGCAGGCCTTCTTTTTCTACTTCAGCATTAATCTTTTCAACCTCAAACGGGCTATAAACATTCCCGTTAACAGTGATGTCTCCAAAGTTTTTATCTTCAAGCTCTTTCCAAAGGTTTTCCCTGTCTGATATCCATTCGCCAATGTCTTTTTGTTGAATCTTCTCCCAGAGTCTCATACCTTTTTCAACACTATATAACTCTCTGAGTCTGAGGAGGAGGCCGCAGAGAGAATAAAACCCCCAGTAATTTGCATCGGAGATGTTACAATTTCTCTTAATCTGAGAAGTGAGGCTCTGAATGTCTATCATAATAGGTCCTCTGAATATATTTTACCAGACTGAGGATAGAAGTAATAGATACTTGATTTTTCAAATGCTACTTTAATTGGAAATTGCGATAAATTGGGTATGGTGATAATATTTTAAACCATGAGAAAGATCAAACTTCTCCTCGAGTATGACGGAACAGCATATCAGGGTTGGCAGGTACAGAAAAAAGGTGATACTATTCAGGGTGTCCTTGAGAACAGGATTTTAAAAATAACAGGAGAGCATTCGAGGGTTATTGGAGCAAGCAGGACAGATGCAGGTGTACATGCACTCGGACAGGTAGCA
>Ga0153916_10005023_pt1 | contig 10052 bp, 8 predicted proteins | sample Opewatmetagenome_FD_109642 | JGI IMG/M metagenome (GOLD analysis project Ga0153916, IMG submission 109642) | Freshwater wetland microbial communities from Ohio, USA - Open water 3 Core 3 Depth 4 metaG | ecosystem: Environmental > Aquatic > Freshwater > Wetlands | place: USA: Ohio, Lake Erie, Old...
GAATATCGCCTGAAGGCGTACGAGGACAAATTCAACAAGATCAAGCAGCCCCCGCTCCTCTACGCCTACGTCGTGCGGAAGGACGGCCCCGACATGGATGGCAACCAGGTCGTCGTGGCCCGCGCGACCGAGCTCCTCAAGGTCTCCACGGGACTCGTGGACAAGGCCCAGCTCGCGATTGGCCAATACGTTTGGGTGCACCCGCAGACCTACGCAATCGTCGAGGGAAGCGGCGTGCGGAACGAGGGCGTCATCGCGAAGGTCGTCGACATGATCGACGGCAAGCTCGTGATCTCCGTCGAGGGGGACATGGAGAAGCGCCTCGTCGCCTGCGACAAGGGCACGTACAAGAAGCTGAAGCCCGGGTTCCAGGTCAGCGTCCTCCCCCCGACCATGGAGGTCCTCGACATCCTACCGAACCTGGAGGTGAAGTCCCTCCTCCTCGGCGAGAAGCCCAACGTGGCCTACGCCCAGATCGGCGGCCTGTCCGAGATGATCGAGCGCATCAAGGACGTCGTCGTCCTTCCCTATAAGGAGGCGAAACTGTTCGAGGCGATCAAGCTCGAGGCGCCTCGCGGCATCCTGCTCTACGGCCCGCCGGGCTGCGGCAAGACCCTCCTCGTGAAGGCCATCGCCACGGAGAACGACATGACCTTCTTCAACGTCAGCATCGCGGACGTCCTCTCCAAGTGGGTGGGCGAGTCGGAGCGGATCATCAAGGAGATCTTCCGCCAGGCCCACGAGAAGAAGCCGAGCATCGTCTTCTTCGACGAAATCGAGGCCCTGTTCACGGTCCGCGGGACCATGGACACCTCGGGCGTCCACAAGAACATCATCGCCCAGATCCTCAGCGAGATGGACGGACTCGTCCGCCTCCGCGACGTCTTCGTCATCGGGGCGACGAACCGCGCGGACCTCGTGGACCCCGCGCTCCTGCGACCGGGCCGCTTCGACGAGATCATCGAGATCCCCCGGCCCGAGCGCGTGGCTGCGGAGGAGATCCTGAAGATCTACCTCACGGACGACCTGCCCATCGGTCCGGACGAGGAGGCCGAGTACGGCGGCCACTCGGAGGCCGTGGAGGGCTTGCGCGGTTTCGTCCTCGACGAGCTGTACGGCGAGAACAAGTGGGTCAAGGTCAAGCTCGACTCGGAGGCCACGGAGGCCATCAAGACGGTGAAGCGGAAGGACATCATCTCCGGGGCCATCATCGAGGCCATCATCAAGACCGCGAAGAAGAACTACGTCAAGAGGGTCATCGGCCTCAAGAAGACCGAGCGGAAGAAGGAAGGCCTCACGAAGCGCGACCTGGAGCTCGCGATCGAGGAAGAGTGCAAGGAGCACGCGATCACGGAGATGTACATCTACGAGAAGCGGCAGCGGGAGGTCTTCCGGACCGGCGCAGACCCGATGGTCGGGTGAGCGATGAAGAAGATGGTCCAGGGGACCGAGCACGAGTACACCCTCTTCTGCCGCAAGATGGGCACCTTGGGGTTCGACCCCCACACCCTGGCCCTCGACCTGCTCCGGGAGAGCGACCTCCATCTGGCCGGGGAGTTTATCACGAACGGCTCGCGCGTCTACTACGACGTCGGGCATTTCGAGGTGAGCACCGCGGAGACTACGAACTTCCACGACGTGGTCGTGTGGGAGAAGGCCGGGGAGAAGATCCTGGACTGGTTGCGCCGCGTCATGGAAGACAAGTACACCGCGGGCGCGACGAAGATCCATGCGTTCAAGAACAATACGTCTCCCGACGGCACGTCGTACGGGTCCCACGAGAACTACTGCGTGTCCCGGGACGTGCCCTGGCCGAACCGCTTCATCCGCGACCTGGTCCCCCATCTCTCCACGCGGATCATCTACACGGGGGCGGGGGACATCGTCCGGGGGAAGTACGTCCTCTCGCCCATGGCCTTCCTCACGTCCCAGGTGATCAGCGGGGAGACCATGCACGACACGGGCATCCTGAACACCCGGGACGAGCCGCACGCGGACGGACGCCTCTGGCGCCGGCTGCACGTGATCGTCGGGGACGCCCTCATGAACGAGACGGCCATCATGCTCCGCCATTTCACGACCTCGGCCATCCTCCAGCTCATGGAGGCGGACGCCCTCCAGGACGTGCCGCGCCTGAAGGACCCGGTTCGGGACATGTGGCACAACGTGGAGAACCGCAACCCGGAGCAGTGGCGGGTCGAGCTCGAGGACGGCTCCGTCCTCTCGCCCATCGACGTCCAGCGCTACTACCTCGGGAAGATCGAGCCCCTCGCCGAGGACGCGTGGGAGAAGCGCGCCCTGAAGATCTGGGAGGAGGTCCTGGACGACCTGGAGAACCGGCGGTCCAAGGAGGCGGCGCACCGGGTGGAGTGGCTCGACCGCTGGTTCGCCATCCAAGCCGCGACGGAGGACAAGGCCGGGCCCGACGTGGAGATGATGGCGTGCAAGCAATACTCGGAGATTGGGGCGGAGCGCTCCCTCTTCTACAAGCGCCAGCGGGAAGGGCTCGTGGACCGCATCACGGACGACGAGGCCATCAAGGCGGCCATCACGGAGCCGCCGGAAGACACCCGCGCGCACCTTCGCCGGGAACTATGCGACACCTTCAATATCGAGATGGTTGATTGGTCTGTCCTGGTCGTGAACGACGGGACCCGCCGGCGTATCGATCTCCCGGATCCGTACGCCACCAAGCTGGAGGCGACCTATGCCGCTGCAGGTTGAAGAGAAGCCCAAGAAGCGCAAGAAGCAGGAGAAGAAGCTAGAGTTCGAGGCAGGGAAGGTCTTCACCCCCGGCGAGGTGAAAGAAGAGGACTTCGAACTCGACCTCGATTCGGCCCGCTACAAGGCTAGTAAGGGAGAGGGCGGAGACCGACGAGCCTGAGCCCCAGGCGGCCGCAGGCGTCGACCGGACCGGCGTAACTCTTTATGGCCCGCGGCGTTTCCCGCCGCCGGCATGGCCACCCATGTCGACTCGCTGGAGAACGGCCTCAAGGTCATCCTCCGGCCCATGCCGGACACGAAGGCCCTCTCGTGCTGGGTGACCTACCGCGTGGGCTCGCGGAACGAGGTCCCCGGGATGACGGGCTCGACCCACTGGGTCGAGCACATGCTGTTCAAGGGCGGCGGCAAGCTCGCGAAGGGCGAGATCGACCGCCTGATCAGCCGGGTCGGCGGCAAGATGAACGCCTTCACGGACACGGACTTCACCACGTACTTCGAGACGATCCCCGCGTCCGAGATGGACACGGCCCTCATGATCGAGTCCGAGCGCATGCGGAACGCCGCGTTCGACCCGAAGGAGGTGGAGGCGGAGAGGACCGTGGTCATCAGCGAGCGGGAGGGCGCGGAGAACCAGCCCGAGTTCCTCTCCGAGGAGGAGCTGTGGGGCCTGGCGTTCCACGTCCATCCGTACCACTGGACCGCGATCGGGTACAAGCAGGACCTCGCCAAGTTGGAGCGTGACCCCCTCTACCGGCACTACCTCCGGTACTACGCCCCGAACAATGCGTTCCTGGTCCTCGTCGGCGGCTTCGATCCCGCGGTCGCCATGCAGCACATCCGGGAGTCGTTCGGACCCCTGAAACCGGAGCCCGCGCCTCCTCCGATGTCCCTCGTCGAACCCGAGCAGCACGGGGAGCGGCGGAGCGACCTGGAGCGTCCGGGCGCCACGGACCTCCTGCTGGCGGGCTGGCACATCCCGCCCTTCTCCCACGAGGACACGCCCGCGCTCATCCTGCTCACGACCATCCTCGGCGGCTGGCACGGCCTCACGCCCTTCGCCGGCGGCGACTGGCGCCCGCGGTCGACCCGCCTGTACCGGGCCCTCGTGGACCGCAAGCTCGCCACGGACGTGTCCGTGCGCCAGGAGATGAAGATCGATCCCGCCCTCCTCATCGCGAGCGCCACCCTGGCGAACCGCGTCTCCCCGGACCGGGTGGAGCAGGTGCTGGACCGCGAGGTGGATCGGATCCGGAAGGCGGTGCCCTCCAAGGCGGAGATGGACCGCGCGAAGCACCAGGTGCGCTCCTGGTACCTCTACGAGCATGACGGGGTCACGTTCCAGGGCGTCCTCCTGAGCAAAGTGAATCGCGTCCGCGCAGAGCAGGTGCGCGCGGTGGCCCGCAAGTACCTCATCCCCGACCATCGAAGCGTCGTGCGGTTCCACGCGAAGGAGGCGGAGTCGTGAACCTCCCAGACCGCGCGGTCCTCGACAACGGCGCCGTGGTCGTGTCGCAGCCGCTGCCCTCGAACCCGTTCATCGCCTTCCGGGGGAGCGTGCCCGCGGGCACCGTGGCGGAAGGCGAGGCGTTCGGCGTCGCGGAGTTCGCGTCGCGCCTCCTCCTCGGAGGCACGCGACGCACCTCTGCGGCCAAGCTCGCGGACCGCTTGGAGGGGATCGGGGCCACGCTGGAATTTCACAACACGCAGGAACTCCTGCTCTTCTCCGGCCGCTGCACGCGGGAGACCGCGGCGGAGACCGTCCGGATCCTGGTCGACTGCCTCTCCCAACCCGCCTTCCCTGCGAAGGAGGTCGAGCAGGTCCGCGGCGAACTCCTGAACGACCTGCGCATCGAGGAGGACGACACGCGCCAGCGGGCGTACCGTGAGCTCCTCCGCGCCGTGTTCCCTAAGGACCACCCCTACGGCCGCGACCCCAAGGGCGGGGAGGAGCGCGTCCGCCGCATCCGGCGCTCCGACCTGGTCGCCTTTCACGAGACCCATGTCGGTCCCGACGGCCTGATCTTCGCGATCACGGGGGACGTGGACCGCGTACTCATCGAGAAGGCGGTGGCCACACCGCTGGCCCGGTTCCGCGGCGAGGCGGAGCCCGCGCGCCCGACCCCGCCGCCGCCGTACAAGCCGCGTCATCTCGTGATCGACATGCCGCACAAATCCCAGGCGGATGTCGTCGTGGGAGCACCCGCCGTGCCCCGGCGCCACGACGACTACTACGCCCTCCTGCTGGCCAACCTCCTCCTGGGGCGGATCGGGCTGTTCGGCCGCCTCGGGAAGAACCTCCGGGACGAGCTCGGGCTCGCGTACTATGCGTACAGCAACCTGGACGCCCGCATGGCCGCGGGCATGTGGTCCATCAACGTGGGCCTGAACCCCTCGAACCTGGTGCGGGGCGTCCAGGGGATCCGCGACGAGCTCGCGCGGCTCCGGACGGAGCCTTTCGCCCCCCAGGAGATCGGCGACGGGAAGGACAACCAGGTGGGATCCCTCGTGGTGTCCCTGGAGCGCAACGCGGAGGTCGCCGCGGAGCTCCATCGGATGGAGCACTACGGCCTCGGCATGGATTTTCTGGAGCGCTACGGGGAAATCATCCAGGGTTTGACGGACGAGGTCGTCCGGGACGCCGCGGTGAAGTACTTCTCCGCCACGCCGGGCTCCTGGATGATCGCGGGACCGGTCAAGGGGACGAAGGTCGCTCTGTAGGCCCCAATCCGGCTCCCGGGTCGCGGCTCCCACGAGTCCGCGCGAGTGTACGTTCTCAGCTTTTATATCGGGGACGCAGCGTACCTGCGGGCGCCCGGGAGAAAACCGTGTCTTCTGGACACTCCCGGTTCGGGGGACCTCCATGCTCCTCGGAACTCGCACCAACGTGCTCGCACTCGTGGTCGCCATCCTGGCCGTCTCCTTCGCCGCCGCAGGGACCGGCGCGAGGCCCGCCGCGGTCGCGGCACCCGCAGCCGGCTCCGTCGCGGTTTCGAGCTTAGCTCCGTTGTTCATCGACCCCGCAAATGGGACGACAATCAACTCGGCGACGCCCACGATCACAGTTGCGCTGGCACCTGTCCCCGCGACCGTGGTCGCCGCGGATCTCCATCTCGACGGGATGAACCTGACCAGCGCGGGGACCCTGCAGGACAACACGTTCGTCCTCCCCTTGGCACTGTCGCTGCGGAACGGACCCCACGTCGCGAACTTCACCGCATTCGACAACCTGGGCGGTCTCACGTTCGTGAACTGGACTTTCACCGTGGACACGATCCCTCCCATCCTCCTGGTCACCGCACCCGCGTACCCTCTGGTCCCGACCTCCCTGGTGCTGGTCGAGGGGACCGCATTCCTCGTCAACTACACGCTCTTCCCTGGTGCGGCACCCATCAACGTCACCGCGACTGTGCTGCCCTCGGGCGCAAGGCGATGGGCCTACCCGGTCGCAGGACCGTTCAGCATCCCCGTGCCTCTCACCGAGGGCGTGAACACGATCTTCGTGAACGCCACGGACAAGGTGGGGAACGTCGCGGTCCAGATCGTGAACGTCGTCAGCGACACGGTGAAGCCGCCCCTCGTGGTGCTGTCGCCCGCGAACCGGTCCGTCTCACCGAGCAACCTGGTGCGCGTCTCCGGCCTGTCGGAGTTCGGAGTGTTCCTCTCCGTGAACGGGTACAGCGTGACGGTCGCGCCCAACGGAACTTGGAGCGTCGTCCTGGCCCTGCCCGAGGGGCTCAACATCCTCCCCATCGCGGCGGCGGACCAGGTGGGCAACCTCAACTACACCGGCTGGGTGGTCTTCGTGGACTCCGACGTGCCGGAGATCACCCTGGCGTCTCCGACGGCGACGTTGTCCAGCAAGAGCCAAGTCCTCGTCGCAGGGACCGTGAGCGACACGGAGCTCGTGGCCCTGCTCGTGAACGGCCTCCCGGTCACGTTCAACGCGACGGGGGCGTTCAGCACGACTCTCACGTTGCTCGACGGAATGGATCCGATCATCATTGTCGCAGTGGACGCGGCTCAGCACACGACGATTCTCCGGACGGCGATTCGCGTGGACACGACGGCCCCCCGGGTCACGTTGACCTCGCCTCCCGACGGGCTGGAGACGAATGGGTCGACCGTACTGGTCCGGGGGACCGTGAACGACCCGAACGCGACGGTCCTCGTGAACGACCAGATGATCCGCCCCGACGCGGCGGGCAACTGGCAGACCACGGTGGGTCTCGTCCTCGGAGCGAACGCGGTCTACATCTCCGCGGTGGATGCCGCGGGGAACCGCGCCGCCACCCTGGTCCTGCACGTCGAGGAGTTCTCTCCGATCCCGGACCTAGAGAATCGAACCGCGGCGAATGCCGCGAACCTGGACGAGCTGGGCGCCATGGTTCGGTTCTCCCTGGTGGGGATCCTGCTCCTCGCCCTCGGTGTGGAGTTCGTCCTCTACGCCCGGTCGGCGAAGCAGGCCCGCGAGACCCGCGAGATCGTCGCCGCGCTCGTCCGCCGGCGCAAGCCGAAGACCTAGGCGGTCCCGCGAACGCCATCGAGGACGGTGCCGAGGCCGATCAGAAGAGAGGCTCCTCCACGATTCGGGCCGCGCCGCCCACGGTACATGGGATCGTCCGGATCCCGAGTTCCTCGATTCGCTCCTGGACCTCGGCCCCGCGGCCGGGAAGCGTGTTCACGTACACGGTCGCCCCCGTGTCGATGGAGAAGAACGCCGGGATGCCCGCGTCGCGCATCTTGCGGACCGCGAGGATCACCCGGAGGGTTTCGGGCTGCCAGAGGACCATCTCCGCCGCGCCGGTCATCGTGATGCCGTGGAGCATGAGGGTGTCCCTCTCCGCGAGGGCGCAGATGGCCCCGATGTCCCGCTTCCGGATGGCCAGCTCCATCTCCGCGATGAGTCGCGGCATCTCCGCCAGGCGAGCGCGGAAGAAGGGCGACGTGAGCGCCTCGCGGTGCGCGTCCTCCGTCTGCTTGAAGGCGGGGATCAGGGCCACGATCATGTCCATCTGGAGCTCCTCGTCCGCGAGCTGGACCGCGTAGGAGTCCTCGTCGCTGACGCCCATCTTCCACTTGCTGAAGGCGCCGGTCGCGGACCGGGTTGCGGATCCGGCACCGCGGCGGGCGATACGTGAGACCTCCTGGAGATCGGCTTGGAGGCCCGCCGCGTGGCAGGCGGCCAAGGCGAGCGCGGCAAACCCGGACGCGCTCGCGCCCAGCCCGACGTTGGAGGGGAAGTCGTTCGCGGAGACCATGCGGAACGGTTTCGCGACGCCCGCGTGGGCGCGCACCTCGTCGACCACGGCCAGGATGCGCTGCATCTCCCGGGCGGAGATCATCCGGTCGTCGATCGTCGCGGTGTCCCGCGGGAAGTCGCCGAACTCGATCGTCGTCCGGGTCGTGAGCGGTGCCGTGCAGACGCTGATCGAGTCGTGGAAGGGAAGGCGCAGGACGGGGTCCGCGAGGCCGTGGTACTTGATCAGGCCCTGGATGGGATGAGCCACCGCGGTCGCCTTCATGGCCGCCACCGCTCCAGGACCTCATGCAATTCCCGATGGTCGCGGATCTCCGCGTCGGCGCTCTCGGCCCCCGACGACGCCGGGTCGTGGACCGCGTGCTCCGACTCGTGGCCCACGTCGAACCACACGGCCCGCATGCCCAAGGCCTTGGACCCGGCCACGTCGGCGACCAGGTCGTCGCCCACGTGCACGGCCTCCTCGGGTCGCAGGCCGAGGTGCTCCAGGGCCGCCTCGAAGATGCGGGGATCCGGCTTGCGCACGCCCAGCTCATCGGAGAAGACGCGGTCGTCGAAGTGCTTCCCGATGCCCAGATCGTCCTGGATGGGCCGGAGGAAGCGGCCCCAGGTCCGTCCCGTGTTGGAGATCAAGCCCACCTTGTAGCCCTGCCGCTTGAGCGCCGCCAGCGTGGAACCGATGTACGGATAGAGGATCGGCAACTTCGTGCGGATCGCATCGCCGAAGGAAGCGGCGAGCGCGTCCAGGAGGTCCTCGTCCGTCGCGTCGAGCCCCGCGAACTCGAGGAACGCGTGGATCTGCTCCTCACCGCTCAGGTCGACCCGCTCCTTCCACGTGCGGGCCAGCAGCTCCGTGTGCCGGTCGTACGCGCGGTACAGCATGTCGGGCTCGACGACGAGGCCTCGGGCGGAGAACGCCTCGGCGATCCGCTCGACGCGGATCCGCCGCATGTGGGCGTCGTAGTCCGGCCAAGGCGTCTCGGCGATCGTGTGCCACCAGTCGAACGTCACGCCTCGGATCATGGTCACCCTACGCGTCGAAGATCACCTCGGCCACGCCCTTCTCCGGGTCCACGGAGAGCCGGTGGTACGTGACCGCCTTGATCGCGAGCTTGAGCCCGTGCCGCTTCTTGTCGATGGCCTCGCCCCACACGCGCGCATCGAGCTGCGTCCCGGCCACGCGGACCTCGAACTTGGAGAACAGGAGGTGCTGGGTCTCATGGAGGAACAGGAGTTCGGAGAGCCATGCGACCAAGAGGCCCGGAAGGTCGTCCGCAGCCAGGCGGACCTCCACCTCGCCGACGGGCTGGACCCTCTCGGTGTCCGCGATGAGGCTGAACATGCCCGCGGCCGCGTTCTCGAAGAGGGCCGAGGCGGACTTCCCGTACGCCCGGATGCCGACATCCGCGGTGTGCTCGATCTCTTCGAAGCGCACGGTAGAGCCAAAGGCGCCCACGATATCAAGTATTCCACGGGACCCCGGTCCGGCGTGTACGGTAGTATCGGGTTCGAATGGTACCGGTCCGTCTCTACGGAACCCTCTTCACGGCCAACCCAAAGAAGAACTCCCGCGAGACCCTTCCAGGTGCGGCCATGAGCGAGCGGTCCCGTCCCATCTTCCGGGTCCTCCCCCGGCAGACGGTTGGGCTCTACCTGGGTCCTGGGGTGTTCGCGCTCCTGCTCCTCCTCCTGCTGAATCCGGAGCCGCCCGCCATGATCAACGCGGCCCGCATCGTCGGGGCGGAGGACTGGGCGCCCGTGGTCGCCCTGGCGACGCTCCTCTGGGTGCTGATCTGGTGGCTCACGGAGTGCGTGCCGCTCGGCCTCGCCGCCCTCCTCGTCCCCCTGGTGTTCTCAGCGACCGGCATCATTCCCTGGAAGGCGGCCCTCGGTTCGTTCATGGACCCGATCATCTGGATCTTCGTCGCGGGGTTCGTCCTCGCGGCCGCGTTCCGGAAGTGGGACCTGGACCGCCGCATCTCCGTCCGCCTCGCCTCCCTGTACAAGGGGACGAATCCGCGGCTCGCTGCCTTCTTCGTGGCCTGCCTCCCCGTCTTCATCCTCACGTTGA
>Ga0153916_10005024_pt1 | contig 10050 bp, 11 predicted proteins | sample Opewatmetagenome_FD_109642 | JGI IMG/M metagenome (GOLD analysis project Ga0153916, IMG submission 109642) | Freshwater wetland microbial communities from Ohio, USA - Open water 3 Core 3 Depth 4 metaG | ecosystem: Environmental > Aquatic > Freshwater > Wetlands | place: USA: Ohio, Lake Erie...
GAAGAAATCCCCGAAAACCCATGGGAGGAAACCTCCGAGCCAGTACCATAGGTGATTGATGAGGTCTACGAGCCAGTGTATGAGGCCATAGCAGAACTCAAACAGGTTCTTGTCATCACCTATCAGTCTCCCCTATGCACATGTCCAGCCCGCCCATGATTGCCACAACGTCCGCGACCTTGTAGCCTACCAGTATCTTCGGCGCGGCCGACACGGTCACGAAGATCGGGCTCCTGATCTTGAGTCTGTACGGTTTGTCCGTCCCGTCTCCTACGACGTACATCACGCCCTCTCCCCGCGGGTCCTCGACTCTGCCCAGGCCCGTTCCGACGGGGGCGTTTCTGGGAGCGACTATCCTCGTCTTTCCCTTGGGCATCTTGGTGACTGCCTGCCGGATGATCTTGCAGCTCTCACGCATCTCATCCATCCTAACCCTGAATCTTGCGTAGCAGTCCCCGTCACCGTGAGTCGCAGGCTCGAATTCCATCTCAGGATAGACCGAATAAGGCATGTCCTTCCTGAGGTCATACTTGACACCGCTTGCCCTGAGCGGCGGTCCTGTGACGCCAAGGTTCATCGCGTCCGATTTCTTGAGAACCCCGACACCCTCGTTCCTGAGCATGAACACCTTCGAGCCATCGTAAATATCCTCATACTCGTCGAGCTTCTTCTCCATGAACGCGCACGCGCGAAGAGAGTCCCGCTCGAAATTGGGGGGGACATCGTGCGCGACCCCTCCTATTCTCGGGAAGTTGTAGGTAATCCTCGAGCCGCTGAGCGCCTGGAGGAGATCGATGAATATCTCCCTGTCCCTCATCGAGTAGATGAAGCCCAGCATGAGCCCGAGGTCTGCAGCGTACGCAGCGAGCCACATTTGGTGAGAGGCGATCCTCTGCATCTCAATTGCTGCGACTCTGATGTACTCGGCCCTCGGGGGTACCTCGACGCCCATGAGGTCCTCGACTGCAAGGCAGTAGAGATGGCTCCAGGTGAGCGAAGAGCCGTAGCAGAGCCTGTCCGTGATCGGGATGATCTGGGTGTACGTCCTGTCCTCGCACAGCTTCTCTATGCCCCTGTGCAAGTAGCCGACCTCAGGCTCGGCGTCGACGATGGTCTCCCCATCAACCTTGATGCGCAGGTTCCACAGACCGTGCGTCATCGGATGTTGGGGTCCCATGTTGATCCACATCTCAGCCATGCCTGGTCACCCCTTGAAATCCTTCCTGAGCGGATGATAAGTGAAATCCTTCGGCAACAGGATCCGCTCCAGCTTCGGATGGTTGTTGAACTTGATCCCCATGAGATCGAACGACTCCCGCTCCTGCCAGTCCGCGCCTCCCCAGACGGAGCTGACGGAGTCCACGCTCGGATCCTCCTTTGGAGTCGTGGTGATGAGCTCGAGAAACAGCTTGTGCTGGTATGATGTGATGTGATAGACCAGCTCGAATCTCGAGTCGTACTCGACCGCGGAGATCATCGAGAGGTGCTCGAAGCCCTGGCTGTCGCGCATGAACATGCACGCCTTGAAGAGGTCCCTTCGCTCGATGCGCGCCCTCACCACGCCCTTCCCAAGCTTCTTGAAATCGGTGACTGCGGTCGGGAAAGCATCAAGGAGCGCCTTGATGATACTCTCTTCCGGATTCTCGTCCGTCAGACTCGAGGTCTTCTCCTGGCCTCCGAGCTCCTTCCCGCTCATCTTCCCCCTCTCGTCCATTCTTGAGTACCCCTGACCGATTGCGCTATCACTTGCCTGTCAGCAAACCCTTCTTGCTCGCTTTGATCATCTTCTGAAGCTTGAGGAAGCCGTCTATCAATGCCTCTGGCCTTGCCGGACAGCCAGGAATGTAGATGTCGACGGGTATGAACTGGTCTACTCCAGGGACGACGCTGTAGCTGCTGTAGAACGGCCCTCCCGAGATCGCGCACTCGCCCATCGCGATGACCCATTTGGGCTCTGGCATCTGGTCATAAAGTCTCCTCAGAGCGGGCTTCAGCTTCTTGCTGACCGGACCGTTCACGAGTAGGACATCGCACTGCCTGGGCGTTGACCTGTAGATGACACCGAACCTCTGTGCGTCAAACCTAGGGGCAGATGCGACTGCCATCTCAAGCGCGCAGCACATGATGCCGAAGTGGAGAGGGTAGATGGAGTTCCTCGTGGCCCAGTTGAAGAAGTCCTTGGTGATCAGATCCAACCCAGATCCTATTGGGGATTTCCTGAGGATTCCTTCGAGGACATCGTCACACCACTTCAGAAAATCCTTTGACCGAAAGCCGACGGCATTCCCCGCAGATGGATCCTCCTTCAAATCCAGATTATCTCCTCCTTCTTCAGGGCGTAGGCAACACCCACGAGAAGAACGCCGAGGAACATCAGCACGGTCACCTTGGCAAACTCACTGATGTCATTGAAGACAAGCACCCACATCAGGATGAAAACGGTCACCAGATCAAACGCGACGAACATGATCGCGTACATATAGTACTGGAAGTGGAACTGGATACGGGCATCGCCAATCGGGACTTCACCGCACTCGTATGTGGTCTCTCCTCGAGGATCGTGCTTGTCGGTCCTGAAGTATCTCGAGAGCAGGAACGCGACTGTTGGGAAAAGTAGGGCGACTATTGCGAAAATTACGACTCCCATGTATTGCTCTTCGAGCATTGTTCGGAGAACAATAACAACGTATAAAGCGTTTTTCGGAGGACTGGGGAGTCAGTGCGCGTGGGGAACAAGAACAAGACCCTCCGATCGCTTCCTTCCCTGCCAGCTCCATTTCCAGTGGAGACTCGGATAGTTCATCGTACCCTGTGCCCGCACTTGGGACAGAAGGTATGCTGGGAATCGAACGGGCTGCCGCACCTCGGGCACATCCCCGGGACATAGGGGGACGGTACCTCTCCTGGGGGCGCGCGCTGGGCTGGCGTGCCCCGGACTCGAGGCGGGGTCCTACGGCCGTTCCGTAGGGTTACTGCCACGACAAGGACTACGGTGATCACGACGACGACCGCACCGACGATGAGACCTAGGAACACCGTGTCGAAGATGTGCTCGGTGTCCCCTGCGCCCGTTGGCTCGGAGGTGATGTTGTAGTCGAGCTCCACCTGGTAAGTCTCATTGTTCGTCCATCTGAAGATGTAGACCCCTGAATCGGGAGACAACCTGGAGTCGTTGTAGGAGCTCGTGGTGTTGTCCACAAGCACATCCCCGCTGGGATTCAACACGACGAAATGGATGCTTGCATTCGCCGGTGTCACGGACCAGCTGTAGTTGATGTACTCCATCGAGTCAGCATGCTCTGTGACCTCGAACATGATGCCCGGGTCCAATGTTTGAGCAGCACCCGAGATGGGCATGACGCTCGTCATAGCCAAAGCGCATAGAAGCGCGAATCCTATGGCCAAACCACCTAATCTGCGCGCCATCCATAATCAAATCGGCCTTGCCGCCATATTAACTTATTGCGGGGATGTCAGACCGACTCGTTTTCGCTGTAATTGAATATGTACTAATAAGCCCGAACCATTGGTCTCGTCACATGGTCAAACCGGACCTTGCGCTGCTCCATCCACCGAGCGTGATCGACTTCAGGAAGAGGACGCTACTCCTTGGGCCAGTCAGTGACTTGATCCCGTCGACGCCCGTGTTCGAGATGTATCCAATAGGATTCACCACGATCGCTTCCCATCTCGAGTCCAAGGGGTACGAGGTCAGGATTGCCAACGTAGCTACACGGATGCTAGCGTCGAAGAGATTCGAGCCTGAGAGATTCATCAAGTCCTTAGATGCGGCTGTGTTCGGTATAGACCTGCACTGGATGCCTCATGTCCAGGGCTCACTCGAATTGGCCAAGATGGTGAAGAGGCACCATCCCAACAGTCCGGTCGTCATGGGCGGGTTCAGTGCTTCTTACTATCACGAAGAGCTGCTCAGAAGCCACCCGGCAGTGGACTATGTCCTCCGCGGAGATTCGACGGAGAAACCGTTCGAGCAGCTGATGGATGCGATCACCAAGGGGAAATCACCCGAGAAGATACCGAATCTCAGTTGGAGAGAGGGCAACAAGACGAGGACGAACCCGCTCAGCCATGTCCCAAAGGATCTCGACGATATACTGATCGACTATGGCCTCGTCGTGAGAAAGGTCCTCAGGTACAGGGACCTCGAAGGGCATCTTCCATACAAGAACTGGAAATCGAACCCGATGTCCATCGCAGTCTCGGTTCGAGGTTGCACCCACAACTGCGTCAACTGTGCTGGTTCGTGCGAGTCCTTTAAGGGGAACTTCGGCAGGTCAAAACCCGCGTTCAGGTCCCCCGAACTCCTCGCTGGGGACATCGCAAGGGCCGAGGAGTACGTCAAAGGCGCGACCTTTGTGGTCGGGGACCTGAGACAGGCCGGAAAGGAATACGCGTTGAAGTTCCTGACAGAGCTGAGGAAGCACAAGGTAAGGAACGAGATCGTGATCGAGCTCTTCGGACCAGCCGACCGCGAGTTCGCAGGCGAGGTCGCGAGAAGCGTCGACCGGTTCAGCGTCCAAATGTCTCCGGAGACACACGACGAGCAGGTCAGGAAGGCCCAGGGAAAGCCGTACACGAACTCAGCCCTCGAGAAGTCTGCCGAGGTGTTCCTGGACGCGGGTTGCAGAAGATTTGACATCTTCTACATGATAGGCCTTCCCCTACAGACGCGCGAGTCAGTCGACCAGACAGTAGAGTACACAAGGTCTCTGTACAAACGATTCAGCGGTAAGAGGCTCTTTCCGTTCATCAGTCCGCTTGCTCCGTTCCTCGATCCTGGCGGTATCGCGTTCGAGAACCCCGAGAAGATTGGCTTCCGTTTGTTCGCATCGACGCTTGAGGACCACGTCAGGCTGGCGACGATGCCCAGCTGGAAGTACACGCTCAACTACGAGACTAAGTGGTTGACTCGTTCTGCGATCGTTGACGCATCCTACTCGGCCGGGCTGGGATTGAACAGGATCAAGTGGGAGATGGGGCTTGTCCCGGAGGAGACCGCGATGAGGACCGAGGAGAGGATAATCGCCGCGAAGGAACTCTCCTCCAAGATAGACTCGATTGTCTCGAAAGGAGGAGGCAGCGAGAAAGACATGGAAGGCCTCCGCGAAGCCGCGGCTAGGCTGAGCGAATCGACGGTGTGCGAGAAGGGAGAGCTTGACTGGTCTGAGGACTCGATCTATGCCAGCATACCGAGGATTGTGGGCGCGCTGGTAAGGCGGAAATGATCGCGCAACGGCCATCATTATGTAGGCAAATGCGCATCGGGTGAACCGAAGTCCAATGATAATAGGAGTGTACGGATTCCAGGACGCTGGGAAGACCATGCTAGTCGAGGAGCTAGTCGCTGCGCTTGTCAAGCGGGGACTTAGCGTCGCCTCTGTCAAACACACTCCCTACTCGAAAAGCATAGACTGCGAAGGCAAGGACACCTGGAGGCACTGGAAGGCGGGGAGTGACCCAGTCGTGTTCTCATCTGGGATCGAGACATCTCTGATCAAGCACTCAAGGATGCGCATTGATCGGATCATCAAGATCGTGATGACCCAGTTCGCGCCGGACGTCCTGATCATCGAAGGATGCAAGGAAGGGGCATTTCCGAAAGTGGCAGTCGGCAAGGTCAAACCAAGGAAGAACACCGTCCTTGTCAACCCGAGCTTGAACAGGCTCGTGAACTACGTAGCGAACGAGGTTTCCGTCGAGAGGGTCTTGAGTGAACTGCCCCGACTCGACTGCGGGAAGTGCGGACTCGACTGCGCCGGACTGGCAAGGAAGATCGTGGCTGGCACGAAAAAGCTCGATGACTGCAGAGAGCTGTCTGGTCTGGACGTGGAGATACTTGTTGGCGGGGATCGGATAGCCGCAGGAGAGTTCGTCTCGAGCATTGTGGACAAGACCGTGAGAGGAATGCTCAGCAGCTTGAAGGGCTACAAGCCCGGCAGGACCGTTGAAATCCGTCTCAAGCCTAAAAGGAAGCATTCGAGAAAGCGCAGGTAGGACGAACTGCAAGCTACGCATTTTCTCCGTTTTGCGCTAGGTTTATGAACATCGAAGCCATCCCATCGACCAGGGAGTCAGGAGAGGTCTTCCAGAAGTTCTTTGACCGACCTCAAGACTGCGCGAATCATCTCATCCGGTGGCTGACATGAAGAGAATCAACGAAATCGAGAAGGACCTCGATGCCTGCCTGCAGTGCGGCTATTGCAGGGCGACGTGCCCTGTGTGCGAACAGATTGGCTGGGAGTCCGCCTCACCGAGAGGCAAGGTCTACTACCTCAGGCAGATGGCGAGGAAGACTCCGGTCGACCGCCTGCTCAGAAGGGACACGAAGGTCAATGACAAATTCGTCGAGCGCATCTTCCAGTGCACTTCATGCGCCGCGTGCGAGGAGAACTGCCACGTCGAGATAGACTTCGCCCACATGTGGGAGGAGGTCAAGGAGTGGCTGATCGACCAAGGCTACGGACCGATGGATGCCCACAAGAAAATCAGGGAGAAGGTGGTTTCGAAGCGGAATCCGTACGACGAGCCGAAGGAGAAGAGGGGAGCTTGGCTGCCTCCTGAGATCAAGCTCTCGCCCAACCCCGAGGTCGTGTTCTTCACGGGCTGCACCGAAGCCTACAGGATGCAACCGCTCGCAGCAGCTACTGCGAAGCTGCTCGACAAAGCGGGTGTGAGATTCAACATACTTGGCGAGGACGAATGGTGCTGCGGTTCGCCGTTGCTGAGGACTGGACAGAAAGGTCCTGTCCGAGATGAGCTCGCGCCGCACAACGTCAGGGAGATGGACAAGAGGGGATGGAATGCTATGGTCACCGCATGTGCGGGTTGCTACAACACCATGAAGAACGACTATCCGAAACTCACTGGCAATCCGTCCTTCAAGCTCTATCATATCACCGAGTATCTCGAAAGACTGATAAAGGATGGCCGGCTCAAGTTCACCAAGGAGTTCAAGAAGAAGGTTGCGTACCACGATCCGTGCCACCTCGGAAGGCACGCGAAGGTGTACGACGCTCCCAGAAACGTTCTGAAGGCCATACCGGGCCTGCAGCTGATCGAGCTCAAGGCCGAAAAGGAGGATTCGCACTGCTGCGGAGCGGGCGGAGGATTCAAGGCTGGCTTCAACGAGATGGCGGAAGACATCGCCGCGAGGCGCGTGAAGGAGGCTGTTGATGCAGGGGCCGAGGTGATCGTGACATCATGTCCATTCTGCCAGATCAACCTGAACGCAGGCGCGAAGAAGGCCGGACTCGACATCAAAACGATGGATGTCGTGCAAGTCGCATTGCTTGCAGCTTGATCTCTCAGGGACTCTCCCACGACTGACAGGAGAAATGTAATATAGCTTGGTCGTAGATTTGCGGCTTGGTCAGTAGTGTCCTGACGTTCAAAAGTGAGCGTTAGGAAATCGGGGGGGAGATAACGGATGAATAGAGTATTGATTGGCCTATTGGCCATGCTATTAGCATGTGCATTTGTCTTGCCCGGCGCACCGGTTGATTCCTCAGCGAGGTCAGTCGGTCTCGAGTCGGACACAGCGGAGGCTACGGGCCTTGCTGCAGATGATGAGGAGATGGACGCGAATGAGTCGCTCGTTGCTGGGGGCGGAGGATGGTACAAGGTGAACATCAGCGGGACGATGTACAAGGACACGTTCGGGGTGTTCATAGATGGCAGTCCTGGCAACTGGAGCCGAAGCTCATTGGTGCTTCATGCGAGGGATCAGAGCGCCACGATCCATGCTTTGAACTTCACGAACATCGTGTTCGACAACACGACAGTGGAGAACATGACCTATGTCCACGCCTGGGGCTGGGCGTCATGCAACAAGGTTGAGGGATTCTGGTTCCACTTGGTGATCATGGACAATGGGACTCGCTCGAACGACCTGTTCGACCTCTCGCTCTACGTGGACTCAGACGGCAACTGGACGATGGACGAAACGACCCCGGCGGTTCACTGGGTCTTCGAGGGCTTGGACGGCGGAAACATCGAGGTGGCCCCCGAGGAACAGGAATCCGAAGACGTTCCCGAGGAGCTTGAGCCTGCAAAGGACGACGACTTGGAGAATGAGACGGAACCCAAGGATGAACCTGTGGCCGGCGGTGGCGGGTGGCACGCCGTCAACGTGAGCGGTACGATATACAAAGACACTTTTGGAGTGCATATCAACGGCAACTCCAGCAACTTGAGCCAATGCTCATTCGTGTTCCAGGCTAGGGATCAGAACGCCACGATTCACGCCCTGAACTTCACTAACATCGTGTTCGACAACACGACAGTGGAGAACATTACCTATGTGCACGCCTGGGGCTGGGCGAAGTGCGACAAGACCGAAGGATTCTGGTTCCACCTGGTATTGATGGATAACGGAACCAGGGCAAATGACTTGCTTGACCTTGCGTTGTACGAGGACTCGGACAAGAACGGGACCATGGATGAAACCACACCGATCATGCACTGGATTTTCAACGGCCTAGATGGCGGCAACATATGGGTAGGCTCTGAGGTCTCTGAATCGGATACGTAAGACCGGCAGCGGTCTCAGTTAAACCCCTTTCTTCATTTCTTCTTGTTCAGCTTGACCCATTCCTGTCTGAGGATGCCCATCCGGAGGCTGTCAACGTACTTTCCCCGGTAGAAGTCGTGTTCTCTCTCACGGCCCTCGATGACGAAGCCGCACTTCTTGTAGCACGCGATGGCCCGTCCGTTGGTGGAATGGACTCCAAGCTCAATCTTGTGCATTCCGAGCTCCTCGAAGCCGAACCTCAAGAGCGTGGCTATCGCGTCTTCACCGTAGCCCTTGTCCCAGAAGTCGGTCTCGCCAATCATGATTCCAAGGACAGAGTATCTGTTCTGATAGTTTATCATGTTGAATCCTGCGTTCCCTATCGGTCTGCCCTTCTTGGTCAGCATGGTGAAGATTCGGCTGTCGTCTTTGGGTGCGAGCTGTCGCTCAACCCATTCCCGCTCCTTGCCCTCGGACAACGGACATCCAGCAGCGCCCAGCATGTCAGTGACCATGGGGTCGTTTATCCACTTCATGTAGTAAGGCAAATACTCCATGCTGATTGCCACGAGATCGACCTTCTTCCCTCTGATCAAGGCCGCTTCCTCCTGAATTCGCTGTCGAGAATAGACATGACGTTTGATCCGCGCCAAGTGCCACCCATGTAGTGGTCGTCTCTGAGCGTTCCCTCGACCTTGAACCCGCACTTCTCGTAGCAGGCTATGGCACGCTCGTTGTACTCAGCGACTCTCAACCAAATCCTGTGCAAGTTCTTCCTGTTGAACATGAAGTCTAGGACGCCATTGATCGCTTCGGTTCCGTAGCCCTTATCCCAGCTCCTCTTCTCGAGGATTATGCTGAGATGTGCCGAACCGTTCCGCTCGTTGATGGCCTTAAGGGACAGTATTCCCAGCGGAGATCCCTTCTTGAGAGTGACTGCGAGATGAATGTCCTGAGTCTTGGAAGCTGACTCGATCCAACGCTCCTCCATATCGACAGACATCGGGAAGACCAGATCATATGCACCAAGGATGCTCCGGACATCTGGGTCATTGATCAAACTCGCGAGAAATCGCGCGTCCGTTCGTTCGACCGCGCGGAGCACCAACCTTCTAGTCACGATGTTCATGCCGACCAGCACGCGCTATCGCTTCATTGGTAATAGGCTTATCGTCGATTGGCAGCTCTGTCGGCCAGCCGCTTCTGGACTTTGTCGCCCTTCAACTCGCGCAATGCGTCGGCCGCAATCCAACGGGCGCTTCTTGTATCAATCTTCGATATGTCGACCGCTATCTTGATGGCCCTCTTGTTGAGCGCGAGATTCCTCTTGCCAATCTGTCTGAGCGCCCAGTTAACGGCCTTCTTGACGAAGTTGCGCTCGTCCGTCGATTCGCGCTTGATGATCGGGAAGAACTTCACGAACTCCTTGTCAGAGGCGTCCTTGTCGTGGACCGACAGTGCAGCCATCAACACGAACCCTGCGCGCTTGACGAATTCCTCCTCTCTTGCGCTCCACTCAA
>Ga0153916_10005025_pt1 | contig 10050 bp, 11 predicted proteins | sample Opewatmetagenome_FD_109642 | JGI IMG/M metagenome (GOLD analysis project Ga0153916, IMG submission 109642) | Freshwater wetland microbial communities from Ohio, USA - Open water 3 Core 3 Depth 4 metaG | ecosystem: Environmental > Aquatic > Freshwater > Wetlands | place: USA: Ohio, Lake Erie...
AGGGTGAAAAATTAAAAATTAGCCCTTAAACTTGCCCCTCTTCATTTTCCGCTTTCGACCGTTTTAATGAGCCAGAATACCAATAACCCTGCCGACGGCGGTTCCTCCCCGGACAGCACCCTGAGCAAATCCTACGATCCGCACGCGATCGAGCAGCGGATCTACGAAGCCTGGGAACAGGCCGGCGATTTCCAGCCCAGCGGCCGGGGCGAGTCCTATTGCATCATGATTCCGCCGCCGAATGTGACGGGCAGCCTGCACATGGGCCATGCGTTCAACAACACGATCATGGACGCGCTCACGCGTTACCACCGCATGCGCGGCGACAACACGCTGTGGCAACCGGGCACCGACCACGCGGGCATCGCCACGCAGATGGTGGTCGAGCGGCAGTTGAATGCCGAGAAAAAAACCCGCCATGACCTCGGACGCGAACAATTCATCGAGCGCGTCTGGATCTGGAAGGCCGAATCCGGCGGCAACATCACCCGCCAACTGCGGCGCATGGGTGCTTCGGTCGACTGGTCGCGCGAACGCTTCACCATGGACGAGGGCCTATCGAAGGCGGTCACGGAAGTGTTCGTGCGTCTTCACGAAGAGGGCCTGATCTACCGCGGCAAGCGGCTGGTGAACTGGGACCCGGTGTTGCACACCGCCGTATCCGACCTCGAAGTGGTCTCGGAAGAAGAACAGGGATCGCTCTGGCACATCCGTTACCCCATCAAAGGCTCGAAAGAGTCTCTGGTGGTCGCCACCACCCGCCCGGAAACCATGCTCGGCGACAGCGCCGTGGCCGTACATCCGGAAGACGAGCGCTACAGACACCTTATCGGCAAACAGGTGGAGCTGCCGCTGACCGGCCGCACCATCCCGGTGATTGCCGACGAATACGTCGACAAGGAATTCGGCTCCGGCTGCGTGAAGATCACCCCGGCACATGACTTCAACGACTACGAAGTGGGCAAGCGCCATAACCTGCCGCTGATCAACATCTTCACCATCGACGCGAAGATCGATCTGCCGGGTTCCGCTTATCATGGGCTCGATCGCTACGCCGCACGCAAACAGATCGTCGCCGATCTCGAGGTCGCTGGCCTGCTCGCCGAGATCAAGCCGCACAAACTCATGGTGCCGCGCGGCGACCGCTCCGGCGCCGTGGTCGAGCCCTTCCTCACCGACCAGTGGTACGTCAAGACCGGCCCGCTCGCGGCGGTGGCCACGAAGGTCGTGGAAGACGGCCGCATCCGGTTTATCCCCGAGAACTGGACCAAGACCTATTATGAATGGATGCGCAACATTCAGGACTGGTGTATCTCACGCCAGATCTGGTGGGGCCATCGCATTCCGGCATGGTATGCCGATGACGGCAAAGTCTACGTCGGTCGCACGGAAGCCGAGGTGCGGACGAAGCACAACTTGGGCAATCGTCCACTCAGACAGGATGAAGACGTGCTCGACACCTGGTTCTCGTCGGCGCTGTGGCCGTTCTCGACACTCGGCTGGCCGGAACAAACACCGGCACTCAAGGCCTTCTACCCCACCAACGTTCTGGTCACCGGCTTCGACATCATCTTCTTCTGGGTCGCGCGCATGGTGATGATGGGCATGAAATTCATGAACGACGTGCCCTTCCGCGAGGTGTACATCCATGGCCTGGTGCGCGATGCCCACGGCCAGAAGATGTCGAAGTCCAAGGGCAACGTGCTCGACCCCATCGACCTCATCGACGGCATCGATCTCGAGTCGCTGGTGAAGAAGCGCACCAGCGGCCTGATGCAACCGCAGATGGCAAAGAAAATCGAGCAGGCTACGCGCAAGGAATTCCCGAACGGCATTCCCGCCTACGGCACCGATGCCCTGCGCTTCACCTTCGCCATCCTCGCCACCCAGGGCCGCGACATCACGTTCGACCTCGGCCGCATCGACGGCTACCGCAATTTCTGCAACAAACTCTGGAACGCGGCGCGCTATGTGCTGATGAACACGGAAAACCAGGATACCGGTTTGAGCGGAAACGTGGAGCTCAGCGCCGCCGACCGCTGGATCATCTCGCGTTTGCAGGAAGTGGCCGCCGCAGCCGAAACCGGATTCCGGGAATACCGCTTCGATCTCGCCGCCCAGGCGATATACAGATTCATCTGGGATGAATACTGCAGCTGGTATCTCGAGCTGTCCAAGGTGGTGCTGACGGATCCCGAGAGCCGCCCGGAACAGCTGCGCGGCACGCGCCAGACACTGGTACAGGTGCTGGAAACCCTGCTGCGGATGCTGCATCCGATCATGCCCTTCATCACCGAGGAAATCTGGCAGCGGATCGCGCCGCTGGCCGGAAAACAGGGCGCGACCATCATGCGCCAACCTTACCCAACATCGCAAAAAGAAAAAATCGACGCCAGCGCCACCGGTGAAATGCGCTGGCTCATGGCCGTGATCACCGGGATACGCAACATCCGTGGCGAGATGGATATCGCGCCCGGAAAACCCTTGCCGCTTCTGCTCCAGGACGGCTCGGACATCGACCAGGCACATCTCGAAGCCAACCGCCATTATCTGGTAACGCTGGCCAGGGCCGAGTCCATTTCCTGGCTCGCCAAAGGCACGGAAGCGCCCGAGTCAGCCACCACACTGGTCGGCAACATGAAAGTGCTGGTACCGCTCGGCTCGCTGATTAACAAGCAGGCGGAACTCGACCGCCTCGGCAAAGAAATGGAGAAACTTGATAAGGAACTGGCAAAAGCAAAAGCCAAGCTCGCCAACGCCGATTTCGTGGCGCGGGCGCCGAAAAATGTGGTCGACCAGGAAAACCAGCGGGTGCAGCAGTTTGAGAGTGCGCTTGGCAATCTCCGCACCCAGCGCGCCAAGGTCGAAACGCTGCCGGGCTGAAATCTACAGGGAATCCCCCCTTGGTGCTCGGCGGGCGATATGCGACCATGATCAGCCTGCCCTGTCTACGACCGGCGCAGAGCCACTTCTTACTTCGGACTGACACTAAAAGGAGCAACAATGAAAGTCGCGTTACTACTCGGCCTCGTGGCCGCTTCCGTTTCCTTGAGCGCGCTGGGAAAAGAGCCGGCGGCGGGGTTCAAAACCGACAAGCAGAAATTCAGCTACACGGTCGGCTACCAGATGGGCCAGAATCTGAAGCGTCAGAATCTGGAGATCGACCCGAAACTCGTGGCCCAGGGCATGCAGGACGTGCTGGCCGGCACCAAACCAAAGATGACGCCGGATGAAATGCACGCCGCGGTCCAGGGCTACCAGAAGAAGGAACAGGAAAAAATGGAATCCGTCGCCAAAAAGAATCTGGAGGCCGGCCAGGCGTTCCTGGAGGCCAACAAGAAAAAAGAAGGTGTCGTGACGCTTCCGAGCGGACTGCAATACAAGGTTGTCTCGGAAGGCAGCGGCAAGCAGCCTAAATCGTCCGATACCGTGGTCGCCCATTATCGCGGCACGCTGATTAACGGCAACGAGTTCGACAGTTCCTACAAACGCAACGAACCCGCCACGTTCCCGGTGGAAGGTGTGATCAAGGGCTGGCAGGAAGTCCTGCCGTTGATGAAAGAAGGCTCCAAGTGGCAGGTATATATCCCGTCCGAGCTCGCCTATGGTGCGCGTGGTGCCGGCAATGCCATCGGCCCGAACGAGGCGCTGATTTTCGATATCGAATTGGTTTCCATCAAGAGCGACGTGGAAAGCAAGGACAAGAAGGAAAGTAACAAGGAAAACAAATAGGCTGCCCTGACTCCATCACCGCCGGCGTTTGAGCTTGTAGGAGGTCATGTCCTCCACAAACGCCGTGCAGGGGATGGCTTCGAGACTGCCATACTGTTCCAACGCACGGCCGATGAGGCCGTCGATATTCCTCACTTCAGATGAGACGGCAGCGCTGCCATCGAGCAAGCGCTGCAAGCCCAGCAAACCTCCAAACTGGATCTTGACCAGCACGCTGTGGGGCATGCTGAGCAGGTCGTCTTCCACGCCGAATGCCGGCAAGGCCGGATCCTTCATTCGCTGAAACAATCTCGCGCACCGCTGATGCGCGCTCTCGGAAGTGCAGGCGACATCCGGTCCACCACGGCGGGTTACCTGCCGTCCGTTCGCACAGGCAAACTGGTTTGTCACCAGCGTGGCGCTGAAGGCACATTTGTGATTATTGTCAGTTTCTTCGCTCATCGATTCACCCGTCATGGAAAGGTGGGCCTACCGGTTTTCCGTTCAAACTTGATATTATGCGATCGGTTTGGGTGTAGCCAGCTGTCCGCCCAGCCACCGGCGCCGCCGGGCATAATTCAGGCATTGCCTGCATAACCAACAATAAGGAGGATCGAACATGCCCCATGCAAGACAACAGATTTCCAATGTCCGCAAACACCTGTTGCCAGCCGTGATGCTGGCGCTGAGCCAATTTCCCTTGCCGACACAGGCGAATGGTCTTGTGCTGGGCATGGAACTATCCGGCGGCGGGGATGATATTGCGGTCATGACCAACGGTGACCACATCAAGGCGGGCGAGCTTTTGTATTTCGGCGCCGGCTACAATTTTTCACTCAGCAACGACAACAGCCTGTTTCTGCGGTCGATGCTGGGCATCAAATTCGTGACCATCAGCGCCAACAATGGCGATCTGAAGTTTACCCGCTTTCCGCTCGACTTTATTTTCATCAAACGGCTCGAAGCATTTTCCTTGGGCGCCGGGCCCACCTATCACCTGTCCCCAAGCTACGACGGCACCATCAACGGCGTCTCCAGCAACATCGATTTCGACAACTCGCTGGGATTCCTGGTGCAGGGCAGCTATTACTTTGGACAACAGACGGAGCTGGGTGTGCGCCTCACGGCCATTGACTACAAGACCAACACCCCGATCCTCTTGCCGGACGGAACGGTCACCCAGAAGCTCAGCGGCAACAGTGTGGGCGTCTTCCTGATGACCAGCTTCTAGCCGGGATAAAGCCCGGCCGCACATGGGCTACTTGGGCGGTGGATTTCCCGACCCACTAATGTGCCAGTCATAGGAGCAGTCGAGATGGGTGCGAACAGCAATGATCGCACCCAGTCCGTCCTCGATCATCGCGGACAGCGGCGCGCGATTTTCGAAACGGTGGTTGGCCTTGTGCATCCAGATCGCGCCCATGTGGGCATTGTGCGGATAGGAAGTCCGTAGAGCGTCTGCAATCCCGATCAGGTGTTCGATGCGCTCCATGACGCGCTCGTCTTCCGGGAACGGGGTGCTCTGGCGAAACTGCCGGATGGCACCCGGGCGCGTGCCTTCCGGCAGCGCCAGCAGCCTCACCTGGTCGGCGGCACTGACTTCCCAGCTATCCAGCAGCTCAATGATGGCGCGCGTGAGCGCGACACGATCTTCAAGATTCAGCTTCTCCATCTTCTCTCCTGCCACGGGGAAGCTGACGGCAAAGTGTCGCAACCCAACACGTCTATGAATCCGGCTATGGTAAATCGCTGAGGTTATTGGTGTAAACGCACAAGGTTCGTAATGTTATCGGCCACTGATCGGCAGCACTCGTTAGTGCTCGCGTGTGGCCACCAGACGCACCTGGGGCCAGCGCTCCATCGCCAGATTGAGGTTGACCATCGATGGGGCCAGGTAAGTCAGGTTCCCGGCACGATCGAGGGCCAGGCGCGTTTCGTAGTTTTTCCGGAACTCATCGAGTTTCTTTTGATCGTCGCATTCCACCCAGCGCGCGGTGGTTACGTCGATCGTGTCATACGTGCATTCCACGCCATATTCGTGCTGCAGACGGTAGGCCACGACGTCAAACTGCAAGGCGCCGACCGCGCCGAGGATGAGATCGTTACTGATCAGCGGCCGGAAAATCTGGGTCGCCCCTTCCTCGCTGAGTTGATCCAGGCCTTTCTGCAGCGCCTTCATGCGCATGGGGTCGCGCAGCACCACGCGCCGGAACAGCTCCGGGGCAAAGTACGGGATGCCGGTAAATTTCAACTCCTCGCCTTGCGTGAAAGTATCGCCGATCTGGATCGTGCCGTGGTTATAGAGGCCGATGATGTCTCCGGCATACGCAGTGTCGACCTGTTCGCGCTCGCGGGCCATGAAGGTGATGGCATTGGCGATCTGCACATCACGATTGATGCGAACCTGGTGCACCTTCATGCCCTTGGAATATTTTCCGGAGGTAATACGGAAAAAAGCAATACGATCGCGGTGTTTCGGGTCCATGTTCGCCTGAATCTTGAACACGAACCCGGTAAACGCCTCCTCCTCGGGCAGCACCACCCGCGTCGTGGCGACCCGCGAATGCGGCGGCGGGGCATGCTGCACGAACTTGTCGAGCAGTTCGCGCACGCCAAAATTATTGATCGCCGACCCGAAGAACACCGGCGTCTGTTCGCCGCGGAGATAGGCCTGCGGATCAAACGCGTGGCTGGCGCCACGGACAAGCTCGATTTCGGTACGGAGTTCCGCGGCCTGTTCCAGCAACATCTCGTCAAGTTCGGGACTGTGGAGTCCGCGAACCACCTTACCCTCCTGGATCTTGCCGCCGTGCTGGGCACTGAAGAAGTGCACACTGTCGTCAACCAGGTGATACACCCCCTTGAAGCGCTTGCCGCTGCCAATGGGCCAGGTCACCGGCGCACAGCGGATCTTGAGCACGGTTTCCACTTCATCCATCAATTCCACCGGATCGCGCGACTCGCGGTCGAGCTTGTTGATGAAGGTCATGATGGGCGTGTGCCGCAGGCGGCAGACTTCCATGAGCTTGATGGTGCGGTCTTCGACGCCCTTGGCGCTGTCGATCACCATCAACGCCGAGTCCACCGCCGTGAGCGTGCGGTAGGTATCCTCGGAGAAATCCTCGTGGCCGGGAGTATCGAGCAGGTTGATAATGCAGTCCTTGTACGGGAACTGCATCACAGAGGAGGTGACGGATATTCCGCGCTGCTTTTCAAGCTCCATCCAGTCGGACGTCGCATGCCGCGAGCTCTTCCGCCCCTTCACCGTTCCGGCGAGCTGGATCGCGCCGCCGAACAGCAGCAACTTTTCGGTGAGGGTGGTCTTGCCGGCGTCCGGATGCGAGATGATGGCGAAGGTGCGACGGCGCGCGATTTCGCTGATTATTGATCCGGCACTAATGTGATTGAATCGATGGCTGTCCATGTACATGACATTCTCTTTGCTTTCGAAGTGCCGGATCAATAATCAAGCCTCTTGCGATGGCCAATTATTGCAACGGCATGGTGTCCTGGGTTCAATACCGCGGCCCGGTTAACGGGATCGATACTTTGAAATAGTTTCATGCCGCCGCAGTAATTCGGACATAGCCTAAAACTGTCGCGCAAAATAAAACGCGCGATTATACAAAATGAATCGGAGCCCGGGGCTGGGGCCGGAGTGTGTGGCCCCACAAAAAAGAAACCCCGCCGTGGCGGGGTTTCCGTACAAGACTTTTTACAGTCTTTAGACAGCGACGACTTTGGTCGCCTGCTGTCCCTTCGGTCCCTTCTGGGATTCAAAGGTCACGCTCTGTCCTTCCGCCAGGGACTTGAAGCCATTGCCCTGGATCACTGAATGATGCACGAACACGTCTTCACCGCCGTCCTCGGGTTTGATGAAGCCGAAACCTTTGGAGTCGTTAAACCACTTTACAGTACCGTTACGCATTAAAATTAACCTCGAATAAAATTGAGTTTGTGTTGCAGTGCGTGTCAGGGATCACGGAAGAAACCTCAGAAGGACCACCGAAATTACATACATCGACTGCAGCAGAAACACTATACCCCAAGCCCCAACGGAATACTACAAAAATATTCGACGCGTTCCGGGGGACCCCGGAACCCTATAACCAGGGGAGTTTCCCCTTCTAGAGGCCGGTCCAGACGGATTTAAGCCGGAACCGGGCGCGCATGGGGAAGTCCAGAATCCCCCGTTGGCGGCGCAGCTCCCGCAGGTAAAGCTTCGCGGTCCGGTAGCCCAGACGGAAGGACCGCCGGAAGTATTCCACATGGGTCAAATGACCCCCTTTCAGGGCATGTTCGAATCCGGCGTTGAAACGGTTTTCCCGGAGGTCAGGGGGGATTTTCAGGCCAAGCGCCTGTGGGGTCGGATAGGAGTGTTTCATGGGTCACCTCGTATCAGATGGTCCTCATGTAAATATAGCCTTTTCTACAGGATACCTCATTGAGGTAATCGGCAAGTTTCAGAATGGCTTTAATCCCATAATGGAGTAAGTGCAGGATGCGGGCAGAAAACACGGGCAACGGGACTGACAATTGATAAGGGCTACGGCTAAAGCCACAAGTCACTGGCGTGATATTGCGCTCCGGCGACCAAGCAGGAGGCGGAGCATCCTGACTTACTTGCTCCGTATCAACAGAACCGGCACAGGTGAAATTCGGGCCACGCCTTCTGCCACACTGCCCATCAACAGATGATCGACCCCTCTCCGTCCATGCGTTCCCATGACAATGAGATCAGCCGGCCATGCCTTGGCTTGCTCAACAATCATGCTGGCGGCGTGTGTGCCCGGCGGGCTGGCCTCGACCAGTGTGGTTTGCACCTTGACGCCGCCCGCGCGCGCTGCGGCATCTGCCTGTTGCAGGGTTCGTTGTCCGGTTTCGCGTACAGCCTGCCGAATCTCGTTGAGGTTCAGCAATTCCACATCCCACATGGGTACAATTTCTTCTACAACATAAATGATCCGGAGTTCGGCTTTCTGATCGCCGGCAAACCGGACCGCCTCGCGCAAGGCGAGCTCCGATGTCTGACTGCCGTCCACGGGTACCAAGATGCGCTTGTACATGATCCCTCAAGAACATTGACTATCGTTTAACGCTTTCCCTTCAGTGCGCGCGGCGACAGTACCACCCACTGCGGTCAAATGCGCCGGAATTCCATTTTACACGGCACTTGGAGCATGGCGGGCGGCAGATGGGCCGGCGACGGACGCACCCAGCCATGCAGCGGGAAACCTTCAGCCATGCGCTCCATCATGCGTTCCATTTCATCGAGCGCACCCGGCGTCCGCCACACGCCGCGCTTCTGGACTTCCTGCACCTTCCCGGTGGGGCTGTGTTCCGTTCTGCTCGCTGCCTTCCGGGTTTCGGTGACTGTTTCCATAGTCATTTCTTGTTGAGATAAAATCAGGGTTTCTCTCGGGAATATTTGAGATTATGTCCGCAAGTTAATAAAACATGAGGGAAATTACTTTGATTTCAATCAAAGTCCATGGTACCCCTGCCTCACCAGAGTCAATATGTGCTCTATACTTAATCTAATTCCAATTGATCCTGGTATTTCAGCCCAAGGGGCTTATATCCCTCTCCCCAGAGAACTATCACCATGAAGCAATTTATAGCGCTTTTTCTGTGCCTGATTTTTCTAGCAACGGCTTACAGCGGCCGCGCCGACGAGGGCAACGGTATGGATGAAAAGCTGTTCAAGCTGCAGCAGGGCATGGCAGAAAAAGGTGACCCCAAAAGCCAGTATTTTCTCGGTGAAATGCACGAGTACGGGCTGGGCACTACGCCAAACATGGACGAGGCATTCAAGTGGTACACCAAGGCGGCGGAACAGGGAAACCCGCTCGCCATAAGGAAACTGAGCCATCGCCTCGAGATTGAGAACAATGCAAAAAACAAGCGCTCGGCAGATGCTGCGGAAGACAAGGCAGATGCTGAAGCGGAGAGGCTCGCAGCGGAAAAGGAGAAACGGCGGGCAGCCGTGCGTGCGATGATCAGGGAACGGATGAAGCACCCGGTTGGTGCTCCGTTTGAATAGGCAAGTTGTGCGGGCGTGAGTATTTCTGTCTGGCTGTCGCCGAATCGAAAAAAACAGAAACTACTACATCTGAATCCGGCTCCTTTGTGGATTACCCCAAGGCATCGCGGCGGGGAGAAAAATCTCCGTGCACGATATCTTCCACCACCTTGTCATCCACCCAGAGAAAGACAGTGCGCGTTACCGTATTGACGGAATACATGCGTGGCTTAAGCGAGGCCACAGGATTTCTCGCCTTGTCAGTCCCGCCATCGACACACTTGGCCACGCCATCGGCTGCCACCATTTCCACCCTG
>Ga0153916_10005026_pt1 | contig 10048 bp, 2 predicted proteins | sample Opewatmetagenome_FD_109642 | JGI IMG/M metagenome (GOLD analysis project Ga0153916, IMG submission 109642) | Freshwater wetland microbial communities from Ohio, USA - Open water 3 Core 3 Depth 4 metaG | ecosystem: Environmental > Aquatic > Freshwater > Wetlands | place: USA: Ohio, Lake Erie, Old...
CCTCGTCGTCGACTCCCTTCCGGTCCTCGAGGTGATGGCGCGCTTCGAGAACCCGCGCGAGGACCTCTTCCAACTTTTTGAATGGCTGCGGGACCTCAAGGCGACGACGATCCTGATCTCCGAGATGAAGCCGGGGAGCGAGGACTTCGGGAAGAACGGCGAGGAGTTCCTCAGCGACGCGATCATCCACCTGAAGATGGAGCGCGTGGACGACGCGAACATCCAGCGGCGGATCCGCTGCGTGAAGATGCGAGGCACGAACCACTCGCCGAACTACTACACGCTCATCTTCCAGAACGGGATCCTGCAGGCCACCCGGATCATCGCGGAATGACGGCGTCACGGCCGCTTCCGTCGACGCGGTCGGATTCGGGCCAAAAGCCTAATGTGGCGTCGCCCGCATCCTACTCTCCTGGACCCGAGCCTCCGAGAGGGCCCGCGGTCTCCCCAGGAGGAACGGCGGCACGGCCCTTCGTTGGTGGCGCTTCGCGGCGGTCGTGATCCTCGCCTTCGTCCTTCTCGTCCAGGTGCCGTCCCCGGGTCCGCCGCGCGGGGCATCCGCCCCCCTGCCCACGACAGGCAGCCCCGTGACCTTCCGCACGGACGCGACGGCCCAGGAAATCCAGGCCGCGGACAGCCAACTGCTCGAGTCGTACGGCGCGTTCTCCGTCGCTCGGGGTCCCCCGGCCGCCCTTGACGCGCTCGCCTCCCGAGGCCGCTATGCCGTCGCGATGCCGACGGCCCCCTTTCTCCATCTCCTGAACGGCGACGTGGACGTGCGGACGCTCGCGAGCGCGGATGCCGGGACGTGGGTCACGGATGCCGTGGGCGAGGCCACCGGCCTCGTGCACTTCTACGCGCCTATCAAGGCGGCGTGGCAGACCGAGCTGGAGGGACGCGGGGTCCGCGCCCTGCTCTACGTGCCAAACGACGCGCTCCTCGTCCAGGGTCCGCCGTCCGCCCTCTCCGGACTGCGGGCCCTCCCGTTCGTGGACTGGGTCGGAGCGTACGAGCCGTCCTGGAAGATGCCCGCGGGGCTCGCGACGTCCGCGGGAGTCCAGGACGTCCGGATCGTCCTCGTCCCGGGAGAACCGCCGAACGCGCTCGTCGCCTGGCTCGCGCGGGCGGCCGTCCCGGCTCGGGCGACCGATCCCGCCGGCCCCGGGATCCTCGGCGCCTTCGGCGGGGGAGACTTCCGGTGGGTCCGGGCCCGCGTGCCCACCTCCCTGATTCCCGCCCTCGCGGCACTTCCCGAGGTCCAGTTCATCGACCCGGTACACCCGGTGCAGACGCTCAACTACGTCACGGACTGGGTCCTCCAGACGAACACGTCGGGCAGCTACCGCTACTGGGCGGTCAACCTGAACGGGACCGGCCAGGTCATCGGCATGGCCGACACGGGCCTGGACTACGACAACCCGCAGTTCCGCCAGCGCGCGTCGCAGATCACGACAGGAGACCTTTACAACGTCACGGACGCGACGCGGCGCAAGGTCGTCCGCTACCTGGACATGGGCGTCCTGACGGGCCAGCTCACGTGGCCGGGAGGCGGCGGGACGTGGGATCCGGCCTCGATGCAGGACTGCCCGGGCGGCCACGGGACCGGGGTCGCGTCCACGCTCGCGGGGAACGCGTACGGCATCTCGAGCGACCTGAACAACGGGAACGCGCTGAACGCCCAGATCTACCTCGAGGACGTCGGCGGCCTCGCCCCCGGGAACACCTGCTCGAGCGGCGGGGAGACGCTCATCTACATCCCGGAGGACTACGCGAACCTCTTCGGGCCGCCGGGCCTCGTCTACAACGATCCCCTCGCCCCCGTCCGGATCCAGAGCGACAGCTGGGGTGCGGCGGGCGACGGCTACGACGTGCAGGCGAGGATGGTCGACGCGTTCGTGTGGGATCATCCGGACTTCACAATCTTCTTCGCGGCGGGGAACGAGGGGCCCGGCGCCAACACGATCAACACGCCGGGCACAGCGAAGGACATCGTCACCGTGGGCGGAGCGTGCAACCCCGACGGAGCGTCCCAGTGCTCCGGGACGCAGAACGACCTCGCGTCCTTCAGCAGCCGCGGGCCCACGCAGGACGGACGCCTCAAGCCCGACCTCGTGACGATCGCGGATGGATTCTCCGCGACCTCGAGCGGGAGCCCCTTCGACTGCCCGAACTACGCGAGCACCTGCGTGGCCCCGGGCGACCACGCGTGGGCAGGCACGAGCTACTCGACTCCCGCGGCCGCGGCGGCGGCCGCCATCCTTCGCCAGTACTTCACCGAGGGATGGTACCCGTCCCGCGCCCCCGTGGCCGCCGACGCGTTCGACCCGAGCGCGGCCCTCATGCGCGCGATGCTCCTGGCGTCGGGGCAGCAACTCACCGGATCCGGGACGACCGCATCGACCTGGCCCAACAACCAGCAGGGATTCGGACGCGTCCTCCTGTCCAGCGTCCTCCCGCTCCCCGGGGACGGCTTCGACACCCAACTCGTCGACAATTCCGCCGGGCTCGTGACCGGCCAGGCGATGACGTACACGTTCCACGTGGTGAACGCCGCATCCGCGGTGCGGTTCGTCCTGACCTGGACCGACTACCCCGGGACCCTGGGGGCCTCCAAGGCGCTCGTCAACGACCTCGACCTTCAGGTCACCGCCCCCGACGGCACCGTGTACCGCGGGAACAACTTCGGGTCCACGGCGCAGGGAGCGTCCCTCCCGGGCGGGACGTTCGACACGACGAACCCGGAGGAGGCGGTCCTCCTCCGCTTCCCCGCGGCCGGCGACTGGAAGGTGCGGGTGATCGGCGCGAACGTGCCGGTCGGACCGCAGCCGTTCGCCCTCGTCGCCACGGGCGGCCTCGATCCCGCGTACGGGCGCGTGGCCCTGGACAAGCCGGCCTACGGCCAGACCGACACGGTCCGTCTCACGGTCTTCGACGCGGACGCGAGCGCGGTCTCCGTCCAGGTCGCCTCGGGTCTCGAGCCGGCGGGCGAGACCGTCGGCCTGACCCGGGCCGCCCCCGGATCCCCCTGGACGGGATTGATCGCCACGACATTCGCGCAGCCGGCCTCGGACGGCGTCCTCGAGGTGCGGAACGGCGACACGATCACGGTGACGTATCAGGACACGTCCCCGACGCACACGGCCGTGGCCACGGCCACCGTGGCGGCGGTCTCGCCGGACATCTCCGGCGTCGTCGCGGACCGGATCGGCGCGACCTCGGTGGAGATCCGCTGGGCGACGGACATCGCCGCGGCCTCCGAGGTCGTGTTCGGGACGTCGCCCGCGAGCCTCGGGTCCTCCGCGAACGAAACGCTCCTCCGGACGAGCCACGCGCTCGCACTGACCGGCCTCGCGCCGGACACGTCGTACCTCTACGACGTCGTCTCGCGAGACGCCCTCGGCCATGTGACGCGGGACACGAACGGGGGCCGGCACTACACCTTCCGCACGCCTCCCTGGGGAGACGTCCTCCTCGTGGTCGGGGACGCCACCTTCCCCGCGGACCGCGAGGCGTCGTATGCCGCGGCGCTCGACGCGTTCGGGTGGACGTGGTCCGTGTGGCACGTCGCCGACCTCGGGCTGCCGCCGCTCTCCGTCCTCCAGGGCCGCAAGGCGGTGATCTGGCAGGTCGGACTCGAGCAGTACCCGACGTTCGACCCGGGGGCGCAGGCCCTCGTCCAGGCGTACCTGGACGGAGGCGGTCGCCTGCTCGTGTCGTCCCATGACACGTCGTGGGCGCTGGGGAGCGCGACCTCCCCATGGTATAACGCCACGAACGTCGCCTGGCTCCGCGGGGTCCTGAAAGCGTCGTTCCTCTGCGATCCCACGTCGATCTCGGCGGTGCTCGGGACCCCGGGCGACCCGGTGAGCGGGCCGTACACGGCCGGGGTGGCGTACACGCCGCACCGCACCGGCGGCGCGGACGACGAGATCACCGCCTACAGCCTCGGCGGGACGGCGAGCATCGCCTGGCTCGACGGAGGCGTGAGCGGCTGCGGGGGGACGACGGACATCGGGTTGCGCTGGGTCTCCTCCACGAACAACGGCACCGCGGGCCTCGGTGCGTGGGGCGGAGCGCCGTCGCGGCTCGAGTACTCGGCCTTCGAGCTGACGAGTGTCGACACGAACGCGACGGACCTGCGGACGAACAGCACGGTGCGGGCCCAGATCCTCGACAACGCCCTCCGATGGCTCGTCGGCGTCTCCGCGTCCGCGCTGGACCGGGACCACCCGACGGTCGCCCTGCTCTCGCCCTCCGGCGGCGTCTACTCAGGAGCCTCTCTGAAGATCAACTGGACCGCGAACGCGTTCGGACCGGGGATCGGCCTGGCGTCCTCCGCGCTCTTCGACAGCCCGGACGGAGGACAGACGTGGTTCTCCATCGGGATCGCCCCGGGCACCGCCCGGTCCGCGAACTGGAGCCTGGCCGGCGTCCTGAACGGCGACGTCTACAGGATCCGGATCGTCGCGACGGACAACGGGACGCCCAGCCTCACCGGAGCGACGACGGGGAACCGGACGTTCGCAATCAACCGCACGGGCGGGGACTTCCTTGGCCCGGTCATCGAGGCGGGCAGCCTCCGTCTGAGCCCGGATCCGCCCGGGGCCGCATCGACCGTCACGTTCAACGCGACCGCGGACGATTCGCGGAGCGGGGCGGGCGACATCGCCGCGGCCGAGCTCTTCTGGTCCGCAACGGCCCCGGTCGCGGCGAACGGCACGGGCATCCCGATGCTCCCCGCGGACGGCCGCTTCGACCGCGGGACCGAGAACGTCACATGGAGCGGACCCCTGGCGATCGCGCCCGGGTCGTCGTGCGCCTGGGTGCATGGCGAGGACGCGGCGGGGAACTGGGGCCCCCTCAACGTCACTTGCTTCGTCGTCCTCACCGTCGGTCCGGACGTGCTCCCTCCCGCGCCGGCCGTCCTCTCGTCCGCGAGCTTCGCGAACGGGGGAGCCGACCTCCAGGTCTCGTGGGCGAGGGCGTGGGACGACTCCCTCTACGGCGGCACCGCACGATATCGCGTGTGGCGTGCCGCCTCCGCCGCGGGCCCGTACAGCCTCGTGAGCGGGGACGTCCTCGCGACGGCCGCTCCCGCCTACTCCTTCGTCGATCCGGGACGCGGCAGCTCCGATCCGGCGGACGCGTTCTACCGGATCGAGACGATCGACGTCGCGAACAACACGGAGATGACGCCGGCGGTCGCCGCGAAGGCGTGGGTCTCCGTGGGGGCGGGATCGAACCTGCTGGGCATGTCGGTGGATCCCGGACCGCAGACCATCGCGAACCTGACGAACGGGCTGCTTTGGTCCGACGCGTGGTCCTACGATGCGTGCGCCGGTGGGTTCGGATGGAGCCGCTTCACTCCGACGAGCGGAGCGTCCCGGATCCCCATTGGTCGGGGCTTCTGGTTCAACGCCACGGCCGGCGGTCGAGTGGTCCTCCTGGGCGTCGTGCCGGTGCAGACCCAGGTGCACCTCTGCGCGGGCTGGAACCTCGTCGCGCTGCCGGGGTTCCTCGGGAACGTGACGGTCGGCGCGCTCCGGGCCGCGACGGGTGCGACCCTGGTCGTGGGCTACGATCCGACGGGCCTGTACCACACGCGGGTCCTTGCCGACTCCGAGGGGCTGGCCACCGGGGAGGGCGTCTGGGTGCGCGTTCCCGCCGCGGTGACGTGGACCGTCGCGGGCTGGTAGGCGTCACCCTTCCGAGAGGTCGAAGACCTCGTCCTCGGGCACCCGGAAGTAGTGCACGGACCGCTCGATCTCGGTCTCGTGCGACATCTCGCCGTCGATCCGTTCGCGCAGGCCGGGCTTCAGGCGGATCGTGAGGCGGCGTCCCTCCTTCTCGAAGGTCACGGCGGGCTCCGTGGAGGGCTCAATCGCGATGTTGCCCTTCCCCATCGTGCACGCGCTCCCGAACTGGATGCCGTCGACCACGCACATCATGGGTGGCTTGGGGACCGTGCTCACGCTGGCCCTCAGGCCTTTGTACCCGCCGAACGTCCGCTTGCCGATTGCCCCCATCCGCAACCCAAGGGTGACGTAGATTCCCAGGTGGCCGTGGAATCGCTGGAGGGCCGCCAGTTCCTCCGGAAGGTCCATCGGGCTGACGAAGGGGTCGCGGGACAAGAAGCTTCGCTTCTCCGTAGGCGGAACCACTTTCGCCCATCCCCCCTCGTCGGCTTTTAGGCCCTCCCCGCCTTGGTATTCCGATGGTGTCTGCACATCATGCGAGACCTCTCTTCCGAAGCCGCGACCCGGGGGGAAGGGGACTCGCACGCCTCCCGGACGGAATGCCCCGAATGCGGAGCCATCCTGCTCCACACGAACGGATGCGTGCTCTGCGGCCAGTGTGGATACTCGCCCTGCGACTGAGACTTGCCGAAACGGGCTCACCGAGTTCCACTCGAAACCGCCTCGGGCCGGCTCGTCTCCATGTCGCGAGCAGAATCTCCACTGGACAGGAAACGGTGGGCTGGGAGGTTAAGTAGGATCATGGCAAGTGCGGACGCGCCGTCGGAGTTCCGGGGGATCCGGGCCCGGCGACCAGGGGAGGAACGCACGCTCGTCGAGTTTCCGCAAGAGGAGCTCATCGCGAAGTGGGAGGAGTTCTTCGAGGAAGCCGGGTACCTGTCGCGCATCATCGCGGTCGCGGACCGGTATCCGGAGGAGCGGAGCCTCGAGGTCGCGTTCGGCGAGCTGAACCGCTTCGACACGGACATGGCCATCTACCTGATGCGCCACCCGCTGAACGTGCTGACCGCGGGCGAGGAGGCGATGCGGCGCCTCGTCCCTCCGGGCGAGGAACTCACCCAGATCCACCTGCGCGTCAAGGGTCTGCCGCGGGACAGCCGCATCCAGATTCGAGACCTGCGGGCGAAGCACCTCGGGCAATTCATCTCCGTCGAGGGGCTCGTGCGCAAGTCGACGGAGGTCCGCCCGCGGGTGGTCGGCGCGCTGTTCCAGTGCCTCCGGTGCGGGACGGTCCTCAAGGAGGAGCAGGACGGTCAGAACTTCCGCGAGCCGCTCGAATGTTATGAGGAACAAGGTGGATGCAAGCGGTCCGCGAGCGCGACGAAGTTCAAGCTCCTCACGGAGACCTCGATGTACCTGGACACGCAGAAACTGGAGATCCAGGAGGCCCCGGAAGGGCTGCGGGGCGGCGAGGAGCCGCAGCGTCTCACGGCCTACGTGGAGGACGACCTCACGGGCCAGATCTCGCCCGGTAATCGCGTCGTCATGAACGGCGTTCTCCGAAGCGTGCAGAAAGGGCGGCCGGGTGCCAAATCCACCCTCTTCGACATCTTCGTCGACGTCAACTCGGTTGAGCGGGAGCAGGTCGAGTTCGAAGAGATCGAGGTCACCGAGGAGGATGCGCGGCTCATCCGGGAAGCCGGCTCCACGCCGGACATCTACCGGCTAATCACCGCCTCCATCGCCCCGTCTCTGTACGGAATGCATGTGGAGAAGGAAGCGCTGGCCCTCCAGCTGTTCAGCGGGGTCCCGAAGGTGCTCCCCGACGGCCGCCGTATCCGTGGGGACATCCATGTGCTCATGGTCGGCGACCCGGGCGTAGGAAAGTCCGAGCTGCTCTCGTACATGAGCCGCCTCTCTCCGCGTGGGATCTATGCCACGGGGAAGGCCGCGACCGCTGCGGGCCTTTGCGTGTCAGCAGACAGCATGATTGCGACCGACCACGGGATCCACTCGATCGAGAGCCTTTCGCAACCCTATTTCGGCGGTGCCTTACGCAGCCGTTCAATGGAGACCGCCCTCGCCGAGGGGAATGTGGCCACGCTGGATGACCGACACCGTTCGACGATGAAAGCCCTCGAAACGGTGTGGCGGCTCAAGCCGCCCGCTGCGATGCTCGAAATCACCTCCGCCTCGGGCCTCTTGCTTTCTGTGACGCCCGCAACGAAAGTCCTCGTCGACCACGCAATGGGGCAGGCGTGGATGCAGGCGAGATTCCTCCGACCCGGGATGCGCATCGCCACGGCGAGTCGGCTCGAGTTCCCCGAGCAACCGGCCCCGTTGCTCCTCTCCCTCCTGAAGGAGATCGCGACGCGGATTGTGGTCGACGTCGATCCATCCGTGGTCGACGAAGTGGTCGGAGCACTCAAGACCCGACATGGGACGCTGCGCCAAGCCGCTGCGCGGCTCCTGCTAACCGAAGATTCCATCTACCATGCCTGGAGGCACGGCGAGCACGGAATCCCCTTGGCGCAGTTCCTGATTGCGGCCCGGTCCGCGAACGTCGCGGAGGCGCACGTGGCCGCGAGCATCCGGACGTACTCCCAGATGGGAGGCCACCGGATCTCGATGCCCGTCTGGCTAAATGAGGATCTTGCGTACTTCGCTGGCCTCATCGACGGGGACGGCAGCGTGGAACGGGGCAACCGGGGAGGGTTCTCCATCCGGTTCAGCAATTCCGAGCCCGGATTGATCTCCCGCTACCGGGAACTGACCGCGTCCCTCTTCGGCGTACACCTCGACTTCAGCCCGCAAAGCGCGCAACGGTCGGCGACGCTCCGCTTCCACAGCGCCCTCGTCGCCGCCGTCCTCGCGCGTCTCGGCGTGCCGACCTCGCCCAAGTCTCACCGCATAGACTTGCCGAGCGTGCTTTTGAACGGGCCACGCTCGAACCTAGCTGCGTATCTTCGCGGACTCTTCGACACGGACGGCACGATCCACGTGCGGACTTCCGGGAGCACGTGCCTGTCGCTGACCACGACGAGTCCCGCTCTGGCAAAGGGAGCCCATCTCGCTCTCCTTAGGTTCGGAATCCACGCATGCCAGCGGACGCGACGTGTCGCGGGTCGGCGTGCAACGCGCCTCGACGGGAAGTCGATCGTCAGCCGTCATGATCAGTACGTCCTCGATATCCGGGAGTGGGATTCGCTCAATCGGTTCAATGAGACAATCGGCTTCACGCATCCTCGGAAACGGCAGATGCTCGAAAGCGTTCCTGCTCGCGCTGCCCACTCGAACCTCGACCTGATTTCGGGCGCGGGTCCGCACCTACGCGAGCTGCGCCGGGTCCTCGGCATCAGCCCTCGTCAGGCCTACGGAGATCGCGAGGGCGGAGGACGCGCCGTCGAACAGGGTGGTAGAGCCTCAACCAAGGAATTCCTCCATGCACTTGTCGACGGGCTCGCCTCGGCATACAACTCGGGGATGTATGAGGGACCCCGGGCTCGGGTTGGCAACGGGCTTCGTCAGAGGATTCGTGTAGCCATCGACCGATCGGGTCAGAGCGGTGCCAACTTCGCGCGCCGCCTCGGCGTCCCCGTGGGACGTATTCACGACGCGTTCTATCGGACAACCCGGCGTGCGCCTGGCCTTCCGGTACGCCTCCTCGAACGGATTGGGGAGCGGCTGGCAGCCTCCGACGAGGCGACCGCCGCAGAAATCGAGGCCACCATCCGACCTTACCTCGCACGGATTGCGAAGGTTCCGGCCCGCCTGGAGTTCCTCCGCATCTTGGCCTCCGGCGATGTGCGGTGGGAGCCGGTGAAGGCCATCCAGATTCGCCCCACCACCGACCAGCCGACTGTGTACGACCTCACCGTGAAGGACGCCCACGCGTTCGTCGCGAACGGAATCCTCGTGCACAACACCGCGGCGGCGGTTCGCGATGAATTTGGGGAGGGGCGGTGGACCCTCGAGGCGGGCGCGCTCGTCCTCGCGGATCTCGGACTCGCGTGCATCGACGAAATCGAGAAGATGAACCCGCAGGATCGCTCCGCGATCCACGAAGCGATGGAGCAGCAGCGGATCAGCGTCGCGAAGGCGGGAATCACTGCTGTGCTCCAGTCGAGGTGCGCGGTCCTCGCCGCAGCCAACCCGAAGTTCGGACGCTTCGACGAACACAAGTACATCTCAGAGCAGATCGACCTGCCGCCTGCTTTGCTCAGTCGGTTCGACATCATCTTCTCCATGATCGACCGCCCGCAGGCCGACAGGGACCGCGAGCTCGCGGAGCACGTCCTGAAGGGTCACCAAGTGGGGGAAATGTTGCGGCGTCGCGAGTCGGGCCTCGCGAC
>Ga0153916_10005027_pt1 | contig 10047 bp, 7 predicted proteins | sample Opewatmetagenome_FD_109642 | JGI IMG/M metagenome (GOLD analysis project Ga0153916, IMG submission 109642) | Freshwater wetland microbial communities from Ohio, USA - Open water 3 Core 3 Depth 4 metaG | ecosystem: Environmental > Aquatic > Freshwater > Wetlands | place: USA: Ohio, Lake Erie, Old...
CCGGTCCGGCCTTGCCGGCGGCGCTCTCGCCGCGCTCGGCACGCTTCCGGTCGGCAGCGTCCGCAAGGCCGAAGCTGCCGTCGCCGGTCCGCTCGCCTCGGGAGCCACCGTCCGCAAGAGCATCTGCACGCATTGTGCGGTCGGATGCACCGTCACCGCGGAAGTGCTGAACGGGGTATGGATCGGACAGGAGCCGAGCTGGGATTCACCGATCAATCGCGGATCGCATTGCGCGAAGGGTGCCTCCGTGCGCGAGCTCGTGCACAGCGACCGGCGGCTGCGTTATCCGATGAAGCTCGCGGGCGGCCAGTGGACGCGCGTCTCCTGGGACACGGCGATCAACGAGATCGGCGACAGGCTCTTGCAGGTTCGCGAGAAATCGGGCAGCGATTCAGTCTCCTGGCTCGGATCGGCCAAGATGACGAATGAAGGCTCCTATCTGTTCCGAAAGTTCGGCGCGTTCTGGGGCACCAACAACACCGACCATCAGGCGCGCATCTGCCATTCGACGACCGTCACCGGCGTGGCCAACACGTGGGGCTACGGTGCGATGACGAATAGCTTCAATGATATCAGGAATTCCAAGACGCTCATCATCATGGGCGGCAATCCGGCGGAGGCTCATCCTGTATCGCTGCAGCATTTGCTCGAGGGAAAGGAGCTCAACAGGGCCAATTTCATTGTGATCGATCCGCGCCTGACCAGGACCGCGGCGCATGCGACCGATTATGTGCGGCTACGGCCTGGCACTGACATCCCGGTGCTCTACGGCATGATGTGGCACATCCTCAAGAATGGCTGGGAGGACAAGGAGTTCATCCAGCAACGCGTCTATGGCTTCGACGACGTTCGCAAGGAGATCGAGAAGTGGACGCCGGACGAGGTCGAACGCGTCAGCGGCGTGCCCGGCGCCCAGCTCGAGCGTGTTGCCCAGATATTCGCCACCCAGAAGCCCGCGACGCTGATCTGGTGCATGGGTCAGACCCAGCATACGGTCGGCACCGCCAACGTGCGGGCGAGCTGCATTGCCCTCCTGCTTACAGGAAACGTCGGCAAGCCGGGGACGGGCGCAAATATCTTCCGCGGCCACGACAATGTTCAGGGCGCGACCGACGTCGGCCTCGATATCGTGACGCTGCCCTTCTACTATGGGCTCGCCGAAGGCGCCTGGAAGCACTGGTCGCGGGTCTGGGAAGTCGATTACGACTATCTGGTTTCGCGCTTCGACGACAAGAAGTTCATGGAAACGCCCGGCATCCCGCTCACCCGCTGGTTCGATGCGGCGATCTTGCCGAAGGCCGATGTTGCCCAGAAGGACAACGTCAAGGCGGTGTTCGTGCAGGGACACGCCAGCAACAGCATCACGCGCATTCCCGAATCTCTCAAAGGTCTGAAGGCGCTCGAACTGCTTGTCATTGCCGACCCGCATCCGACCACCTGGGCCTCGCTCGCCGTGGAGGCGGGGCGCAAGGATGGCGTCTATCTTCTCCCGATTGCCACCCAGTTCGAGTGCAAGGGTTCGCGCGTTGCCTCGAACCGCTCGCTGCAGTGGGGCGAGCAGATCGTCAAGCCGGTGTTCGAATGCAAGGACGATCTCGAGGTCATCTACCTGATGGCGAAGAAGTTCGGCTTCGCCGACAAGATGTTCAAGAACATCAAGGTCGAGAACAATCTGCCGGTGGCAGAGGACGTGCTGCGCGAGATGAATCGCGGCAGCTGGTCGACCGGCTATTGCGGGCAGTCGCCCGAACGCCTCAAGGCGCACATGAAGAACCAGCACAAGTTCGACCTGGTGACGATGCGGGCGCCCAAGGACGATCCGGAGGTCGGCGGCGACTATTACGGCCTGCCGTGGCCATGCTGGGGTTCGCCCGAAGTGCGCCATCCCGGCACGCCGATCCTCTACAATACCAATCTCGCGGTCATGGACGGCGGCGGCACGTTTCGGCCCCGTTTCGGCATCGAGCGCGAGGAGAAGCTTCCCGACGGCACGACCCGGAAGGTCAGCCTGCTGGCGGACAAGTCATATTCCAAGGATTCGGAGATCCAGGACGGATATCCCGAGTTTACGCTGGCGAGCCTGAAGAAGCTCGGCTGGGACAAGGATCTGACCGAGGCCGAAATGGCCACCATCAACAAGGTCAATGCCGCCAATCCCGATGCGGTGTCGTGGTCGCTCGACCTATCGGGCGGCATCCAGCGCGTCGCGCTGATGCATGGTTGCGTGCCCTACGGCAACGGCAAGGCGCGCATGAACGCATTCGGCCTGCCCGATCCAATTCCCGTGCATCGCGAACCGATTTATACACCGCGCGTCGAACTGGTCGCAAAGTATCCGACGCTGCCCGATGCCAAGCAGTTCCGCCTGCCCAACATCGGATTCTCCGTGCAGAAGGCGGCGGTGGAGAAGGGGATCGCCAAGCAGTTCCCGCTCATCCTCTCATCGGGTCGTCTCGTGGAGTATGAGGGCGGCGGCGAGGAGACGCGCACCAACCCGTGGCTCGCCGAACTGCAGCAGGACATGTTCATCGAGATCAACTCGGCGGATGCGGCCGATCGCGGCATCAAGGACGGCGGATGGGTCTGGGTGAACGGCGCCGAAAGCGGCTCGCGCGCCAGGATGAAGGCGCTGGTCACCGAACGCGTCGGCAAGGGCGTCGCCTGGATGCCGTTCCACTTCGGCGGCTGGTTCGCCGGCGCCGATTTGCGCAAGAACTACCCGGCCGGCACCGATCCGATTGTGCTCGGCGAGAGCGCCAACACGATCACCACCTACGGCTATGACCCTGCGACCGGCATGCAGGAGCCCAAAGTTACCCTCTGTCAGATCGTCGCGGCTTAACGGGGAGTACGCACATGGCCCGGATGAAATTTCTCTGCGACGCCGACCGTTGCATTGAGTGCAATGCCTGCGTTACCGCCTGCAAGAACGAGCACGAGGTGCCCTGGGGCATCAACCGGCGCCGCGTCGTCACCATCAACGACGGCAAGCCGGGCGAGCGTTCGATCTCGATGGCCTGCATGCACTGCACCGACGCGCCCTGTGCTGCGGTCTGCCCGGTGAACTGCTTCTACACCACGGCCGACGGCGTCGTGCTTCACTCCAAGGACCTCTGCATCGGCTGCGGCTATTGTTTCTACGCCTGTCCGTTCGGCGCGCCGCAATATCCGAAGGTCGGCAATTTCGGCTCGCGCGGCAAGATGGACAAATGCACCTTCTGCGCGGGTGGGCCCGAGGCTGACGGCAGCAAGGAGGAATACGAGAAATATGGGGCTAATCGTCTCGCCGAGGGCAAGCTGCCGCTATGCGCCGAGATGTGCTCGACCAAATCGTTGCTCGCCGGCGACGGCGAGATCATCGCGCAGATCTACAAGGAGCGGGTGATGAAGCGCGGCTACGGCTCCGGAGCCTGGGGCTGGAAGACCGCCTATCGCGAGACGATCGAGTCCTGAACGCTGTATCGGCTGCGATCGTGTAAATATCGGGAGGAGCTCATGGCGTCGTTTGGAAGAGTTATCCGTCTGGTTGTCGGCGCCTGCGCGCTCTTGCTGGTCATCGCCGCGTCGACGCCCTCCAGCGCCCAGCAGGTTAATCCGACGGCGAGCGCCGTGAAGGAACAACAGCTCCTGCAGGAGCTCAATCAAATTCAGGGCCGCGTCAGCATTCCCGATCAGCGCTCTGGCGTTCTCGAGCAGCCGGCCGGCCGCGTTTGGCGCGAGTTCCGCAACGTGACCCTGCGCTGGATCGGCGGGATCGCCATCCTGGGGATGATCGCCGTGATCGTGATTTTCTATCTTAGCCGCGGCATGGTTCGGCTCGACAGTGGACGATCCGGCCGCACCATCGTGCGCTTCACAGCGTTCGAGCGTTTCGTGCACTGGATGACGGCGACATGCTTCATCATTCTCGCGATCTCGGGATTGAACATCACTTTCGGCCGTCCGTTGCTCCTGCCGCTGATCGGCTTTGAGACGTTCTCTGAATGGTCCCAGTGGGCGAAATACGCCCATAACTACCTGAGCTTCCCCTTTACCATCGGAGTGGTGCTGATTTTCCTGACGTGGATCGGCGGCAACATTCCCAACAAGGTCGATATCGACTGGATCAAGAGGGGAGGGGGCCTCGTCGGTCACGATCATCCGCCGGCCTATCGCTTCAATGCGGGGCAGAAGGCGTTCTACTGGATCGTCGTCATCAGCGGCACTTTGGTTGCGGTCACCGGATATCAACTGATGCTGCCGTTCTACTTGACCGGCATCGAAGGGATGCAGCTTGCGCAGATCGTTCACTCAACCGTGGCGGTGCTGTTCGTGGCGGCGATGATTGCGCACATCTACATCGGTACGATCGGCATGGAAGGTGCCTTCGAAGCGATGGGCACAGGTACCGTGGACATCAATTGGGCGCAAGAGCACCATAGTCTTTGGCTCGAAGAGCAGAATGCCCGCACCAGTGCCAATGACGCGCGACCGCAGCCGGCCGCAACGCCGGCTGAATGAGACGCGCCCGGACGCCCGGCTCGGGGTGCGGCAGTCCACTCCAGTCAGAGCCGCACGCCTGTCGTTGCAAAGGCCTGTTCGACGGGTTCTTGGACCCGGTTAAGGGCGACAGCGGCAACCGCGGCGACCACGACGGCAACCGCGCAGGCGAGTAAGAAAGCTTTCATGGCGGTTCTCCGCTCATGCTTTTCAGATCGAGAGGAAGTTACACGAAACCGCGCGCCTAAAACAGTTTTTCCGCCTTGCTGACGGACCACTGCTTGTTCAGTCGCGCTTCAAACCGGGCGTAACCCGACACGTGGGGCAGGGCAAAGTCGCAAGAAGTCATAAGAGAAATTATATGGGGTGTGAGGCAGCTCACAGCCTGGCGTCGCGCTTCGCTCTAATCAGAGCGCTGCAACTTTCCACGGTTTCAAGCCGAATGGAGATTTCGCATGACGCGTCTGATGACTTCCGTACTCGCTGTGGTCGCTCTGCTTGCTGCTGCGACCACCGTGCTGCGCTCACACTCCCCCACGACGAATGGCGTCGGAAGGGCAGGTATGCCGACGTTGCAGGAACTTCAAGGCGCCGCCGGAACGGACAAGCTTCCGATCGAGAACTTTGAGGACAGGTCACTGGTCTATCCGAGAGAGATCGAGCACTAGACGAGTGGCGTGATGGACCGGCTTTGCGCGCCGGCCTAGGCACCGCTCAGACCCGAAAGTATGGTGTCAGTACGACTTTTTGGGACCGTATTTTTTTCGGAGCAATGCTAGATTCTTGACTGTGCGCTCAAGTTTCCGAGGATGCGCCGGAAAGCCCTGTTCCTTTGCTCAGGCAACCACTATCGAAGCCGCTTTGTGCGACAGTGCGGGTGACCTATCGCCGATGCCTGGGATTTTTCCCGACCACCATGCGCCGGTAGTATGGTCGGTAGAGCCTCGCGATCTTGCCGAACTGACCGGCCTGTGTGAAAGCAAACGGCGCGGCCATCGGGTCGTGCCGTCGTGTCCTCTGGAGAACGCAGCATGAGCGTCGAGTTTACCCTTAATGGCCATCCGGCCTCGATGGCCACTCCGCCCGAAACTCCGCTGCTCTGGGCATTGCGCGATGAAAAGAATCTCGTCGGGGTCAAGTTCGGATGCGGCGCGGGCCTTTGCGGCGCATGTACGGTGATCGTAGACGGCCAGCAAACGCGGTCTTGCCTGACCAGGCTGGCGGATGTCGCCGGCAAGACAGTGCAGACGATCGAAGGTCTGTCCGGCGATGTCGCCAAAGCGGTGACGGACGCCTGGATCAAGGCGCAGGCGCCGCAATGTGGTTATTGTCAGCCGGGTTTCGTGATGGCCGCGACCGCCGTCATCTCTGCCGATCCCAAACAATCCCGCGACCAGGCCCTGTCGCAACTCACCAATATCTGCCGCTGCGGCTCGTATGATGCGATACGCTTGGCGGTTGGCTACGCGCTCGACAGTCTCAACGGCCGGATCGCTACTCAAAGTAAGGGGAGCGCGCGATGATTGCGGACAGAAAGCCTTCGCGTGCGGGCAAGATCGCCCGCCGTACGTTTCTCGTCGCGGCCGGAATTGTCGGTGGCGGGCTTCTCGTCGGCGCGGGCGCGATCGCCGTGCGCCTCAGGAGCGTCGACAGCTACAAACTGCCGGCCAGCGAGGGCGAGGCCAGTTTCGGCGCTTGGCTCAAGTTTGCCAAGGACGGCATGGTCGAGGTCGTTGTCCCGCATCAGGAGATGGGGCAAGGCATCTATGCGCTGGCCACCTTGCTTGCGGCCGAGGGATTGCGCCTAGCGCCGGAAGCTATCCGCGCCGCGCCGGCGCCGATCCATGCGCGATACGCAAATCCAGTCATGCTGCTGGACGGTCTGCCGATCGATGGCGCCCACGTCGGTCAACTGCAGCGGGCGACACTTTGGACTTTCGAAAAGATATTGCGCGCGCTCGGGCTTCAGGGCACGGGTGGCTCGACTTCCACGCGCAACATCGCTGGCCCTATCCGTGCCGCCGCGGCTTCTGCTCTCGATCTGCTGACACGTGCGGCCGCCGAACGGTTCAACACGCAAGCGGACAAATTGAAGATCGTCGGAGGTACGATCGTCGCTCCCGACGGCAGGAGCGCAACCTACGGCGAACTCGCCACTGAGGCGGCCAAACTCGTGCCGCGCGACATCACCGTTCCGCCGTTGGCGGTTGGCGAATATGTTGGCAAGGGTGCCCCCCGTTTTGACGTCCCGCCGAAGGTTCATGGTGTCGCCCGCTTCGGCATCGATACCCGTGAGCAGGGGCAGCTTTACGCGGCGATCCGTCATTCTCCACGCATTGGGGGCGCCCTTGCTCGGGCAAGTCTGCCAGCGAATGTCACCGGCGTGCACGGCCTGGTCGATGGTGGCAACTACCTGGCGGTCGTCGCCGATTCCTTTGCGCTTGCAGCAGCGGCGCTTGAGAAGGCGGATATAGTCTGGGACGAGGCGAAAGGCTTGAAACTCTCCACCAAGGACGTATTCGCCTCCTACCGCGCCGCACTCGACAAGGGCGCTGATTACAGACCGCGATGGGTAATCGACGCGGCGGGCGACATCGGCAACGCGTCGGGCAGGAGGGTCAAGGCGACTTATGAGGCGCCCTTCCTTGCCCATGCGACGATGGAGCCGATGAACGCAACGGCGCTCGTGACCGAAACGCGCGCCAAGGTCTGGGCTGGCCATCAATCGGCTTCGCTCGTCCAGTTGCTCGCCGCCGGTGCCGCCGGCCTATCCAGCGACGCGGTCGAAGTGTTCACACCCTATCTGGGTGGCGGCTTCGGGCGGCGGGCCGATCTCGGCTATATCGTCAAGGCGGTCGAGATAGCGAGGAAATTCAGGGGAACGCCGGTCCAGACGATCTGGTCACGCGCCGAGGACATTCGCGACGACGTCTATCGTCCCGGCGCCATGGCGGACGTCGAGGCGACGCTAGATGCCAACGGCCAACCGACTAGTTTCGTGTATCGCATCGCTGTTCCGTCCGTGACCGACCAGTTCGTCGCGCGCGCGCTGCCTTCCGCGAAGGGCGGGCTGTTGGCCGATCGCTCGACGGTCGACGGCGCGTTGTTTCCTTTCTATGGCCTGCCTAATCGCAGCATCGAGAATCTCACCGTCGATACGGGCGTGCCCGTCGGTTTCTGGCGCTCGGTCGGCTACAGCCTCAATTGTTTCTTCGTCGAGAGCTTCATCGACGAACTAGCGGCGGCGGCGGGCGCGAAACCGCTGGACTATCGCGCAGGGTTGTTGGCAGCGGCTGGCGAATACGAACCCGCTAAACGCGCCGCTGTCGTGCTGGAGCACATGGGCCGTCACGACCTTGCCGATCCGCTCGCGCCAGCGACCGGCGCCGCCAAAGTCGGGCGGGGTTTTGCGTTGACCGAATGTTTCCACTCCTTTGTCGGTCAGATCGCGGATGTTGAGATATCCGGTGGCGATATTCGAGTAAGGCGCGTCCACGCTGTTATTGACTGCGGCTTCGCCATCGACCCTCCGAACGTCGTTGCGCAGGTGCGCAGCGCCATCAATTTTGGTCTCTCGGCTGCGCTGTTCGGCAAGATCGAATTCGACCAGGGCAGGGTAGTTCAGTCCAATTTCGACAGCTATCCCGTGCTGACACTCGACAATGCGCCGGACATTACCGTCGAAATCATCAATTCCGGTGCCGAGATCGGTGGTATCGGCGAGATCGGAACGCCCGGCATTGCGCCGGCCATAGCCAACGCGATTTTTGCGGCAACCAGCAAGAGGCTGAGGTCGCTGCCATTTGCGCTGGAGAACGCTTAAAACGCGAATTCTAGCGGGCCTATCGGGCGTGTCGAGCGCCGAGGGACGACGCGGTCGGTTCGCATAAGTTCTCTTATCCGAAACTCAGGGGCGGCCCTGGCGATTGGTCTGCGCGACGAGGCGGACGGGCACAACAGGGACCACCACCCCCCCGATCAGGCTCCTGTCCGTGAGCGGCGGAGCCATTACACTTCCGCCTAACGGTTTCATGCTTTGGCACGCCTTCGCCCGAAATCACGCCCATTCGCCCGATATATGGTCTCCGGTTTGCGTCATTCTCTTATTGACATGTTCACTCGACGCCGACGCGCGCGCCTTTCTCGGCCACCGAACGGTTCATCAGTAGCACCACAGGCACGAGCACGAGCGTCACCGTGGCGAACAGCCAAAAGACATCGAAATAGGCCAGCGCGGATGCTTGCTGCTGGCGCAGATTCTCGAGTGTCTGCCACGCCAGCTGCTGCGCAGTAGCCGGATCTCCAGTCTGCTGCAGGAAACCCGCTTGAGCCTGCTCGATGAAGGATTGTACTGCTGGATTAAATGGATCAAGGTACTCGCCGAGCCGCAGCGTATGGAATTGATCGCGCCTTTCGTGCAGGGTCTGCGCCAACGACGTTCCAACGCTGCCTCCCTCGTTGCGCAGAAGACTCAATAAGCCTACGGCCGCTCCACGCAATGCGGTCGGCGTATAGAGATAGGCAGCCACATTTGCGGGCGCAAAACATATCGCCAGTCCTAAGACCATGACGACCCGAGGCCAGACCACTTGGCCCGGACTGATAAAGAGATTCATCTGCGACATCCAATAGTTGCTGATGGCCATCAGTAGCAAGCCCGCGCCGATCAACCATCGAGCATCTGTCTTTCGGCCGAGCATGAAACCAACGACCGGCATCGCAAGGACGGCGAAGAAACCGGCCGGCGACATGACCAGCCCCGCGTTCAAGGCGTTGTATCCAAATAACGATTGAAGCAAGCCGGGCAGGGAAGTGCTGGCACCGTAGAGCACGGCATAGGCGCAAAAGATGATGATGCAGCACGCGCCGAAATTGCGCTCGGCCAACGGCCGGAAATTGACTACCGGGTTGGGGCTCTTCAACTCCCAAAAGATCAACCCGACCAGACCGGCCGTGAAGAGAGCGGCCAACGTCTGCACCCGCCAGAATGGATCGCCCAGCCAATCCCACTGCTGGCCTTTGCTGAGCATCACTTCCCAGCAGACCATGACGATAACCAGCAGCGACAGACCGATCGAGTCGAAATGGAAAGGCCGCCTCCTCAACTCCATACGCTCTCTCGTCAGATAATCCGGGTCACGGAGAAGCGCGTAACTCCCGGCAAACGCCAGTAGGCCGATTGGCACATTGATCAGAAAGACCCACCGCCACTGGTACTCGTCCGTCAGCCAGCCACCGAGAGTCGGACCGACGACCGGCGCCAGCAGCGCCGCCAGGCCGAACAGCGTCATGGCTATGCCCTGCTTTTCCGGCGGGAAGGCGTCCAGCAGCACGGCCTGACTGCTGGGCTGCAACCCGCCGCCCGCCAAGCCCTGGATGACGCGGAACAGGATGAGCTGACCGAGGCTGCCGGCCATTCCACAGAGTCCGGAACTCAGGGTGAATATCGCTATCGACGCCAGGAAATAGTTGCGTCGACCCAGATGCGCGCTCAACCAGCCGGTGATCGGCAGGATAACGGCGTTGGCGGCAAGGTAGCTGGTGAGAACCCATTCACCGTCATCGACG
>Ga0153916_10005028_pt1 | contig 10046 bp, 10 predicted proteins | sample Opewatmetagenome_FD_109642 | JGI IMG/M metagenome (GOLD analysis project Ga0153916, IMG submission 109642) | Freshwater wetland microbial communities from Ohio, USA - Open water 3 Core 3 Depth 4 metaG | ecosystem: Environmental > Aquatic > Freshwater > Wetlands | place: USA: Ohio, Lake Erie...
AGAACAAAGGCATCTGCCTTTTTAAGCAAAATAGTTCTTGGTGCATAACCTTCCGGGTTGGATGCAACATCATTCCATGCATTAAAAAAATCCTGAAGAGATGCCTGCAAACCCAGGTCTTTCACTTCATTAAATATCTGCTCAACCTGGCTCAATACCTGACTTTGTGCAGATGTCCTTCCATGGTTTTGCTGCTGCAAAAGTAACTGGCCCTGTATGAAATTGTCATAGTTTCTTTTTATGCCGGAGACCATAACTCCCATTCCCATGAGGCCACCCCGTACAGTTACAGGATTTGCTATATTAAGTATTACCTCTTGCCTGCTGAATCCAGGCGTGTTCACATTTGCAATATTATGGCTTGTTACGCTGAGCGCTGTCTGGCTGGCAAGCAATGCTGATTTGCCAATATCGAGTAAGCCGAATAGTGACAATTAAACCTCCTTTGAAAGAATTGCCCCGGTGTCTTTTGAATTTAGATTCAATCCAAACACGTCTAAAAAGCCAGTAGCGTTCTTTATAAAGTTCATAGAACGCTCAATCAGGATCCGGTTGAAGTCATTAAGCTCTGCAATGCCCTGTAATAAAGAAATTAGCTGTAACCTCAAAGTTTTAAAGGAAACATCGCCAGTTAATTCATAAAATTTTTGCAGACTTAGATTGCCTTTAATCTCATTTTCTGCTGTAAATTTTGTTACAAGCCTTGTTCTTTCCTCTTCAAGGAGTCTGAGTCTCAGGACTATTGTGTCCTTTTCTTTTGAAATGGTTTCGACTCCGGCAGAGTTAAAACTTATTAGACACTCCCTTTCCCTTTGAAGCACCTCAAGGAGCATCCGGTAGCCGCCAATCTGCTCGATAAGTACACTTTTTATGCTAGCAACAGTTTTCATAGCTCCTTCAGTATTTTTTCAGCGAGCTTCAAAGTATCAACATTGTAATTGCCTGCCTCTATGGCCTCCTTTGCAGTTTTCACCTTATCTTCCCTGATCCCAGGCAGTTGGTTGATGGCAGCCGCTAGCTCTTTTGCCTTTTGAGAGATATCGATCTTATCTGTTGAGACCGTCTTCTCTTGTGCTAGAACCTTGTCCTTTACCTCTGAATTCGCAACTTTCTGGGTATAGAGGTTTATATCCTGACTGCCTGGCAGTTTGCCATGAATCTTCATTCCGGCCTCCTATTTGAGGAACTCTACCCCTCAAACTCCCTAAAAATGGATTTCATCTTTGGGAATTTAAAAGGGCGAAGCCCCTTTAAGATTAATTTCTTTTTTTATCGGAACTTTCCTAAAATTCTTTAATTCTAATCTCTTAGAGCTAGTTTAACAGGATCAGTGCTTTCACCCTCGTATCTAACTTCAAAATGAAGATGAGGTCCCGTGGATTTCCCGGTACTTCCCACAAGCGCTATAACAGTATCGGTATCCACATCTTCCCCTTCTCTTACAAAGTTAACTTTATTATGGCCATATTTACTTATAAGGCCATTACCATGATCAATTATAACAACATTGCCATATCCTGATTGTTCGCCACTGAAGATAACCTTTCCACCTCTTATGGGATGAACCTCTGTGCCTTCCGGTGCTGCAATGTCTACACCCTGGTGAAATCTAGAATCCCCGTATATCGGATGTTTTCTCATGCCGAAGGAGGAACTAATTATGCCCTTAACAGGTAATGAATGGCTTTGCTCTTTATGCGTTTCCGTAAACTCTGGGGAAATTTTTTCAAGTGAAAATGAATAGTTTTGTTGTTCCGGCGCACTCACAGGCTTTGTAGAAAAAGATTTTTTAGCCTGATCTTTGACCTCACCTTTGGTATCGGTGTTATCCGGAATGTTTTTTGTCTTTGTGTATGCTCTATTTAATTCCTTACACAACATATCCTTAAGACCAAGGCCCCTTTCGGTAATAAGCCTTGCAAGTTCCGTATCGAACAAGCTCATATATATATCTTTTCCGAGACTTTCCTTAGATGACATATTGGTCGTCTCCCTCATGGCCTTAATCATCTCATATGCGAAAAGCGCTTCCATCTCCTTAGCAACCGCTTTTATAGCCTCAGGGTCAGTTCTTCCCCTGTATTCCTCGATATCTTTGTGATAATAGCTCGAAATGCCTTCTGAAATCCTCATTATATAATTTCCAGTTCAGCCCTCAGTGCCCCTGATGCCTTTAATGACTGAAGTATTGAGATGAGATCTCCTGATGTTGCTCCCATGGCATTTAAGGCCCTCACAATCTCACCGAGGTTTACGCCTGAGACTTCTACAAGGGATGCCTTTTGTTCCATAACAATGACATCTCTTTCCGGAACCACAACAGTCTTTGCACTTTCGGGTGCAAAGGATGGAGGCTGGGAGACCTTAAACTCTGTCTTGATCACTATGCTGAGATTGCCATGAGCAATTGCAACAGGCGATATCCTGACCTTATCTCCGATTACAACAGTACCGGTTCTCTCGTTTATTACTACCAGTGCCGTCACATCGACATTCACATCAAGACCTTCTATGAAGGTTAAAAGTTCGACGACTTTGTTGCTGTATTCTGATGGTATCTTTAACTTTATTGCAGAGGGATCTATGGTTGCAGCATATTCATATTTTAATGCCTCGTTTATTTTCCTGGTAATCTCGGTTGCTGTTGTAAAATCCGGTCTATGGAGAAAAATCTTTATCTCTTTTCCATTGCCGAGGACAAAGGGCAGGTCTCTCTCCACAATGACACCTTCTGGAAGTTTTCCTGTGGTTGGATGATTTTTTTGAACTGTTGTGCCGCCTGCGCCTGCTGCAAACCCGCCGGTTGAGACGGGACCCTGAGCAAGGGCATAAACCTTGTCATCAGGGCCTTTCAAAGGGGTTAGAAGGAGGGTTCCACCCTGGAGGTTCTTTGCGTCACCAATGGTGGATACCACGGCATCAACCCTGATGCCTGGTTTTGGAAAAGGGGGTAGGGTAGCGGTAACCATCACAGCAGCAGTATTTTTAGCCTTTATGTCATTTGGTTTAACTGTCGAACCCATCCTCTGGAGCATGTTAGCTATGCTCTGCATTGTGGCAAGTCCTTTATCTCCTGTGCCATTGAGACCTACAACAAGTCCGTATCCTAGGAGTTGATTTCCCCTCACACCTTCAAAACTCGCTATGTCCTTGATTCGCTCAGCATGAACGACAGTGACAAGTGAGAAGTGACAAGTGACGAGTAAAGCAATGAGTAACAAGTAACGAGTGATGAGCAAAAATTTAGCTTTTAACTCATAACTCATAACTCGTAATTCGTAACAATCTTTATTTAAAATGGCCATATCTTATCCAGAACTCTTACGAGCCAGCCAGGGCTCTGTTTATCCTGTATGATCCCCTTTCCAACAAAATAGACCTCAGCATCTGTTACCCTGCTGCTTAATACTGTATTGTCTATTGCAATATCATCAGGCCTTATCATCCCCCGGAAAATAAGTATCTGTTTCTCATTGTTTATGGTTATCTCTTTTCTTGATTCTAAGACGAGATTTCCATTTGGCATTACTTCCACAACCTTTGCTGTTATAGTGCCAATGAGTTTTCCTTCTCTTGTGGTTTCACCGCTGCCCTGGAAATCATCTTGCATAAAACCTTTTATGGTGGGTGTAAAGGTGCGGCCTCCGCCATAGAAATTATTTGCATTAAGGTTAAGCGGTGCACCGAAAAGGTTATCAATACCTGCGTCGAGGGAGGATTTCCTTTTTGCGCTTGAATCTGCCTTTCCCGACCCTGTTATGTTCTCTATAACTCTTATCGTCACGAGGTCATTGAGTCTCCTTGCCTTTATATCTTCATACAGGCTTGCAGTATCACGCCACAGGGAGTTGGTTGAAGGCGGTGCCATCTTTGCTTCCTGGTAGACATATTTTGGCGGAGGTTGTGGAAGTTCAGACATAGTAGCACAGGCAGAGATTAAAATCAGAAGACAGAACACAGAGCACAGAGCACAGACTTTCACCCTCTCCCTTGCCCTCCCCCCTCGAGGGGAAGGGGTGGGTGGGTGGGGTGTATTCTGTGTTCTATATTCTATTTTAGTCATATTAGAACTCCACCTTAACTGTATTTTCATCAATAAGCAATCCTTTTATTACCTTCTTTGATGCAAGATTAACAGCCTTTACATAACCTCCAACGTAACTATTTTGTTTTATTTCGCCTATTGTGGTGATTCTGAAATCCGGGGATTCTACTAAAAGGACTACTTTCCGCCCCTTTTTTACTACGGGTGTTTCACTTACCATATTATCTACTATTGGTATGTTTGCAACAATTGAACGGTTTAAGGGCTTTCCAATTACCCTCTCTGTGTCCTTTATTGCCCCCTTTGGTATCCGCATAACATCCATCATTGTTATATATATATCATCCTTTTGAAAAAAATAGTACTTTCTAAATGCCCTTCTGCTCATGACAATCCAGTCAAATGCCTTGACATTGGCAATTGTTTTTATTTTCTTGCCGTTTTTGAATTCCATCAAAAAAACCGTTTTCCCGGGGGGGCCTTTTTCTACCATTATCCTAGCAGGCAGTTCGTCAGGAATCTCGGCGCTCAATAGCAAGTCCCTTATCTCTATTTCAGCCCAGGGATAATTGTTCTTGAGATGTGTTTTCAGTACAGTCTCTGGATCCCAGGATACGGCCCTTGCTGAAGAAGACATCAGGCAAAGGGCAAAGAGCAAAGGGCAAAGAGCAAAGACTTTTAACCCCTCCCTTGCCCTCCCCCCTCGAGGGGGAGGGGTGGGTGGGGCTTCTGACTTCTGGCTTCTGACTTCTGTTATCATCATCTCCTCAGGTTATTGGCAGTCTGAAGCATTTCATCAGATGTCTGAATTGCCTTTGAATTGATTTCATAGGCCCTCTGGCTGACAATCATATTTACCATCTCCTCGACCACATTCACATTACTCATCTCAACAAATCCCTGCGCAATTGTTCCAAAACCTTCTGTGCCAGGATTACTTGTTGTTGCCTCACCTGATGAGGCAGTAATGGTAAAAAGGTTTTTTCCGATTGCCTTGAGGCCGCCTGGATTTATGAAGCGTGCAAGTTCAATTTGGCCTATCTCTGTTGGGGTGGCGCTTCCTGATTGAAGCGCTGTGACTTTTCCATCGGAACCAACTGTTATGCTTAATGTATCTGCTGGAATCGTTATACCTGGTTCTAAGGAGTAACCGTTTGAATTCACAATTCGGCCCTCACTATCAAGTTTGAATGCACCGGACCTGGAATAAGCAATTGTTCCGTCAGGCATTAATATCTGGAAAAACCCATCTCCTTCAATTGCGAGGTCAAGTTTATTGTCTGTATGGACGAAGTCTCCCTGCAGGAACATCTTCTGAACCGCAACAGGTGTTACGCCGAGACCTAACTGAATGCCTGTTGGTATCTGCGCGCCCTCAGCAGATGTTGCGCCAGCGGTTTTCAGGTCCTGATAAATGAGTTCCTGGAAATCGGCCCTGCTCTTTTTGAATCCCACAGTATTAACATTGGCGAGGTTATTTGCAATGACATCGATGTTCAGCTTTTGTGCCTCCATACCTGTTGCTGCTATAAATAAGGACCTTAACATTTAAAACCTCCCTATCTCATTATTAATCTTTGCCGAGGCCTCATCAAAGGTCTGTATCGCCTTTTGATAGGCTTCAAACTCTCTCAAGGTCTCTATCATACTGACCATTTCTTTTATTATGTCTACGTTAGATGTTTCTAAATATCCCTGTTTCACACTGGTATTCGCCTTAACACCATTTTCATTTTTAAAAAAGATTCCCTCACCAACTTTTGAAGGACTTTCTGTCTGGGGAAAATCTATAATCTTTATGGAATCAACCTGTACTCCGTTTACAGAAATACCACCTGTTACGCTTATCTCCACATTTCCATTGGGCAATCTTATAGGTCCATTGTTTCCCAGAACCTTAATACCATTATGGGTCGTAAGATAGCCTTCCCTGCCTCTTTTAAGATCTCCCCTTCGTGTATAACGATCGCCTTCAAGGGCAATAAATCCACTGCCATCAAGGGCTATATCAAGGGAATTTCCTGTCTTAATTAAATTTCCGACTGAGAAATCGGTCTTGAATGATGAAATACTGCTCATAACCTTTCCATCAGGCTGAAGGCCGATGATATCCATCGGCATGAGATAATCTTTAAAGGATATTTTGTCCTTCTTATATCCGACAGTATCAGCATTAGCAAGGTTTTGAGTTATAACCTCCATTTGAGATTGTTTTAATACTGCTCCAGAAAGCGCTATATAGATTCCTTTATACATTAACAAAATGTGAAGCAAGTTTAGTGCCAGAGATGAATAAGAAATTACAATGGCGGTTTTCAATAATCAAACAAGGATAACAAACAGCTTGGTCAATAAAACCTTCAGGGTAATAGTAATAGTTCACCCCCATCAAGGGGGAGGGAACTTATCAGAGTGAGGCTCTTGCAAAAGTCTCAAATGGGCACCCTCCCCAACCCCTCCCATCAAGGGAGGGGCTTATTTATCAACCCTCGCCCATGGTGGCCTATGGCTCGGAGCCAACGGCTCAAAGAGGAGAGGGCAAGGGTGAGGGGGTAATGGACTTTTGCAAGAGCCTCAGAGTGACTGATACATATTCCCCCTCCACTGGTGGTCTACGACTCGTAGAGGTGGGGTTAGGGGGAGGGGGCGATGAACTATTACCCTTCAGGCAAATATTACCATCAGGGAAATTTTTTCCTTTATTTTATGTGCATCCTATTTTATTGCTCGGATCTGTTATTGTGTGGAGATTCAATATGAGTTCAACCTCACCGGCAGGCATGTCAAGGATATTCGCTATCTCGCAAATTTTTATGCCTCTCTGTTCAAGGGCTATTATCTCATGGTGACGTTCGATGCCAACAGCAGGGGCTTTGATGGACTCAACTCTCTGTATAAGTTTTTCGAGTCTCTCCGTCTTTTTGTCAATTGAAGCCTCCAGGGTTTCTAAAACATTGATTTTCTTCTCAAGACGCTTGAATATCAGATCTCCAATCTCTTTGACTTCTGAAAGTTCGAGTGTAAGGATGTGTTTCTCTTTCACTTTTTCCATAAATTTCTTAAACATCTCTTTCACCTTTTCCGTAAGTTTCTTAAAACTGCCTATTTACTTTGCTCACCTGATGATCTTTATGTCTTTTAAATATATTAAATCTTAATATCTATTTTCCCTGATTCTTTTTCTTGTTTCTTTTTTTGTTGTTTTGGTCTTTTCCGTGGCGGTAAACCTACATTCTCCTCTCTCTTTATTTTCGGAGTCTCGTATATCCTATTTGTAGGTTCTACAGGCATTTTATGTTTATTACCCTACAACCTCACTGATAGATACCGCAAGAGTTATAATCTTGACAGTATTGGAGCCCATAATGGCGATTGGTTCTGAAATAGTGTCAATATTCTGACGGAACCATAGAATGCAGAAGTCGTAATCTTAAGTATTTTCGCAGATAGAGCCTCGCCAGATGTCATTCCTCTAAGCAATTTCATATCCTATTTAGAGCAAGGATTATGCCTGTTCAGTTTAGGTATTGCGTAATAGTTCACCCCCACCCTAACCCTCCCCCCATCAAGGGGGAGGAAACTTATCAGAGTGACTGATACATATTCCCCCTCCACTGAATATATGATTATTTTTTCATGGAAAAAAATTTTTCTATCTCAGGCTTTGCTGCGCACAACCTCTCTCCAAAAAAGAATATATCATCATCCGTAAGTGAATATTCAGTAAAGAGCATATCATGCTCCTCTGTCCATATGCCGTCGTTCTCTACCCCGGGGTTATACATTCGAGACACTGCCTCTGCAAGAGATACAATGGAAACAAGATCTCTATATTCAGTTGCCAGCGACGGCTTATGGTGGAACTTAATTACTGAGATGATTTCAGATGGAAAACTATTTTCCATTGCAAACCAGGCGCCTGCATCTGCATGTGTGCAGCCGAAGATTTCTTTTTCTCTTTCGAGCATTTTATCTGTGGATTCGATCTCGAGAAATCTTTCGCAATTCATCCTGTGCAAGATAATCCTTCCAATATCGTGGAGCAAGCCTGAAAGAAAGCACTCCCTGGGACATGTCATGCATATTATCTCCGAAATAACTTCAGCGAGAAGCGCAACCTCATAACTATGTCTCCAAAGCTTCTTAATATTAAATGAACTAGGAGCAGGGAATGCGTCCATGACGGTCATACCGATGGCTATGGATTTTATTCTATCGTAGCCGAGAAGCATTATGGCCTGTCTTATGTCTCGTACCTCTCCGGAGTGGCCAAAAAATGCAGAGTTTGCAACCCTCACAACCTTTTCTGTTAGCGCCTGGTCATGTGAGATTAGTTTGTAGATTTCCTGAGTTGATGAATTCTCATTCTTGAGGACGGAAATTGCCTTTCCTATCAAAACTGGAAGGGTTGGCAGGGAATAAAGACCTTTTATGAATTCTTTTACAGCAATAGAGTCCATCTCATTGAATATCCCTATTTTTTATGGTTCTTGCGGCTTTTCCGTATATAATATAACCACAATGGTTGTCATTCCGAGTTGTTTGGAATCTTTCTTCCAATTGCTTTGTTTCTGTCATATGTTTTTCAGATTATGGTTTAATCCCCACAGGAAAGCTATCACATAGGTAGCTATATGCAGTATACAGCTCATATATTTTTTATCGGCATTTGCTATAGCAAACTTTAAACTTTTTGACCCCTAAAATTGTTACTTCTTTATACTAATTGCTCTCCAATTCTTATGAAGGACTGTTCTGGTTATATCTGAGGGCAGTCTTATACATTGAATATCGCTACCGCTTGCTGTAAATTCGCACCTAACTTTGCCAGTTCAGAGGACGACTGAGCAACCTGCTCAGAGCCTGACGATGTCTCATTGGATATATTCGCAACTGCCTCAATATCACTATTAATCTGCTCAGATGTAGTTGACATTTCTTCTGTTGCTGAAGCTATCTGCTGAACCATGGACTGGAGTTCATTTACACTTCCCACAATCTTCCTCAGCGCATCGCCTGCCTGGATAGAGAATTCTACACCTGCTCCGACCCTCTTTGAACCCTCTCCCATTGACACGACAGCCTTATCTACTTCATCCTGAATGGCCTTTATCATTCCTCCTATCTCAGATGTAGCCTTAGCAGTCCTTTCCGCTAACTTCCTTACCTCATCAGCAACAACAGCAAAACCTCTGCCCTGCTCTCCTGCACGTGCTGCCTCAATTGCTGCATTAAGGGCAAGAAGGTTTGTCTGGTCCGCTATGTCCTTAATCACATTGACTATGTCTCCTATCTGCTTTGAACGATCTCCGAGAGATGTCATGAGAGTTGCCGATTCATTGACTGTGTCAGCTATTGCCTTGACCTCTTTGACTGACTTGTCGACTATTCCTTCTCCTTCGCCTGCTACCTTAGCTGTATCCGATGCAGAAGTCGCTATGTTCGCAGCGTTCTTCGCCACATCGACAACTGTGTAGGACATCTCGTTTGTCGCTGTTGCTATCTGGGCTGTCCTGCCTGCTTGCTCTCCAAGTCCCCTTGACATCTGTTCAGATCTGGAAGAAAGCTGCTGACTTGCCGATGCAACGTTGACTGCCGATGTCTTGACCTCGGTTATTACCTCGGCCAGGTTTTTCACCATGGCGCGCAGCGCCTGCATGAGCTTATCCTTTTCAGAACGCTCTTCAATTTTGGTCTTAAGGTTTCCTTTTGCAACATCTTCAGCAACCTTCGTAATATCATTCATTGCATTAATAAGCACATTCAGGTTGTTCTTTATCTCGTTGAAATCACCGTTGTATGTGTCGGTTATCTTCGGAGGTATGTCTCCTTTTGAGATTCTGTCTACATACTCGGCTGCAACGTTCAATGGCCCGATGACTGCGTCAAGGGTGTTGTTCACTCCTTCGACTATCTTTTTGAAGTCGCCCTGATGTTTTGTTGCGTCTGCCATTGTGGCAAGCTTCCCTTCCACCGCTGTTTGTGCAAGCATATTTACATC
>Ga0153916_10005029_pt1 | contig 10046 bp, 7 predicted proteins | sample Opewatmetagenome_FD_109642 | JGI IMG/M metagenome (GOLD analysis project Ga0153916, IMG submission 109642) | Freshwater wetland microbial communities from Ohio, USA - Open water 3 Core 3 Depth 4 metaG | ecosystem: Environmental > Aquatic > Freshwater > Wetlands | place: USA: Ohio, Lake Erie, Old...
CATCACCGGAGAGAGGTGCCAACCCAAATGTTGTACCCAATTGAATTTGTGGGAGGGCCAAAGATGAAACCTCCCCACTCATTGGATATTCCCAAAGGGTAAGTTTGGCTTTCTCTGAATCGGATGGTATATCAACCGTCTGGCGCGCATCCGAGAAGGAGTAAACATTATCACCCACCGCGACAATCCCAGTCCGCATCGATCGTGTACCGCTATGGAATTTGGTTGGGCTATAAACCGCCGGATATACGGTCAGAGGAATGCCCCAACCTGTGTTCTTTTCAAAACCGGTGTTGATAATTTCCTCGTAACAATTGGCCGGCATGGGGGTTTTAGTCGGTGTAGGTGTCACATTTGGGGTTGGTGTAGGTGGTAGAGTGGGTGTCGGTGTACCTGGAGGACAAATCGTTAAGGAAACATCATCCACATACATCGAAGTAATACCGTTATACCCATCATTATAGGTCCCAAAGTGCAACTTTATGGTTTGACCTGCATATTGTTTTAGATCGAATGAATATTCGGTCCACTGGCGGCTATCACTGCGATCCCATACCAAGGTATCTATCCAAATATTATTTTCATCAAGAATCAAGACATATTGGACATCACCGGAGAGAGGTGCTTCTTCAAAGACAATTCCGAGTTGTTGTTGAGGGATCGGAATGGACAGAGTTTCATCGCTTCTTGGGTAGATCCAGAAACGTAAAGTAACATTCTTCGAAGTGGCAGGTATAGTGACGGTCTGTCGGGTGGATGAATAACTATAAAGATTGTCGTCTGCAATTACGATCCCGGTCCGCATTGACCTGGTTCCTGAATGGTATTTGGTAGTGCTATAGGCAGCAGGATAAGCAGTGACTGGGATTTCCCAGGCAGTCCCATTTTCAAAACCCCCATTCTTAATCTTTTCAGTGCAGTCGCCCGGAGGAACGGAATCTGTGGGGGTTGGGCTGGGAGGAGCATAAGGATATATGTCTAAATGCACATCATCTACGTACATCGCACTGGTCCCATTGTAACCATCGTTATATGTACCAAATTGAATCATAATGGTTTCACCAGCATAATTCGAAAGGTCATAATGGATATTCTTCCATGTCCGATCATCACGTAATTGCCAGAAGAGTGTATCGATCCAATGACCATATTGATCCAGGATGATTACATATTGTAGATCTCCTACCATCGGTTCGTCCCCAAAGCTACTTTCTTCCGGGATTTCAGGAAATGTCCCTAGAACGGTCTCTCCACTGATCGGATAAATCCACATACTTAAGTATGTAAATGTAGCATCTACGGGAATAGTTACCGTCTGCCTGGCATCTGAATAAGCATATCGATTATCAACCGGATCTGTGATGCCAGTGCGCATGGAATGGGATCCGCTGTGAGCCAAATCAATGCTATACCCAGCAGAAAAGGCAGTAGCCGGGATTACCCAACCAGTGTTACCTTCGAAACCCCCATTGGCAATAATGTTATAGCTTCCCGGGTGAAAGGGTGCAGGTTGGTTAAAAAGAATATTAGGTATGAAACTAAAAAAACCATCTGTGGAATTAAAATTGATAAATGTTTTGGCGATTGCTGAAAATTGTACTATTACCAAAGAAGCAGCAATGATTAGAGTTAGACTCAAGAGAATAACGTTTATCTTTTTCATTTCTACCTCCCCAAATTTAAAAAGCTAAAATATTCATCGAATCCATTATTGGTATTTTTATTATAACGATAATTCTCGATTCCTGCTAATCTGATAATGTAACAATTTACCTTCCTATAGTATTTCGCTTAAATAAAAAAAGAGCAGGTTTGTATACCTGCTCTTAATACGAATTATTCCTTTGTTACGCCTCCGGCTCTGTTGGTGATTCCTCTTCTGGTGTAACAGCAGGTTTCTTGTGAGGTAGGGCTTTCTTAATTTTCTCACGCTGTTCTTCATAAACTGCCTGACCGCGTGTCTTTAGTTCCGAAGCGCGGTCACGAGCTTGCTGGCTTAGTTCAGCAACCCGGGTGCGTGCTTCCGCTGCAGCTGACTCAGTCCTGGTACGAGCCTCTTCTGCAGTTTCTACAGCCTTATCCTTTAATTCAATGCTCTTGTCGCGGATTAAAGCGCGGGTTTCCTCTCCGGATTGAGGAGCTAGAAGCAGGGCAACAACAGCTCCAACCAAGCCGCCGATGATAAATCCAGACAAGAAGGCTCCTAAATCACTATCTTTTTCAGCCATAAAATATCTCCTTTTTTATCTATTATATTATTTGTTAGTTTTCTTCCGGCCTATGCCGATTAACGCAGCCATTTTCTGTATAACTGCCAGGTATTCATTGAGTTTAATTACCGGTTGTACTAAATTCTCACTTAAAAAAATCGTAGTACCACGTAAAGTATCTACAGTCTCATTCGTTGACTCAAGGATGGGCTTTATCTCATTTTGAAGAAGGTTGGTCAAGCGAGCGATTTGAACTACCAGGATAGTTAAGACTAACCCAAGAAATAAGGACTCAAGAGCCATAAAAATGATGAAAATATCTCTGACCACAACAGCGGTGGTTGGATGAGTAGCAAGTGCATAAACAGCAAAGCCTAAACCTACCAGAATGATGATTAAGACAATAACCAGACCAGCGATAATCAATCGTTGACGGCGCTGTGTTTCAGGTAATGTCTCCGGAGGAATTTCGATCGTTGGTGTTTCTTTAGTGTTCTGGTTTTCCATTCCCATGAGAAGATTATACCATACTACTTTTGTCTAGTTAATGTATTGTATATTAATAAATAATTATAAATAGCTACCTGTACTATAGATTATTTTTAGGGTTGACCTTTCAGAATTGTTAGATTGATGACATTTATCACTTGACTTTAACGGTGATTTTTTCCACAATATAGTCGGAAACGGAAATAGAAAGGGGAATATATGCATAAAATCGACAAATTCGATATCGATATAATTAATATGCTCGTAGATAATGGGCGAATTTCTTGCGCGGATATCGCCAAGCAATTGGGTCATATCACTGAACGGACTGTGCGTTATCGGTTAGAACGATTGGTAAGAGATGGATATATAAAAATCAGGGCGATCACCAATCCAATCGCAGTAGGGTATACGGTGATCGCCGATGTTTTTATCGAAGCAGAACCAGGGATGATCTCTGAGGTAGCGAACACTTTAGCGGAATTCGACTGTGTTAGTTACGTTGCATGTTCTACGGGCGATCGGGATATCAGTATCCAAATCGTTGCCAGGAATAATGCTGAGGCTTATTCCTTTGTCACTGAAGTTATTGGAAAAGTATCCGGGGTTCGGAAGACAACGACCTCAATTGTTCCAGTCATCCTAAAGGATGTTTATGACTGGCACATTCCAAAATCAACGGTATAAAGGATGGAGAAAACTAAGAATATGCCAGAAGACTCAACCAGGAGAATATCAAGTCGGGAAATTATCAGTCTAAACCGCAAACACGTTTTCTTTTCATGGTCAATCCAAAACATGGTGGCCCCGATCGCTATAGAAACAGGAAAAGGAATTTATTTTTGGGATCAAGAAGGAAAACGATATATAGATTTTTCTTCTCAATTAATGAACCTAAATATTGGTTATCAGCATCCCAAAGTTGTAAAAGCTATCCAGGATCAGGCAGAAAAACTATGTTCTGCTCATCCTGGGATGGCTCATGAGCCAAAAGGTGAGTTAGGTCAATTAATAGCCGAAGTTACCCCAGGGAATCTAAACAAAACCTTTTATACCTTAGGAGGGGCGGAAGCAAATGAAAATGCTATAAAATTTGCCCGTATTTACACAGGTCGACAAAAGATCATAGCGCGTTATCGATCTTACCATGGTGCAACTTATGGCGCGATAACACTGAGTGGTGATTACAGGCGTCCACCTGTTGAACCCGGTATCCCTGGTGTAATCCATGTGTTTGATCCATATTGTTACCGGTGTACATTTAATTACACACCCCAAACCTGTCATCGAGAGTGTATCACTCACATAGAGGACGTTATCCAATATGAAGGTCCCCAAACGGTCGCAGCATTAATAATGGAAGGTGTGACTGGATCAAATGGTATTTTAGTGCCTCCGGATGATTATTGGCCTCGATTACGAGAGATAACGAAAAAATATGGCATCTTGCTAATCTCCGATGAAGTTATGAGTGGATTTGGCAGGACAGGAGAGTGGTTTGCAGTAGATCATTGGAGTGTTGTGCCCGATATCATGACGATTGCTAAAGGGATTACCTCAGGATATCTACCTTTAGGTGGGGTTGTTGTATCTGATCCTATTTCCCAATACTTCGAAGATAAAATGCTTTACATGGGTTTAACATATTGTGGGCATCCAATGTGTACAGCAGCAGGGGTTGCCACGCTAATGGTATATAAAGAGGAGGGTTTAATTGAAAACAGCAAGATAATGGGGAAATTACTAGCAGATGAACTAGAACGGATAAAGCTTGCTCATAATTGCGTAGGTGATGTGCGTCATATCGGTCTTTTTTCGGTGTTAGAACTTGTTGAAGAAAAATTAACCCGTGAACCGTTAAGCGAGAACACGATGAATAAAATAAAAACCAATTTGCTTGCTAACGGTCTGTTTACTTTTATTAATCACAATCTGATTTTTGTTTGTCCGCCATTAATAATTACGAAGAATGAGTTGTTGGAAGGGCTTGGTATTATCGAAAAAGTTTTGGTTGAGTAACCAAAATAACTATGAGGATCGTTACTAAGCAGTATGATAATCCGATCTTTGAAAACAAAGAAAAAAATGCTAACAGATAAAGTATTAAACTTTATAAATAATCAATGGATCGATGTGCATACAAATGAATTCCTGGATGTTATCAACCCAGCTACGGGGGAAAGGTTGTATAGTACACCATTATCAAATGGGGATGAGGTAGATCAGGCAGTTCAAGCTGCCCAACATGCACTGGCGGTTTGGCGGAGGGTTCCTCCAACAGAGCGAGTCCAATTTCTCATGAAACTGCGCAATTTTGTGGAAAAGAATAAAGAGGAGCTTGCTCGCACTATTACAATGGAATGTGGGAAAACGCTGGATGAAGCACGCGGTGAAGTACAGCGGTTAATCGAAAACCTCGAGGTGGCGAGTGGTATACCCATACTCATGCAAGGATATCTCTCCGAGGATATCGCCCCTGGAATCGATGAATTGATGATCAGACAACCTGTTGGTGTATGTGCAGTTATAGCTCCATTTAACTTCCCTGCAATGGTGCCATTCTGGTTCTTGCCCTATGCTCTAGCATGTGGCAATACCTATATTGTAAAACCTTCTGAAAAAGTACCGATGACGATGCAAAAAATATTCGCCCTAGTGGAGCAAGCAGGATTTCCCCCTGGGGTTGTAAACCTGGTAAATGGGGCAAAAACTGCGGTGGATGCTATACTAGATCATCCGATGGTCCGCGCTGTTAGTTTCGTCGGATCGACCCCGGTAGCCAAATATATCTACAGCCGTGGAGCAGCAAGTGGTAAACGTGTCCAGGCGCAGGGTGGGGCGAAGAATCCGGTCGTTGTTTTACCTGATGCGGATATGAATATGACTGTAAAAATCACAGCTGATTCTTCATTCGGTTGTGCGGGACAACGATGCCTGGCTACCTCGTTAGCTATAACGGTCGGAGAGGCTCGCGATCAATTTACAGAGGCGATATGTGATGCAGCAGTTAATCGGGTGGTTGGTTATGGGTTAGATGAGGGCGTGCAAATGGGTCCGGTAATCAATAACCAAAGCAAGATGCGTATTGAGGGTTTAATCCAACTAGGAAAAGATGAAAAGGCTAATATTTTGGTCGATGGTCGAGGTGTAAAGGTACCGGGCTATGAAAAGGGTTGTTTTATCCGACCGACCATCGTCAAGGATGTGCCTTTAAATAGTGAGTTTGCGCGAACTGAAATCTTTGGTCCAGTGTTGGGTTTAATTCATGTCAATACGATCGATGAAGCCTTGAATCTAGTCAACAGTGGTAAATATGGTAACCAGGCAAGTATATTTACAACCAGTGGATTTGCTGCCCGACGATTTCGGTATGAGGCAGAGGCAGGGAATATCGGCATAAACATCGGTATTGCCGCACCAATGGCATTTTTCCCATTTAGTGGTTGGCGGGATAGTTTTTTTGGTGATTTACACGGTCAGGGGAAGGATGCGGTTGAATTTTTTACTCAAAAGAAGGTCGTAGTAGAACGATGGCCGAAAGAATGGTCCAGGAAATTTTAGGAAAGGAATTACGATCCATGAGGATATTTATAAATAGTAATGAGAAAGGAGAGTGTAGTAACTAATCAATAGATCGAATTTTAAATTTTCTTGTTTTTACTAACTTATTAAACACAGTCAGAAGTAAAGGAGGATGACAGAATGAGCATACCAGAAAGACCAACAGAAATGGCTTTTGCGCGGAAAGCCAGTGGGCTGGTACGTGGTTTATCTTTTATAGATGCTTTCGGGGTCGGTTTTATGAACCAGGGCATGACCGTCAGTATGTGGGTAATGATCAGCCTAGGATTATCTGTCTATACTGGCGGGAACTTAATAATTGCCACTATTCTATCAGCGGTCTTGTGTGGGATTGGCTTTCCTCTTGTATGGGGCATTCTGGGAGGTAGCATGCCCCGTAGTGGGGGTGAGTATATATACAACTCACGTATCATAAGTCCACTAATCGGCATTGCTGAGAGTTTTGGTAATGCCTTCGTGTGGGTAATGTGGATCTTTGTTTTGGCCCCCTGGACTGTTGATCCAGGTATGGTCATGTTATTCCAGTTTCTTAATCTGCCTAAAGCTGCCGAGTTTTGCACGCAACCCATCGCCTTGTTTTTAATTTCTAGTCTTGTGAGTTTAATTGCTTTATTGTTTCTAATCTTCGGCATGAAGGTCTTTGCTATAGCGCAAAAAGTCGTGATGTTCCTGGCAACTTTTGGTGGAGTAGTTATTTTATTGATATTAACCTTCACTAACAGGGACACCTTTATTCAGAAATGGAATGACATTGCGGTGCAGACACCGACAGTAACGGTTGATCTGACTGCAGCCGCTGATAACGTAGATTTTTCCAAGGTAGATGAAGACACGGAACAGGCAACTGCATTAACCGCTTATCTGACCACCCAATTACTGGATCGCGTAGCTGCAGAAGATGTCGTTAATCCAGAAAACCAGTCTATTCTGGTTAAAACGGGTGAAAAGATAAGTGAAGTAGCACTTGAGGAAATCGGTAAACTCCGTGATGAAAATGGATTGGTAATTAACAGTGTTACTGTTAAGTCATTGGATTACACAACGTTTACTGAAGTAGTTGCTGTCATCATGGATAAAGTTGATGGCAGGAAATTAGCTTCCACCTGGAATTGGATCGACACATTGGGTGTAATGGTAGCTGGTTCTTGGCTGTTCGCATATTCGTACTGCATCACGTTTATTGCAGGTGAAGTTAAACGACCCGATAAAACGATTATTTTGGGTAACTTATTTGCGGTACTTGTTCCAGCCGTCTTTATGCTCTGGTTGGCGGTAGTACTCTATCGAATTATGGACTTCCAGTTCTTATCAGCTACTGCCTATGTGGATTCGAGCCTGGGTGGCACATTGGGTGGTTTAGCCTTATCTTGGTCACCCCATTTTATGGGTTTTGCCGCGATTCTCAACCATAACCCAATCGTTTTAGTAGTGATGGCAGGATCCTTTATTTTGTTCAATATTTGGTACGTCGCCCTTTCATACCTGGCTTTCCCAAGGATCTTATTCGCATGGGGTATGGACCGTATGGGTCCAAAATGGTTCTCCGATATAGATTATCGCTGGGCTACCCCGGTGAAGAACCATATCTTATGTTTCATCCTGGGAGAAATTGGCATCGCTATTTATGCCTTCTGGCAAAATCCGATGACAGGCTTGTCCATAACTGCCTTGGAGGTCGTTTCGGTTTTTGGTGTAACGGCAATTGCGGCTACTATCTTCCCCTTTGTTAAAAAGGTTCGTCATATTTGGGACGCATCACCTTATAAAAAATGGAAGATACTAGGCGTCCCGGTCGTGACAATTGGAGGCATTGCCAATCTAATATACCTGGCTATCCTATTCATTTTCTTCTACTTCATGCCTGGAAAAGAAGAGTTTACCTTCTGGTCAGGAGTTACCTACGCCATTATATGGGGTTTAGGTATCGTCTGGTATTTCTACTGGAAGTACCGAAACAAGCAGGTTGGTGTAGATGTCAGTATGACCTATGGCGAACTTCCACCTGACTGATTTCTAAAATCGTTATCCCGAGCCAGGGATTTGATAGGTGAAAATTGTTTTAACCCTAGGGTCCCTGGCTCCCGTTAATTAACGGTTATTGGAGAGAATTATGGCGAGAACAACAAAGATATTCTTTGTAACAGACATACATGGATCTAATCTATGTTTTCGTAAATATCTTAATGCCTTGAAAGTATACAATGTTGATGTCGGTATTCTATTGGGCGATTTAACCGGCAAGATGTTAATCCCATTAATAGAAAAAGCAGGTGGAGGCTGGGAAACGACGTTAATGGGTCAAAAAACTGAAGCTCATACCAGTGACGAACTGGGCAGGCTTAAAAAAACCATTGAGATGATGGGCTATTATTGGGTACACCTTACGCCTGATGAATTCCAGACTTACAAAGCAGATCCAGTAAAACTAGACGCTTTATTTAACCAACTAATGTTTGCGAGGTTAAAAGAATGGATTGGATTGGCTGATGAGCGTTTAAAAGGCAGCACATATAAGGTTTATATGGCTGCTGGAAATGATGATCACCTTGATGTAGACAAGGTAATTGAGGATTCTGCAGTAATTGTAAATTGTAATAATAAGAATGTTTTGGTCGGCGACCACGAAATGATCACTTTTTCGTGGACAAATCCAACTCCATGGAACACACCCCGCGAAAAGCCTGATTCTGAATTGGAACCAATGTTAGAGGATCTAATTTCGACAGTTAAAGAAAAACCTAACTCAATCTTTAATTTTCATGCTCCTCCTTATGGATTCGCTTTGGACTTAGCTCCGGAGTTAACTGCCGACTTGATCCAAGCGGCAGACCGTAAGATTCACGTAGGGAGTCGGGCAGTAGCGAAAATGATAGAAAAATACCAACCGTTAATTGGTCTACACGGTCATATCCATGAATCGCGCGGAGCACAGAAAATAAGGCGTACTCTAATTGTTAATCCCGGTAGCGAATATTCCGAAGGAATATTAAAAGGGGTGGTGATTATCCTTGAAAAAGAAAAGGTTAAAGACTATATCTTTACATCTGGATAGGCGATGTTAATCATGTTACCCGACAAGAAATTCCGATTACCCAAAGATATCCCGTTAGAAGAGTACCCAAAACCAGAAATTTACCTTGATGAAGCTCAAAGTTTGATCAAAGAAGCTCAAAACCAAGGCATGATCCTGCGTGTAATGGGACCGATAGCTCTCCATTATTATTTCCCAGAATATGTGGATTTATATCGACAGATGGAACGGTTAGGTGAACGGGTCTTCACAGACATTGATTATGCCAGTTATGGAAAATTCCGTAGTAAGCTAGTACATTTCTTTGAGAAGCATGGATATCAGCTTGAAAAGCGCGCTGCAATGCTTAGCGGGAATACCCGGCATATTTACTTTGGCGAACGGATACCAATGATCGATGTTTTTTATGATCGACTGGCGTATAACCACCCGATCGACTATAAAGGGCGCCTGGAAATCCATCCATTATGTGTTTCCCTGACGGATTTGCTTCTCCAGAAGTTACAGATTGTACAAATCAATGATAAAGATCTAAAAGATGGGATGCTACTCCTGTTATGCGCGTCGGTGGGTGAAACTGACAATAACTGTATAAATATAAGATTATTAGCGAAGATCATGTCGGATGATTGGGGATTTTATTACACCTCTAAAACCAATCTCGAAAAAATACTACAAGCTTTGAGCGGTGTGGCTGTTTTAACTGATCACCAATGTTCAATAATTACGGAAAA
>Ga0153916_10005030_pt1 | contig 10045 bp, 8 predicted proteins | sample Opewatmetagenome_FD_109642 | JGI IMG/M metagenome (GOLD analysis project Ga0153916, IMG submission 109642) | Freshwater wetland microbial communities from Ohio, USA - Open water 3 Core 3 Depth 4 metaG | ecosystem: Environmental > Aquatic > Freshwater > Wetlands | place: USA: Ohio, Lake Erie, Old...
AACCTTTTCTGTTCAAAAGTGCATGAATGTCTGCCAAAAGAATCACAACCTTAAAGCCTGCTTTCTCCAAATCCATCAATTTTGTTATTGTAACAAAATGTCCGAGATGCATTGCTCCAGAAGGCTCATAACCACAATAAACTCGAGGTTGTTTTTTCTTTTTTAACAAATCCTTCAAAGCTTCTAAACTTATAATTTCCTCTGTATTCCTTTTTATCAACTCAATTCTCTCATCCATATCCATTACCATTAAGCACACAAATGATTATTAATTATTAAACCTTTTCCTGATAAATTAAAATGTTCATTGAGATTTTAATCTCAACCTTGATTGGAGTTTTTGCTGGAACCATTACTGGCTTGGTTCCGGGAATTCACATAAATCTCGTTGGAACAGCTCTTGTCACGCTTTCTGCAACTGCTTTTGCTGTTGTAAATCCAATCTATTTAATTTGTTTCATAGCAGCAATGGCAATTACACATACTTTCATTGACTTCATTCCTTCTATTTTTCTTGGATGTCCAGATACTGACACTCAGCTCTCTGTTCTCCCAGGACACGAATTGTTGAAAGAAGGAAAAGGCTATGAGGCAGTAATGCTGACTGCGAGAGGAGGAATTTTTGCAATTTTCCTCTTTCTCCTTCTTTCCTTCCCTCTTGCATTTATTTTTTCAAAGATATACTCTCTAATTCATTCTTTAATGTTCTGGATTCTGTTAGCGACTTCTTTTATTTTAATTTTCACAGAAAAAAAGAAGCTCACTGCGCTTTTTGTATTCGTGATTTCCGGCTTACTCGGATTGTGTGTTCTGAATTCTTCTGTTAAAGAGCCTCTCCTCCCTCTCCTCACAGGACTTTTCGGAAGCTCTCTGCTCGTTGTCAGCATAAAAAACAAAATTCAGATTCCTTCTCAAGAAATTACAGCTCCAAAAAGCAAAATGCTCAAGCCTTTGATAGGAGCCATAATTGCCTCTCCTCTCTGTGGTTTTCTTCCAGGATTAGGAAGCGGACAGGCAGCAATTCTTGGGAATAGCGTTTCAAGAACAGATAAAAAAGGTTTTCTCAGCTTGATAGGAGCAACGAATATTTTAGTTATGGGTTTATCTTTTGTTTCTCTCTATGCGATTTCTAAAACAAGAACAGGAGCAGCTGCAGCAATACAACAGATAATAGGAACTCTCTCTTGGAAACTCCTTCTTATAATTATGCTTGTCGTTCTACTCAGTGGAATAGCTTCTTTCTTTCTCACAAAAATCTTAACCAGGTTTTTCGCTAATAAAATAAAGAACGTGAATTATTCTGCTCTGTCTATCTTCACACTCGTTTTTCTTCTCATAATAACCTGCATTGTGTCTGGGCTTCTTGGAGTTATTGTCTTAAACGCTTCTACTCTAACAGGAATCTACTGCAATTCCCTTTCAGTAAAGAAGACTCACATGATGGGCTGTCTGTTAATTCCAACGCTCCTCTTTTATTTCCTGGAAATGATTTGAATAAAAAGATTTATTTACCCTTTTTCTTTTTTATACTAACAAAGGAGGCAAAAGAGAAGATAAGATGGCAACTGAAAAAAAGATGGATCAGTCTGATTTTGGGAAAATCTCAAAAGAGCTCACAGCTTATGCTGAAATCGTAAGGTCTAGGCAAGACCAAAAACAGATTATAATGAATGATTTCAACAAAGAGCGAAAGAGGTATAAGGCTGGAAAGATTTCCAAGAAATCCTTGATTTCTTCTGTACCGAGAGTCAGAAAAGAATTGCAGAGGCTGAACAACGAGATAAGAAAGAATATAAAGAATCTTCAAAGAACAGCAAAGAAGACAGAGATTTTCGCTGCAAGGCAGACTCCAAAGAAGTTCAAGGTGTCTCTGTCTGGAATAAGCCTTTCTGGCACAAAGAGAAAGAAACACAGAAAACATAACAGGTCTGTTAAAAAGAAATCTGCTACTAGAAAAAAGAAATAAAACTTTTTTTATTTTTATTTTTTGAATTTTTTAAAACCACTTGTCTATAGATTCCTGCTTTTCGATTTCTTTTCCGAAGATGCTGTCTATATTTTCTTTTATGATTTGCAGGTTCTGTTTAATGTAATTAGAAAGATTGTATCTCTCTGCTAATTCTAATGCAGGCTCTAAATATTTCTTTATTCCTCCTTCATTGATTGTGAATATTATTTTTCCTCCACACTTCTGGCAGACTCCTGTTAGAGGAGGACGCCTCATGATTTCATTACAAGCCACACATCTGAACCCTTGCATAGAGAACTTTCTCAGATTACCTTTCAAATCTTTGAGGAAATGTCCATCTATTATGAGTTTAGCAGTATCTGAAGTATCAACAGCACGAATTTTTTCAACTAAATCCATCTGATGATGGACTTTGTCCTGCATGGTTTCCAAGAGTTTGTAAGAAGAACACAGAACTCCTTCATTGAAATTGTCTGTCTCATGTGTGTGTCCTATGCCAATGAAAGGATTTTTCCCCTCTCTCAAAAAGGCTCTCACATTAGGAATTTTTATTTCAGAGGAATGTTTTCTGCTCTCAGCTAACTGATAGAGCTCGAGAGGATACTCTTTCGTGAGTTCAAAATCCAGAATCTGGTCATCGACTTCTCCAGCATCAATTCTAGAATTCAGAACTAGAGGAGCATCCTGTGTTCCTCCTCTGTGTTCAGGAAGAAATTTCCTAGAAAAGTTGAGAAGCACATCTCCCAATAACATTATGGCTGCTTCATCTCCATCACAATCCCTTCTTATTGCTGCGTGCATATAAGGACTTGCAAGTAGTCCGAGAGTGTTCGAGAATCCTATAAATCTGCATATCACACCAGCACAGTTGTGTGGAGCCATGCAAACTCCTATCTGCCCTACTAAATCCTCTCTTCTTCTTACATTATAATACGGCTCCAAACCGTAAAAGTCAGTTAAAAGAGAATCAACAAAACTACACACCCTAACAAAAACCTCATCTGCCCTCTCGTCAGTAGACTCTGCAGAACTCGGAAGTATGACATCATGGGGCATCAGCTCAAGAATCTGATTTTCCTCTCTCAGCTCTTCCCCGTAAATATCTTTATCATATCCTAGTTCTTTTAGTTTTTCTATGCTCACAAAAATCTCTTTAGGCTTGAACGCAACAATAGGTAATTCTGTTGCATCATATCTGATTGTTCCGTCCTTATTCACTTGTAGGTTGTAAATCGCTCTCAGCATTCCCTTGCAGAGATTCTCTATATCGTGATCCTGTGATGAAGTTCCTCTAACGCCTTTAATCAGAGGAGGAATGTCCAATTTTGAAAGCTTCAGTTTCTCAACAGCCTTGTCAAAAAAATATTTTATATCCAAATCAAGAATGTTATGTCTTTGAGCCACTCCGTGTTCCTTACATGTTTCAAGAGACGCTCTTCCGCATTCAGTGCAATAAAAGAGTTTTCTCGTTTCCTTGCCGCAATTTTCGCAACTGGAATATATAGTTTCCTTTCTGCACTGTTCGCAGTAATAGATTGGGAAAGAGCTCCTCACTGTGCCAGTTTCAACTGCGGCCTGAACACTCCTCAGCCTTCCCCCTTCTCTTCCTACAGGAAAAAGGATATTAGGACTCCCGACCAGTTTCCTCAGTTTTGCTTTTTCAGGTCTTCCCATTCTTGCTCCTATGAATTCTCCTGCCTTGTCCTTGATTACGAATTTAGAAATCGAATTTATTACCTCCAAAACAGAAGCCTCTGAAAAAAACTTGTTTTCATCCACAAACTCAGAAAGAGAAAGTTCTTTTTCCAACGAAACTTCTATTCCTAGATTAGAAAGTAGAGCCTTGCTGTTTATCTCGTTTAGCACAACGTTTTCTATTGTGACTTCGTGCTCAATTCCTAAGAGTTCTAAATCTCGCTTGCCTGTTTTAAATTTTTCCTGGTCTATCTTTGTATAAGGAAAAATTATCTTGCCGTTGAGCCTCGCATTTTTCAGCCACCTTACAAGTCCAAGCAACTCTTCTCTGGAAATCTCCGTCCAATAAAAGATATAAGCCGGATGGAGAGGAATTCCCAGCTCTCTACTCAACTGAGCTGCTTTTTCAAAAGGCACATTGAAACAGTCTATACCTCTTTCCCTTTCTGTATCTTTCTGCCGAAGTTCTAGTTTCCACCACTCTTCCACATATCCTGGCTTTATTAGGACAGAATTCCTGTTCGCAACATCGCTGAAGGGAAATAAGATATCTCCGAGATAGATTATCTCTTCTACATCAGGATAGAGTTTTCTGGCTTCCTCTCTGCTCTTTATTTTTTTAACGCTTCCGTTGAAGAGTTTCACTATAGGTCCTTCGATAGAATCACAGGAGGTTACTACGCATCCTTTGCTCGGCTTTTCTATTTTCAACTGCGTTCCTATAGCAATAAAGCCGTCTGTTATTCCCATTGTTGCAGGATGAAGAGAAGTTGCGCTAAAGCCAGAAACCCTGCTCCTTCCATATCTAAATCTGAATGCTCCTGACCTCGAAGGATGCCCAAACACAGGCCGACCTGCAACCAAATCATGAATATAAGTCGGAGATTCGTCTGCTTTTCCAATCTCCCTTTTTTCGTGTATCTTTACATACTCTTCAAGAAAATCAAATCCAGTAGATTTGAAACCTTTCGCTTTTAATTCCTTCAACAATCGAAGTCCTTTCTTTGCTTTTTGGGCAAGTCCTTCTGAAAAAATCAGGCACATTCCGCCTCTTATTAAGTTCGTGTTCACTCTCGCTAAATTCTTGTAATTGCTGACCTCCATCTTTTCTGTCGGGTCTCCATCAATCTGAATCGGCAGATTTCTAGCCAAAAAAATCGCTTCTTCTACTGTCGGAAGATATTGCAGATTAGTTATAAACTCATGATAATCATAGTTTTCTGCTACGTATCTCTTCACTTCCTCTTCACTAGGGTCGTATTTTTCATAGCCGAACATCTCTCTTAGATAATCAATCAACATTAACACAACACATGCTGCTGTAGTTCCTGCGCTCCTTATTGGACCAGAAAAAGAAACAATGAAATAATCTTTGTTATTTCTAGTTTTTCCAAGTCTTATTCCTGTATAACCTTCTATAGGACTTGAAACAACTCCAAGAGTCGTATAAGCAAAACCGATTCTTATTCCGGCATCAATAGCTTCCAGCATGCTAGAAAATTTACAGAATTTCTGTTTGGCAACCTCTTCTGCAATCTTAAAAGAAACCCCCATGTTTAATTTTCCGAATTCCTTTTCCAGTTCAAGGATTCTCGATGCTATTCCAGAATTTTCCATTTGTGGATATATCGTTCCTATTAGCCCAACGACTTTTTCTGCAAGGCTTCTCGCTAAAGGAATTTCTACTTTGTTAACAGGATCCAGGTTTTTAGCTCTCGCCTCTCCAGCTATATCATAAACTTTCTTCACGCTTCTGTCCAGATTGAGGAAATACTGTTGCGGGTTCATATCAACTTAAAAGAAGCATCGCTGCTTCATATTTGGATTTAATTAAATTCTTAGATTCTCCTAAGCATAACTTGTCCCATTTCCTCTGGAGTTTTTCTCTCACAGAATTTCTTGCTTCTTGTTGGCTTAAGTGTTCATAAACAAATGCTGCCTTAAAAATTCCTGGGATATTATCAAAATTGCTGATAGTATCTGCATCAGAAATAATCTTTTCTTCTAGACTAACTCGATGATTATTAACAGAACCTCTATGATTTAATATGCACAATTTGACTTTTTCAATTTTCTCAGGAGAATAATTCAAATCTTCTAACTTTTTTCCAGCAATTTCCGCTCCTGTAATGTGATGGTTTTCTCTTCCATAGATTATAGAGCCAATATCATGTAGCCATGCAGCTATTTCAACAACTTCTGCATCTGCTCCTAACCCCTGGGCTAATTCAACGGCATAATTTCTCATAGGAACCAAGTGAAATACATAAGGCTCATAACCATATTTAGCAGTAGGTTTTCTGCTTTCTTCTTCAACAAATTTTCTAACTTTTTCAATTAAGTTTCTCATATTAATTCTCCTAAAACCTCTCTCCAATTTTTAACTCTAACAACGCTTTCAGGAAGATTTCCGTTCTGATTCCAGGGATAATCTCCGAATAAAATTCCCCTTATTCCAATAGTACAACAGTGATTTATATAATCCAGTGAATCATCAATCAATAAAGAAACTTCTAACTCCTTGCAGATTTGTGATTTGGATTTTCCTCCTGCCTTGCTGTAATGATTAGAAGAAAAAAACACCCCCGAGAAATTATTTCCAAAAAACATTTTAATCCATTCCTCGCTCTTTTCTTTAATAAAAATAGGACGAGAAGTTATAACAAACAATTCATTCTTTTTAGATAGGGAATTTATTGATTCTACAGAGTCAAGGATAGGAGAGATCCATTTAGAATACTCTGAATGATGAAAATCATTGACCTTCTGAATAGCTTCTTTCAGTGTTCCTCCCCAAACTCTATTGAACATATAAGTCGTAAAATCTTCCTCTTTCAGAGAAGTTCTATAAACAGCATTGTGATAATTTCTTATGGCAGTATGAAAATCTGCTAAAACATCATCCAAATCAATTCCTATTTTTCTTTTATTTTTCATTCTTCATTCTCCTTTTCTTCCTCAAAATCCAGAATTTTAATCGTCCTTGTTTTCAGGTTCAGCATAGGCACTTTGCAGAAATCCGGCTCATTGCCCATTCTCTCCTGATTAGAAGTCTTGGATTCCCAAGAAGATGTGGATACAACTAAGATATTGTTATAATAGGAAACTGCGCTTTTGTGGGTGTGAGCTGAAAGAAAGATATCAGGAACTTTTTTTATCATTAAATTGTCTTCCTCAGAAGGATAATACTGCACAGAAGAATGAGAGGGAGCTAAGTGCCTGTTTTTTAGGAGATAAGCCATTATCTTGTCTGGAAAATTCAGTGCTTTTTGCGTCATGAATTTTGGAACAGTGTTTGCATAATAAGGGAAGGAAAATCCATGATAGGTTAAAACATCGAATCCAGAAAAACCTTCGCTGCTTCCTATATTGACATAAGCCGGATTTCCTGTGAGAATGACGTTTTTTAAGTCATAGATGCTCCAGGCATATCTCTCGTTCAACAATGGCTGGGGTTCCATTAACCTTACACCGTCGTGATTTCCAGGAGAGATTATTATCTTTATGTCTTTCCTTATCTTGTTTAAAATCTGCGATAATCCTATGAACTGTTCTTCTATGTCCTTTAATAGTAAGTCTTTCTCTTGATTTGGATAAACTCCTACCCCCGCAATTACATCCCCTGCAAGAAAGAGATATTTTATTTTTTCTGCTTCAGGCGTGTTTGGAACTTTGCCATTTAGATAATCTATAAATTTTAAAAGTTCTTTTTCAAGAAACAGCTTACTTCCAAAATGCAAATCTCCTGCAAATAGGGCATATTCTTCTATCGGAGATTTTTTCCTCTCTGGAAGGCCAGAATCAGGGAATATGACATCGTTAGCAAAAAGGATTTCCCTGCTTCCTATTCCGCTAAAACCGAGAACAGAATCCAGGCAGATTTCATCTGCTTTTTCATAGAGCTTTGGATTATTCGCGTTTATTAAAACTCTAATTTTTCCTGTCAAATCTTCTATCTCAAGGAGCATGTTCCTGTTCTTAGTCACAGATTTCTCAGAAACAATACCTATTATTGAAAAGTTCTGTCTGTTCCCAGAAATTTTGTTTATCGAAACCAGATTCTTCAATGAGACATTTCCCTGCAGTATCTTTTTCATTTCATTGAGTCTATTCCTGAAGTATCTCGTAAAATCCTCCACTTCTAATTTTTTTGTATGACTGTTAAAAAAACTGGAAAGAATCTTAACCCCCTTAACTTCTTGTGTTGCCTTCTTTTCTTTTTTCTCTTCTGTTTTTTCTCCTGCCTCATTTTCAGTTGAAAATTCTTTTGAAATCTCTATGCTCAATCCGAGTTTTATCTTCAATTTCTCCAATTGCTGCTGGTTTTCTTTTGGGAGCATGGAGAAAATCTGAAATACCTTGTCCTTATTTTGATTGAAAAGGTTTTTTGTGATGATCCTCTGATTCGTAGAATCCTTTATCTTCTCTATGATTAGCTTTACAGATTCGACATCGTTAGTTTCATCGAACAAACTCAGGACTTCCTTGTCTAACAAAAATCCTCTTTCCAAACAGAACTTGAGTATTTCTTGGGTGTTCATTTTATTTTAAAGAAAGCATTTAAATCTATGTCTTCTTCTTTACTATTATCTTCCCTCATTGTTTCATTCCAAGCAGAGATTAATTTATCTTTAAACAAAACTATTTGCCCCATTTTAGAATCCAATAATTTTTCATTTGATTGGTTCATCATAAATTTACATTTTAATTGACTTAATTTAGAAAGCTCTTTGTCAATTCCAGAACCTAATCTATTTATCAATTTTTTTATATGATTTTTAGAGTTATCATATTTAGAAATAATTTGAAAATTACTCAGATGTTTTTTCTTTTTTAATTTTTTTTCACAGTCATCACATCTTCTTTTATTAGAATCTGATATTTCTATTCCACAATCTACACATTTATTTTCTATCATATTCATAATAGTTCATTTATGATTAACTATAAGATAAGGAATTTGAAATAATCTCTTTGGCTTTCTGGATGATGTCTTTTGTGATTGCCAGTTTTATTTCCCGCATTCTCCCCCCTCTTCCCTTGGAGATTACTGTAACAGTTATTATTCCTAACATATCGAACTCCTGGATTATATCGCTCACACGCCTTTGGGTCAGGATTTCCAGATGGTTTTTTGTGCATAAATCCCTGTAAAAATTATAAACCTCTCCTGTAAATAAATGATGGTTCGGATTTTTTTCTGAAAGCTGAATTATAGAGCTCAAAACTAATTGAAACTGTTTTGGTTCTGAGCTTATGACATCCAGAATCTTGTCTCTTTCTATTTTCTCATTAGCTTCATCTATATATTTCAGATAAATTTTCTTGGAATTATCCCTCTCTGCTAGCTCTCCTGCGATTCTCAGCAAATCCAGAGCTCTTCTCGCATCTCCGTGTTCTCTCGCAGCCAGAGCAGCGCATTTGGCAATTACTCCTTCTTGCATAACTCCTTCCTTAAAAACGTCTTTTGCCCTTTTAGTCAGAATGTCCTGCAGCTGTAAAGCATTGTAGGGATCAAAGACTATTTCCTCTTCAGAAAGCGAACTCTTAACCCTCGGATCTAAGTCATCTAGAAAAGTGAGGTTGTTGCTTATTCCCACAAGGCATATCTGGGAGTTTGCCAGTTCAGAGTTCAGTCTCGTTAAATTGTACAAAAAATCATCAGAAATTTTCTTTGCGGTCTGGTCTATCTCGTCGAGAATAAGGACTATTGTTTGCTTCTCTGAATCTATTATCTCCAAAAACCTGTCATAAACCGCCTGAGTAGGAAGGCCTGTTGCAGGAACCTCTTCTCCGAATTTCTTAATCAGTTCTGCGAGAATCCTGTATTCTGTATCAGAAACTTTCTTGAGCTTACAATTGAGATATTCTATTTTTAGTTTGAAATCCGCATCCTTTTTTGTTCTCTTCAAAAGTTCATTTTTCACGAACTGTATGGAGAGAGTTTTTCCTGTTCCTGTTTTCCCGTAAAGGAAGAGGTTGCTCGCTCTGTCTCCTCTCAAGACAGGAGCTAGAATCGAAGCTATCTGTTCTATCTGTTTGCTTCTGTGGGGAATGTCTTCTGGTTGATAGCTGTTCTGTAACATAGTCTTGTTTTTGAATATTCCGTTATTATCAAAAGCCTGAAAAATCTTGTCCAGTTTGTTTTCCATTTTACCCCCTTTGAAATCAATCAATTGTGATTATATTTCTATTGACAGAGTTAGAGTATTTATATTCTACTGTCCCAGACACTATAATTTCCTGTGGAAAATCCAAAAATACAAAATATCATCAACGAGAATTACTCGAATAAGCTATATAAAAGATTATGACTACTAAAAAAGAAATACGCCTCAATTTCTAATGGAAGTGACAGTTAGTAGTAGATAGATTATAAAT
>Ga0153916_10005031_pt1 | contig 10044 bp, 8 predicted proteins | sample Opewatmetagenome_FD_109642 | JGI IMG/M metagenome (GOLD analysis project Ga0153916, IMG submission 109642) | Freshwater wetland microbial communities from Ohio, USA - Open water 3 Core 3 Depth 4 metaG | ecosystem: Environmental > Aquatic > Freshwater > Wetlands | place: USA: Ohio, Lake Erie, Old...
TAAAAATTTCTATATCGATAGAATGGTTAACTGCACAAGCAGGTGTAAGAAATATCCGATGATGGGCCGGGCCAGCCGGCACCCAGCCTGGGCACGAGGTAGAAGGTTGGTCGAAATCCAGTCCACATCGATCACGGGCTAATCCGTGAAAGCATCTTTGCCATAGCGCGATTCACGGTCAAAACAATGGGACTTCATTTTTACCAAAACAGGTGGTGATTTTGGTGGGACATTTACGTCTTGCAGGTTTCCATCATTATACATTTATTTTACGATTGATTTCACAATTCCGAATATGCGATATGGTTTTTACTTACAATTTATAGTAATAACAGGCTGGAACTTGTGAAGAGAGTGGGAACAGTAAAGGGGGATAATCGTTACGCCGGGTTAAATCATGTGGGGGAGAAAATCCGGCTATATCTTAACAATAGTTATTATTAATGAATCTAGCAATGATATGGGAGTCTGTAGGAGATTTACACGTTGAAGGAAGAGCACTCTAAGCATCCCCGAAAGCCAACGGGGATGACTGCAAGGAAAATGTATCGTAGCGAATGCCCGTTTTTGTCAAAAAGGGAGGAGAAATGACCAGGTTACGCTATGAATGGATCGCGCATATAAACGCATGCGAGGACAAGGATGTAAAACGTCCTTGCTGTAACAATGGACGGACAGCTATTCTGTCGTGAAGATGTGGGTGATTATGGTAGCGCCGCTACCGCCAATGTTCTGGGACATGCCGATTTTAGCGCCCTCCACCTGGGTGGGGGCGGCTTCAGTGCGCAATTGCTGTACTGCTTCCACGATCTGATAGACCCCGGTGGCGCCGACCGGATGACCACGGGCTTTAAGACCGCCACGCGTGGTGATGGGGAGCCTGCCCTGAACCCCGATCTCACCGTCAAGGCCCAGCCGGGGACCCTGACCGCGCTCCGCAAAGCCACAGGCTTCGAGGGAAAGGACCGACATGATCGAAAAGGCATCATGCAGCTCGAAGAAATCGATATCCTGTGGACCCACACCAGCTTGAGCGTAAGCTTTGCGAGCAGATTTTTCAGCAGCTGATAGCCACAAGGGGTCCTTGCGACTGTGGATGGCAATCGAATCGGTGGCAGAAGCGGAACCGATGACCTTGACGAGCGGCTTGATTCCCGGGGCGAGGGAGCCAGCTGGGACCAGCAGCACTGCGGCAGCACCATCACCCGTGGGCGAGGCGTCCAAGAGATTGATCGGCTCGGCTACCATGCGGGCGTTAACGTAATCTTTCTGTGTGATGGCTTCATGCAGGCGCGCATTCGGATTGTGCATGGCATTGGCGTGGGCGTTAATCGAGAAAGGAGCAAAATCAGTGTGTTTCCAGCCATAGGTATGCAGATAGAGCTGCATGACGAGGGCATTGATGGCTACAAAGGAGAGCCCCTGGGCTGATTCATAGTCCGCATCAGCGGCAGTGGCAAGAGCCTCGGTGGTTTCGATAGGCAGGCTTTCGGTCATCTTTTCCACACCGACCACCAGAGCGCTCTCCACTTCCTCCGAACTGACCGCTATCAGACCGGCACGGAAAGCGGCGGCACCCGAACCACAAGCAGCCTCGACCTTGTGGGCTTCCATGCCGTGCATCCCGATCCAATCAGAGATGAGCCCGCCCAGGTTCTCCTGCTTGCTGAGGATGCCGGAGAGCATATTACCGATGAATAAAGAGTCAACCGTAGCACGCCCGGCATCGTGCAAGGCGGCGAAAATGGCTTCTCCGGCCAAATCGCGGATGGATTTTTCCCAATGCTCGCCGACGGGAGTTTGACCGATTCCAATGATAGCAACTGTGCGCATTCTATTATCCTAAACTGTAATGAATTACAAGCATATTATGCTGGTCAGGACTGCCAGAACCTATCATCTTGAGGGAAAGATCAAGAAACATTTGGGTAATAAATCGAGCATTGCGCATAGTCACTTCCTTATAGAATATTTCATTTTATTTGTTTACTCCAATATTATATAAGCTAATTTGGTAAAATAAGCACGGATCATGAAACATGTGTTACAGCCTGATTTGATCATCGTCGGAGGTGGGTTGGCTGGCTCAGAAGCTGCCTGGCAGGCCGCCTCGAGGGGGATAAGAGTACGGTTATATGAAATGCGCCCGATTGTGATGACGGGTGCTCACCAGACACAATACCTGGCTGAGCTGGTGTGTTCCAATTCATTGGGTTCAATCCTGCCGGACCGGGCAGCCGGGATACTTAAACAGGAACTGCGGTCACTTGGGTCTCTATTGCTCAGATGTGCAGACGAGACAGCCGTACCGGCGGGAGGGGCACTGGCGGTCGACCGGGAAGCCTTCGGGCGAAAAGTGACCGCAGAGATAGAGAACCAGCCACTGATTGAAATCATACGTGAAGAGATCACGGAAGTCCCTGAGGGTCCCTGCATCATCGCCTCGGGACCCCTGACCTCGCCCAGATTGGCGTCTGCCATCAAGATGCTGACCGGCTACGAGCAGATATTTTTTTACGATGCGCTGGCACCGATTGTTTATCGTGATTCGATCGATTTTAACATTGTCTTCCAAGGGTCGCGCTACGGGAAGAAGGGCGATGAAGGCTTGGGAGATTACCTGAACTGCCCGATGAGCAAGGACGAATATGAGCACTTCGTGGACGAACTGGTCAGGGCAGAGCGGATCAGCCTGCCTGATTATGAAAGGGAGATTACAGTGGGTGTGCGGGCAGGAATGGATAAATATTTCGAGGGTTGCTTACCAATCGAGATCATTGCCATGCGGGGGAGGGAAGCCCTGGCTTATGGACCATTGCGTCCAGTGGGACTGACTGACTCAAGGGGTGGACAACATTCGTATGCGGTGGTCCAGCTGCGACAGGATAACCTGGCAAAGACTTTATACAACCTGGTTGGTTTTCAGACCAACCTGAAGTACATGGAGCAAAAGAGGGTTTTTAGCCTGATCCCGGGACTGGAGAAGGTGGAATTCGTACGCTATGGCCAGATGCACCGGAATACATTTATATTTTCCCCAGGATTGCTCCACCCGACGTTACAGTTCAAAGGGAGAGATAATCTATTCTTTGCTGGGCAGATCACCGGGATCGAAGGGTACGCCGGCAATATCGCCAGCGGATTGTTAGCCGGTTGGAACGCGGCCAACCAGAAAACGGGAAAAGAGCTAATCGAGATGCCAGCCGGGACGATGATAGGAGCCTTATGCCATTACATCACCCACGCTGAGGCGCGTGATTTCCAACCGATGAAGGCCAACCTGGGGATACTACCAGAGCTGGAAGACAATATAAAAGGGAGAAGGATGCGTGCAGTGGCATTTGCAGAACGATCCAGGAGGGAGCTGGAGGAATTGCTGAGGGAAGAAGGATAAAAAAAGGCAAATTGCGCATAGCCATAATAATAAGATTTATCATAATTATATTAATATTAATCCTAACATTTGTTATTGGTGCAAGCTTATACAAGATTTCCCCGTTGTATAGTGAAACCAAAACGTTTGACGGCCAGCGCGCTTATGAGAATGTACAATATCAGGTTGAACGAGGAGCACGCACACCAGGAAGCACAGCGCACGAAGAAGTGGTAAACTGGCTCACGGTTGAGCTAAAGAATTATGGCTGGAATGTGGAAACACAAGATGCGGTCATCTCTGGATTACGGGTGAAAAATATCATCGCCAAGCGGGGGACGGGAAATCCATGGATCATTTTGGCCAGCCATTACGACTCGAGGCTCTATGCGGATAGGGATCCAAGCGCAGTGAACCGCCAGCTACCTGTCCCGGGTGCCAATGATGGTGCCTCAAGCACCGGGGTCTTATTGGAGATTGCGCGGGTGTTACCGGCGAAAATAAACAAGCAAGTATGGCTGGCATTCTTCGATGCAGAAGATCAGGCGAACATATCCGGACTGAACGGTGAGATTGGCTCGCAGTATTTCGTATCAACCTTGAGCGAGAGACCGGATAGCGTCGTCGTCCTGGACATGATTGGGGATAAAGACCTGAATATCTATATGGAGCGGAATTCGAACCCTGAGCTCAACCAGGAAATTTGGAACGTGGCAGCTGAACTGCAATATTCCCAATTCATCCCAACGGCTAAACACGGGATGATCGATGACCACACCCCATTTATCAATGCAGGGATAAAAGCAGTAGATATCATCGATTTCGATTACCCATACTGGCACACGACGGAAGATACGCTCGATAAGGTCTCCACGGATAGCCTGCAGGTGGTTGGTGAGACTATGATCAATTGGCTGGAACAGTTTCCCAAATAGGTGATGCAACCTAAGGCCAAGATCAATGATTTGATAAACCACAATGAGCAGTTATGGGATAAACTATATGTTGTAGGCGATCAAAGGATAAAATTATCGACTAATGGCAAAGAAAATTCCTGAATTTACACAGCGGCCACGTGAAAAAGCATTCCTGGTTGGGGTAGAGATCCGGGGCGAGGAGCAGATGCTCAGCTTGAAGGATTCACTCAAGGAGCTGGCATTATTAGGTGAAACGGCAGGACTGGAGATCGTAGGACAATCAACCCAACACCTGGAAAAACCAAACGTGAAGACCTATATCGGCTCCGGGAAAGTGGATGAAGTGCGTATGCTGTCACAGGAGATGAGAGCGGATGTGATTTTGTTTGATAACGAGCTGTCTCCCCGTCACCTGCGAGAGCTGGAACTGGCATTTGGCGAGCATGTACGTGTCATCGACCGGACAACGCTGATCCTGGATATATTCGCCCAGCATGCGAACACGAATGAGGGTTCCTTGCAAGTCGAGCTGGCGCAATATGAATATCGCCTGCCCAGGCTCACGCGTGCCTGGACTCACCTGGCACGCCAGGCTGGTGGAGGTGGAGGTCGTTCGGGAAAAGTTGGTGGGGTAGGTTTGCGTGGACCGGGTGAAACCCAGCTGGAGGTAGACCGCAGGGAAATCCACACACGCATCAAGCACCTGAAAGAGCAACTCGAGAAGGTCCGAATTCACCGGCAACAATACCGCAGTCGGCGGAAAAAAGCCCTGGCACCGGTCGTAGCGCTGGTGGGGTACACGAATGCGGGTAAATCAACCTTGCTGAACTGCCTCTCCGATGCAGACGTGTATGTGGCGGATAAACTATTTGCAACCCTGGATCCGACCACGCGCAGGGTGAACCTCACTAATGGACACGTAGCCTTGTTTACCGATACGGTGGGTTTCATACAAAAACTACCCACCACCCTGGTGGCAGCTTTCAGAGCTACACTGGAAGAAATCGCAGAAGCCGATTTGCTCATCCACGTGATTGATGTCACGCATCCTCAGGCACACGAGCAGGCACGCGCAGTATACCAGACATTGACCGAGATCGAAGCAGATCACATTCCCATCCTTACCGCACTGAACAAGATCGATATCCTGACAGACCCCGAGCATGCCCGCGATGTCTTATCAGACTATCCAAGCGCGGTAGCAATCTCAGCACTGACTGGGGAAGGTATCGCAGATTTGCTCGAAAAAGCACATGCTTTTCTTTATGAGGACTTTATACCCATCCAGATATCCCTGCCGTATCAGGAGGGAGGGTTAATCACCCTGTTTCATGAGCAAGGGCAGGTCGAGCGCCTGGAGCATAAAACCGGGGGGGTCGAGGTGCAGGGCCGCATCCCTGGTAGATTATTATCCTACTTCCACGCCTACCAAATCGATAATCAATAAATCCTCATGCGCGGCTCAAACAAGGCACCTGAGTATTTATCTAAATCAGAGGATATGCTTAAATCTTGGGTCCGGAATTGACCACTTCAGGTGAGCAGCTATCCGCGAATTTCTGGAAGTTGTCGATGAACCTGGCGGCCAAACTGCAATACCTTTTCGTGTATGCTTCTTCACTCGGCCAGGAAGAGGATGGATAAAGGACGCTATCGGGGATGCCCGGACAGTGCTTGGGCACCTGGAAGCGAAAAACTGGATCGGTGTAATACTCCACATCTTTCAACTCACCGTTCAAGGCTGAATTGAGCAAATCGCGGGTATAACGGATGCTGATGCGCTTTCCAACCCCGTAGGGTCCACCAACCCAGCCAGTATTGACCAGCCAGCAATCGACACCATAGCGCAATATCTTGCGTTTGAGCAGGTCGGCGTAAAAAGCAGGTGGATGGACCATGAAAGGTGCCCCGAAGCAGGCGCTGAATGTGATTTCGGGCTCTTCGCCGAGGCCGATCTCGGTGCCACCAACCTTGGCAGTGTACCCGGAGATGAAATGATACAAGGCCTGGTCGGGGGTCAATCTCGCGATAGGGGGCATGACACCAGAGGCATCGCAAGTTAAAAAGATGATGTTCTTGGGATGCCCACCGGTCTTCTCCGGTATGGCGTTCGCAATGTAATCGAGGGGGTAGGAGGCACGCGTATTTTCGGTGAGGGTGTCGTCATCCAAATCGACATAACGAGTGACGGGGTCATAAACTACATTTTCGAGAATGGTGCCGAAGCGTTTGGTACAGGCATAAATCTCTGGTTCAGCGGAAGGAGAAAGACCGATGACCTTGGCATAGCAGCCATCCTCGAAGTTGAAAATGCCTTCATCACTCCAGCCATGCTCATCATCGCCGATCAGCCCGCGGTTGGGATCTGCGGAGAGGGTCGTCTTGCCGGTGCCTGAGAGCCCAAAGAAGAGAGCCGCATCACCATTCTTGCCGATATTCGCCGAGCAATGCATGGGCAGAATACCTTGCAGAGGCAGAAGATAATTCAACAAAGTGAAGACTGATTTCTTGATCTCTCCGCCATAACCGGTATTGCCGATGATGCATAAACGTTGTGCAAAATTGATGACGATAAAGGTGTTGGTCGGGGTGCCGTCGATCTGTGGGAAGGCTTTGAAGGATGGGACGGCGATAACTGTAAACTCGGGAACATGCCGGCGGTATTCCTCGTTCGTCTTGGGTTTGATGAACATATTGCGGGCAAACAAGCTGTGCCAGGCTAATTCAGTAATTACCCTGACAGGCAGGCGGTAATTTAAATCTGCACCGCCATAGACATCCTGGATGAAGACATCCCGTCCCTGTAAAAACCCTTGCAAGCGGCTATACAGCTCATCGAATTTGGGAGCGGCATAAGGGCGGTTATACTCCCCCCACCAGACATTTTCTTCAGTAGACGGTTCGCGGACGATGAATTTATCATTGGCTGCCCGGGCAGTATGTTTTCCAGTGTTTACGATGATAGGGCCCAATTGGGATATCTGGGCTTCGCCTCTGAAAATGACCTCTTCATAAAGAGCTTCCGTGGTTAAGTTCCAGTAAGCCTTGCGCAGGTTGATCAGGCCGATGTTTTCGAGGCCGAAATCACTTTTTGTAGCCTCTGCTTGAGCTTCAGCGGGGGTTTTGATATTCAGGATGTTGTTCATAACCAATCCCTCACCAATTTTCGGTCACCAATATATATCTCGTTGGGAGAGGTTGGATCCAGCACCCATTTTATGCGTTCTATACCCTCTTTGATATCCTTAACCGAGCCAGCATAGCTCAACCTCAGATGACCTTCCATGCCAAATTCTTTACCTGGGACGGTGACCACCAGCGCCTTCTTCAAGAGCAACTTGGAGAGCTCGACTGAATCGTTTGCCAGACTGGAAGGTATATACGCCCTGAAATCTGGCAGGGCATAGAAAGTCCCTTTTGGAGGAATTAGCCTTACGCCTTTAAAGGATTTCAATTCCTCAACCACCACCTGTTTATTATTTTGGAAGGTCAGTCTCAGGTTTTCGACGATGCTTTGCATCCCGTTCAAAGCACCTTCAGCTGCGGCTTGAAGCAAGGCGGAGGTGCAGGAGGTCATTTGTCCTTGAACGTTGGTCATCACCTCGACCAGCTTTCGATTGGCGATCGCCCAGCCAATCCTGAAGCCGGTCATACCGTACAGCTTGGCGACACCATTGACGACGATCACCATCGTGTTTTCGATATCGGCATGGGTATATTTATAGGCAGGTTCCCAGACTGAGCCATCGAACACGAGCTTGTGGTAGATATCATCCATGATGAGGAAGATCTTCTTCCGCTCACAAAACTCCACAATTTGGGCGATGAATTCGGATGAAAACACCTCGCCGGATGGGTTGTTCGGGCTATTGACGATGATAGCCTTGGTGTAAGAGCTGACTGCCTGCTCAATATCTTCCATACGGGGATGAAACGTCCCATCTTCGGGAGTGACGATGACCGGGATGCCATAGACCATCTTCACCATCTCCGGGTAGCTGACCCAGTGAGGAGCGAGGATAATTACTTCATCCTGTGGGTTGATGATGCTGTAAAGAATATTGAAGATGGATTGTTTTGCACCTGAGGAGACGATCACATTTTCGGGCGCTACAACCTTATTGTAGTTATCCTCCGTGTAGCGAATGATTGCTTTCTTCAGTGATGGAGTCCCATCCGGAGGGGTATATTTGATGTCTCCTGCACTAAGTTTGGTGGCTGAGCTGAGTATGGCGGTGATAGGTGTTTTATTTCTCGGCTCACCAATACTCATATTGATGACCGGTTCGCCTCTCTCGCGCAGGATGCGTGCCTCTTCATTCAACGCAAAAGTAGGTGACTCAGCAATATCTCTTGCCAATCTGCTGATATTCATGACTTAGAATGTCTCCTATAATTTATGCTTAATTAAGATACTCGATCGAATGCGTGGATTAATGAAATTTTGCCCAAAAAGTGTATCCTGAATGAACCCTTGCGTCAATGTGATTTTTATCGGCAGTTTCCAAATGAAACTAATGTAGCAACCTTATGCAAACAATCTTTAGCAGATATATTTTAATCCACTGCCTGTGTTGAACAGGATGACGGTTTCATCCGGGCTGACCAAGCCAGCGCGAAGTAATTTTTCCAATCCAGCCAGGGTAGCCGCGCCTTCCGGACAAGAATAAATGCCTTCGATTTGTGCCAATTGTCGCCTGGAGGCTACGATTTCATCGTCAGATACGCTCACCGCATGTCCGTGACTATCCCGGAGATATTTCAAGATCAGCCGATCCGCGAAACTATGCGGGACGCACAAGCCTGTGGCAATTGTTTGGGCATTCTCCCAAAAATCGGAAATCAACTCCCCTGCATTAAAGGCCTTCACAATCGGAGCACAGCCTTCAGCCTGCACAGCGACCATTTTTGGTAAGGTAGGCGATTCCAACCAACCCAAGGTCTTTAACTCGTGAAAGGCTTTCCACATTCCCACCAGGCCGGTGCCACCGCCGGTGGGGTAGATAATCATATCGGGCAACTTCCAGGATAAACTTTCGGCGATCTCATAACCCATGATTTTTTTACCCTCAACCCGGTAAGGTTCTTTGAACGTGGACATATTGAACCAACCTTCGGAAATTTCAGCAGCTTGAGCGTATTTGCCAGCGTCACTGATCAACCCATCCACCAGCTCCACTCTGGCACCCATGATCGTGCTCTCATTGATATTCGCAGTGGGTGAGCTCTTGGGCATGAAGATGAGTGATCTGATTGCAGCGTGGGCAGCGTAGGCTGCCAATGCACCACCGGCATTACCGGCAGAGGGCATGACAATCTTTTTTATGCCCAGCTCTTTGGCCTTCGAGACAGCAGCTGATAATCCACGGGCTTTAAATGAACCGGTCGGATTTAGACCTTCCTCCTTGATATACAGATTTGGGAGATTGAGCTCGTGGCCTAGATTACCTAAGTGTAAGAGCGGAGTATCTCCTTCTCCGAGAGAGACGATATGATCTCGCTGATATACAGGCAACAACTCTACCCAGCGCCACATGCCCCTCAGACGGTGGCTCAGCGCATTGCGATCCAATCTCTCACGAAGGCTTTCGAGATCGTATTGGGCTAATAATGGGGCATTACAACCGGGACAAATTGTCTGGATCCGGTGCGGGTTGTAGGATTTACCACAATTTGAGCAGGATAAATCAAGTAAATACGTTAGAGAGTCCATTTTTGTAGTTGTTAGTGCCCGATAGGATTATATAACAAGGA
>Ga0153916_10005032_pt1 | contig 10043 bp, 8 predicted proteins | sample Opewatmetagenome_FD_109642 | JGI IMG/M metagenome (GOLD analysis project Ga0153916, IMG submission 109642) | Freshwater wetland microbial communities from Ohio, USA - Open water 3 Core 3 Depth 4 metaG | ecosystem: Environmental > Aquatic > Freshwater > Wetlands | place: USA: Ohio, Lake Erie, Old...
GGAAGGGAACGCCGTCATGCTGTATTGGGCCTTGGTTTTTCTTTTGATTTCGCTGGTCACGGCCCTGTTCGGATTCAGCGGCATCGCCGCGGTCTTCGGTGGATTCGCCCAGCTCCTGTTCTACATCTTCATCGCGCTGTTCCTCGTCACTTTGATCTTGCATCTGGTGCGCGGCCGCGGGCCACCGCCGGTCGCTTAGGGCCGATAGCGGAAGGGCGGGAACCCGATTCCACCGATCCCGTTCTTTTTGGTGACGAGATGGCATCACGATACTCCGCGGGACCTCGACGCTTTGTCGCTGAGTTTCGTCTTGTGGCGTTCGACAAAGTGTTATTCGAGCGTCAGAGCAGAGAGGAGTTCCGATCATGATTGCGGCAAAGACCCGAACCACGATGCCGGCTTGGAAAGCCTGGACCGCCTTCTTACTGACCATCGCCGTGCTGGCACTTGCCGGCTGCAATACGACGGCGGGATTCGGTCGCGACGTGAAGAACACCGGTGCGGCAATCGAGGACAAGGCTAACGACGCCAAGGATTGATGTTGCTGCCGAGGGACTGGTCGAGGGCGTTTTTACGATGCCCGTCCCTGTCGCTCCCCGCGCCGTGAGAACGGTGCGGGGAGTCTGCGTTTCGGCACTGTGATGGATGCCGCAATCCATTTCGACTAGACTGCCAACCTCACAGCAGCGAGGGAGCCAGGCCCGAGAGGGTCATCGGCATTCGGCAGGCGATGGAACAGGTGCCGGTTGAAGATTCGGCAGAGGCCAAGCGACTCGATCGTGCCGCCTCATTCGTCCTCGACGAGGCCCGTATCATTCTGCCGGGCATCCAGGTTCTGTTCGGTTTCCAATTGATCGCGATCTTCAATGTCGGTTTTGGCCGACTGTCGCCCTTCGATCAATATCTGCATCTGGGCTCGCTAGTGCTGGTGGCCATTGCGGTGGCGCTGGTGATGACCCCGGCTGCCTATCATCGCCGGTCCAAGCGGGCCCATGTCTCGGGCTATTTCGTCGACGCTGCTTCGTTCCTGCTGACCCTGGCACTGTTCTTCCTGATGATCGGAACCGCAATAGATGCCTATGTGGTTGCCCATGTGGTCGTCGAGAATCGTTGGCTCAGCCTTGCGATCGCGATCGCGCTGTTCCTGATTTTCGCCGGGCTTTGGTTCGTCTATCCCTGGCTTGCGCACCGTCGGAAACAGACTCACGTCGGATCCTGACGGCGGCCTTTCTTCCTGGCCTTGGTGACGGTTGCCGGTGTCCCGGCTTCCGCGGGGTGGGCGCGGCTCTTTGCGCCGTAGGGCTCCTTCAAAGGCACATGGCGGAGGGGGTCCTGCTTGTCGGGCTCCAGGCCGCCCTGGCGCAGGGTCGCCTTGACCGATCCCTCGGGATCCCCGGCAATAACCGGTGTCGGATTCCGGCGAGCCGGGGTGCGGTTCCAGGGGGTGCGAAGCGTGCCTCTTGTGCGGGGTTTGGTTGACATGGCGTGCCTCATAATTGCCCTTTCAGAATAACGTGTTGAGGCAGGCTGTCGTTCCCCCGGATTAGGTCGGGCGGAGGCCGGGTTCCGGCGGCCGGTAGCGGCGCCGATTGTCGGTTCCTCGCCATCGAATGTCGGGCCAACGCATATGCCCGGGCGGCATTACCCCGAGAGTGGGCGCCGTTCCGTCGTCGCCGACGACCATAAAACGAGGACCTCGATGGCTCTCCCTTCGCATGTGAAATACGTGATCATTGGTGCCGGCATTCATGGCCTGAGCACGGCCTGGCATCTGGGCGAGAATCTGCGCAAGTCCGGCCGCGGCAGCGGCAAGGACATCCTGGTTCTCGACAAGACCGGGATCGCGGCCGGAGCCTCCGGCATCGCCTGCGGCGTCATCCGGAACAATTATTTCCAGCCGGCCATGCGCCGTTTGATGGCGCATAGCGTCTCGGTCTGGGAGAGCGACCCCAAGGCCTTCAGCTACCACCCGGTCGGCTATATGCAGATCAGCCCCGAGGTCATGCATAAGGACGTGGCCTCGATCGCCAAGCAACAGAAGGAGATCGGCTATGAGTCGGTCTTCATCGAGGGCGAGAAGGACTCCATGACATATATGAAGGGCCTTTTCGACGACTGGCAGGCCAAGGGCATCACCTCGGTCCTGCATGAGAAGAAGGGCGGCTACGCCAACAACACGGCGGCGATCTACGGCCTGGCGAAGAAGGCCGAAGCCGAGGATGTGCGCCTCGCCACCGGCGTGAAGGTGACCGGCTTCAAGAAGGACGCCTCGGGCGCGGTCAAGACGGTCGTCACCGATCGCGGCAATATCGATTGCGACATGGTCATCGTCGGTGCCGGCCCCTGGGTCAAGCAGATCTGGGACATGCTGGAACTGCCCGCAGCCATCTCGGTCAAGGGCCGTGACGGCAAGATGCACGACAATCTGCCGATGTGGATCTTCTGGTCGCTGCAGGAAGGCACGCTCGGCGTCGATCCCAAGCTGCAGCGGACCAATGACGGCAAGATGCCGCCCGTCATCCATGTGGATACAGATGCGCCGCTCTATTCCGACGTCGACGGTTCGCTCATTACCGACAAGCTCTGGGGCATCTATTACAAGCCCGACTTTAATTTTGGCGGCGTGCAGGGCGGCGCCATGCCGTTCAAGGTGAAAGCCGATCCTGCGAGCGTGAAGATCGATCCCTACGGGCCGGAATCGCCCGACTTCGTGGTCGGCGACGATTTCGCCCATATGTGGTGCTCGGCGCTGGCCTTCTGCCAGAAGCGCTTCGAAGGCAAGATCGGCCTCTACAAGAAGGAGCCCTCGGGCGGTATCGGCAGCTTCACCGCCGACAGCTTCCCGGTGTTCGACAGCTTCTGCGAGAACGTCTATGTGATCGCGGATTCGAACCACGGCTACAAGATGATCGGTGTCGGCAAGCTGGTGGCCGACGACATCTGCGGGAACCACAGCGATCTGCTGGATCCCTTCCGCTTCTCGCGCTTCGCCGAAGGCAAGCTGCATCCGGTTTCGAACAGCCCCTTCCCCTGGAGCTGATCGCCGCCGGAAACTCGCCCTGCGAGCAAGGCCGGATGCCGCTGGCGTCCGGCCTTTTTTTTATCGGTTCTTTCGGGCGGACGTCGATGCTTTGGGCGATGCGGACCTAGGCTTCGCCGGCTCGGCCAGAAAGGGAACCACCTCCGGCGCCCGATCGGCGCTCGGCACGAACTTGAAATGCGAGCGGTAGGCGCGCGCGAAATGCGAAGCCGAGGTGAAACCGCAGGCGACGCCGATTTCGAGGACCGATAGCGTGCTGTGACGCAACAACTTGCGCGCCTTCTCGAGCCGCAGGCGGATATAGTGCTGGGTCGGCGTGCAGCCGAGATAGCGCCTGAAGAGCCTTTCGAGCTGGCGGGTCGAAACGCCGACGCGCTTGGCGATCTTCGGCGATCGCTGCGGCGATTCGATGGCTTCTTCCATGATCTCGATGGCCTTGACGAGGGCGGGTTGAGCGACGCCGAGGCGGTTGCGAAGCGTCATGCGCTGTGCGTCGCGCGGTTGACGGATGGTGCCGTAGATGAATTGATCGGACACCATGCTGGCAAATTCGTCGCCCTGACGCTGGCGGATGAATTGCAGCATCACGTCCATGGCGGCCGTGCCGCCGGCGCAGGTGAATACATTGCCGTCGATGACGAAAAGCTCGCTGCTCGCTTCGAGCTGGGGAAAGGCCTCGTGGAACGCCTCGAGATAGTCCCAATGAACGGTGCAACGACGGCCATCGAGCAATCCGGCCGCGGCAAGGATGAAGCTCGCCGTGCTGACGCTGCCGACGATCACGTCCCGCCGCACCATCTGACGCAGGAAGGAGGCGAGCTTGGTGTTGCGGTAGCTGTCGCTTCCCATCCCGCCGCACACCACCACCATGTCGAGATCGGTGCTTGAGGGTTTGGGCAGAGCTTCGGTGCGCACCTCCAACCCGCCGCCGGACGCGACCATGCCGCCGTCGGGAGATAAATGACTCCAGCGATAGAGCACATCGCCCTGAATCAGGTTGGCGCCGCGGAGCGGTTCCACGGTCGAGGCAAAGGCCATGAGGGAGAATCCGGGCGTCAGCACGACGCCCAGATGGAAGGGCGCGGCCATCACCGTCGCAGGAAGTCGCTCATTCATCGAGGGATTAGCCCAAAAACGATCAGTGCAGGTCGAAATCAGGCTAGTCTAGCTCGGGCCGCCAGTGGGACAAAATCGGGCCCCGAACGTCAAGGAATTCGCCGATGGAGACCCCGCGCTCCGCCCGCCGCGCGCGCCGCCCCAGGGAAGCCTCCCAGCTGGGCTCCGTGTCTTTGGGCCAGCCGCCGTTGCGCAACAGCTTCAAGCCGATCGAGGTCTTGAACCAGGACCAGCTGATGGCGATCCATGAGGCGTCGCTGACGCTTCTGGAGGAAACCGGCATCGAGTTCATGGGGCCGGCGGCACGCCAAGCCTTCCGCAAGGCTGGGGCGGCCGTGGACGAGGCGACCGGGCTCGTGCGCATTCCACGCGAGCTGATCGCGGAGGGGCTCAAGACCGCGCCCTCGAGTTTCGTCCTGACGCCGCGCAATCCCGCCCGCCGGCTCCATGTCGGCGAGAACCATGTCTCGTTCGGGCTGGTGGCGGGACCGCCCAACATTCATGACTGCGTTGCCGGGCGGCGCTCCGGCAATCACAAGGATTATGTGTCGCTGATCAAACTCGCCCAGAGCTTCGATATCATCCATTTCATCGGCAATCAGCCGACGGCACCGATCGAGCTGCCGGCGCGCACGCGCCATCTCGACTGCTATCTGGCCAATGTCACCTACTCAGACCGTGTCTATCACTGCACCTCGATCGGCCGGAACCGGGCTCTCGACGGCATCGACATCATGGCGATCGCGCGCGGGCTGACCCGCGAGCAGATGGCCCAGGATCCCGGTGTGCTCACCATCATCTCGGTCAATTCGCCGCGTCGCTTCGACGAGGCGATGAGCGACGGTCTCATGACCATGTCGGAGTTCGGCCAGGCGGTGGTAGTGACGCCCTTCACGCTGATGGGCGCCATGACGCCGGTGACGCTCGCGGCAGCCCTCACGCAGCAGAATGCCGAGGCGCTGGCCGGCATCCTGTTGACGCAGCTCACGCGGCCGGGCGCGCCGGTGGTCTATGGCGCCTTCACCTCGAATGTCGATATGCGCAGCGGCGCGCCCGCCTTCGGTACGCCCGAGAATGCGCGCGCCACGCTGGCCGCGGGCCAATTGGCACGGCTCTACAATCTGCCTTACCGGGCGAGCAACTCGAGCGCCAGCAACGTCGTCGACGCACAGGCCGCCTATGAATCCGAGATGTCGATCTGGTCGGCCGTGATGGGTCACGCCAATCTGGTCTATCACGGCGCCGGCTGGATGGAGGGCGGGCTTACGGCATCGTTCGAGAAAGTGATCCTCGATGTCGAGATGCTGCAGATGATGGCCGAGACCATCAAGCCGATCGATGTCAATCCGCTGGAAATCGCCGAGGGGCTCAAGGCGATTGCTGGCGTCCCGACAGGCGGTCATTTCTTCGGCGCGGAACATACTTTGGCGCGTTACGAGACCGCCTTCTACAAGCCGCTTCTCTCCAACTGGCAGAACTACGAGAACTGGGAATTGGCAGGGGGCCTCGACGCTACGCGGCGCGCCACCCGGATCTGGCAGAAGGCGCTCGACATCTACGAGCAACCGCCGCTCGACCCCGCCATTCAGGAAGCGCTGGCGGCCTTTGTCGCCCGCCGCAAGGAAGAGCTGAAAAGCGTCGATCACTGACGCGCCCGGATCGCGTGTCGTGCTCGCGGCATAAGCGGGCGGCGTTGTGGAATGGCGCGGGTCAGGCGCTATAGAGATCGGGGCGCCGGTCCTCGGTGAAGCGGTGATCTTGCCGGAATCGCCGATATCGGTCGAAGTCGATCTCGGCGATCACCAGTTCCTCGCCTTGACCGCAAGCCGCTACGATCTCTCCGTCGGGGGCCGCGGCGCAGCTTTCGCCCGCATAGGTCAGGCCATGCTCGGTGCCGGCGCGATCGCTGAAGAGAACGAACAGCCGGTTTTCATAAGCGCGCGCGGGAATCAGCCGCCGCGGCACGACGGGGTAGGGGGCCGTGGTCGCGCTGAGCGCGATGATGGCATCGGCGCCGTCCAAGGCATATCGGCGGGCCAATTCCGGAAAGTCGATGTCGTAGCAGATCATGATCCCGAACCGCGCGCCCGCAAGCTCGAAGAGGGTGGCGTTCGCCCCGGGTCGAAACTGCCGGCGCTCGAAATTCCCCCAGAGGTGGGTCTTTCGGTAATTCGTAACGCGCTGTCCAGTCTTGTCGAGCATGAGCGCCGAGTTATAGACAGCCTCGGCGCTGCGTTCCGGATAGCCATAGACGATCGCCAGCTTGGCCTTGGCGGCGATGGCGCCTGCCGCAGCGGCGGACGGCCCGTTACCGGGCTCGGCCAGTCGTTGCACCTGATCGCCGATGTTGTAGCCGCTTAGGAACAGTTCCGGCAGCAGCAACAGATCCGCGCCTTGGGCGGCCGCCGCCTCGGCGAGGCGGCCCATCAGCTGGAGATTGGCCGGGACATCGCCGGGCGTTCCGATAGTCTGGCCAAGAGCGATTTTCATGATTGACCTTGAGGACAGGGTTCTCGCACCGGTTTATGGGCCGTTGGGGCAGTGGTCAAGTTTGGCGCAACGCGCATAGATTCGGTCGATCTAGGGCGATGTCGTCCTAAGGCGGGGTTCCTAAGCTTCGCCATTCCTTGGCTCGTTCGGTCTGAAGGAAATTCTTGGCATGGATATGACGCGGCTTCATTCCTTTCTCGCGCAGACCCGCTATGAGGACCTGCCGCCCGAAGTCAGGCGCATGGCGGAGCGCTGCCTGACGGATCTTTCCGGGACTGCCGCCTCGGGGCTGGCGACGCCGCTTTCGCACATGATCCGCAATCACGCGGTGCGCGCCTTCGGCGCCGGCGACGGGGCGCCGCGCGCGCGATTGTTGTTCGACGGTCGCATCGCCAGCCCTTTGGGCGCCGCCATGGCCGGCGGGATGACGATCGACAGCTTCGACTCCCATGACGGGCATGTCTTGACCAAGGGCCATGCCGGCGTCGCGATCCTGCCTGGCCTGCTGGCGCTGGTGGATGCATCAGACCGTCCGATCTCGGGGCCGGAGTTCCTCGCGGCGCTCGTCATCGGTTACGAAGTGGCGATCCGCGCCGGGATCGCGCAGCATGCGACGGCACCGGACTATCATACCTCGGGAGCCTGGAACGCGCTTGGCGTGGCGGCCATCGCCGCGCGGCTGTGGGGCCTGGATCCCGAGCGGACGCGTCACGCGCTCGGCATTGCCGAATATCACGGTCCGCGCAGCCAGATGATGCGCTGCATCGATTTTCCCACCATGGTGAAGGACGGGTCGGGCTGGGGCGCCATGTGCGGATTGAGCGCCGCCTATCTGGCTGCCGACGGCTTCACGGGTGCGCCGGCCCTGGTGGTCGAGAGCGAAGCGGTGAAGCCGCTCTGGGCCGATCTCGGCCAGCGCTGGCGCATCCTCGAAATGTATTTCAAGCCCTATCCGGTGTGCCGCTGGGCTCAGCCCGCGGTCGAGGCCGCGCTCGCCTTGCGGCGCACGCACAAGGTCGATCCCGCGGCGATCGATGCGATCGAGATCGAGACCTTCCACGAGGCGGTCCGGCTCGATCAGCACCGCCCCGCATCGACCGAGGAAGCGCAATACAGCCTGCCATTCCCGGTCGCGGCGGCCGTCATCCGTGGTCGGTTGGCGCCGACCGATGTTTCGGGCGCAGCGCTGAGCGACCCGGCCATCCTGGCGATGAGCGATCGGATCCAGTTGCACGAGGCGCAGGATCTGAATGCCCGCTTTCCCGCGGAGCGCTTCGCCCGCGTCCGTTTCCGGCTAAAAGGCGGCCATGTGCTGGCCAGCGACACGACGCCCGCGCGTGGCGATGCCGAGCGTCCCCTTTCCGACGAGGAGATTCTGGCCAAGTTCCATGAGTTGGCCGATCAGCCGCTGGGCGTCGAGGGGGCCCGAAGGCTTCAGGGCGCCATTGCCGCATTGGCCCGCCAAGCGGACGCGCGCCCGTTGGTCGAGGCGCTGTTGACGCCACCACAGGCCGGGGCGGCCCCATCCGATCGAAAGCGGGGCAAGTTTGTCGCGGCATAGCGCCAAGGATGCCGGCCATATCCGCGTCGAAGAGGCGGTCTGGATCGAGCTCGCGGACGGCTGCCGGTTGGCGGCCCGACTCTGGCTGCCGGAAGAGGGTGCCGCGCCGGTGCCGGCGATCCTCGAATATCTGCCCTATCGCCGCCGCGACCGCCATCGCGGCGACGACGCGATTCTGCATCCCGCCTTCGCGGCGGCAGGCTATGCGTCCATTCGCGTCGATATGCGGGGCGCCGGCGATTCCGACGGCGTGATGACCGACGAATACACGCCGCGGGAGTGGGCCGACGCGGTTCAGGTGATCGAATGGATCGCGCGCCAGCCCTGGTGCAGCGGCGCCGTCGGCATGATCGGCCTGTCCTGGAGCGGTTTCAATTCGCTGCAGATTGCAGCCCTGGCGCCGCCGGCCCTGAAGGCGATCGTCACCACCTGCGCATCCGACGACCGCTATGCCGACGATATGCACTATATGGGCGGCTGTCTGCTGAACGACAATTTGCAATATGGGGCGACGCTGTTCACCTGGCTGGCGACGCCGCCGGATCCCGCCATCGTCGGGTCGCGTTGGCGCGAGATGTGGCGGGAGCGGCTGGCGGTGGTCGAGCCGCCGGCGGCACGCTGGATGCGTCATAGCGATCGCGATGCCTATTGGCGGAGCGGCTCCGTCTGCGAGGATTACGGTGCCATCGAGGCTGCGGTGCTGGCGGTGGGCGGCTGGGCCGATGGTTACACCAACGCGGTGCTCCGATTGCTGAGCGGCCTTTCCTGTCCGCGCAAAGGCCTGATCGGACCCTGGGCACATGCCTTTCCCCATGTGGCGACACCGGGCCCTCGGATCGATTTCATCAATTATGTGATCCGTTGGTGGGATCACTGGCTCAAGGGTCGCGACAGCGGCCTCATGGATGAGCCGATGTTGACAGCCTGGATGCAGGAGGCCGAACCGCCACAATCCCGCTACGACATCCGGAAGGGACGCTGGATCGCGGAGGCTGTCTGGCCGAGCCCCAATATCGCGCCGCTCCCGCTCGATCTCGGCCCCTCCGGGCTCGGTGGGCCGTCAACCGCTTTCGCGCTGGCGATCCGGTCGCCGGCGACCATCGGGACCGCCTCGGGCGAATGGTGCCCCTATGGCTGGGGTCCCGACATGCCGACCGATCAGCGCGAGGAGGATGCGGGTTCGCTCTGCTTTGACAGCGCGCCCTTCGATGCGCCGCTGCAACTGCTGGGCGGCACGCGGTTGACGGTTGACGCTTCTTGCGATGGCCCGGAGGCCATGCTGGCGGCAAGATTGATCGATCTGGCACCCGATGGAACGGCATCGCGGGTCACCTATGGGCTTCTGAACCTGCAGCATCATGGCGGTCATGAGCGCGCCGAAGCGCTCATCCCCGGCCAGCGCTACCGGCTGGAGATCAAGCTCAAGGACGTGGCCTATGAACTGCCAAAAGGCCATCGGCTTCGGGTCGCGCTCTCGACGTCCTATTGGCCGCTCGCCATGCCAGCCCCGCGGCCTGCGACGGTGACGGTTCATGGCGGCAGCCTGTCGTTGCCGCGACGCAAAGTGGGAGACGGCCCGGCACAGCCGCCGGATCTTGGGCAGGCCTGGAACCCGCCGCCCTTGGAAGCGAAGGTGCTGGTCGCGCCCGAGCGCGGACGCATTCGCATCGAGCGAGACGCCGAGGATGGGAGCGCCAGGGTCGATGTGGTCCGCAATCTGGGCGCCCTCCATATCGCCGATGTCGATCTCGAGCTGACGGCGGTCGGTTCCGAACGCTACTCGATGCCCGCCGGCGATCCGGCGCAGGCGCGATCGGAGGCGCAACGGCGCGCCGA
>Ga0153916_10005034_pt1 | contig 10042 bp, 8 predicted proteins | sample Opewatmetagenome_FD_109642 | JGI IMG/M metagenome (GOLD analysis project Ga0153916, IMG submission 109642) | Freshwater wetland microbial communities from Ohio, USA - Open water 3 Core 3 Depth 4 metaG | ecosystem: Environmental > Aquatic > Freshwater > Wetlands | place: USA: Ohio, Lake Erie, Old...
CCATTAATCATCCAGTTGTTGACCATAAGTTCTGGCTTGACGCCGAAGACAACGGCTTGCGTTGATCGGTCATCGCCTATTGTGAAGTATCGCATCTCGACAATCATAATTGTTGGTCTTTCGTGCACGTCGGTCTCGAGGAGTATTCGAGGGTCAACTCTGACTCCTTGAATGGCTGCGAGCTTCTCAACTGTTGAATTTGATATGTTGTATTTTGGGTCTAAATAGTCTATTGAATGCCTATTCTGTGATTGGAAAGGCTGAGAGACAAAATCTGTATATTGCGTTGTGATTTCTTTGTGCCCTAGTATGACGACGTTTTCTCCAATTCCTCGGTTGACGTAAGTCTGGGTTGTCTGACCTGCGACTGCGGTGCCTGCAGACGCGATGGTTGTTGCGGCTAAAGCAAGTGAGAGAACGATTATCGTTGAAAGCGTCGCTCTTCTCCTCCTCAGCAGAGATCTGTACGCTATTCTGAAAGGAACACTCATTCTCATAAATGGCGACTTGATTTCTTTGTAGCTTGCACCCCGCAGATAGTATGGGAAGAGTGCTTCTGCAGGTCTGGCTTTCATAGCTTTAACGATAGGCTGTATGCCCAGCAGAAGGGCGATCACGACGTATACGAAGAGGATTTCAATAACCGCCCAGAATTGAACCGATGGACTGGACGCTATCGGGCCGCTTCCATGGACATTCAAGTAACTTAGAGAGTAACTTAAGCCGATGCCTATCGCTGTCCCGCCTACGCAGCTTATCAGGACTAATAGAAACAGCTGTGCAGCAAAGTATCCGAAAGCTTGGTCAGGTATGCATCCTATGGCTTTTATGATTCCGACATCCTTCACTCGTGCGGACATGTTCGCGGAGACGAAGAAGTATGTCATCAGGCCACCAGCAGCGATGGACAGGTATGTGATAACTGTGGCAAAGCCTGAGAAAATGTTCATGAACCCTATGTTGAACCTGCCTGTCAAGATGGCGGTTATCTGCAAGCCATAGATTTGTGCTATGGTGACTGTTGAAACCATTGCTGCAACACAAAACGTAAGGGACAGAATACTCACGACTGTGTGGAATTTTCTTCTTTTCAAATCCTTCAGGGGAAAGCCTATTCTGCTCATCTATTCGGCAAGGCTCCCGTCATGGAGTTTCAGTAGGCGATCCCCAAGTTGCTTTATCTTCTCGTCATGTGAAGCCACGATTATCGTCTTGCCTTCTTCCTTCAGTTTCCCAAGCAGTGTGATTATTTCGTTGGCAGTCTTAGCGTCTAGATTCGCGGTGGGCTCATCGATCAAAATCAGAGGCGGATTGTTCGCCAAGGCTCGGGCAAATGCTACTCTCTGTTGCTCGCCTCCGCTCAGTTGACTGGGAAAATTGTTCGCTCGGTGAGAGAGGCCGACCATCTCAAGCAGTTTTGTTGGTCGTTCGTTTATACGTTCGTCTTTGAATCCGGCTAACTCAATCGGAAAAGCAATATTCTCCAATGTAGTGAGCGTGGAAATCAGGTTGTACGACTGAAAGACAAAACCCACGTACACGCAACGGAAAACCGCCAAATAGTCTTCATCACAATTGCTCAGGCTGGTGCCAAAGACTCTAATCTTTCCACTCGTCGGAACGTCGAGTCCACCGATGAGGCTGAGCAAGGTTGTCTTGCCGGAACCCGAGGGACCTTCTAGGCAGATGAACTCGTTTCTCAAGACCTCAAGGTTAACGTCCTTCAAAGCCTGAATCGCAACGTCGCCAATCTGATACTCTTTGCACAAAGAAACAGCCTGAACCGCAAGGTCTCTTGCAGCCATAATTAACTGCCAGCTTCCCAACTCAATCTTTCAGCTGGCTCGATTTAATGTTATCCGAACAGAAAAGCCGTATCGCAAAACATTGTCAGGAAGAAGAAGACACTAAGCGTTGTTCGCCTTCTTCTTCTGAGATTACTCTCCGCCACAGCTTATCCACGACCTCATTATTATCACTGACACTTAGGCGGAGTCAATAACAATCATTTTTCACAGCCGCTTCACTGCAAAGTTGATGATGATGAAGCTCATAGCGCGTGGCGACTTCATCACACACACAGATAAATTCTCAGCAATCACCGTAGGGGTTTGGGCAGCAGTTCATCAATCCTCTTCTTCCCCAACGCTTCAATATGCTTCACGAGCTCTGCAACAGCAGTTTCAAAAACCTCTTTTCCCTTCTCAACCGAAGCCGTAGTAGATATCCCAAGAACACCTGAATCGGAATAATCCACCGTGTCCAACCCAAGGAAGATGCCCCTCGAAGCCTTAGGAAACAACGTGCGCAGCTTCTCATCAACGGCATTGTTCATTTTGACCAGATGAGGATACAATGCAAGATTCATCGAGGTCTCCTCAGCAGACGCATGTCTTCGCTCCTTTGCACTGAAGAGGTTCGGCAAACCCTTCCTAGCGGCTGCCCACCAGACGAAAACCGACAAGAACACTCCATGTTCCCGAAGCTCACGCGCCAGCTCTCGGAGACTCGGCGTATTGCCACCATGACCGTTCACAACCACAACCTTGTGCACTCCGTAGGGCTTGAGCGAAAGGCAGATATCACGTATGTAAGCCTTGAACACGTTGGGTCTAACATATACCGTGCCCCAAAACTGCCTGTGATGAGAACTGACACCGAACGGAACAACGGACAGATGGACAACTCCCGTACGCCTAGATGCCTCCTCAGCGAGTCTTAGCGCTATGAGGTGGTCCGTTCCCAACGGATTCTGCGGTCCATGCTGCTCATTCGAGCCCACAGGAATAAGAACCACATCACTTGACTGAAAGTATACCTTCGCATCAACCCAACTCAATTCATTAAGATTCGCCATGAATCTTCCTTCCAGTAACTAACACTATAGAGCATTGAGAATTCTTCATAAGGCTTTAACTCAGCTCGTTGAGCACAACCCAAATCGGCACTTCTCAACTCTTAAAAGCATTCTGCGCTTATCTGTGACAAGGAAAAGCAACAGCAGGCGCGTGACACAAATGAAAGTGCTCATCGACATACTCACACCCAAGCAAGGCATGCTATTCTCCAAACTGTCGGAACGCCTGCGAAAAGAAGGACATCAGACCTTCGAGACAACGAGGCAATACAGGGAAGCAATTCAACTCCTCAACATGAAAGGCATAAAAGCGCGCGTTGTTGGTCAACACGGCGGCGAAACCCTAGAAGGCAAACTGAAAGCAAGCGTGGAAAGAACACTGGAACTAGCCCGCATCACAGAAGAACTGCGTCCTGACGTCGCAGTTTCTTTCTCGTCACCAGAACTGGCACGAGTAGCGTTCGGTCTGAAAACACCCCACATCTGCCTAAACGACTCACCACACGCCGAAGCAGTAGCCCGACTCACTATCCCACTTGCCACACACCTCTTAACCCCTGAAATCATACCCAAAAACGCATGGACCAAATACGGAATACCACCCGGAAAGATTACACAGTACAAAGCCCTTGACGTATGGGCGTGGCTCAAAGACTTCAGACCAAACGAAAGAATCCTATCACAACTCAACATAGACAAATCAAAGCCAATCGTTGTCTTCAGAACAGAAGAATCCCAAGCCAGCTATCTACTCGGAAAAACATCCAAAGCCCCCGTAATTGTTCCACTAATCGAGAAACTCCTCAAATCAAAAGCGGATTTTCAAGCAGTCGCGGTTCCAAGATATGAAGCCCAAATCGCCTTTCTGAAAGAAAAACTCGGGAAAAAGGTCGTCATCACCGAATCCATCATCGACACACCCAGTTTGCTCTATTATGCGTCGGTATTTGTCGGTGCAGGTGGAACCATGACCCAAGAAGCCGCTTTACTGGGCGTGCCCACGTTTTCCTGCTACCCAGACAAACCATACATCATCGAGAACTACCTAGTCAAGAAGCGACTGACCATTCGAGAAACCGACACGAATAAGATCAAGAAGCTGATCCTGAAGATACTCGCAGACCCAAAGAGCGCAAGAAAGAAGCAAGCCAAAAGAGCAAAGAAGCTGACCGACACATTCGAGGACCCGCTCGACGCGGCTATCAGAGTAATTCAAGAGGCTGCCTAGCATTTCTGAGCTTTTTTCGAAACTGTTATAGACACACCCTCTGCATATATACCGAAAAACACCAGCTGACGTGGTCCAAATGTCCGTCGCCGACCCTCACTCCCAGATTCTGAATCTCGAGGCGACAGACTGGAACTCGACCACAGAACGCGGCAAACACACCGTGTGCGTCGTTGGGTGCGGTCGCATAGGCCTCCCAACAGCATGCCTCGTAGCAGAAGCAGGATTTCGAGTCATCGGAGTCGACACAAACGCCAACGTCGTTGGACTACTGAAGAGGGGCAAGGCACCTTTTGTTGAGACCGGATTGAGTATACTATTAAAGAAACATCTGAGAAGCGGGAGTTTCAAGGCCACAACCGACACTAAGAAGGCTGTCTCACAAAGTGACATCATCATGATCATCGTGCCCACAGTCATCGACGAAAAAAAGAAACCCGACTACTCCTATGTCGAAAAATCATGCAAAGATGTCGGAACGGGCCTGAACCACGGTTCGCTCGTGATTTTCGCGAGCACAGTCGGACCCGGAATAACGGAGACGCTGGTTAAGGAGACTCTAGAAAACACTTCTGGCCTCAAAGCCGGAATAGATTTCGGTCTAGCCAACAGCACAACCCGAGCTGCACCGGGCCAGATATTGCAGGACTTGATTTCTTATCCTAGAGTCGTAGGTGCAATCGACGAAAAAAGTTTCGAAATTGCCAGTCTGTTTTTCAAGACATTCGTGAAAAACGGTATAGTTAGTGTGCATGACTTGAGAACGGCGGAGATGGTGAAACTCTTCGAAAACGTCTACAGAGATGTCTCCTTAGCATTGTCCAATGAGCTAGGCTTGTCTTGTGAAAAACTGAAAATCGATTACCTGGAGGCACAGGCAGCGGCAAACACTCAACCCTACTGTCACCTGCTTCGTCCAGGATTAGTCGCAGGACATATCCCCAAGGACCCGTATCTGCTGCTGGAAGAAGCTGAAAACGCGGGTGCAAGACTGAGTGTGGTGGCATCGGCGAGAAAAGTCAATGATGGAATGTTGGACCACACGATCCAGCTTGCAAAAGACGCTTTATGCGAACGACAGAGACCATTCAAGAACGCCAAGATTGCCTTATTAGGAGTCTCTTACCGTGCCAACATTAAAGAACCACGGGGAACGGCTGTGACCCAACTCGCCAAACTATTCGCCACAAAGGGCGCGGTAGTTCGAGTCTTTGACCCGCTCTTCTCATACAATGAATTGAGGGAAATAGGACTGCCAGCCGAAAGAACTTTGGAAAAAGCTGTGGAAGGAACCGATTGCTTGGTAATCGTGGTCGGACACAACCGTTTCAAACACTTGAGCCTAAAAAAACTGAAGTTGCTGATGACTAAGGCAGCGTCCATAGTCGACATGGGAAATGTTATTCAACCGGGCAAAGCTGAAAAAGCAGGCTTCGTCTATCGAGGAGTAGGAAGGGGCGTGCATATGACGTGAGAAACCTTGGAATAGCCGTCATCGGCGCAGGATTCTGGGGAAAAAACCACGCACGAAACCTTAAAGAAATAGGCGAGACGAAATTGGTCGCAATCTGCGACAAAGACGCTGGAAAGGCAAAAGCCGTCGCCGACCTGTTCGGAGTTGAATCATACACTGACAGCCGAAAAATGCTGAAACGGACCGACATCGAAGCCGTCACAGTTTGCACTTGGTCAACGAATCTCGCAGCTGAAGCCACGCGTGCATTGAAAGCCGGAAAACACGTGTTGGTCGAAAAACCCATGGCCAACAACGTCAGGGAGGCTAGAAAAATCGTGGCTTTGGCAAAGAAAAACCAACGATATCTCATGGTGGGCTTTCTCATGAGATTCATACCTGGGGTTCAGCGCATCAAACAGGCAATTGACAAAGGCGAGATTGGCACACTAGTCTACGCTACGGCTAGGCGCGTTTCACAATGGCCTGAACGCATTGGAGATGTCGGCGTTGTCAAGGACTTGGCAATCCACGACATAGATATGACTCAATACCTGTTCAATGATGACACAGTTGCAGTGTACGCGAAAGCGGGGAACCTTCGACACAAGAAATTCGAAGACCACGCACAGATCCTAGCGAGTTTCAGGGGAAGAAAAAACGCCTTTATTGAAGCAAACTGGCTGACTCCCTACAAGATACGAAAACTTGTCGTCACCGGAAGCGAAGCCATCATGACCTTGGACTACATAACCCAAGAAATCACGATAGAAACAGAAGGACAAACGTTGGCGCCCAGATACGAGGTCAGAGAACCCCTGAAACTGGAACTGCAGCATTTCGCCAGCAGCATTCTCAGCGGTAAAGAGCCAATTATTACGGGCGTGGACGGTTTGAAGGCGCTTCAAATAGCCGAGGCAGCCTTGAAATCAGCACGAACAGGCACAACCGTGAAGATAAAACCGCTGTCCTCAACGTAATCTCTCAGTCTAAAATCTAGGGAAATCTCTGACTTAATCTATACCGCGATTACAACAAAGATATGAAAAGGCGTTGGATATTCGCCCGTTAAACCTTTGATTTTTCACTTCTCAAATTGAATGGTTTGCCATCCGTCACAATCTTAGATGGAAACTCATCCTTCCACTTTCGAAGGAAAGGAATCTCATCCTTTTCCTCTCTGAGTTCATCTGGCAGCATCTCAGGGATTTCTTCTCTTATCGGATACCAACGCATGCATTTGGGACACACTATTACGCCCTCGACGATTTCGTCTTTCTCTTCAAAAACGTGCAGTTCAAGAGGATAGTATTTGTCGATTGGGCACGCAAGAATATCCAATAATTTGCGTTTGATGAGCTTAGCCTCCGTAGCTTTCTCAATTAGTGCGAGAATTATAAAAGACTTGTCAAGTCACTGAGTCTTTATTCGTTTGACTATTGGTGGTCTGATCTTCTTTAAGACACGGTAACCGCAGTAAGTGCACTTGACGCCTCCTCCACGAAGATCGAGCTCTTCGGACGAGACAACTGCCCCGCATTTCACACATTCGTAAGCTATGCCTCTTTCTCGGGATGGGTCTGACATTTCATTTCTTTCTCCACTGATTTGGCTTCTATGTCTGAGCAGGATAGTCTACTTTGAACACGCACACAAGCGCGTTTATCCCACCTGCTGTAATGACACTTGAACTGTCTTTCTGAGACCAGTATACGAGCTCAAACGGAAAGTTCGCTGGCTTCTGGAACTGGATCTTTGATACTCCTAATCTCTCGCTCTTTCCCCACTGCAAGAATTGATATAGCACAGTGTTGACTCCTGTTGCGTTCGCCGGAAACTGATCGTTTTGGTCAGGCTGACCGTTTTTGTTGCTGTCAACCCAATCTTTTCCCAGCGTGTAGTTTCCGAATTGCTTGTAAGCGTCCAGACTGTTGAAGGCGATGTTTGCCATCCATCTCCACTTGCTTTCTTCGCCGTATCCTATGTCGTTTCCGTTGCTGTCAAAGGTAGAGAACACAACGATGTAACTAACCTTATTCGAATAGCCACGGTTGCTGGCATTGCCGTTGAACCAATGCAATATCTGAATTGCATTCGTCTGGTTGGACAGAAACATCTTACCAACAAGCGCGATCTGAGTCGTGTTGATCGTTGCATTGTCTATCAGCGTAGTCTTGTTTCCTATCATTGTAATCCAATATCCATAGTCCCACCAACTTGCCACGACGGCATCAGACGGCAGATTATAGCGCATCCACGCGAGCGCATCGAGCCAATCTGGCACTATCTGATCTGGTTTAATAGGTAGACTTGAAGCGGCAATGGTGGATGGGATATATGCTTGATCAAAGACTCTCGGCATCGGCGACCCTCTAGCCCTAGACTCTGCACTTGGAAAAACGAAAGTCACGGCTAGAAGACCCAGTATCAATATCAAGAAGAAGGCACTGAATTCCTTTCCAACGTGAGTCTGAATTCGCATTTTCTTTCCAAAGGAAATCGGCTTCTCTCTCAAGAGTGTAACGAATGGTTTCAAAACCCTTGTCAAAGCAAGCGCCCAAAGCAGACACAAGGCTGGAGCCAGAATCAGCAAGAGACGAACCATTGTGCTGGCAAAGTAAATGCCGGTCAAGCCGAAGAGGATCAGGTAGATGTTTCGGTTCGTCGGGTTCTGGGCAGCAAAATAGAAACCTACCGGAATAAACAAAATGCCAATTCCAAGGTCATAGTAGATGCTTCCCCATGCCGCTGGCCTCTGCTCCTGAACGGAAGAAACCACTGGGGAAAAGAGACGCGCAAATGGGTTTAGAACTGCAGCATACTTGCCCGAGAGAGATTTTGCATATCCCAGATAAGACAATGTGAGGAACACTGCAACTATTAATACTACGAAACCGACTGCGAAAACGCTCTTCATCTTGACAGTTTTCATGTGGCGGGTCACCTCAATCGCGAACAATACTAAGAAGATGCCTAACGCAGCAAGGTTTGTCTCTTCTTGTAGAAAGGCTACGCCTAACTTCGGTACATTCAAAGCGATGAAGAGTGCAATGCCAAACGTTGCAGCGTATGAGATGAGTAGGCGGGTTGAGTAACGCCGTAGCAACAACAAGACGACAACAAAGACCAAAGCCAATCCGACTGGATACCTCGAAGCGCCCCATGAGGCAATGATGTATCCCAACGTCAGACCTGAAGCAATACCATAGAGAGTGCTTGTCTTCAGAGGTCTCTCGGTATCGATGGATCTCAGAAAGAACAGAGAGAACAAAATGATGCCGAAAACACCAATTGTCTCATCGTCGGAAAACCCTAGCGACGTGCGTCCTATGTAGGAGGCGTTCAGTGCCAAGAAAAATGCAGCGAATAATCCGACTTCCTTCCCACCGATGTCTTTGCCGAAGAAGTAAATCGCAAGCACCGTCAGAGTTGCCATAATCACTGGAAAGATTACCACAAAGTTGTAGACGGGGTCAGCAGCAAGTGGATCAACGGGCGATGACTGAAGCATCGGAACGCCTAAAGCGTGAAAGAAGTTGTAGAAAGTCGCCATAGTCATAGGAAGTCCTGGAAATGACGCCGCGGCGACATTCTTCCCCCAGGGCCACCAACTCATGGTATCCTGCCAAGTTAGCCAATGCGTGTAGCCATTATTGACGATGTCCTTTGTGAGACGATATTGCCAGTAGGGGTCAAATTCAGATATGTAGTAGCCCCAACGGATTGGAAGCAGTCTAATGGTGAAGGCCAAAACCAGTATCAAAATGAGAATTGAGAATTCCAGTAATGCGGCGTGGCTTATTTTGACTCGTAGACCGCCAAGACGCTCCAGAAAACCGCTTATCTTTTCTCGGCTCAGAAGCCTTCGAATTGCACTCATGGAGTAGTATCCTCTTTCCCAACACAATGACATGGTTTTTTATTTAGTTTGTGGTCGGAAAGAAACCAAGTTTATTCTTGTCTCTCACACGATGGCAACGTCGATATTGTCCAGTCCTTAACATATGCGCTGCATCGCATCTTTCGCTTTAATTTATTAGTTGAGCACGATGTTACATTGAAAGTGGAGGCGTGAAGTCAGCATAATAGAGAGGAAACCTAGAGTGCGAAGATCGCAAAGTTGGCGCGTGGGCACCGTCGTCACGGCTCGAGATGAGGAACACGCTATTGGCAAATGCCTTGCTAGTCTTAAGGATCAGACAGTGAAAAACTTCTTGGTCGTCGTCAATGATGGCAGTCTGGATGGAACTCGTGCGGTGGCCTCTCGGTTCGCAGATGTGATTGTCGATTTACCTACGCATCGGCAGAACTTGGGAGGAACTCCTGAGCTGGCTCGGGTTTTCAACGCTGGATTTGATGCTTTGAAAAGAGAAGGAGTCGACTATGTTTTGGTGAGCGGAGCGGATGCAGTCTATCCTCCTAATTATGTTGAAGAAATTGTTCGACGAATGCAGAAACGGAAGCTGGTTCTTTCGTCAGGCATTGCGGAGGGTGAGAGTTCTCG
>Ga0153916_10005036_pt1 | contig 10041 bp, 8 predicted proteins | sample Opewatmetagenome_FD_109642 | JGI IMG/M metagenome (GOLD analysis project Ga0153916, IMG submission 109642) | Freshwater wetland microbial communities from Ohio, USA - Open water 3 Core 3 Depth 4 metaG | ecosystem: Environmental > Aquatic > Freshwater > Wetlands | place: USA: Ohio, Lake Erie, Old...
ACCGCAAGACGCTACTTCAGAAGGTCCAGCGAGATAGTCGTCCAACAGTTCGTCCCGTCCAACTTCGATTGGAGGGTCACGACACTGAATGGCGAGGTGCTGTTTGTCTGCAAGTACGTTATGCCCCCGCACAGCTGGAAGATACAACATCGGGAGAACGGGCACGTGGAGTGGGCGAGGATCGAGGCCATGGACATGGGAGAGGTCGACCCGAAATTGATCGAGATCGGTCTGGCGGCGTCAAAGGCGGTAGGAAATGGCCTATACGGAGTGGATATCAAGCAAGTGAACGGGACATTCCTCGTCATCGAGGTGAACGACAATCCCAACATCGATGCTGGTGGCGAGGATGCTAAGAACCCAGAGGTATACGAACGAATCGTGAGGTACTTGGCCGGTGAATAGACACATGATCAGATTGGCCAACCTGGCAGATCTGGACTCGCTGGTCATTCTAGAGAGGGATTCCTTCCCTGACGAGAATTTCTCTCGAAGAAGGATGAGGTATCTGATGCTTCGTGCGAAGTCTGTGGCTCTCGTCCATGAAGAGAAAGGAATCCACGGCTATGCATTATTGCTGTTCAGAAACGACACGGATACCGCGCGCCTCTATTCCGTTTGCGTGGATGGAAGCCACAGGAACAAAGGCGTCGGGAAAGGGCTGGTCGATTCGGCTGAGCAGACTGCCAAAAGAATGGGACGCAAACGCATGACGCTCGAGGTGAAGGAGGACTGCAAAGTCACCGTGCAATTCTACTGCAAGTTAGGTTACGTCCCCGTCGGACGGCTCAAGAACTACTACGGAAAAGGCGTGCACGGGCTCAGGATGATGAAACATTTCTAGATTCTGGAGCATGATTTCTGGTCCAGGAAGAGGTCAAATCACTACCTGTAGGATCCCAGTCCTTCCCAGCCAGCCCTCGCCTTTTCCAAGACCTTACCGATCGTCTCGTACTGCTTCATCACGTCCTTGTCCACCGAAGGTTTCACGGACTTGAGCGCCGCTTCGAAATGCCTTGTTTCTACGATAGCAGCATTCCTGTCCTCTCTAAGGGCTATCATCGCGGCCTCCCTGCAGAGATTCTCGATGTCCGCGCCGACGAAGCCCTCGGTCTTGGACGTGATGTACTCAAGGTCGACGTTTCTTAGCGGCATCTTCTGCGTATGGATCCTGAGGATCGTTCTTCTTGCCATCGTGTCTGGGATCGGGGTCAGGATAAGTCTGTCGAACCTTCCGGGTCTGAGGAGGGCCGGATCCACTATGTCGGGCCTGTTCGTCGCGCCAATGACCGTTACTCCATCGAGGCCTTCGAGCCCATCCATCGAGGTGAGGAGCTGATTCACCACCCTCTCCGTCACGTTCGTGTCCGATCCTACACCCCTTCTTGGAGCGATCGCGTCGATCTCATCAAGGAAGACGATTGCCGGTGCGACCTGCTTCGCTTTCTTGAACATCTGGCGTATGGCCTTCTCGCTCTCTCCTACCCACTTGCTCATTATTTCTGGCCCCTTGATCGAAATGAAATTGGCCCTCGATTCGTTCGCCACCGCTTTGGCGATAAGTGTCTTTCCAGTTCCGGGAGGCCCGTAGAGCAGCACCCCCTTCGCCGGCCTGATGCCCATCCTCTTGAACGAGTCTTGATTCTCGATCGGCATCTCGACCATTTCCCTCAGCTGCAACTTCACATCTTCGAGGCCTCCGACCTCGTCCCAAGTAACCCTAGGTATCTCGACCAGTACCTCTCTCATCGCGCTCGGCTCCACTTCCTTCAGCGCCTCGTCGAAGTCGTTGGAGGTGACCCTCACCTTCTCGAGGATCTCGGATGGTACCGGCTTGTCCAGATCGAGCTCAGGAACAAGGCGGCCAAGACATTTCATTGCGGCTTCTCTGGCCAATGCCGCAAGGTCTGCACCAACGAAGCCGTGGGTAATGTTCGCGTACTTGTCGAGGTAGACGTCCTCGGCGAGCGGCATCCCTCTTGTGTGGATCTGGAGTATCTCCTTTCTTCCCTCCCTCGTCGGCACGCCGATCTCTATCTCCCGGTCGAACCTTCCGGGCCTTCTAAGTGCCGGATCTATGGATTCCTCTCTATTGGTGGCCGCGATCACGATGACCTGCCCCCTCCCTCCGAGGCCATCCATCAGCGTGAGGAGCTGGGCCACGACCCTTCTTTCGACCTCACCTTGGACGTCCTCCCGTTTGGGGGCGATGGAATCTAGCTCGTCAATGAACAGTATTGAGGGTGCGTTCTTCTCGGCCTCCTCGAACTTCTCCCTGAGCTTCTGCTCGCTCTGGCCATAGTACTTTGACATGATCTCAGGACCTTGTATCGCGTAGAAGTTCGCGCCCGCCTCGTTCGCGACGGCCTTCGCTATCAAAGTCTTTCCGGTGCCTGGAGGACCGTAGAGCAGCACTCCTCTCGGCGGATCAATTCCCAGTCTATCGAAGAGCTCGGGGTGCTTCAGGGGAAGCTCGATCATCTCCCTGACCCTTTGGAGCTCCTCTTCAAGACCGCCCACATCATCGTACGTGACCGACGGGGCGACCAGTTCCGTCGTCTCCATCGGCTCTGTCTTGACGCTCAGTTCTGTGTGATCTCCGACAACAACGATGCCGTTAGGTTGTGTGCTCACTACCACGAACGGCAGGAATCCTCCCATGAGCGCGATGTTCGGGATTATTATCTCGTCGCCTTTGACGAGCGGCCTGCTGATCAGTCCCTTTCTAAAGAGCTCTTCGACCCCCTGTCCAAAGCGCACTCTCTTCCCTTGAGGGATTTTCGGTGCAACGAAGACTTTCGAGGCCGGCTGGGAGTCTGCCTTGGTAACAGTGACCTTCTCTCCAATCGAGATCCCGGCATTCGACCTTATCATTCCGTCCATCCTGACTATGCCCTTTCCTTCGTCTTCCTGGGCAGCCCTGAATACCTTCGCCGCCGTCAGCCGCTTCCCAACGATCTCTATGACATCGCCGACCTCGACGCTCAAGTCCTTTCTTGTCTTCGAATCGATTCTTGCGCGTCCCAGACCGACCTCGGACTGGTGATGAGCGCGAGCAACGCGAAGGGTTATAGAATCCGACATCCTCTTCCCGTCTGGAAAACGACGAGTTCTCACTTAAACCTTTGGAATTGCTGGCCAATCGCTACTCGGGATTGGAAACCTGTGGCCCTCATGACGGAATCCGACGAAGGGTTAATCTCCCGCAAGGCGTTTTGGCGCTTCATGCAGATGGAGGCAGATTGCGTACCTTGTCTTCTCGGAAGGGTGCTCTTCGAGACGAATCTGTGCTCTCCAGCGAAGAAGTCGGAGGTCATGGGAGAGTGCATCAAGGTCCTCTGCTCAGAGTTTGAAGAGGGCGTCAATTCGGCCGAGACAGCTACCATGGTGCATCGCAGGGCGTACAACCTTTTGAACTGCAAGGACCCCTACATCGATCTGAAGAATCGGAGCAACGAGATCGCAGAATCAATCTTTCCAAAGGCGAAGAAGTTCGTCGCTGCGGCGAAGGATCCCTTGGAGGCCGCCTCTTTGGTCTCCATAGCTGGGAACGTGCTCGATTTCGGAATCGACGCCGCCCTTGAGAACCCCGAGAATCTGACCGAAGAATTCGATTCCCTGGTCGGGCAGGGACTCGCGACAAACGACATTCCCAGGATGAGAGAACTGCTCGAGGATGCTGAGAACGTGATCTATCTGCTCGACAATTGCGGAGAGATCGTTTTCGACAAGCTGCTCGTTGAGGAATTGAAATGGTTCGGAGTAAGGATCGTCGGAGTGGTCAAGGGAGAACCTATTTTGACAGATGCGACCGAGGAGGACGCGCGTACCGTCGGCATAGACAAGCTGTTCGATGAGGTTCTGTCGACAGAATCATTCGCCGTTGGAATAAATTTGAACCTGGTCGGGGAGCGCCTGAGGAAGGAGATCGATCGCGCCGATCTGGTATTATCCAAGGGAATGGCGAACTTCGAATCTCTGTCGAATTCGAACTTGGGTCCAATCGCATATCTGCTCAGGGCGAAGTGTCTGCCAGTCGCCATTGCCATAGGGGCGAACGTGGGAGACAACGTAGTGAGAGTCTATGAGTGATGGTCACTCGGGATTAAAGATCGAGGCCATTGATTGGTATCGATACAAGCTGGATCGCAAAGAACCATTCGTGATCGCCACGGGCACTTCAAAAGAGACCACGAATATAATCGTCCGCATCCGAAGTGAAAGGTTCGAAGGATGGGGCGCTGCTTCCCCAAACACCGTCACTGGAGAGACAACCGAGACAATCGAGCGCTTTCTTATTGAAGGACGGCGACGTCTCGTCGGGGTCGACCCATTGGACCTTCCCAGGATTCATAGATCCATGAATGCGCCAGCGGGCAACAACACCACCGCAATGGCCGGTGTAGACATCGCAGTCCACGATCTTGTTGGAAAGATCTACGATGCTCCGGTCGTCAGACTCCTGGGCCAACAAAAGGCAAGCATGGAGACATCGATGACCATCGGAATATCTGACCTCAAATCGACGATTTCCAAATCAAAGACAAGCGTGGAGTCCGGTTTCGGGATTCTGAAGTTGAAGATTGGATTGAATCTCGAGGAAGACATTCGCAGAATCCGTGAGGTTCGGAGAGTGGTAGGCGATGAAGTGAGATTGAGGATCGACTGCAATCAAGGGTATTCTGTCAAAATGGCAGAACGGCTCGTTGACGAGCTCGAGCCACTCTCGATCGAGTTCATTGAGCAGCCGGTCCCGGTCGACGATTGGGAAGGGCTGAGAGACCTAACCAGAATGTCTTCGATCCCGATCATGGCGGATGAGATGGTCAAGACACTGGACGATGCAGAGAGACTCGCGGAGGGTCGATACGCAGACATGCTGAACGTCAAATTGATGAAATGCGGCGGAATCTATCCAGCGATGAAGATCGCGGATATCTGCGATGAGGCGGGCATCAAGATAATGATCGGTTGCATGGCCGAATGCCAGGCCTCAATAGCTGCCGGACTTCATTTCGCTCTGTCTAGAGAGGTGGTCGAGTATGCCGATTTGGACTCTCATCTCTCCCTATCGAACGATCCTACGAAGGCCGTGGATTGCATCGAAGGTGTGCTCTTTCCGCGCAAAGGGCCTGGCCTGGGTTTGGAGGTCAATCAAGTGGCACTCCTTTTCCCGTTTCCTTATGCTTGATTCTAGTATTGGAAACCCTAATAATCGCAAGCGTGAATACTGGTCGGTTCGACCAGAAGGGACATGAAGCAAATGATCAAGATAGCTGTCCGACAAAACGTTGTTCTCGCAGGAGGTCACTCCTTTGAGCGATAAGGTGACCCAGGCGATCGTCCTAGCGGGGGGTGAAGGGACGAGACTTCGTCCGTTGACGAACACCAGGCCAAAGCCCCTGCTCCCCGTTCTCGGAAGACCTTGCATCGAGTACGCGATTCGGTCGCTGGCCTCCGCAGGAATCGAACAGATCTTCATTGCATGTGGATACAGGTCCGCCGACATCCTGGCCGCCCTGGACGATGGCAAAGGCCTCGGCGTCGAGTTGATATACGCGTTCGAAGAGGAACCAGCCGGCACTGCCGGAGCCGTCAAGCTTCTTGAGGACGGACTTGAGGGCACCTTCGTTGTTGCGAGCGGTGACGTTCTGGCAGAGGTGGATGTCGGTCAACTCATAAGCTTTCACAAGAGCAAAGGTGCGGTCGCCACGATAGCTTTGACGGAGGTCGATAGACCTCAGGAGTTCGGCATCGTCGGTCTTGATGACGATCAGAGAATCGTAAGATTCAAAGAGAAACCAGAGCCAAACGAGGTCTTCTCGAACCTCATAAATGCTGGCATATACGTGCTTCAGAGCCAGGTGCTAGACTACATACCGGAATTGGAGAAATACGATTTCTCGAGGAACGTCTTCCCATCGCTCCTGAGCAACGGAGAACCTCTCTTCGGTTCGAGGCTGGCTGGCTATTGGAAGGACATCGGGAGGCCGTTGGACCTATTGGAAGCGAACTTGAGCATGGCTGCGATGAAGGGAGGAGCGGTCAGAGCTGAAGGTGTGACCATCTCTGGCAGGATTTGCGCGACCGCCTTCTCTGCCAAGGGCGCGACTTTGGAGGGACCTCTATACATTGGCGAAGCTGTGGTCATAGGTGAACGTACGAAATTGGCGTCGTCCATTATTGGAAAGGGGACCGCGATCGGAAAAGTGGTCGAGGTATCCGGTTCGCTGTTGATGGAGAACTGCGTCCTCGAGGACGACTGCAGCGTCACAGGCAGCCTTATGGGGGAAAGGTGTAAGGTCGGTCGCGGAGTCTCGCTCACGGACTGTGTCATAGGGGATGGGGCAGTGCTCGAGGGACCGACCGTTCTTGAAGACGAATCGGTCGGATGATCTGGTCACTTTCCTCCCCTCATCCGTTCCGATTAAATAATCGAAGGCGAATTGCCGAGAGCATGAAGAAGGAATTGGTCAGATACGAGGTCTTTCTAGTCCTTGCTAGCTTCATCTGGGGCACCTCGTTCATCTCAGTCAAAATCGGGGTGGAGCACGTCGACCCATTCCTTTTCTCCATCATGAGATTCCTCTTCGGTTCTATCGTTCTTCTTGCCGTTCTTTTGCTATTGAAGAGGTTTGACACCCGACTGTTCAAGAACAAGCTCCTCTGGGGCATTTCCTTGATCAACGCTGTCGCGCTTGAATTCCAGCATTTCGGAATGACGATGACGTCGGCGACAAATGCGGTGTTGCTAGTCGATATCGACGTCGTCTTCATCGCCCTGCTTGCGGTAGTAATTCTCGCTGAGAAGATCACCAACAGGATCGTGACCGGATTGCTACTGGGGATGATTGGAGTGGTCATCATCACAACGAACGGAGACCTCTCTTCGGTCGTCAGCGGAAGTTTCGTCGGGAACGCGATGGTGTTCTTCGGTGGAGTCCTCTGGGCGTTCTATGTCGTCTATCAGAAAAAGGTCTTGGTAAAAGAATCGGACGTGCTCATGGTGACGGGTGTCGTGATCTTGGAGACCACGCTCTTCCTTTTGCCCATGACCTTCCTGTTCGCGGGGAGCTACGTCGTGGACAACATAGGTTGGCTGAGCGTTCTCTACACTGGTGTGTTCTGTACCGGTCTTGCTTTCCTTCTCTACAACACTGGACTCAAGGCAATCAGCGCAACCATAGCCTCTGTCATTCTGCTGCTCGAGATCGTGTTCGCCATGCTGTTCGCCTTCATTGTGCTTGGAGAGACGCCCACGATCGTCACGGCGATCGGAGGAGCGTTGATAATCATCGCGATAATCGTGATATCGCTGAACGGAAACAACGAATCCCGCTCTGAAGAGCATCTCGAAGGCGCCTAGGAAGTGTACTTCGAAAGCAGTTCCTGCGCCTTTTCCAGTTTATCCACTCCGAACGCGACTTCTTCCGTCTGTGTCCTCGATCCTAGTATGAACAGCGATTCTATGTTGATACCTGCTCTGGCAAGTTTCTTCGTGACTTTGGCAAGTTCGCCAGGTCTATCCGAGAGGGAAACCACCAACACTTCTCTCTCGGCGAACTCTAGACCAGCGCTCTTCAGGGCGCTCCTTGCGCTGTTCTCGTCATCCGTGATGACTCGGATTATCGGTCTGCTCGGCGCCATGTCGATCGATATCCCGCGTATGTTCACTGCGTTCTTGGCGAGAACCTCGGCTATCCGAGCTACCTCGCCAGGACGGTTCTGCACGTATACCTCGAACTGCTTCAGCGTCATCTTTCTTCAATTGGAGGTCCTTGTTTAAAAACCTGCGCTCTGGTTTGCTCAGCATGAACGGACGCTCAACAATGACGTCTTGATGATAGTTGTCAAACCTCAGTCAAGTCGACGCTGTTGGCCGGTGCAAAACGAGAAATATCCGCCAACGATGTACTGTCGTGAAATCGACTACGTGGTGGAGAGCTTGAAGATTCTCGTTGTGACGAAGTTCTATCATCCAAGAACCGGTGGCGTCGAGACGACCGTCAAGGAACTCTGTGAGAACTTCGTTCGCAGGGGTCATGAATGCACAGTCGTCGCGATGGACAAAGAGCTTTCAGGGCGGGAGACAGTCAACGGCGTCGAGGTTCTACGCTTTCCGTTGGACAGTAGGCTGCTTGGCGGTCTGAATCGCCCTATATGGAAGTATCTGAAGAAGGAGCTCTGGTCTGGGCGATACGACGTGATCCACATCCACTCATACCACATCCTGCTCTCGGCTCAGACCGCCTACCTATGCCATACTCGTGGGATTCCATATTTCTTCTCGGCGCACTACCACGGTAAGGGCCACACCCCTATCCGAAACGCACTCTTTCGCGCCTATCACATTCTCGGGAGGAAGGTGCTGCAGTGGAGCATGGCTATCACATGTGTTTCCGACTTCGAAATGAACATGCTGATGCGTGACTTCAAAGGACTGGAAGACAAAACGAATGTGATCCCGAGCGGTGTCAAGTCGTTCGCTGATGTGCCAGTGGAGAGGAGTCGGAACACCGTCCTTTACGTGGGCCGTCTGATGAAGTACAAGGGCGTCGATAATGTCCTGCTCGCAATACAGTGGCTGAAGCTCCGCGGCAGAGTCGTTGGTCTTCGGGTAATAGGATCCGGTCCGTACGATCAAGAACTGCGAGGTTTGGCTAAGGGGCTCGGGGTCGATGATCAGGTGGCCTGGCTTGGTGAGGTAGGGGAGGATCAGCTCGGTCGTGAATATCGCGAGGCCGGTGCGCTGATCCTTCTTTCCGCGGCTGAAGCGTACGGTCTGGTGGTCGCCGAAGCATTATCCTGCGGTACCCCGGCCATCGTGGCAAAAAAGGAGGCGCTGGTGGAGTTCTTGGACGAGCCTGGTTGTGTCGGGATAGACTTCCCACCAAATCCAGGGAAGGTGGGAGAGACCATCATAGGGGTGCTCGATGGGACTCTGGTACGGCAGGTCGGTCCTTTCAGTCACAAGATCGCTTCCTGGCAGGTGATCGCAGATGAATACCTTCGCTTCTATGAAGGTTTCATAAGATCCATTCGTGAAAGCACTTAGCGCATTTTCCTATAGCCGAATCGGAAGAAGAGCTCCTTCACTAGGGACATGAGGAAATAGCGACCTTTGATGGCGCGCTGCATCTTCACCCATTGACTTTCTTCCCTACCGATGTCGCCCTGCAGTCTCGATATGTCCAGGGAGCGAGCGCTCATGCCCGTCTTGAGAGAATGTCGCATCAGCTGGTACCAGTCTCCTTCCTCTATGTGCATGACACCTTTGTGCAGGATGACCAAACGTTTTGATACCTCGTAGGTCCGGCGGAATAGTAAAGCATCATCGTAAGCAAAAACCCGCGCCATTGCCGCTTCATCCAGACCCTGGTAGGCCTTCTGCAGCACCTCTCGCCGGTAGAAACGAGGGTACAGGTTCGGCCCTACGCCCCTCTTCGGATCGGCGGCAGCGTGTGTGGACGTCTTCTGCCTGCATATGGAACGTTGAAGATATCCCCTTGGTCGGTAGGAAGTCTCCTCGAGTACCAACATGTCATGCCCGGACATGGCCCTTACCGCTCGTTCGATGCTGTCCGGGTACAGCACTTGGTCTCCATCTAAAAAAAGGATAAAAGAACCGCGGCTCTCCTCGAACCCCTTCCAACGCGCCCCCATGGGCCTACCGGGATAGAAGACCACCTTTGCGTCGTGCTCCAGGGCGATGGTTTGGGTGCGATCATTCGAACCGGAATCTATCACCAGCACCTCCAACTTATCGTAGGTCTGGGAATCTAGGGCCGAGAGCGTGGTCGGCAATGATTCCTCTTCATTGAGCGTGGGGATGATTACGGATACCAGCTGGTCCATCCTCTCGCTGACGATAGGCTCGGTCACAGATATCCGATTGGTCCACATGACTTGCGAAAAGAAATATCTATCCGGTCGATGGCCGGCCCAGTCCGTACTGAGACGGCCGCAGGCGGGTTGCTGGCCTGCTGTCAAACATATGATGACTTGTATATACGCGGGAGTGAATATCGTGCCTAATGAGAT
>Ga0153916_10005037_pt1 | contig 10041 bp, 6 predicted proteins | sample Opewatmetagenome_FD_109642 | JGI IMG/M metagenome (GOLD analysis project Ga0153916, IMG submission 109642) | Freshwater wetland microbial communities from Ohio, USA - Open water 3 Core 3 Depth 4 metaG | ecosystem: Environmental > Aquatic > Freshwater > Wetlands | place: USA: Ohio, Lake Erie, Old...
CGGCCATCACCGTGGGTTTTCAGTGCATGTTGAATTGGAGTAAAGTTCCAGATTATATCGTCACCATGGATGCCGATTACTCCCACAGTCCCAAGGACATCCCGAGACTTCTGGACGCGGCAAGAAGCGGAAGCGATTTGGTTATTGGAAGCAGGTACATCTTTCATGGAAAGGTAATTGGATGGAATTTGAGGCGCCGAATCATTAGCAGACTCGCCAACGTCGTTGCGGGCATGACAACGGCTGCTGGTCTGCGCGATTGCACAAGCGGTTTCAGGTGCTATTCCAAACGTTACATTAAGAATGTTCTTCCGAGATTGCACAGTCAGACTTATGAAATTCAGATTGAAACAGTCAAACAAGCGCGGCTGAACAGTTTCGTGATCAAGGAAATACCTATCACCTTTGTTAATAGGAAGAGAGGAAAGTCCAAACTGAGTGCTACTGAGTTTAGCGCTTTCTTTGCATACGTGGTTAAGTCAGGAATTAAGTCTGTTTTTGGATTGTAATGATTCCAACACGAAAAGGGGCACGTTAAAGATTTCAACGCACTAAGCGCGATTCTTTGTCCTACCGAATTTCTTCCTAAGAAAGGAACCAATCCTAGTACCTAGAATCAGATACGTGCCCAAGCACGTTATGGAGATCAGGGAAATTAGTTCTCCATATGTGACATATTTTTGTCCGGTGAATTCGAGTAGTATGCTGTGGCTTCCGCCTTCTGGAACATAGAAAGCGTTGATGAATGAATAGGCAGGGATAGCTGAAACCTCATTGCCATCAACATACGCTTTCCATAGAGGGTGATAGCTTTCCGAAAACACAATGAAAAAAGGCTTCTGGTTGTCCACCTGAATAGAATACGTACTTGGGTCAACTTGTTCGTAGTCCAAGGGAATCCCGGATTTCTCTTCAAAGATTTCATTTATCAGAGAGGGTTCGGGGTCAACCGAGTTGATGATTAGCTCGTCGAGTTTTGACGCTTTGGTGCTTTCAACGTATATTTTGTGTTGTCCCCATGTCAAATTCAGAGGCCCAATGGAAGCCCATTGCCACCCTGAAACCGAATTGCTGCTTGGGAAAGTGAATTGCTCAGGGGAGTTGTCAAGGTTAATCGAGATCTTCCCCTGTACGTCTGAGTTCACTCTCGCTGAGAAAATATACTCTCCAGGTCTTGAAACGAATATATCACTGGACAAGCGGCTGCTTGTTTGGTTATAGGCATATGCAAGTGTGAGACCATTGCTCGTTTCTGGGCTTTGCTCTATTCGCCAATCAAACAAATCCTGATATGTGAATTCGTCTTCGGCTTCCAAGACATAGATCAACCGTGCAGATGTGGACGCGATAGTTTTCCTAGTTGTTTCGATTTGTGAATGTAACTCTTTGGAGGGAGAAACGAATATCTCATCTATGTCATTTAGCCCTGGCGCCGAGTTTTCAAGCCTCAAGACATGGTTACCTTTCTCAAGATGGCTCTCCCTAGTGTCAATCCACCTAAGACCGCTGTAACCGTTAGAATCAGGCCTAAAAGAAATCAGCAACGATCCGTCTAAAAAGACAGCTAGGTTTCCCCTGTGGGGGGCAAAACCCACTCTTAACGACGTTGTGTAATCTCCATCCATGTCGACGGTGAAAGGAATATCCAAAGCGTTTGATCCGTTGGTTCTCAAGGTGACTCCATTCATTACGAGTTTGCCTCGGTCAGCCCACCAACTTGACCGTATCCAGTGGCTAAATGCATTCGAACTTGGATAGGCGTATTCGGCGGCCCTAATTTTAACGCCGGCGTTGTCAGCCATCATTACAAGGTCTCTGAAACCTTCGTTTGAGAAAACTAAGACGCTTGCGTTTCTCGATAGTTCGTCAAACAAGCTACTATCAAGTTGGTTTGCAGACAATAAAACCCATTCGTTTAGGTCAAAACTATCCACTTTCATCAAAGACATTAAAACATCGGATCCACCCACAACTAATCCGTAATTCTCGGCTGCAAATATCAAAGGTGTCCAGTATTGATTTTCCATCACGGTTACGTTGTCTGATTGATAGACGGTCTTCAATCCTTTCTGAAAGCCGAAGAAGGCTCTAAGAGGTTCTGTGAGTTGAGGGTTGTCCCTTAATGGATATGGATGTACAATCACGTACTTGGTATCGAATGTTCCTAAAAGCCGCATAAGATCGTCTGTTCGATTGTACTGCATTTGGTTACCTAGGAAATTGAGAAACTGCGATGCGTCGGTTACTCCGGCGTATCCGGTTATCACGACTTTGCCATGTATAGCTTGACTGTACACTGGTGGGTCCCAAACCCAGCCTCTATTGACGCCACTTATCAACGATGAGTAAACGTAATGAGCAGGATATGGTACGGTTAGTATTCGATAATCTCCCGGCTGTTGGCCGATCCACTCGTAGGTTTCGGTGTAAGAATCGGGAAGGTTGAAATTACTTAGAGGGAATCCGAAACCGCCTAATGCGACGTAGAAACTTGACCCGACTATCGTGCTGATAAGAGCTAATGCTGCAAGCATCTTTTTTGAAGCTTTAAGGTCAAGAAAGAGGCGTTTGACTTTGTCTTCAATGGAGACAAGATCACCATGCTTTAGTCCAGCGCTCTCCCTAGCGATCACGAAGGCTATGAGGAAAGAAGCCGACAATGCCGTCATCATCAAGAACCGATATGGCACGCGAAAGATGTTGAAAAGGGGGATGTTAATGAATGCCCATGTGAAAATCGGCCCGAAGGGTGGGTACGGCCCCATTGAGACTATCGATGAGACGATCGAAGACAGGGAGAAGAAGAGTGCATAGCGATGCTTTCTCAGGAAAACTGCGAGAAGAACCATAATGGGAAGCAGAATCCAGATGATATAGTAAACCTCCCCGCTGTAGGCATAAGTATCTTCAATTGTGTAGCCCAAGGAGAATAGGACGCTCGACCACGCTACGTTGAAACCTAGAGGGAGAATCTCATATGCTGATAAGAGTGCCCAAAAAACAACGACTATCGAAGAAACCTTGATAACGCGCTTTAGTGCATCAAGCCTTCTTTTCCCACCTCGAGGACTCAGGAATTCAAACAATGCAAATAGCACAAGAAAAGAGCCGAAAATATACACCGTGTGTGGATGACCTGCTACAAAGAAAATCAGAAGCAACAGAGCCGATAATATGATGTCGCGCATCTTTCCGGTTATCAATGCCATATCATATGTTAGGAAAAGCAACGGAGCGAGAGCGTAACCGAAAATGATTGTGTGGTGACCAGCATAAACTTCCAAAATGAATATCGGATTGAATACGTAGACGATGGCAGCCAACAAAGAGGCAACGCGATGTTTGACGTAATGATAGGCGAAAAAATACATCGAAAAACCAGCCAGCAAGAATACCCCATACAAGTATAACTTTGTGGCCAAGACTACGTCAGGAATTAGGCTGAACAACATAAGAACAAAGTTGAACTGTGTACCAAATAACATGGGATAGCCGAAGGAATCCAAAGGCGTCCAAAGGGAGAACCACAAGAAATGCTTTTTGATAAATCCCAGCTGCGTGGGAAGGACCAAAAGGTCAGTTCCAGCCGGTAGGCCAGAAGATGTAAACAATCCAAGACAAAAAAAAGTAACCAATACCACGACTACTATTAAATATGCAAAGCTCGTTCTATGGTAGGCTAACGCAGTTCTAAGATCGTGCACAAAACTCTCAGTTTCTAGCAAGGAGACCTCACTTGATGACAATGCACTTTTACAGAGCACAATCATACCAAACCCATATAAGATTTATCGAAATGGTGCTTTGGCGCACGCCACATCAAGAACTCCAAAAGCTTGAAAGGCTCGCATTTTTTTTCGTCTGCATTCGCTGCTTCTGAGCGAAAGTCTTTACAGAAAAAGACTGTTAGTTCAGGTTTCTCAGCAGTTTCGGTGTTCTATCAGTACTCTGAGAATCAACTAGACCTTTCGTGCCTTGATCACGATGTCAAATGGCTCTCCGAGCTTGATAACTTTGTCAAATAAGGCTATTGCGGTTATTAATAAGGCAGGCAGTTTGTCATGCATTAGAGAGGACGTGTAGAGTGCTAATTGCGTGAAAAAGTACATATTCATCCTATAGTCCTGCGGAATTAGCCCCTTTTTACTGAGCAAATCAACCAGCTCGGATAAGCGGTATCCATGTCTTTTATGTCCAAGGGGTCTCTTGAAGTCTTCACCTTTCAGAACTTTGTCCTTGAACCATTCGCTAGGCGTAGTAGAAGGAACTGAAATTATCGCGGAACCTCCTTGTTTTGAACACCGCGCAATCTCATCTATGCCTCTGACATCATCCTCAAGATGCTCCAAGACTTCACTGCATAATATTTTGTCGAAAGCTTCATTCTTGAAAGGCAAATACTGAGCATCAGCGAGAACGACCTGCAATCTTGGTTCGCTCTTCTTTAGAAGTCTAATAAAATCCGTCTTCAAATCCAATGCCGCGACAATCGATCCTTTTCTGACAAGTTCGAGGGTGTACATTCCTGCGCCACAACCAACATCCAGAATACGTAAACGGCTCACTTCACCAAGAAAATCAAACACTATCGGTTTCTGATGCAAATAGCGCGGAGTGTCCCCACAAGTCCAACCGAAGACTAGGTAATACGAACATTGCATAATTCGGTACTTTGTCACTGTAGCAAACCTAGACTTCATCAATCTTGATGTCAGGCTTGAACCTTGGTGCAAGGAATGTTTGCCTCTGTCACTTTATTATAGACGGTCAATGTTTTCTGAACTTGTAAACGAGAAAAATTCTTCAAACTCCGCCGCCTTTCGGGTTCTACGTTTGCTTCTGGAATTGCTGAGCTTCTCCCTTTCAAGAGCCTCACGAGCCGAACCGCCTGAGGACTTTTATGAATCTTTCCTTGAAAATCAGCGTGTCATACATTTTTGACCGTTTTTTTGCCCGTTCACTGTAGTATTCAAATGCGCTTTCATTACCTAGGATCTTTTCAATTTTCTCCGAAAGTTCGTTCACTGTCCTGAAACCACATCCAAATTCGCCTTTACTAACGATGTCGATCCAAGGTCCACTTGTAGTTCCCTCATAGACTATTGGCACGCATCCGGACGCCATACCTTCTACCACTGCAATGCCAAAGGGTTCAAATCGAGAAGCGTGAACGAGAATCTTTGCCTTGGATAGAAAATCCCTGACCTCTTCTTGGGTTGCGTCAAGGAGTATTTCAACTCTTTTCGCAAGTCCATTTTTCTCTATTAGCTTCTGAAGTTCGCGGTAATATCTACCCTGATGGTACTTTCCGATTATAACCAACTTGGAGTTGGAGCCAATTGTCTTCATAGCCTGTATGATATCTTCAAACCGCTTGTTTGGCTGCACTGTTCCTATGGAAACGACGAGATCAGCCTTAGGATGTGTAGATCTGCATAGGGTTGTATCGACGGGCGGATGTAAAACCATGACATTGCTGTCATTCCATGTTTGCTTCAGAAATTCCGCAGTTATGGAAGAATTTGCCAGAACAACGTCGGCTGGAACGCTGTCTAGAAAGATTAGTCTTCTTAAAAGTGGATTCAACAGTTTTTCGATGCTTTCTTTGCTGGGTGTAAGTATATCTGCTATATCGCCAACTCCAAGCTTCAGTCGTGTGGCGTATGAGAAATGGACATAGAGAATCGTGAAGCGCCCCTGAAGCCTATTCTTTACGAGCATAGGTATATCGTCATGGAAAATCAGAACGTTTGGAGAAAACTTCCTGATAATGTACTGCAAGTACATCGAGATCGGCAGGACCCCTACGTGTATAGGTAAGCTACCGGACAAGCTGCCGGCTCGCGCTTGGTCGTCTCTTCGAGTTGTTATGAGGTAATCCGTTCTTATCTTGTCTCTATACGCTGCAAGGTTGGTGTTATGAATTGAATCCAAGTGGTCCAATGAGTATCCTCGAAAAGCGCAAAGGGAGACCGCAAAGCCCGTTACCGCCAATGTCTCAGCCATCTTGGCGGCGACTCTCACACCGCCACCGCTTCCCATGCTAACTCCCACGTTGGGACCAACGACTAGGGCCTTGTTCATCAGGAGTTGCACTCAGTCACTTTCTCATAGACCGACAATGTCTTCTGGGCAACAGCATGCCAACTTAAGGTTTCGACAGTCATCTTTCTTGCATTCTTACTCATTTTGTTTCGGAGTTCACGATCATCAATTAACATTTGAATCCTCTCCGCTAACGAATTTACATCCCTGGGAGGGACGATGAAACCATCGAACTCATCCTCAACGACTTCCGGTATCCCAGACACTTTCGTTGAAATAACGGGAAGCCCGCTGGCCAAGGCCTCCAGAACCACTAACGGCGAACCTTCAGCGACTGTGGGCAGAACGAAAAACTCGGCTCCGCAATACAATCCAGTAAGATCCTCGAAAGGCACGGCTCCAGTAAATATCACTCTCTCGTCTATTTTCAAATCGTGCGTCAGCTTGACCAGATTTTCTCGTTCTGGGCCATCTCCCACGACAACGCACGTGATCTGGTCATCCTTGACATCGTTGAATGCTTTAAGCAAATAGTCCACACCCTTTCGACTCCGCAGTTGGCCTACAAAAAGACAATAAGCGCTTTTTATTTTGTACTTCTTTCTCACGGCTCCAACTCTTTTGTTATTGGGGTGAAAGATTTCCGTGTCGACACCGTTTGGAATGACGCTCACCTTCGCGGCACGTATCTTCCATTTAGATACGATCTCATCTTTAAGAGCCTGACTTACGGTAATGATGTGGTCTGCTTCTTTCAAAATGTTTACATCAACAAGTCGATAGATCGCCTCTCGAAATCTCTGCTCATATTCTGACTGGTACGTACACATCCAAGGAGTTGGGTTGTGAACGGTGAAAACGAGGGGAATTCGTTGATTAACAGATGAGGTCAAAAGTCCCGACAGGTTACCATGCATGTGCACAACATCGAAATCGGATTTTTCCCTGATTAGCAGGGACAGACATGATCTAAAGCTTAGAGCCCCGCCCATCACATGGCTAAAGACCCACTCGTTGAAACCAGCCTGAAATCTCATCCGAGGCGTATACGTTCTGTGTATGGTAACGTTTTTGTTGAAATTCGCGCCGTTCGAGATGTCAGTCACATAGTCCAGTTCGCAACCTAGCTCAGAAAGAGCCCGCACCAGGTTATAGGTATGCATCTCTATTCCTCCACCTTTCTCTGGTGGAACAGGGAATATTCCCGTGTTACCTAGAAGTATCCGCATATCTACACCCTAACCTGGTGGGAGATTTGAAAACTGACTTTGGCTTTTTGCCAACTTCATTGTATATATTTTGCACTGCCTCGCATTACTAAGCATATGAACCTCAAGATTTTTGGTCTTCTCTCAGTTGGAAATACGCTTCGATTCTTCTTGTTGTCGTCGCTTTCCTTTCCTCAAGGTGTCCTTATAAACTATGCGAGAAGGTCTCACTTAACTCGGAATTATTTGCATCAGTGCCTTGTGCACAATAGGTCTCTCCCTTCACCATGAGAGATCGTTGAGAATTCATTGGGTCTGATTTGCTCTATGCGCGGTCCAATTTCATAGAGCGTGAAGCCGTGAGCTGCAAGTTTGGTTAGAAACCCCATTGGGGAGAAACCGGATTTACTAAGTAGTGCCGGAGAAAACTCGGTGATAATTGTGAGGTTATCGTTCTTACGTATCAGATCCGCCATTCCTTCTAGAATAGCCATCTCCGATCCCTCTGCGTCCAGCTTGATGAAATCGACTTTAAGATGTTTATCTTCGAAGAATTCGTCTAAGCTTATGGCTTCAATCGTGGTGGAGCCCGCCATTTTATAGACAGCTGCCTCAGAGAGTGAGTGGCCCCCAAGATTGTTTTCCTCTAAGAACAATTTCATGAGTCCAGACTTGCTGAAAACCGCCTTCTTAATCGTTGTCACATTGCTGCATCTGTTTTCCTCCACGTTCTTACGGAGCAAATCAAAATTGTATGGCTCCGGTTCGAAAGCAAACACTTTTCCCTTTACGCCTGCAAGACGAGACGCCAGAATCGTAAAATATCCAATGTTGGCTCCGACATCTACAACAACCATCCCATCTTTGACCAATTTCTTAAACAGAGCCGTCTCATACTTTTCGTAGAGCCCCCACCTTAACAATGAAGTTGCAATCTCACTATCACGAGAATCCACGTACATTTTGCTTCCTTCAACCTCAACCATGACTATGCCGCTCGGTCTGAAGCGTTGATACAAGAACCTGTAGATTGTTCTTGTCAACGGATTTTTCTCAAAACCTTCTTCGGGACCCTTTACGTAGACGATTCTTGTCAACTTTGTAAGGACTGAGAGCATCAACGTACGCAGTTCCGCCACACCAGAAACTTCCGATGCCTAAATATCACTGAACACAGAGTTGCGAATATGAAATAGTTAAGCATATCGACCACGGGCAAATGCCGATGAATCTAATGTGATCTTAAGACTGGAAAATGCATGTTGGTCATGTAGCTTGGCGTCAACTTTTATCTACTAGGAGCGATATGTTTAATCGCCCCTCCACTTATTGGAGAGAGTCGTTAATGTACAAAACAGTCAACAATCATGGTTCGAGATATTGGAGCGGCAAGCGAGCCGCGGTGATCAGTGCTGTTCTTCTGACAATTATATTGGCAGCGGCGTTTCTTTATGCAAGGTTTTTCACTCTGAAACCAGAATTCAACGTCTTTGAAGTGTCTGTGTATGGCGCCGAAGTGAAGTTCTTTATCCAAAACATCGGTAAAGCAGATGCACACAACGTGAAGACCTTGGTTAATGGAACTTGGATCCAAAAGTTTCGAGTGAATCTCACATTCGTTGAAAATAAAGGCAATTGGACACTTTTACGAGGCGACAACTCCGGTTGGCCCTATCATGTTAGCATGCTGGGTCTGAGGGTTTTGCCGGTTATTGCCGACTGGAAGGTCATCTTTACCTCCACTGCCACCTACCTGAACTTGACAGCCCGTGCCGACAGCGACACACTGAGGCATCTTACAGATCTGGAGGTCGAAATACTGATTGATGCATTTGAAAACCCAAGACCGTTTTACACTTACAACGAAAGCACAATAGACCTCCTCAGAGTCGGAGAGGTAAGAACAGTAACTATCATACTAGACGAAAACTCAGATTCATATGAAGTGCTTATTTCCTGCGATGAAAGAATCACGGCAACTCTTTCACTTGCTGTTCCACCACAATAGACGTGAGAAACGACAATGAAAAGGATAAAGTCACGCTAGTCAATGGGCTCCAGTCTGATCCTTAAGAAATCCCTTAATTCAAGACAAGGCACGACGAATTCAAGCTAGAGTATGATGAGATGCCCACGGAATACAAGCTAATAGAACCCGAAACATCGTACAGAAATCACAACAAACCACAAAACAATCCACAAGGCTGATGAAACTATAAGGACATTCATCACCAACAAGCACCCGAAAGAGCCAAACAAACAGTCTGCATTGTGTCAACAACTGCCTCTAAACAAGCCCACCGTATGAAAAAGGTTATTATTACTGTTTCTTGGCGAAAGTTGATATCATCTGAAAAATCAGCCGCCCTTCAACATCTAGAAATTGTTGTTGAGACGTCATGCTAAAGAAATCCCAACAACAACTAACAAACCAAGCAAGAACACTCAGACGCGTTGTTGTCATTGGGAACAGTCGACCGGCGACATCCACACAGCTTTCAGCCGCACACTCATCAACATAGGCTGCTTGTTAGTGTTACTATAGGCGGGTGATAATTAACACGCACAGAAATTTTCACAGCCCCAGCAAGATTGGAGATTCAAACATAGACTTCGGCCTCGAACATGCAGGGACTGTACAAGCTCGTTCAAGCGGCAGTTAATGGAGATTCATTGCAGAAAAAGGAAGCGGACGTACAGTCTGCGTTTCCTTGTTCAACTACTTCTATTCACAGACAGCCCCCGGGCCAACCTGAAAGCCTGTTATTATTACGGTTTCTAGGCGAAA
>Ga0153916_10005038_pt1 | contig 10039 bp, 10 predicted proteins | sample Opewatmetagenome_FD_109642 | JGI IMG/M metagenome (GOLD analysis project Ga0153916, IMG submission 109642) | Freshwater wetland microbial communities from Ohio, USA - Open water 3 Core 3 Depth 4 metaG | ecosystem: Environmental > Aquatic > Freshwater > Wetlands | place: USA: Ohio, Lake Erie...
ACTTTGCGTCTTTGCGCCTTTGCGTTGAAGAATTCTTAATATGTATTTTGCAACGGGCCGATCCAGCGCGGATCGGGGTTGTCGTCGAGCACGTACTTGTTCAGGTCCTGGACGCGCGGCGCCGGGCTTTCCTCGGAGAACTTGATGATGTCGTTCTCCATCTCGTTGTGGATCTCCTGCTCCATCGCCTTGATGTCGGCGTCGGTAATGACCTTGGCCTTCTTCAGCTTGTCGCCGTAGATGCGGATCGGGTCGCGCTCGCTCCACTTCTGCTCTTCTTCCTTGGTGCGATAGGCCGCGGTCTTGTCGGACATGGAGTGGCCGCGCAGGCGGTAGGTCATGTATTCGATGAAATACGGGCCCTTGCCGGAACGCACGTGATCGACGGCCTTTTTGGCGGACTCCATCACCGTTTCGATGTCCTGGCCGTCATGCTGCGACGCCGGAATGTTGTAGGCGCACATGCGCTTGTACTGGTCGAGCACCGCCGTCGAACGATCGATGCGGGTGCCGATGGCGTACTGGTTGTTCTCGCACACGAACAGCACCGGCAGCTTCCACACCGAGGCCATGTTCATGGTCTCGTGGAACGTGCCCTGGTTGTTGGCGCCGTCGCCGAGGAAGCAGATGGCGATCTGGTCGGTGCCCTTGTGCTTGGCGGCCAGCGCCAGCCCCGCCGCCAACGGGAACGGCTGGCCCACCAGGGCATAGCCGCCCATGAAGTTGACCGTGGGATCGAAGATATGCATCGAACCGCCGCGGCCGCGGGAGGAACCGGTTTCCTTGCCGTAGAGCTCGGCCATGACCTCGCGCGCCGGGGCGCCGGCCTTGATGGCATGGATATGGTCGCGGTAACCGGTAATGACGTAATCGTGCTTGGTCTTGGCCATCTCGAGCACACCGGTGGCCACGGCCTCCTGCCCTACATACAGGTGCAGGAATCCGCCGATCTTGTGCTCCATATAGGCTTCAAAGCACCGCTCTTCGAAGCGGCGGTAGAAAATCATTTCACGGAGTAAACGTTTCTGGTCAGCTTTATTCATGAATCTCCCTGATTTCAGGTGGGAAGCAGGCCTTGCGCGCCACAGACCCGGCAGGACCGCGCGCTTTAGCCGGTATAATCCAAAACTTGAGCGCGGTATGATCGTTTTTTTGACCAAACAGGTCAAGACAAACAGATTATTAGGCACGAATTCGATTCGGGTTCGTTAACAATTCAATAACGAGGCATGCATGCAGACCGATATCCCGAAGATCAAGCAAGAAGCCAGCACTTTGTCGACAAAAGCGCTCGATCTCTACTCAAATGTGATTTTTCTCGTCCTTGGCGAGGAATCGGAGCTGAAAACACTGCCCTACGCCTCCGAAATCCAGCTGCGCCTCAAGCGCTCTGGTTACAAGTTCGATAGCGGCAGCCCCTTCACCACCGACCTGCCCAACAAAACCAGCACCCGCGTAGCACTCGCCGGGATCGACCCCAGAAAGAGCACCTTCGACCTCCTGACCCTGGCGCGCAAGCTCGTAGCAGCGCACAAGGCGCAGAAGCCAGAACGCATCGCCATTGCCTGCTATGGGCTCAACCCCCCCGAAGCCGAGCGCGCCACCGAAGCACTCATGGCGGCCCTGCTCGCCGCGAATTTCCAGATGCCGGACTACAAGAGCAAACCGGAGAAATCCACCAAACTCAAAGAGATTCTCGTCTTTGGATATGTCGCCCGCGACAGCTACGCCCGCACGCTGGCGGAAGCCGAAGGCAACAACCTCGCACGCTACCTCACCGCACTGCCGCCCAATGAGCTGACGCCGGGAAATTACCGCAAAAGGGTCGAGAAACTCGCCCGGACGCAGGGCTGGAAAACCGAATTCCTCGACACGAAGAAGCTGCGCGCCCGCGGCGCCGGCGCATTCCTGGCCGTGGCTCAGGGCAGCCCGGAACCGGACGCTGGCATCCTGCATCTACGTTACACACCCAAGAAGAAATCAAACAAACCCGCGCTCGCTTTAGTGGGTAAAGGCATCTGCTTCGACACCGGCGGCACCAACCTCAAACCCGCGCGCCACATGCACGGCATGCACGAAGACATGGAAGGCAGCGCCGTGGCGCTTGGTACCCTGCTCGCCCTCACCGCACTCAAAGTAGACTTTCCCGTGGACTGCTGGCTCGCGCTGGCGCAAAACCACATCGGCCCGAAGGCCTATAAACAGAATGACGTGGTCAAAGCCGCCAACGGTAAGACCATCGAGATCATGCACACCGACGCCGAAGGCCGCATGGTCCTCGCCGACACGCTTTATTTCGCGTCTCAGCAAAAACCGAAACTCCTCGTCGACTTCGCCACCCTCACCGGCGCCTGCGTCGGCGCCCTCAGCACGCGCATGAGCGGCGCACTGACCAACCGCGAAAGCCTGATACCGGTGCTGATCGAAGCCGGCAACGCCACCGGCGAACGCGTCTGGCCCTTCCCGCTGCCGGAGGATTACGAAGACGCCCTCAAGAGCAACATCGCCGACATCAAACAATGCACCCTCGACAATGACGCCGACCACATCCTCGCCGCGACGTTCCTGAAAAAGTTTTTAGTGAACGATCCGGACTGGGTGCACGTGGATTTGTCGGCGGGGAATCACAAGGGCGGGCTGGCGCATATTCCGACGGACATCACCGGGTTTGGGGTAAGGTTTACGCTGAATCTGTTGCTCAATCAGAAGACCATCAATTAACTTGTCGTCATTCCCGCGAAAGCGGGAATCCAGGGTTTGAATAACAAAAGCCGCCCTTGGGCGGCTTTTTCATTTCAAAACCTGGGTCCCCGCCTACGCGGGGACGACAACCAACAAAGCTTTTGCCGGGATGACGGCAACACCTACTTCAACTTATAAAGCTTCCCTCCACCCTTCGCATTTTCATACGGCGCCAAACTCTCCCCCATCGCATCCGACAATTTCAGCAACCGTTCCTCCGGATGCGGGTGGGTCTTGAAAAGCAGCGCCACGCTGGTGTCGCCGGGATTGATGGCGCCGATTTTCTGGAGCACGGCCGGGAGGCTGTAGGGGTCGTAGCCGGCGCGGGCGGAGAGGACGACGCCGATGCGGTCGGCCTCGAACTCGGCGTTCTTGTCGAGGCTGCGGGCGAAGATTTCCGCGCCGTTGCCGACCAGGTTCTTGATGTACTCGTTCTTGTCCTGCACTTTTTTCTGCAGGTACGATTCGCCCAGCGAGATCGCCGCGCCCTTGCGCATCACCTCGATGTGGTGGCGCTTGATCACGTGTCCCACTTCATGCGCCAGCACGCCCGCGAGTTCGCCCTCGCTGGTCAGCTTCATATACAGGCCCCTGGTGAGAAAGACGTACCCGCCGGGGGCGGCGAAGGCGTTCACGTCACTGGATTCGATCACGCCGAAATGCCACGGCAGGTTGGGCCGCTCGCTCTGCGAGGCCACCCAGCGGCCGACGGTGTTCACGTAACGCTGCAGCGCTTCGTTCGGCACCAGCGGCGAGGCGCCGAGCAGGTTGGCGCCGACTTCCTGGCCGATGCGGATTTCGTCTTCCTCGCTCACACCGAGCAACATGCGCTTCGGATCGGTGGGCTGGCTGCTATCGCCGGAAGTCTTGCCTGACAGTTTTTCTTTCAGGTCGTCGAGCTTGATCGCCTGCGCCGAACCCAGCGCCAGAAAAAATACCAGTATCATCCCAATCAGCTGTTTCATGTCTCGTCCCTCATTGCGGCGCGGGCAAATAGCTGACCGACCGGCGTTGCAGCTTGTTTTTCAGCGCGTAGGCGCCGGCGTCTTTCGCGGTCACGGCAAACTTGTCCATCTTCTTGAGTTCGTCCGGGTTGCCCTTGGCGCTTTTCAGTTCTTCCTCGGAGAGCCCGCGAATCCCGGAAGTGGCGACGATGTTGCCGCTGCCGGAACGGCCCGTGGCCAGCGCGGCGACATCCTGCGCCGAGGTCTTGCCGCCGGCCTGCGCCTGACCGGCGCGCACATTGAGCATGCGCACCCAGCCCTGCTTGCCGGCCGCCTTGACGCGGGTCCAGCCGCCCTTGCGCTCCATGATTTCCACACTGGTGCGCGCCGGCAGATTGGCCAGGGTTCTCGCATCGACGAAGGGTTTGTCCTTGAGCGGCGTGTCCTTGATTGTTGAACCGCTCTCGGCGGAGGCCGCTGCTGCTAACGCCAACCCGGCCAGCAGCGTGAGGCCGGTAATCCATGTCTTGAAATGCATGACTTCTCCTAAATTAAGAATTCCGAACAAAAAAATATCCAACAGGATTAACAAGATTTTTCAGGATTTACAGGATTAAGGATTTTGGAACAAGAAATCCTGCCTGCACTGTTGCATCGTGTGAATCCTGTCCATTTCCTCTTATCAGCGGTCCGCGCCCGGCAGGCCGGCCTGCACGAGTGCGTCCGGTATCGCCACCGATGGGGTGTTCCGGCAGAACTCCTCGAATTCCTTCGTGGCCACGATCCTTATATTACCGTCATGTGCCGCGGATGGCACGGTCATGGCCATGCTCATGGTGCGGGCCAGCGCCTCCTCACCCTGCAACCGCCAGCGATCCTGAACATCGACGCGGAACACGCAGGTGTGAATCAGGAAGGTCGCGCGCTGGCCTTCGCTCGGCGCCAGGCGGCCGCGGGCCCGGTCGACCACCGGCGCCATGTGCGCGAGCGTAGCCATCACGTCCTGCAACACCTCGGCCTCGATTTCCTTCGGCACCAGCCAGTAGAACAGCAGCGTGTCGCGGAAGAAAGCATGCAACAACGGGAACGGCTTGAAGAGCGGCGCGGAGATGACGCCGTAGCGCGAGAGCCCGACCTGGCGCTTGAGCGCCGCGCGCAAACGCAGGTGCGCCTGGCGCGCGGCAATGTGATTGTGGCACTGGATCAGGACCGTGCGGCATTCGTTGCCCTCCTCCAGCAGCGTGGAGAACAGCGGATGGCCGTTGCGGTATTGGGCCTGAAAGGTGCTGTTGAAACGGGCGATGGTGAAGTACAGCAGGCTGAAGGTAAACGGCGCGGTCAGGTCGACAAACACCGCACTGAAATTCAGGAACAGATACGAGATCGCCAGAAATCCGGTCTGGGCGAAGGTAAAGGTCAGGGTCACGGCGCGCTGGTCGATGTTGTAGATGAACGCCACCGCCAGCAGAATGATGGAAGCGATCGTGACCACCACGGCGACCCATCGCGGCAACTCGGACAGGTAATCCCGGTTTTTCATGTTATCGAGCGCGGTGGCGAGGATCTCGACGCCCGGATGGATGCGCGCCACCGAGGTCGGCTTGATATCGAACAGCGAGGGCGCGGTCGAGCCGATGATGACGATCTTTCCGGCAAACTCGTCCGCCGGGCGTGTTTTCTTTTCCTTGAGCAGGTCGAAATACACCTCGTGGAAGGAAACACGCTGATACGACGGCGGCTTGCCGCGCCAGTTGAGCAGGATATCGGGGTCATCCGGCAGCGTTGCGCCGGCCGCGGCGGCGACGTTCGCGGGCAGCGAATTCACCACCCAGCCGTGTTCGATCCGGTACACGTGATAGCTGCGCACGATGCCGTCGTCATCGGCATAGAGATTGTTGGTGCCGAGACGGTGATCATTGAGCACGTCATAGAGATAGGGCAACACCACCGCGAGCGTGGCATTGGCTTCGGGCTCTTCGTCCTCCGTCACCCCCGGAATCTGCTTGACCCGGAACTGGCTGAGCTTGTCGTTGTCTTCGTTCAGGCGAATCATCGGGAAATAGGTGTTGGGCGTCTGCATGATGGTATTGCGGAAATACTTGTCGCCCTCGGCGTTGAACACGTCGGCGTCGCTGAAGGTGATGTCGAAGACAATCGCCTTGGGCTTCTGGACGCGGATGCCCTCCACCACCTCGCCCATGATGTTGCGCGGCCAGGGCCAGCGGCCGTATTCCTTGGCCATGGCCGCGAGCGCCGCCTCGTCGATGTCGAGAATGACGATATCCGGATCGGCGGCCGGATGACTCAGGCGCGTCTTCATAATAAGGTCGTAGGCCTTGCTCTTCATGCCGGAGGTCAGGCCGGTCGAGATGGTCAGCGCGGCAATGACGATGATCACGACCGCCAGCCCGCCATAAAACTTGTTGCCCAGGCGATCGGACAGGGTCGCCAGTGGCAGGAGAAAGAAGCGGGCAAGGCGCTGAGTGGGGTTAAGCGTGGCCATGGGCGTGGATGGTTTCTCGATGAGTTCCGGGCATCATACCTGCCGGATCAATAAATGGCATAATGCGCCACGATCCATTCACCCAGAGAGTTCGCCATGAAAGACAGCACGGTTGCCAGAGAATGGCTCGAAGCCTCGGCCCGCACGGCCAACGCCAAAGACTACGAGGCCCACATGGATTTGATCTCCAAGAAAGTCCAGGTGTTCGGCGTACCCGGATTCGAGTCCCTGGGCTATGAGGACTGGGCCAGGCAGAGCAAACACGAATTTGAATCCGGCCTGCTCAAGCGCGTTTCCTACGCCGGCATGAAGGTGCAGGTCATGTTGCCGGGACGCGTGATGTTCAAAACCACCGAGACCGTGGAAGCCACGGACGGCAGCGTCCAGGCGCATGGGGTGGAGATCGTTCTCGAGAAAGAGCCCGACGGAAAATGGCGCGTGGTGCAGGAACGGGTTCTTTCGCCTGAGGAAACGGAACACGACCGGATTCTGCAGTAACCCGCGGTGTGCTCGGGCCTGCACCAACGGAAAGGAAACCCGGCCGCCGTCGCCATTTCCAAGCTTGATATCGTTCTAAATCTGCCTTAACCTAGCGCCCCACGAAAGCAGTCAACAATTCATTTTCAGATCGAAAAGGAAAAAGCCATGAAAAACCCATTGGATTCCATCTCGGGCGCCATCGTATCCGGACTGGTGCTGACCGTGATTCTCTATGTCTTTGCCGCCAACTTTCTGCACTAACGACTTTTCCCCTCAACCCTAAACAAGCAAACACATCGGGAGAAAATTATGGAACTCGTCTTTATCCGCTGGTTACATGTGGTCGCCGGTATCGCCTGGATCGGCCTTCTTTATTATTTTAACCTCGTGCAGGTTCCCGGCGTCGCCGCGGCCAAGGCCGACGGCACCGCGGGCGGCATCACCAAGCACATCGCCCCCCGCGCCCTGCTCTGGTTCCGCTGGGCCGCCGTGGCCACCTGGGTGTTCGGCGTCATCTATCTGGTGCGTGCCGCCAACCTGAGCTTCACCGATGCCTTCCTGCTGCGCGGCCCGAGCGCCACCATCGGCGTCGGCGCCTGGCTCGGCACCATCATGTTCTTCAACGTCTGGGTCCTGATCTGGCCGAACCAGAAAAAAGTGCTCGGCATCGTGCCGGCGGATGACGCCACCAAGGCCAAGTCGGCGCGCGTGGCGTTCCTCGCTTCGCGCACCAACTTCATGCTGTCCATCCCCATGGCCTTCTTCATGGTGGCCGGACCGCACATGGGCGCCCTGCCGCGCCTGTTTTAAGCGAGAGTAAAAGCCGATTCGACGCAAAAGCCCGGCCATCGGCCGGGCTTTTGATTTTGGGGCTTGCGTTATCGCGTCACCGGGGTAGAATTTTTGCCATTGAGTAGGCGCCCGGAAGGGCGCTTTTGTTTTTTGGTCATCGAGAACCATGCCAACACCTTATCAAATGCCGGTTTTCACCCCCCTGCCCGTGGCCTTCGTGCGCGGCGAAGGCGCATGGTTGTGGGATACCAAGGGTAAAAAATATCTCGACGCCCTGGCGGGTGTCGCGGTCTGCGGCCTGGGGCACGCCCATCCGGCCATCACCGCGGCGATCTGCGATCAGGCCGGCAAGCTGCTGCACAGCTCGAACTGGTATGAAGTCACACTGCAACAGCAACTCGCCGAGCGGATCTGCAAGCTCGCCGGCATGGACAACGCCTTCTTCTGCAACTCCGGCGCCGAGGCCAACGAAGCCGCGATCAAGCTCGCGCGCCTCTACGGCAGCCAGAACAACATCCGCACGCCCGGCATCATTGTCACCGAGGGCAGTTTCCACGGCCGCACGCTGGCCACGCTCACCGCGAGCGGCAGCCGCAAAATCCAGGCGGGCTTCGAACCGCTGGTGCAGGGTTTCTTCCGGGTACCATACAACGATCTCGACGCCGTGCGCCATGTCGGTGACCACAACAAGGGCATCGTCGCCGTGCTGGTCGAACCAATCACGGGCGAAGGCGGCGTCAAGATTCCGGATGATGGCTATCTCAAGGGACTGCGCCAGATCTGCGACGAGCGCGGCTGGCTCCTGATGCTGGACGAAATCCAGACCGGCGTCTGCCGCACCGGCAAATGGTTCGCCTGTCTGCACGAAGGCGTGCAGCCGGACGTGATGACGCTGGCCAAGGGTCTCGGCAACGGCGTGCCCATCGGCGCCTGCCTCGCCCACGGCAAGGCCGCGCAGGTCTTCAAACCCGGCAGCCACGGCTCAACCTTCAGCGGCAACCCGCTGGTGTGCCGCGTGGCGCTCACCGTCCTCGACGAAATGGAAAAAGGGAAATTCGCCAAACGCGCCGCGGTGCTGGGCGAACGCCTGCTGAACGGCTTCAAGAAAACTCTGGGTAACGTCCCCGGCATCAAGGAAATCCGCGGCCGCGGGCTCATGCTCGCCATCGAACTCGACCAGCCGTGCAAGGAAATGCTGACGCTGGCGCTGGAACGCGGCCTCCTGATCAATATCACGGTCGACAGCGTCATCCGCCTGTTGCCGCCGCTGATCCTGACCGACGACGAGGCCGACCTGCTCGTGCGCGAACTGTCGGCCACCGTGCGTGCGTTTCTGGAGACGAAACCAGCGTGAAGCCGCGTCATTTCCTGACGTTGATGGACCTCGGCACCGACGAGCTCAAGCGGCTGCTGGCGCGCGCCATTGAACTGAAGAAACTGCACAAGGACGGCAAGCGCCACGCCCCGCTCGCCGGCAAGACACTCGCCATGATCTTCGAGAAATCCTCGACCCGCACGCGGGTGTCGTTCGAGGCCGGCATGGCCCATCTCGGTGGATCGAGCATGTTCCTGTCGCCGCGCGACACCCATCTCGACCGCGGCGAACCGGTGGAAGACACCGCGCGCGTGATGTCACGCATGCTGGATGTCATCGTGATTCGCGCGAATTCGCATGCCATGGTGGAGCGGTTCGCGGCGCACTCGCGGGTGCCTGTGATCAACGCGCTCACCGACCTGCATCATCCCTGTCAGTTGCTGGCGGACATCCAGACCTATCTCGAATTGCGCGGCGACATCGCCGGCAAAAAGGCGGCGTGGATCGGCGACGGCAACAATGTCTGTCATTCGTGGATGCATGCCGCGCGCCACCTCGGTTTCCACCTCCACATCGCCACCCCCAAGGGCTACGAACCGGAGGCGAATCTGATTGAGCTCTGTCGTGACAGCGTGACGCTGATGCACGACCCGGCCAGGGCGGTACAAGGCGCGGACATCGTCGTCACCGACACCTGGGCCAGCATGGGCCAGGAAGGCGAAAAGGAAAAACGCCTGAAGGACTTCGCCGGCTTCATGGTCGACAGGAAACTCATGGCGCTCGCGAACAAGAACGCCATCTTCATGCACTGCCTGCCGGCCTACCGCGGCGTCGAGGTGGCGGCCGACGTCATCGACGGTCCGCAAAGCGTGGTCTGGGACGAGGCCGAAAACCGGCTGCATGCCCAGAAGGCGCTGCTCGAATTTCTGCTCGCCGGCCGTTCGGTCTGAAAGCCTCTCTTCCGTGTTGAGCCGGCGAAAGCCGCGCGCAATGACACCGCCGGATTCGGGGACGGGCCGGCTATTGACCCGGCACGTTCAACCAGTTTCATGCCGCCGCACTAACCCAGGGAAAACGACCGGATGATGCCGCGTACCACAAACTCCACCGCAATCGCGAGCAGGATCATGCCCATGATGCGGGTCATGATGCGCATCCCGGTGACCCCGAGCTTCTTCAGCAGCGGATGGGCGTAGCGGAACAGCGGGTAAAGAATCAGCGTGGACAGAAGAATCAGCGCACTCAGGGTGAGGTCGCCGCTCA
>Ga0153916_10005039_pt1 | contig 10038 bp, 12 predicted proteins | sample Opewatmetagenome_FD_109642 | JGI IMG/M metagenome (GOLD analysis project Ga0153916, IMG submission 109642) | Freshwater wetland microbial communities from Ohio, USA - Open water 3 Core 3 Depth 4 metaG | ecosystem: Environmental > Aquatic > Freshwater > Wetlands | place: USA: Ohio, Lake Erie...
GACCCGTCGAGGAAGAGGCCCGTGGCGGAGACCGAGGCGTTCACGCCCAGGAGCGCGCTCGTGAGGTTCGTCAAGGAGATGCGGCTCACGACGTGCATCGAGCTCGCCGGGTACGCGAGGAGGACGGTCACCCCGTCCTGGGACGCGATGTAGAGGTAGGTGCCGTCCGTCTTCACGAAGTCGAGTTCGTCGACGCCCGCGACCTGGACGTTCGTGCCCGAGTAGCCCGGGGAGGGAGCCGGCGCGGACGGGCCGCCCAGGGTCGGAGCCGAGATGGGGCTCGCGAGGAGCCCTCCGTTGACGCGGGCGTACGAGGAGGACGAGGCGGCGCGGCTCATGAAGTCCGAGAGCTCGGGGTAGCTGCGGAAGGGCACGAGACCGGAGGTCGGTCCGCTGTTCGAAACGAGGACGGCGGCACCCCCGGCGGCGATCAGGCTTGCGGCGGCGAAGACGACGAGGAGTTCGCGGCGGGTCCACATCGACGACCGACAGGGTCGGGGAGCCACATCAAACGCCGTTCTTTGTGAGGAATCGGCCTAACATCCCCGTGGGCCGTCCCCGGGGCGACCGGCCCATCACGCCGCGTGCGATTCGTCGAGCCGAGGATCGTGGCTCGCGGGCTCCACGTGCACGACGACCTCCGACACGTTCGGCACCGCGCGACGCACGCTGGCCTCGACCGCGTGGGCGATGGAGTGGGCCGATTCGAGGCTTGCGCCCGGGGAGACGTGGACGGCGAGGTCCACGAGGACGACCCGTCCGGAGGTCCGCCCTCGGAGGCTGTGAACCTCCGTGACCCCGGAGACGCCGACCGCCGCGGACCGGATGCGGTCCAGCAGTTCGGAGGGCGGGGACGCGTCGACGAGGATCTCCAGGTTCTTCCGTCCCATGCGGAGGGCCGTGACCAGGAAGACGACCGCGATCGCGACGGCCCCGACCAGGTCCATGATCGGGTAGCCCAGGTAGGCCATGCCGATGCCGAACACGACGCCGACCTTGCCCACGGCGTCCGTGCCGAAGTGGAAGGCGTCCGCCTCGAGGGCGGAGCTGCCGAGGGACTCGCCCTTGCCCCGGATGTAGCGGAAGAGGACGACGTCGAAGACCATCGTCGCCGCGACGGCGGCGAGGGCGAGGGGCGTGATCTCCACGCGGAACCCCTCGAAGAGCCGCCGGACGGCCTCCTCGATGACCGTGACGCCGATGATCGCGATGAGGACCATCTGGACGAGGGCCGCGGCGTTCTCGTACCTCGAGTACCCGTAGCGGTGGTCGCGGTCCGCGACGCGCAAGGCCATGAGGATGCCGGAGAGGGCGACGAGCGATCCCGTGAGGTCGACGCCCGAGTGGAAGGCGTCCGCGAGGACGGCGAGGCTGCCCGTGTACCAGGCGACCGTGAGCTCCACGACGACCAGGCCGGCGTTCGAGGCGATGGAGATGCCCGCCACTCGGAGCTTCGGGTGCACGGCCCGCCGAGTCGGGGGGCCGCTATATCATCGTTTGGTCCTGCCTGTTCGACCGCTTCGCCCCTTCCCCTTCGGGGCGATGGGTTAAGAGACGGTTCCGCCTTGCGGCCCGTCATGAGCGAGGTCCTCCTCCAGACGACCCAAGGCGACATCCGCATCGAGCTGTTCGAGTCCACGATGCCCCTCACGGCGGGCAACTTCCGGAAGCTCGTGGAGAAGGGGTTCTACAACGGCGTGGTCTTCCACCGCGTGATCCCCAAGTTCATGATCCAGGGCGGGGATCCCACGGGTACCGGGATGGGCGGCCCCGGGTACACAATCAAGGACGAGTTCGCGAAGGACAACCGCAACGCTCGCGGGACGATCTCCATGGCCAACGCGGGACCGAACACGGGCGGCAGCCAGTTCTTCATCAACGTGGTCGACAACCGCAGCCTGGACCCGAAGCATCCCGTGTTCGGCAGGGTCGTGGGAGGGATGGAGGTGGCGGACGCGATCAGCCAGGTCCCGCGGAGTCGCCAGGACCGCCCCCTGACCGACGTCGTGATCAAGAAGGCCGCGATCGCCAAGCCGTGATCCTCAGCGCCGGAGCATGGGCCGCGTGAGGCACGTCGGGCCGCCTTCCGCCTTCAGGGAGATCTCGTCCCCCGCGTAGGTCCGCACGCGGCAGCCCGCCTCTTCCAGGCGGGCCTTCGTCCGGGGATTGCCGCGGAGCGCGACGCAGTCTCGAGGCGCCACCGCGAGGACGTTCGTGGCCATCGTCGCGAACTCCGCCTCCGGGACCTCGACGAGGTCGATCCCGCGGTCCCTCAGCTCATGCCAGAACGGCATGGGGAGGAGGGGTGCGTGGACCACCGCGAGGTCCAGGTCGAGGAGGCTGATCAGGGACATCAGGTGGAGGCAGGCCTCGGGTCCCTGGAAGTACGGGAGGGGCACGGGGAGCGTCCGCGCGCCGACTTCTCGGAGAACGCCGCGGAGCTGCCGCAGCCCCTCCACGTTCGTGCGGAACCCCTGTCCCACCGCGAGGGTGTCGTGGTCGAGCCAGAGCAGGTCGCCGCCCTCCGCCGTGGCCCGCCCTCTGAGCCGCGCGAGGACGGGGACGCCCAGCTCGCCGAGGCGCTTCCCGACGCTCTCCTCCTCCCCGCGCCGGAGCTCCTTCCCCATGCGCAGGAGGACCGCGCCTCCGTCCGTCACGATCACCGGGTCGTGGACGAAGATCGAGTCTGCCCGCCCGAGTTGGGGGGCGTCGTGGCGGAGGACCTCGATGCCGTCCTTCTCGAGCAGGGCCACGAACGCGTCGTGCTCTCGCTGGGCGGCGCGGAGCCGCGGTCTCGCGGTGTAGTGCCAAACGGCGGGATCCGCGCCTCCGAAGGCCTCGTCCGGGCGGCGCACGAGCACGCGCCGCAGGCGAGAGACCATGTCCTGGCTTCCGTAATCCTGGGCCATGTCGGCCGCGGGAACCGCGACGCGGCTCATACGCCTTCGGGTGGGCCTCGGGACGGGCAACCGGCGGGCGTGCGGCGGGTCGCCCCGTGGAGCGGGGACCTCTCCTCGAGCCGTGGCCGGGACCATTTAGGTCTACCAAAAACCCGAACAATACCTACCATGCGTCCCGGCGGTTGAAATCCTTCGGAGCTTTAGGCCCACCTAAGAGGCATCGGCATGACTGCAGCAGGAAACGGGACAACGGCAAAGGATGACGTGCTTGGACGGCGGATGAGGGGCCGGCGGCCTGTAGGATCCGGGACCCTGGTCCTGGTCGGAGCGTTCGTCTTGGTCCTCGGCGTGCTGGCCGGCGGGATCCTGGGCCACATCGCGGCCCCGCCCGTGGTCACGACGGCGGGATCGGCCCACCTGTATCTGACCATCTCCTTCGACCCGTACACCGGGCTGGACGAGTACTTCCCCGCGAACTTCACGGTCCCCGCGAACGTCCCGGTGACGATCACGATCACGAACTATGACAACGGAACGAACGCCGTGTCGGCGGCCTTCTCGCAGGTCCTCGGGACGGTCGGCGGGACGGAGACGGTGACGAACGCGACGGCGAGCGGTGCGGCGGTCGCCTCGATCCCCGCGGACGAGGTCGCCCACACGTTCACCCTGATCTCGGCTCCCTACGACCTCAACATCCCCATCCCTGCGGCGCAGGGGACCACGCCCACGGTCGTGACGTTCACCGCCGTGTTCACCGCGACGGGCCAGTTCACGTGGCACTGCATGGCCCCGTGCGACGACGCGGCGATGACGACCCCCGGCTTCATGATGGGCACGGTCACGGTGCTGGGGCAGTAGGACGGACCTCTCGCAAGACAGCCAACCGCTAACGGGAGTGGGGCGGCCGATGCCTCGGTATCTGCTCCACTCCCTTCTCTTTCTTTAGTCGGCCTGGGCGTCAGACCCGCTTCGGCTTCGGAGGGCTCGTTCGACCGCTTCCCGGAGCGGTGCGTACTCGTGAGGACCGCGGACGGTCTCCGTCCCGTCGATGACCACCGCGAACCCCCGGCCGATCCGGTGCCGGAGCCCGAGCCAGAGTCCCCGCGGCGAATCGAGGCCGACGACCTCGATCCGGACCCGCTCCCGAAGTCCCGGAGCGGCTGGGCATCCTGCTCATGAATTCCTACGTCTCGATGCGGCTTCTCCCGTACTTCGTTGGGGAGCTTGAGGGCTGGAGGCGACGCGAGATGCGGGAGAAGGACGTCCTCGAGGAGGCCCCCGAACTGTACTAGGCGGCCAGGGTACCGGAGCGCCGTCGCGCACCATCCCGCACCGCCAGCAGTTCGTTCGCGCGATCCCGTTCCAGACCGCGCAGGAAGGACACAGCCACCGCCGGTCCATGGGGATGTGGCTCGGGTAGAGCGGGTCCTCCCCGTACCCGGCCCCGCAGCTCCAGCAGGTGTCGCGGTCGAGTTCGTTCGGGACCCCGCAGTCCAGGCACGCCCAGCTCCGCGTGGGGACGCTCAGGGAGCGCACCTGATGGGAGAACCAGCCCGCCGCGGCGGCCACGGCGGTGGCGACGGAGCTGAGGACGGCCGGGATCCCCATGCAGGCTCATCGTTCGGGCCGTCCGAGATATGTTCTCCGTAAGTGCTATCGAGTCTGAGTTCTGGACGGCCACGGCGGCCCGAGCACGAAGCCGCCCGCCCCGGACTCCTTATCCCCGCGGCGCGATGCCCGGTCGTGGTCCGCGTCCGGTACGAGCTCCCCGGCGACCTCCGCCCTTCCGCCCTGGCGGAACGGCGGCGCTTCTATGCGGGGCTCATGGACTACGCGGCCGCGGAGCGGTGGTTCTCCTCTTTCCCCGGCGAACGCGTGTTCGCCCTGATCCTCGGCCGCCATTCGGGCATCTATCCGCGCCGCTTCCGGAGCCTGAAGAACATCAGCCTGCTCGTGGAGGATGCGCGGGCGGTCCGGGACCTGCGGCCGTACCTGCTGAAGTACCTGCCGGAGGGCGTGTACTACGACCGCAACGCGTACGCCTCCGTGGAGGACGCCCGCCGCACCCGTCTCGACTACGCCCACGCATGGCGCAGCCGGTTCTTCCGGGGTCAGGAGCTCGCGTTCGATTTGGACCCCGAGAACCTCGACTGCCCGATCCACGGGGACATCGTCGCGAAGATGCGGCGCCACCAGGGGCTCTCGTTCTGCGACTGGGAGTTCGCGGAGACGCGGCGACAGGCCGCCGAGCTCCACGACGTCCTCTCCCAGGAGTGGTCCCGGCTCGCGGTGGTGTACTCCGGTCGCGGCTTCCACATCCACGTGCTCGACGCGGAGGCCTATGGCCTCACGAGGCGGGAGCGGACGGCCCTCGCGAGGCGCTACGGGAGGCGCTTCGCCCTCGACGAGTGGGTGACGTCGGGGGAGATGCGACTCATCCGATTGCCCTTCTCCCTGCACGGCATGGTCTCGCGGATCGTGGTCCCGGTCCCGAGAGGGGGGCTGTCCGCGTTCCGGTACGACGACGCGCGCGCTACGCCCGCCTTCGCGCGGGCCTGATCATTTCTTCGCGCGCCGCTCCTTCCGCCCGGAGTAGTAGGCCTTCTTCTTGGTCGACTTCTTTCCCGCCTTCTTGCGGGCCGCCTTCTTCGGCATCGGGGGCCAGAAGGGCGTCTCGGGATTCAAGCCTTTCCGCGCCCGTGACCCCCTCGGGTCGTTTCCGGGACGCCCGTCCGGCGGAGAGGACGGGCCGCGCTCAGGGTTCGCACTCGCAGAGCTCGTCATTGCAGTCGGCTGCCAGCACTGGAAGCAGAAGGGTGCCGGGCGTGTCCTCGCATCCGAGGCCACGGCCCCTCGCGGCCTGTGCTTCCACATGCCGCGGACGCTCCTCTTCCGCGAAGTGGATCGCGGCGACGCCCGAGCCCTGGAGGCTGGGAGCCGGAGTCCGAGCGCGGAACTCCCGGGCGCCCGGAGGGCGGAAGAGGGCGGCCAGCCAGCCGCGGATCCCCCGCTTCGGGGCTTGCACGGCGCGGGCCGCCGCGACGAGCCACGCGGTCTCGCTTCCGCCGTACTCAAGTCGTGCGTAGCGCGCGGCCTCCTCCCGGCGCAGGGAATCAGCGCGCGGGATCCGGTAGAGGCCCGAGGGAGGGATCACCGGATCCACCTCCGGAGGAGAAGGACGCTGATCTCGGTCGGAACGGGGGAACGATTCATCCGGTCCTTTGTGTCGGTGTTACGCATATTTTTGTCACCCCAATGGCGGTTTGGGTAATACACACATGGGTTATTAAAACTAACGTTTGTCCGACCAAAACGGTTATATGTAGGCCTATAATATCTATTGGGATGGTGGGCATGGCATGCGTTCGTTCAAGGTGATCCGGGATCCTGCGGCCTTCGAGCTCCTGGCGGACGAGACCCGGCGGCGGGTCATCTATCTCCTCCGGGCGAAGGAGATGACCGTGGCCCAGATTGCCGAGGAACTGAAGCTGACGCCCCAGGCCATCTACCACCACATCCGCAAGCTGAAGGACGCCGACATGGTCGAAGTGGCCCGGGAGGAGCGGGTCGACCACTTCATCGAGACGTACTACCAGGCGACCGCGGAGATGTTCAACCTGGCCCACGGCCAGGCGGGCAGCACGAAGGTGCTTGAGCAAGAGGTCCAGGAGGCCTTGGGGGCCCTCGACAAGCTCGGGCTGAAGGCGGACGTGGACGCCGCGACCGTGTCCCGGGTCGTCGACCTCATCAAACGCATGAAGGAGCCCGACGCCAACTCCCCGTGGATGGAGAAGGTCAACGAGCTCTCCGAGGTCAGCTACCTGGGGAAGCAGGAGCTCCTCGAGTTCACCTACCTGATGAGCATCAGCGACCACGAGTTCGAGGAGTTCCTGAAGTGCTACCGCGAGCTGCGGAAGACCCTCCGGGCGACCCTCCGCGAGCCCCCGGCCTCCTCGAAGAAGCGCTGAGCGCCCGCCGTATGGCGGGAGCAGGCCTATCGGCCCGGCGGACATCGCCCTCCGCATGCGAGCCCGATTCCGCTACACCGGCATCCGCGTCCGCGACCTCGACCGTTCCCTGGACTTCTACACGCGGGTCATGGGCATGAAGGTCATCGGCCGCGGGACGATGCCGCACGGGGGCCAGTACGTCCACCTCCGCACGCCCCGCTCCCCCCAGCGACTCGAGCTGAACTGGTATCCCCGGGGGAGCCGCTTCTACTCCGCCTACCGGTCCGGCGAGGAGATGGACCATCTCGCCTTCGTCGTGGACGACGTGCGCAAGGCCTTCCGGGAGCTCGTCCGCCGAGGCGCGGAGGTGGCGGTGGACCCGGCCCACGGCGAGGGCACGGAGGTCTACGTCAAGGACCCCGACGGCATCTGGATCGAGCTGCTCCAATAGGGGACGGGCTCGCACTCCGCCCCTTCGGACAGCCTAAATACGTCGCGCCCGGCCCGTCACTCCTCGCGGCCGTAGAGGCCTCTTATATACGGCGGCTCTCTAGGACCCTCCATGTCGGATTCCGTGCCGAACCCGGTGCGAGGCATCGAGGCCGTCCTCCCGAGCCGCGAGACGATCGAGGGGGCCGGCGTGCACCTGCGGCGGGCCTTCGGCTACTACGAGGTCCCGAAGCTCGACCCCTTCCTGCTCCTGGACGACTTCCGCTCCCAGAACCCCGCCGAGTTCGTCGCCGGGTTCCCCTGGCACCCCCACCGCGGCATCGAGACGGTCACGTACATGCTCGACGGCTTCGTCGAGCACGAGGACAGCATCGGGAACAAGGGCGTCATCCGGTCGGGGGACGTGCAATGGATGACCGCGGGGAGCGGGATCATCCACCAGGAGATGCCCAAGCACCTGAACGACGGGAAGATGGGCGGCTTCCAGCTCTGGGTGAACCTGCCTTCGGACCGCAAGATGATGGACCCTCGCTACCAGGAGGTCAAGGACGCGCGGATCCCCCAGGTCGAGGCTTCGAAGGGCGTGGCCGTCCGCGTGATCGCCGGGGAGGTCGCCGGCGTCCGCGGCCCCGTCCGCGACATCGTCGTCGAGCCCGAGTACCTCGACGTGCGGATCGCGCCGCACACGGTCTTCGATCATCCCGTCCGGCGCGGCCACCGCGCCTTCGCCTACGTGCTGGCGGGCCGCGGTCACTTCGACGACGCGAGCGGCGAGGTCGTGGACTCGGAGAACCTCGTCCTCTTCCGCGACGGGGAGCGGGTCCGGATCGAGGCGATGGAGCAGCCCCTGCGCTTCCTCCTCGTCTCCGGGAAGCCCCTACACGAGCCCGTGGCCTGGTGGGGCCCCATCGTGATGAACAACCGCCACGAGCTCGAGACGGCGGTCGAGGAGTTCCAGGAAGGGACCTTCGTCAAGCATCCTCATCCCCGCGGGTGAGTTCGCCTCAAGATCGAGCGGCGCTCAGTCGCCACGCTCGCCCACAGGGGCATGCTCGCCGCGGGCGATGCCGTACTGCCAGGCGAACAGCCCGCCCGCGATGAGGGTGACTGCGCCCGGGATGATCGCGAGGGCCCACGTGAGGTTCCAGAGGCCGGACAGGAATCCGATGAGCACCGCTCCCGTGGCGTCCCCCGCGAGGAACATGTTCTCCAGGAGGCCCAGCTCCGTCCGTTGGGCCGCGGACCCCAGCCGCTGGCCCAGGAACGTGAGGGGCACCTGTCCCCCCGCGGGCCAGAGGAACGCGTAGAGGACCAGGAACGCGATGGCCCCGGGCACGAAGTCCCACAGGACGAAGATCAGGTACGCGAACCCCGTCCCGAAGCCGCCGAAGACGATGAGGGGCCGAGCCCAGCCGCGGTCCGCGAGGCGGCCGAAGAACACGCCGCTCAGCCCCCACATCGTCGACGCACCCACGAAGATGAAGACCGCGGTCTGGAGCGGTTGGAGCCGGACTTCGACGAAGAAGATCGGGATCCAGGAGAAGCCCGCGCCCCCGAGGCCGATCAGGTACTGGAGGGCCGAGACCCACCGCACGTCCCGGTGCCGCAGGGCGGCGCGGATGTCCTTCCGGATCTCCGGGACGCCCATGCGCCTCGGGAGGAGGACGGCGAGGGCGGCCGCCGGGATGAGCGCGAGGACGGCGGTCGCGAGGAAGTAGACCCGCCACGTGGGGACGAGGGAGATGAGGAAGGCGACGGAGAGGCCCGCGAGGACGCTTCCCGTGACGATCCCGGTCACGTAGACCCCGAGGTACGCGCCCTTCCTCGGCCCGAGCGCCTCGTTGATCCAGGCGTAGGCCATGACGTTGTACATGCTGAAGCCCGCGCCCAGGAGGAACACGCCGGCCACGAGGGCCAGGGGGTTGGGGGACCACGCGGCGAGCAGGCCTCCGCCCATGACGCAGGCCAGCCCCGCGAGGCTGATGGGCCGCGGTCCCGCGCGGTCCGCGAGCATCCCCGCGATGAACGGGCTCGTGAATCCCCCGACGCTCAGGCTCGCGAAGGCGATGCCGAGCTCGGCGTTCCCGAGGCCGAGGGTGTCCGCGACGAGGAGGGAGAGGATTGTCAGGAGGAAGACGCCGTAGGCAGCGACCACGCAGCCGACGTAGAGCCAGGCGAAGACGAGCCGCGGCGATGGCGCGCGATGCCCCGGGCTGCGGTCCTCCGTGGAATCCGACCTCTGGCGGCGGGAACGACCGGGCCCGGAAAACCCTTCCGCCCCTTCGGGGCGAGGTTCTTATCCGGCGACCGGCTCGGCCCTCCATGCCCTCGCGTGCATCCCCTCCGGGGCGGCGTCGATCCTTCGACCCGCTCGAGCCCTTCGCGGACAAGACCCTGCTCAAGGAGCTCGTGGACGCGCTCGGTTCTTTCCGGTGGAAGCTCTACGGCCCGATCCCCCTGCGATTCCACCGGGGCCGGCCGACGAAGTACGAGTTCGACCTCAACCTGGGCGTGGTCCACGTCACGGAGCAGGATTTCAAGGGGCTCAGCGACATCTTCCATCGGCTCAACGAGGCGTGGGGGACGCGGATGACGTTCTGCATCTACCCGTCCAAGGACCGGGCGCGGGAGATGATCCTGAATGTCCGCGGGTCGCCTCGGGCTCCCTCGGAGATTGACTGAGGCCTCCGCCGCGACTCAGGCCCGAGGCGCGCCTCTTGCCGGAACCGTAACCGCTC
>Ga0153916_10005040_pt1 | contig 10038 bp, 13 predicted proteins | sample Opewatmetagenome_FD_109642 | JGI IMG/M metagenome (GOLD analysis project Ga0153916, IMG submission 109642) | Freshwater wetland microbial communities from Ohio, USA - Open water 3 Core 3 Depth 4 metaG | ecosystem: Environmental > Aquatic > Freshwater > Wetlands | place: USA: Ohio, Lake Erie...
CTTGAGCTTGGGCCCGCTCACGACGATCATGGACGTGTCGTCATGGTCCAGCGTGCGGAACGCCTCCATCGCGGCCTTGAGTAGGAAGTCACCGATCGCCGTGCCCCCGCCGGTCACCAAGATGGTCTTCTTGCGCAGGACGAGGTCCTCCCGGAGCTTCTCCCGGGAGCCGCTTGGCGATCGCACGATGGGACCGATGCGCTTCACGTTCGGCCAGTCGGGGCCGCCGTCCGTGACCAGGATCAGGTCGATTCGGCGCGCGAGACGGGAGAACCAGAAATTGCCGAACGCCTCGACGGGTCGCGAGAGCGTATCCCTCGCGAGGTCCCGCGCGAACTCGTTCACGAGGAGCGCTGTCGGGACCCGGTGGCGGACGGCCTCCCGGACGGAGGCCAGCTCGCTGTCCGAGATGAGGAAGCGGTAGTAGTCCCAGTCGGCCTCCTTGCGGACGAACCGCCGCGCCACCCGCAGGTGCCGGGCGTAGTCCCGGTACCATCGCCACGCGGGTCCCAGGACACCCCCTTGGGCAGGGAGATCGGGGGCCGGGGGCATCGTGAGGGCGTCGAAGCCGCTCGACACGATCAGGTCGAGCGCGGGCGATCCCGCGAGGAATAGGAAGTAGAGGCCCTCGTCGCGCTCGATGAGACCCCGGGCCAGAGCAACAGACCGCGTCGCGTGGCCGAGACCCTGGGAGTGCACCGCGAAGTAGCCGTTCCGCTCCTCCATGGCGTCCGTCCGATGGTCCCGGCATACAAAGACCTTGGCGCTGACAGAGCGGATAAGGGAACGTGCCGGACGGCTACCACCGGCCCTTGCAGCCCGCTTGTCTCCGGCACAATTCCGTTAACGTTATCCCATGCCGCGCGGTCCGGAGGGCCAGGGAAATTCCATGGTGGTCGACTTCGCCATTAAGCGCGCACCCAAGTATCGTGTCGCGTCCGTGAGCTTCGTGGGGACCTACAAGGAGAGCCGCATCCGGTCCGAGTGGGAAGGCCTCGCGCGGTGGGCGAAGGCCAAGGGGCTGCGGACGGGCAAGTGGTTCTTCACGGAGGAGGGCTCGGCGCCCCGCTACCGCTTCCAGGTCGCCATCGAGGTGCGGGGGCCGGCCAAGTCGGACAAGAAGGTTCGCATCCGGACGTTCCCTGCATCACCCATCGCGACCGTGACCTTCAACCCGGACGAGGTGTCCGCGCGGGTGGTCTACCACGGCCTGAACGACTGGTTGCGCTGGCAGAAGAAGGACAAGGTCATTAAGCGCGCGCGATCGTGGCGGGAGACCTACACGGGCAACCCGTGGAAGGACGCCAAGGCATGGTCCCGCACGGAGATCCAGGTCCTCGTCTCCAAGTGACGTCGGAGGGGCGCGGTGCGCCCCGCCAGCCAGGCGGCACGAGGACAGGGCCTACGGCTTCGGTTCGGCCTTCGCGGGCACCGGCATGGGTGGAATCTCGCCCGCCCGAGTCTCCTGGTTGAACTCCTTGTCCTCCCACATGTCATACGCGATGGCCACCGCCGCGGCCTGCGTGATGATCGCGAAGGCGTTCACCACGTGGACGAAGACGAGGATGTAGAAGAGGGACAGGTTCAGGACCGGCACCTGCCAGCTCAGGGAGTCCTTGAACAGGAGGATGACGCCGAGGACCGCCATGAGGATGGACAGCTGGAAGGTGGACTGCGCGGTCCGCTTCACGCGTCCCGCGATCGTGGTGTTCCGCACCCCGCTGAAGTTGTTGAACGCCAGCGGGATCATCGCGAAGCCCAGAGCGGCATGGACGTAGATCAGGGCCGTAGCGAAGGGCTCGAAGTTCGTCACATGGGTGCTCATCACAATCAGGAATTCCACGAACGCGATCCAGATCATCGCGAACAGAGCTTGCCAGAGCTTCATGGTCGACGCCGCCTCGGACCGAGGCTGACTGCCAGATACTAAACATACCGTTCGTACCCTTCGGAACAGGCTTGTTTTCGTCGCCCGAAATCCGCCAAAGCCCTTTATGGGGCCCACGGGCATCTCCGACCCGCATGGCCCAGTCCGCGGACCTCCTCCGCCGAACTCGCTTCCTGGCGAAAGCGGTCCTCCTAGGGACCGTGGTCCTGCTCGTCCTCCTGCTCGGGACCTTCCTGGTGGTGAACCATGCCAACCTGCCCGAGCCCATCATCCTCTTCTGGGGCCTGTTCATCCTGATCTCCGGACTCATCGCTGGCATCGCCGCGGCCTACCTGTTCCTGGCGCGCTCCCAGGTGACCGGCGGGACGCCGACCGCCCCGCCCGCCACGACTGCCGCGGCCCAAAGACTCGAGCTGGAGGACCTCGCGGTCCGCCTCCTCGACGGCGATGAACGGCGCCTGATGCGGGTAATCGTGGAGGCCAAGGGGGACATCCTCCAGCGGGACCTCGTGCGGGTCACCGCCTTCTCCGACGCCAAGGTGAGCCGCCTGCTCGACCGGCTCGAAGAACGAGGACTGGTCGTGCGAGAGCGGCACGGCATGACGAACCGGATCCGGTTGACTCTGCGCCAATCTTAGGCATTCCGGCACCTTTTGCGCGATCCTGCAAGCGCTTGCGTCGCGGGAGGGACAGATTCCATACGCCTTTTCGACGCTGGGTCTACACCGTCACAAGGCAGGAGATGGACCCGAACATGACATCCAAGATCAACCCACTCGCCTGGCTCGCCGTCGCCCTCGTGGTGGCCATCGGACTCATGGCGACCCTGGGAAGCTGGGCCATGGGCACGTACGGCGCGAACTACGGGATGATGGGCAGCGGAGGGTGGGGCTGGGGTGTGGTCATGATGGCTGTCCCCGCAATCTTCCTCATCGTGGTCCTCCTGGCGGCCCTCGGAGGGCTCAGCGAACCGCCCGCGTCCCCCGCGCAGGCGCGGTCGCCCGCCAGCCCCTTCGAAGTCCTAGAGCAGCGGTACGCGCGCGGCGAGCTGACCCGGGAGGACTTCCTGAGGATCCGGGACGATCTCAGCCGCGGGCCGAACGATTCCTGAGGTGGGCGCCATGTCAGATTCTGTGGCATGCCAGGAATGCGGCGTTCACATAAAGGCCGAGAACGAAGCGGCCCACATGCGCAAGGTACACCCGAACGTCGCGTTCCAGCCCAAGAAGGATCGCGCGGGTCGCGCCTCGAGACCCGGCTTCTACCTGACTTCGACGACGAAGAAGATGGTCTTCGGAATCCTGATCGCGGCCGTCATGGTCGTCGCGGGCACCATGCTCTACCTTTCGACCCAGAAGGGCATCCCCCTCGACCCCAATGCGCGGCAAGTCCGCATCTCCATGGCGGGATGGAACCCGGCACAATTGACCACGAAGGTCGGTGTGCCGCTGAAGGTCGATGTCCTGGCCATGGACGACGCGCACGGTGCGGGCCACGACTTCGTCCTCGACGCGCTGAACATCAACGAATACGTCGGCTCGACGCAGAAGGTCTTCACACTCCCTGCGGACCAGCCGGGCCAGTACACGTTCTACTGCTCCCTCTGTTGCGGCGGCAAGGACAGCCCCACGATGGTCGGCTCCTACACGGTCGAAGGCTGAGCCCGTGGACCTCCTCGTGGCGTTCCTCACCCTCGTCGCAGGCCTCGCCGACGGGCTCAACCCCTGCTCGTTCTCGGGCCTGCTCGTCTTCGCGTCCGTGACCACGGTGGCCATCGAGCGGTCTTGCCACGACCTGGACCCCGAAGCCGCCGACTTCCAGCGGGGCCGCCTGCTCCGCTACGGCGCCGTGTGGATTGTGGCTCTTTTCACGGTCTACATGCTCCTAGGGTTCGGTTTTCTTGGGGGCATCCACATGCTCATCGCGGAGGGCCACTGGGCCGGGAAGGCTGCGGCGGTCGTCGCCGTCGGCATGGGCCTCTGGATGTTCCGGGATTACTTCAGTTCCGAGGACGCCCCCCTGCGGCTGGAGCCGCCGAAACACCTCAGGGTCCTGACCGGCAAGTACCTCCGGGTCCTGACGTACCCCGGCATCCTCGTCGCGGGATTCCTCGTGGGCCTCTGCACCGTCCCCTGCTCGGGAGGCATCTACGTGAGCGTGCTCGCGATGCTCTCAACGCAGGAGACCGCGGTCGGTATGGCCCTGCTCATCGCGTACAACGTCATGTTCGTCTTGCCTCTCGTCCTCGTTCTCGCGGTGGCCACGAACCGACGCACCTTCCGGTCTGTCGCCCGCTGGCAGGTCAACCACAGGGACACGGTCAAGTTCGTCCTCGGAGCGACGATGATCACCCTGGGGCTGTTCACGTTGTTCCTGCTCGCGTGATCCCTCGCGTGGCGGTTGTTTCACCGCCCCGGAGCAAAGGGGTTTATGGAGTGGCGCCGTTGCTCACACCGTGGAACTCGCAACCCTGGCCAAGTTCCCCTTCCTCCGCGAGGCGGCCGCCCACATCCGGGCGGAGAAGATCACCCTCGAGGAGCTCCTGACCGAGGCGGCCTTCGCGCGCGCCCGCAGCCTCGGCAAGGCCCGCGTCATCGAGGCTCTGGAGCGAGGGCCGCCCACGGGGCCCGTGGCTGTAGACATGGCGGACCAGCTCGCTCAGCTCCTCGCCTATCCGGTGGCACGCATCCTAGTGTCCGCGAACGCGGACAACTACCTGATCCGGCGCTTCGCGCTGCGGGAGGCCATGGCGGCGGAGCTCCGCTTGGAAACGGAGCCGGACGACTTCATCCTCCACCTGGCTGCTGAACTTGGGCTGGACCTGCGGCGCGAGGACGGCGGGTTCCGGCTGCACTTCGCGGACTTCCTCCGATTCACGAACACCCTGCGGGAGCCGCCCTGGAAGCTGATCAACCAGAAGCTGGACGCGGGCTACGTCCACCTGCGACGGGAGAAGGTCCTGCGGGTCCTCCGAAACGCGATCGAGCGCTACATCGAGGAGGGCTTGCCCCTCCCGGTGAACGACGCGATCGAGAAGGCGTTCAAGCCCGAGCTCGGGGAGATTCACGGCCTCCTCGAGGCGAAGAAAGCGACGTTCAAGGCGGACGACATCGGCAAGGTGAGCATCACCCGCTTCCCGCCGTGCATGTACAACCTGCTGGCCCAGATCCAGAACCACGAGAACGTGCCCCACATGGGCCGCTTCGCCATCGTCTCCTTCCTCCACCACATCGGATTGGGCAACGAGGAGATCTTCCGCGTGTTCGGCGACGTCCCGGACTTCGCCGCGGACGTCACGAAGTACCAGATCGACCACATCACCGGGACGACGTCGGCGACGGAGTACACCCCACCCGAGTGCTCGACGATGAAATCGTATGGAATCTGCCCCGGCCCAGACCGGCTCTGCCTGAAGATCAAGCACCCCCTGAGCTACTACCGCATCAAGGGGAACGAACGGCGTCCCCCAGGCGAGACCGTGGCCACCGCGGTGTAGGGTGCCTTCCACGCAAAGCTTCTTGGCAGGCCGTTGGCATCGAACGGTCATGGAGCGGGAGGCCCAGAGTCGGGTCATGGCGGGCCGCGTGTGCATCGTCACCGGCCCGACGTCCGGCGTCGGCGCGGAGATTGCCCGCGGCTTGGCCGCGCGAGGGGCGACCGTGGTGCTCGCCTGCCGAAACCCGGAGAAGGGCGCCGCTCTGCGGGAAACCCTGACCCGCGAGAAAGGGAACACGGACCTGTCCGTCGCGCCTCTCGACCTCGCGAGCCTCGCGTCTATCCGGGAATTCGCCCGTCGGTTCGAACAGGACCATGAGCGGCTCCACGTGCTCGTGAACAACGCGGGGATCTTCCTGCGCCATCGGGAGCTCTCCCCCGACGGGTTCGAGATGCAGCTTATGGTGAACGCCTTGGCGCCGTTCTACCTGACGAACCTCCTGCGCGGACCGCTCCTCGCAGGTGCGCCGTCCCGGGTGGTGAACGTGGCCTCGACCGCGCAACGAGGGGGCCGCGTGGACTTCGACGATCTCCAGAAGGCACGTGCGTACAGCGGCTTCCGCGCATACACGGACTCCAAATTCGCACTCGTCCTCCTGTCGTACGAGCAGGCGAGGCGGTGGCAAGGAACAGGTATCTCGGTGAACGCGCTCCACCCCGGCCGTATCCGGACGAACCTGGGAAAGGGCGAGTACCCCCCCGGGGCAGGCCTGTTCAAGCTCCTATTCTTTAGGAGCCCGGAGAGGGGCGCGGAGACGCCTCTCTACGTGGCAACGTCCCCCGAACTCAACGAGACGACTGGGAAGTACTACTCGGGGAAGCGGGCCGTCCCGTCGGATCCGGGGACATACGACGAAGCGGTGGCGAGACGTCTCTGGGATGAAAGCGCCAAGCTTGTCGGCCTCGCGACCTAGGGGCCTTTCGCGGCGGGGCTGAAAGCGCGCCAGATTCCGATTGCCCTCTGGATTGCGGTCAGGTTGGCGAGGACCGCAAACAGCACCATGATCCACTCGAGGGGGCCGAAGCTCACCGTCCCGACGCCCCAGAGCACGCCGCCGGAAGGCGCCACGATGAGCTGGACCAAACCGCCGAGTAACAGCAGGACGAGGCGATCCGCGCGGCCCAGGAGGCCGCCGTAGTGGCGGCGCTGGCCGACCGCCTGGGCCTGGGTCCCCATGTACGAGGTGAGGAGGACCCCGATAATCGCGAGGGTACCGATCGAGAGGCGGCAGTACGCGGCATTGAACGCAATCCCCGAGAGGAGGAACACGTCTCCGTAGCGATCAAAGACATGGTCGAGAAAGTCCCCGCGAGGGGACGTCTTCCCGAACATCTTCGCGACCTTGCCGTCGAGGGCATCGGAGTAGGCGCTGACGAGCATCATGAGCAGGGCAAGGAGAAGGAACCCGGCACCGCCGACGTAGAACGACAGGCCGGCGAGGCCGGCGGCGACGAGCCCAATCCACGAAATCGCGTTGGGATTCACCTTCCCCATCCGTGCTGCGACGGGTACCAGGATCCCGTCCGCAAGAGGGCGGAACCGGTCTAGTACCACGAGAGGACCTCCTCGCTCCAGTCCACGGAACCCGGTTCGTGACCCTTCGTCCGCCCCTGGAGGATCCCGAGGATGGCGTCCGCGGTCTGTTCCGCGTTCCGAGAGGTGGTGTCCACCTCGTACACAACGGGGAGGCGCTCGACGGCCTCCTGGGTGATCACGTCGATGGCCTCTGCCTCCACATTCTCCTTTACCTTGGCGGGCGGCCAGCCCCGGGCCTCGAGCCGTGTCCGCAGGACGGACGGAGCGCAGCGCAGGACCACGACCAGGTCGACCGCCATCCGGTGCGCGTAATGGGATCGGAGGAAGGCGATCTTCGCAGGGACGCGGAGGTTCTCCCGCAAGGCGTCCACGTCCACCTCGTCGCTCCCGCGGACCTCGTCGCGACCCACGATGAAGCCGCCGCGGCGCGCGACGTCGTCCAAGTCCACAACCGCGTAGCCGCGGCGGGCGAGGACGTCGCACGCGGAGGTCTTCCCGGTCCCTGGGGTCCCCGTGACCGCGACGAGCATGGGGGCCACGATGGGCGGGCGCGTTAAATCACTTGCGATTCCGGACCCACGAGGGCGGAAGGTCGTGCCGGTACCGCAGCAGGACGTACTCCCGCAGGCCGATCCCGGCGGTCCCGAACACGAGGTTCGTCAGGAACCCCAGGAGGAGGAACGGGAAGCCGAAGTGGACCATGTAAAACGGGATGTCTACTGCACCCGCGAGGACGACGCCCGTCAGCGCAGGGGACATGAGCATGGCGGTGGCCACGGCCCCGCCGAGGAGGACGCCCAAGAGGTCCTGGACAATCCCCATGGCGAGCCGCTCCGTCGCCAGACCGGCCAGGGTGGCCGACATGGCCAGGATGAGCAGGAGGTAGCCGAAGGACGGCTCGGGCCCGGCCGGAACGCTCAGGGTGGGATAGATTCCGTAGAACACGACGTAGCCCAGGGCAAGCCCCAGGAATCCGCTGAGCAGCGCCGTGTTCCGGAGGTTGCGGTTCCGGTCCGCGCGCTCACGTTCCAAGGTCCTGCCCCCATGTGAGGATGACTCGATTCAGGTTGAGCTCGTACGTCCCCGCGCTCGCCACGGGGTCCGGGATCCCCTCGACCCGCAGCGTGATGAGCACGTACAGGTTCCAGGGGATGCCCGAGGCGGTCCCCGTCGCGTTGGCCACGGCGGACTGGATGCTTTGCACCGCCCCGAACTGCATGGGGTGCGAGGTCCGGTCCAGCGTGAAGTTGAGGCTGAGCGTCCCGCTCCCCCGGGCCGCGATCGGCGCGGGCGGCGAGGGCAGCGTGTTGACGTCGAAGGTCGGGAGGAAGACCAGGTAGAGTCCGGTCGGAGTCGTCGCGTTGCCTATCCACGCCTTCACGATGATGGTCTGGAAGTCCAGGACCACCGGGCTGGGGTTCGTGGCCACGAGGGTGAGCCCGAGGCGGACGGACCCGTTGTCGAGGAGGACACCCCGGGGATCCGTGCCTCGGAACGTGATGGAGTACGCGGGGACGAAGTAGGCGTTCGCGTGGGCCTGGGTCACCGCAGCGTACTGGCCCGCGGAGGCTACGACCAGCGCGAGCAGGATGGCCGTCGCGGCCAGGATGAGGTACCAGGGCACGCGCTCCGGCGGCACGCGGCGCGGACCGGATGGAGTCGCCGTCATCCGGGCCCCGCCGGCATTGCGGGAGCCGGGGGCGGGAGATCCTCCGGCGCGGCCTTGCCGGCTGCCGGTGGCTCGACGAGGCGGCCGTCGTAGATGTCCTGGGCGAAGTGGCACTCCGCGATGTGCCCCGGGGCCACCTCGATCCGCGGAGGCGCGACCAGCTTGCAAATCTCCTCGGCAAAGAGGCAGCGGGTCCGGAAGCGGCAGCCGCTCGGCATGTCAATCGGGCTCGGCAGCTCACCCCTGATGGGGACGTCGGAGTACACGTGCTCCGGGTCCGGGATGGGGACCGCGGAGAGGAGTGCGCGGGTGTACGGATGGGTCGGGTGGCCGATGATCGCCTCGGCCGGGGCGTCCTCCACGATCCGCCCGAGGTACATCACGCAGATCCGGTCGGACATGTACCGCGCCACGGCGATGTCGTGCGTGATGAACAGGTAGGGGATCTGGTACTTCTCCCGGAGATCGAGCATGAGGTTCATGACGCCGGCGCGGATGGACACGTCGAGCATGGAAACGGGCTCGTCCGCGATGACGACCTTCGGATTCAGGACGATGGCACGCGCAACCGCGGCACGCTGCCGCTGCCCGCCGGACATCTCGTGGGGGAAACGGTCCAGGAAGTCCTGTCCCGGTCGGAGCCCGGCGTCCTCCAGCGCGCGGATGACCATCTCTTCCCGCTGCTCCCGCGTCGACGCGACCCGGTGGATGAGGAGGGGTTCCGAGACGGCCCGGAAGACCGAGTGGCGGGGGTTCAGGGACTCGTAGGGATCCTGGAAGATCATCTGGAGCTCGCGGCGGAAGTGAAAGAGGTCCGTCGCGTCGAGGGACGCGATATCGACGCCCTGGAACAGGATGCGGCCTTCCGTGGGGTCCTCGAGGCGGGAGATCAGCCGACCCGTGGTCGTCTTCCCGCAGCCGCTCTCGCCGACCAGGCCCAGGATCTCGCCCGGCTTCAGATTGAAGTCAATCCCGTCCACCGCATGGACGAGGATCTCCTCGCCCCGCAGGGAGGCCATGAAGCCCCGCTTCAGACCGAAGTACTTCTTCAGGGATTGGACCTGCAGGACGTAGCCGTCCTCCGCGACCGGGGGCATCTCGACGGGAGCCTCGGGCATCGCCTCGGTCATGTCCGGGTCAGTCCCCCCTGGTTGTAGAAGTCCTGGGAGAAGTGACACATCGCGCGGTGGCCCGGCTCCGGCGCGATGTAGGGCGGCTGGGTCGTCTTGCAGATGTCCTTCGCGTAGCTGCAGCGGGGATGGAAGCGGCAGCCCGTCGGCGGCGTCACGAGGCTCGGCGGGCTCCCGGGGATCGCCTCGAGGCGGCGCTTGGCGCCCTTGACGCTGGGGAAGGCTCCGAGGAGCCCCTGGGTGTACGGATGCAGGGTCCGGGTGAAGATCCGCTTGGAGGGGCCCTCCTCGGCCAGCTGGCCTGCGTACATGACGCAGA
>Ga0153916_10005041_pt1 | contig 10038 bp, 7 predicted proteins | sample Opewatmetagenome_FD_109642 | JGI IMG/M metagenome (GOLD analysis project Ga0153916, IMG submission 109642) | Freshwater wetland microbial communities from Ohio, USA - Open water 3 Core 3 Depth 4 metaG | ecosystem: Environmental > Aquatic > Freshwater > Wetlands | place: USA: Ohio, Lake Erie, Old...
AGGTTGGCCTGTTCTATTAGCTCGCGCTGCTCGCGCTCTGTGGCGGCGCGTCTTTCAACATCCAAGGTGGTAAGTCGCGCCTGTCGAAATTGATCTTCTTGCCCCAAGACCGTCATGCGGACTATCAGAGTGGTGGCAGATAACACAAAGCCGCTCATGACAGCGGAGATAATCATTCCCGCCGTCTTTTCCAGTGGTGTGAACCAATCCGCAGCCACAGTCCTGGTCAGAACCACATCAGCAACCAGAGCCAGGATAGAGGCCCCGATGAGCCAGCGGCTTCGCTGGTCACCCAGGACCAGGATAGCCACAGTGATGAAGGCCAAGGAGCTGGCACCTAGTGCTATTAGAATTTCGGGGAACACAATTCCACTGACAAAAATCCCGATCAATATCGAGATGAGGAAAAGGTAGAGCCCGAGGGTTGTGTAGCCTCTCCGGTGAAGCACTGGAAACGATATCGTCCCCGCCACCATCATCATGAAGACACCACTTACAACAATCAGTTGTGTATATGAGCGGAACAGTAACCACAGGATCACCAATGAGATTCCCATGAGGGAGATGGCAACGATTACGACTGTGCTGATAATCAAGGCGAATTGTGCCCGGCGCTCTAAGAGCTGGCTTTCAACTAATTTTTCATCTGATTGAATTGTTTGTGTTTCCATAAGTTTCTCCTGTTATTAAACGATTTCTTCTTGCACGATCAAGTGCTTATCAGCCAGCAAGGCTGATAGATTTAGGATCACCAGGGGCGAGGTATTCTTGCTGCTTTCTGAGGGAGCGGTTTTGTCGCCATCGCCCCCATTATCAATATAGACACCCTGCACGTATTCCACCGGCAGCCCGCGTTCCACACTGTCGACCTCCTGGATCCGCTTAACTGGCAGATTTTGGATACCGAGTACTGCGTCAACCAGCAAGGCCAGTTCCATGGCAGGGGTTTCGACCAATACCAGGTGGCGTTGGGTCGATCCACCGTCATCCTTATTCTCAGTCAGTGGAAGCCCCAAAAAACGCTTTAAATCCAACACGGATATAATCCGCCCTCGCAAGTTGACCACCCCAGCCACCCAATCCGGAACACGCGGCACGTGGGTTACATGATCGAGCGGGCGAATATCAAACACATAACCCGCCTCCAGTCCATACACTTCTCGCCCTAACCGGATCACAGCGATCTCAATCTGCTCCCCGGTTTCTCCAGACTCGATTGCCTGTGCTATCTGTATGGCACGCCGCGCCCAGGTTTGTTCAAGGATGTCTTTAGGTGCATCATCCACCCAGGCCAACCTGGCGCTGCTTTCCAAAACCTTCCGGCGGATCGTTTCCCAATCAACCTGAGAGCCATGAGCTTTGTGTCTAAGCGGTAAAGGCCGGTCGGGTCTTGGAATTGTGCTGAGAGTTGTCTCGCCGTTCATTTTCATATTGTGCACCTCCTACAATCCATCCATCAAAACTTCTCATAGGTCAAAGACCTTAGAGACTTGATATGGTTTTCACAAGCTCCAGGCTTGCTGTTGACTGGTGATGGCAGAGCGCAGGCGTCCGTTGGTAATCCCCTGCGAGCCGGGGATTGTGCCACCGTCCGGCTTGTCTTGTAACAGGCGCAAAGCATTTTCAAGCGATTTCTGCGCCTGTGACAGTTGGTTATTCTCATAATACAAAGTGGCCAATCCGTAATGGCCTAAAATGGAATTGCGGTCGATGTAGATCACTTTTTTCATGTTCTCGATCGCCAGGTTGAGTTTCCCCCGGTGCTGTAAAACCAGGGCCAGGGTGTAATAGGAGTCGAGAAGCAGCTTGTTGTGCTTGATTGCCCGCCGGCACCAATTTTCTGCCTCCTGCCAGTTACCCAGGTTAGCGTAAGCCTGCCCCAACAGCGAATAGTAAGCTGGGTCGCCGGGCTGATGCTTTGCCAGGGCCAGCAGGACATTGCAGGCGTCCTCTGAGCGACCATATTCCAACAGCTCCCGAGCGTGCTCCAACGGGTTGGCCTCTTTGGTCTTCTCTGGGACAGGGGGGATCACTCCCAGGGAGTCTACTGCCTGGATGAGAGGAGAGCGAGTCTGAACTGGCGTGGGAATAGTATTTGCCGCGGGAGGTAGGGGTATAGGTACGGGGGAGGGTAGCAGTCGCCGCGAGCCCAGGGCGCGCAGCACAGCCGTACTGGATACACGTTGATAAAGCACAGTATCCGGGAAATTGCGGACCTGAAAGTGCCGGTAGATATCTACCGAAGGCTCCGAATGACCCACCACCAGCCAGCCGCCATCCACCAGCGAATCGTAGAAGCGATCCACTACCCAGCGCGTGATCGACTCGCTAAAATAAATGGTCACATTGCGGCAGATGATGAGATCCATCATCATCGTATTGGTCTCATAAGCCGGAAAACACGGCTCGACCAGGTTTAGCTTATTGAAAATGACCATGCGCCGTACTTCCGGGATCAATTCAAAGCGGTTGTTGGGAGCAGGAATGAAGTAACGTGAGTGCAGCGCTTTAACGCGTTTTTCACGGAAGGCCCAACTACCATAAACAGCCTGGCGGGCGCGTTCCAACGAGGCAGTATTGATGTCAGTAGCCAGGATCGTGATCGACCATTGATCCACATCGGGCAGCAGTTCGCGCAGCAGGATCGCCAGGGAGTACGGCTCTTCCCCAGAGGCGCAGCCTGCGCTCCAGATGCGCAGCGTTCGCAGGGAGCGTTTGCGCTCGATGATTTGAGGCAGGACATGATAAAGGATGGCATCGAATTGCGCCTGGTCGCGAAAAAAATGGGACTCGCTAATTGTGACCGCATTGACTAACAAATCCATTTCCATCGCCCCAGCCTGGGGGTCTTGTACGAGGTTATAGAATTCATTCAGATCAGCGCAGGTAGAGGCGGCAAATGCCTGCCGGATTCCGTGTTCCAGTTCGGTTCGGCGGTTCTCAGTAAAGCGTAGCCCGCAAAGCCTCAGGAGCAGGTCGCTGAAGCGCTCGATGTCGGTCTGACCGAATTCGATGGCGCTCTTGTTGGTCTGAGTTTCATGTCGAGCGTCTGATATAGCGATGTTCACGCGGCCACCTCATTTGTGGTTCCTGGTGTAACGTCCGCTTTCTGGCGGGAGCGCTTCTTGGAAGGTTTGCCCGGCTGTCCCTGGGGCTCGTTTTGCACGCCTCTCTCCGCTGTGATTTCCGGTGTGGCCTCTGCTTTCTTGCGGGAGTTTTTATTGGAAGGCTTGATCGACAGCACCTCAGGCTGGTTTTGCACGGCTCTCTCCACCTCCTGGCTAGTGGGAGACGTTCCCAAGGATTGAGGGACATCCGCCTCTGTCGAACCATTCTGGTTAATGCTTTGGGTCAGCGTATCAACGGCTTCCAATAGGGCGCGGGCATGGTAAGGTTTAAACAATTGCTCCAGGTTGAGAAGGAGGATCGATCCATCCTTTGATTGGATCAAACCCTGCAAGAGGGGGATCTCACCCATCTCTTCAAGCAAAATGCTACCTGGGTCGATGATCTGATCAGCCGATCGGGCCAGAACATCCAACACCTGGTCCACAATCAACCCCACCAACCTCTCAGAGATATTCACCAGGATAATGGGTGTATGCAATTGCAAGGGGGCATCCGCCAGGCTTAGTTGACGCCGCAAGTTAATGACCGGCACCCATATACCATGGAAATTGATCACCCCGGCGACAGTATGGTTTATTTGAGGCAGGGGTGTGATAGTAACCATTTCGATGATCTGGCGTACCGGTTTAATGGGCAGAGCATAGGTTTGGCTTCCCAAGCGGAACGTCACGATGGTGGCTTGCTGCTCCGGTTTTGTTTTGTTTTCTCGAACTGGCATGACTGGCCTCCTGGAGGAGCCTCAACATAGAAAGCTGCTGCGAGGAATAATTCATCATCATGATACCTAAAAGATCGTGCTGTACAATTAGGGTTGAGTGGCAGGACTGTGGAAGTTTTGTTGGGTCAGGAGGCGCAACAAAACACGCCGAACGATGAGATTCGGCGTGCGACACAGCGGATTTCCCGCGCCTTATATAGGAGAAAGAGCCCTAAAAAAACAGATCTCCCCGCTACTCGCTTAGTGTGTATCCCACTCCACGCACTGTACGGATAAGATTATCGCGCCCGGTGGCCCGAGAGACTTTCTGTCGGATGCGATAAATATGGTAACGCGCCAGGTCACGCGCCTCCCACGGGTCGCTTTCGTATCCTTGCGCCTCCCGAACCAGTTCCTGGGGGGAAATCACGCGGGGAGCTTCGCTTGCCAAATAAGCCAACAGGTTAAATTCTGTCGGACTTAGTTCGAGCAGTGTATCGCCTAGCATGATCACGTGTCGGGTTAAATCCACCAACAGTGCATTCCGCTTGATGAAACGTGCTTCGTTTATCTCTTCGGGCTGATTTGCTACAGGTGCAACAGCTCGATTGTCAACGGTGGCGCGGATTTCTTCCAGGTTGCTGCTCAGGTCGTGTTCCAACTGCGATAGCAACTGCCGTTGCCGTATTTCCCGTTGGCGCTTCAATAACCCAGAGGCTACACTCTCACGCAGTTCAACCGTTTTGCACGGCTTGAACAAGTAATCGTGGGCGCCTTGCCGCAGCGCTTCGATTGCCGTTTCAAGCGAAGCATGGGCAGTGAGGATGATGATAGCTGTATTGGACGATATCTGGCGCAAGGTTTTCAACACTTGCATGCCATCTATTCCCGGCAGCTGCAAGTCGATCAGCGCCAGGTCAAAGCTCTCAGCCTGGGCACAACGTAGAGCGGCTTCTCCACTTTCCACCGCCGTGACAGTGTGACCATCGCGCTCCAGCACCTCTCGGAGAAAGAAGCGGATCGAGGCTTCATCATCCACAACCAGGATTTTTGTTGGTTGAGCCATACTTTTCCTCTCTCACCCCTCCCCGCGCTCTAGCGGCAGCAATATTGCAAAGGTGGTTCCACGGCCGATTGCACTGCTGACCTCGATCTTACCATTGAGCGATTGAATAATGGTGTAGCTAATATACAGCCCTAATCCCGATCCTTGTTCTTTGGTTGTGAAGAATGGTTCGAAAAGGCGGGATAACACCTCTGGTGCTATGCCAGGCCCGCTGTCGCTGAATTCGAGCCTCACGGCTGGCTGGGGCTGCGGGTTGTCGGTAATCTTGATCTGATCCGTATTAGCAGAAACCCGCAACGTTCCTCCTTCCGACATGGCATCAATAGCATTCAGGATCATGTTCAAGAAGACTTGTTTAAGCAGATCGGGGTTGGCCTGGATCGTTGGTACATCGACACCCCAGGAACGCTCGACACTGATTCTGCTATGTTGTAACTGCTTGCCAGCCAGCTTGAGCACTTCCTCCAACACCGCCAGGATATCGGTTGGACGAGTTCCCTGTAGGGCTGGGCGGGCAAAGTCGCGCATGCTGTGCACGATACCGGCGACACGTTCGATTTCCTTATCAACGATGCCTAAATAGCTGTTCATTTTATCTGGACGCTGAAGCCCAGACAATTCCTCAACCAGCAATGACAAACAGCCCTGCACGGCCTGGAGGGGGTTGTTGATCTCATGGGCTACTGAAGCCGCCAGCCGGCCAAGTGCGGCGATCTTCTCACTCTGTATTAATTGCGCCTGAGCGCGTTCCGTTTCAAGCAGCGATTGTTTCAAATCTTCATACAGGCGAGCGTTATCCAACGCAGTGGCAGAGATCGATGAGACAGCTTCTAACAGATTGGCATCCTCCTGGCTGAATTCTCCATAGAGTTTATTGAAGATCGCAATGACGCCGGTAAATTTATCCCGGTGGATCAAGGGCGCACACATTAGAGAGTCTACACCAGGTCCAAAAATTGGTTCGAGGCCGCGATAAGTGCGAGAATCTCGCTTTATATCATTGATACGCGCCACCTGGCGATATTGGACTACCCACCCAATAATTCCCTTCTCGATTGGTATTCTCTGTTCGCTTTGAATACTGAGCGAACCCGGTAAGATGTAGGCAAAAGCCAAATCCTTGGCATTGGGTGTGGTTAGCAAAACGGCACCCGTCTCTGCCTCCAGTGTCTGGCAGGCTTTTTCCAGTACCTGCTGTAAGACAATATCTAATTCCAGGGTAGAGCCTACTGCCGCGCTGATTTTGTTGATGGCCTCTAGCCGATTCACTTTGATGGCAGCCTGGTAGAGCTGGGCGTTACGCAGCGCCAGACCCACCTGTCGCCCGATACTCAATAACAAGGAACGATCTGCTGAAATTAAATGCTGGCTGCGCCAACCCAAAGCTATGACACCTAACATACGGCGGCTAACACTCAACGGTATGACAATATGACTCTGGAAGCCAGCTTCAACCAGCGCCTGGGGATCAACGTGCAGACGGGCGTCTGGCGGTGGCAGCTCGGTCAGGTCAACGCCCTCCAACCAGGTCGCGCAAATTGGACAACTGTTTAGTGGCTCAGTATTTTCAACTTTTAGATATTTCTCAGAAACGCCTCGCACTGGACCGAGGCGGGTTAACCCTGAACGGCCTTCTTCCAACACCAACACCCACCCGGCATCGGCCTGGATGTCTGAGATTGCCATCACAACTTCCAGGATTGCAGAGAGAAGCTCGTCCGGCTCCAAAAACGCTGAGGCTGCAGAAGTCACGGCAACCAATGCGGCTTGTTCGTCCGCGTAACGGTGAAGTTGTTCTTCAGCCCGCTTACGTTCGGTGATTTCTGCACTGAGAAGATCATTTGTCTGTTCGAGTTCAGCCGTACGTTCCTTCACCAATTCTTCAAGATGCTGGCGGTATTTTTCTAATTCCAGCTCTATCCGCTTACGCTCAGTGATGTCAACGTGCGAGCCCATCATCCGAGCGGGTTTACCATCTTCATCCCGCATTAGATCCGCATGTGCGAGAATCCAACGATAAGATCCATCTTTGTGACGTAAGCGGAACTCCATTGCGTAATCCGGCCAGGGATTTTCGATAAACGCATGCACGGTTTCCAGGCAGCGTTCCAGGTCCGCGGGGTGAATACGACTCTGCCATTCGGTAATATCATCCGTTATCTCGTGATCCAGATACCCAATCTGTCGTTTCCATTCGGGTGAGAAGAATGTTACGTTCGTTTGCAGGTTCCAGTCCCATAAGCCTACGTTTCCGGCGCGGACGGTTAGCTTCAGCCGCTCTTCACTCTCGCGCAAGGCCTTTTCCGCCTCTCGGAGCAGGCGTTCTTGGGCGTACTTATACAAGCCCATCTCGATGGCCGCGCGTAGATCTTGATCTCGAAAAGGTTTAAGCAGGTAGCCAACGGGATTTGTGGTTTTGGCTTGCTGCATCAAGCTCTCTTGGGGATGGGCGGTGATGTATATAACCGGGATATCGTAGGCTGTTTGGATTTGTGTGGCTGTTTCAATACCCGTTAATTGGCCCGCAAGCAGGATATCCATCAGCACGATATCAGGGCGGTGCTCGGAAATGGCTTGCAGCGCTGCCTCGCCCGAGGGGACGTAAGTGGGCGCAGCATAGCCCATCGCCTCTAGCTTGATTTGTAAGCTCAGGGCGATGATGGCTTCATCTTCTACAATCAAGACATTTGGGCGCTCCAAGTATTCCTCCCGGTTAATTGTCAGAAAACAATCTTCGGAGTGTTGAATTCATTCATATCGAAGCATTTCCAAGGAGCATAAGGCTCTTTAAAAGTTTAGCTTATTTTTTCATTCATGTCGAGGTGTTTTCGAGGGCGAGGTTCACCGTATGGAATAATGAAATGGAAGTGTCTTGGACAACCCACTGTCATCCGCTGGGATTAAGATGATGGCGGTGGACAATCCCGCTCTGCTCAGATTTGGGAACTGTATGTTAAAATACGGTTGCTGTCCAGAGAGGTGCTTGCAGAATAGAAATCACAATAAAGCCCTGTTATACTGCCTGTTTACAGTATAGCAGGGATCTAAGGATTCTATATTCATGACTGAAATCCAATCCAACGATCTAATCACCCTGTTTTTCCAGGTCTCTGTGATGTTGGGCTGCGCCTTGCTGTTTGGCCAGTTGATGCGCAAGCTAAACCAACCGTCTGTCCTGGGCGAACTGATCGGTGGAATTATCATCGGGCCGACCATCTTGGGCGTTTTTGCCCCGGGCATCTACAATGTATTATTCCCGGCCAACCCCAGCATTGCTCAAGAACGAGATGTCTTGCTAAAGGTTGGTATGTTGTTCTTCCTGTTTTCAGCCGGCCTGGAAATCAACCTGACCCAAATCCAACAAAGAAAATGGAAGATTGTCTTAATCAGCGCTTTCGGTTTTCTGATTCCATTTTTGATCGGCAATGGTGCGGTGATCCTGCTCCCCAATTATTGGAATCGCGCGACTGCGAGTGATACGTTGACCCTGGCGCTTTTTATTGGAACGGCGCTGTCCATCTCGGCACTGCCTGTGATTACCCGCATCCTGATGGACCTGCGCTTGCTGGGTCAAGAGGTGGGGATTGTGGTTATCTCCGCGGCGACGATTGACGACCTGGTCGGCTGGTCTTTGTTCGCCGTGATCGTCAGCAGTCTCAGCACTTCTCATTCTGATCGAAATTTCTTCACGGTCCTGATAGAGATTGTTTTGTTTGCCATATTGATCATCGGGTTTGGGCGGTGGATTGGCCAGCCAGTTTTACGCTGGGCGCACAATACCCTGGCTTGGCCCAGTGGTCTGATCTGTCTGCTGGCGATCTACATCCTGTTTGCGGCCGCCACCGCCGAAGCGATTGGCATTCACGCCATTTTTGGAGCGTTTATCGTGGGTGTTTCGCTGAATGCCGCTTTTAAGAAAAATGGAGAAACCCGCACTCAGGAAATCATTCACCAATTTGTGATCAGTTTTTTTGCGCCATTATATTTTGTTTCCATTGGCCTGAAAGCCAATTTTCTGGCGAATTTTGATGTACCGCTTGTTTTGTTGGTAATTGCTATCGCGACTATTGGTAAAGTGGTCGGAGTGAGCTTAGGCGCAGTTATCAGCGGGATATCGCTGAGCGACTCATTTGCCATTGGTTTTGGCATGAATGCGCGCGGCGCGATCGAGATGATCCTGGCAACGGTTGCTTTGGAGCACCAATTAATTGACCAGCGAATCTTCGTTGCCCTGGTGACGATGGCTCTGGTCACATCTATGGCCAGTGCGCCGTTGATGCAGTTGCTGATGAAGAAAACTTTGAGGATACACGTTTAATATTGGTAACAGGATTTTTTGCCTAAAGTAAAAACCCGATATCTGGCATGTGCGAAAACGAAGGCACGCCTTTACGAGTGTAACAAAAACCGTTGGTGTTTCCTGACGTGCTGCCGGAGCCGTAGGTCAGCTGGTCGAGGCACTCGATCACTGACTGCAGATTCCCGTCGATCAGATTCACCCCCACCGGGCGTCGGGTGCGACCGCTGCGCAGGAAATGGTGGAAGCCGTGGATCAGCTGGTCGATCAATAGCATCTTATCAGGCGGTTTTTGAGCGCCCGGGAACCGGTCGGTGAAGTCCTGGAATAGAGCTACCACCTCAGGACCGCCGTTGAGTTGCTGTTTCTGGATGGTTTTGGAATAATCCTTCCAGGTGCACTCCCAGCCGCAGGCAGTACAATGCGGGATATCCTTGGCACGCAGACCGTGTAAGACCGTCCCTTCACAAACCGGGCACACCACGCGTCCCTGGGTAGCCTGCATGGCCTGGATAAAGCTCAGGCAACGCGAGTACAACCTCCATCCTACCTCGTTGAGCAGCTCCTCATCGTATATTCCCAGGGCATCGCTTTCATACAGGCGGCGGATGAGATTCGGCTTCACTCTCGGCGCCCAGGTGGGCAAAATAGCGGCAGTCTTTCTCATGGCAGCAGCTTTTCCATCACCACCGCATCCTCGCCGTCCCCATAATATCTCTTCCAGATGTCGATCCTCTGGTAATCGAGGTGGTTATATAACCGGATGGCAGACTCGTTGGAGATGCGAACGCATAACCGCACGCGCGGCACGGTCAATTTTGCCTCTGTCGCTTTTAATAAGGTGGTACC
>Ga0153916_10005042_pt1 | contig 10037 bp, 9 predicted proteins | sample Opewatmetagenome_FD_109642 | JGI IMG/M metagenome (GOLD analysis project Ga0153916, IMG submission 109642) | Freshwater wetland microbial communities from Ohio, USA - Open water 3 Core 3 Depth 4 metaG | ecosystem: Environmental > Aquatic > Freshwater > Wetlands | place: USA: Ohio, Lake Erie, Old...
AGCTCGCGCGCGACCTGACCGACAAGGAAATCGCCGCGTTGCCCGAGTACCAGGGCGAGTTGCTGCTGAAGACGCACGGCGTCGGCTGCTACACCTCTCAGGCTGCGATGAAGGCGTTCAATCGCCGGAACGAACTGCTCGCCGACGCTGCCGAACGCGCGAGCGTCGCCGCGGAAGCGATCGGCGGCCTGACCTATCCGCGCGAGCGGCTGCGCGCGGCGTGGACCAGGTTCCTCTGGCACCAGTTCCACGACGACATCACGGGCACGAGCATCCCGCCGGCGTATCAGTTCTCGTGGAACGACGAACTGATCTCGCTGAACCAGTTCGCGGGCATCCTCACCGACGCCGTCCGCAACGTCGCAGCCTCGCTCGACACAAAGACGAGGGGCATCCCGCTGGTCGTCTACAACCCGGTCGCCAGCGCTCGCAGCGAGCCGGTGGAAGCGACGGTCCAGTTCCCGGCGCGGGCGCCGGCAGCCGTCCGTGTGATCGATCACGCCACAGGACAGGAAGCGCTCTCACAGGTACTGTCGGCGAGCGGCCGCTCCCTGCGCATCCTGTTCCTCGCCGACGTGCCGTCGGTCGGATTCAAGGTGTTCGAAGTGATGCCGGCAACCGCGCAGAAGGCCACGGCGGCTTCCTCGCTGTCGATCACGCCTTCGTCGCTCCAGAACGCGCGATACACCGTGAAGATCGACGCGAACGGCGACGTGTCGTCCATCTTCGACAAGCAGGCGGGTGTCGAGCTGCTGAAGGCGCCAATCACGCTGCAGATGCTCAGCGACGATTCGGCCTCGTGGCCGGCGTGGGAAATCCTGTATCAGTCGGTGGCCGCGGCGCCCCGGACGAGGTTTGCGAGTCCGGGTGTGCGGGTCGTGGAGAAAGGACCGGTGCGCGTGACGCTGGAGATCTCGCGCACCGCAGCGGGATCGACCGTCACCGAACGCATCAGCCTCACCGAGGGCGGCGAGCGCGTGGACTTCGCCAACGACGTCAACTGGAAGAGCCCGGGCCTGCTGCTGAAAGCCGCCTTCCCGCTGGCCGCCACCAATGCCCTGGCCACCTACGATCTCGGCCTCGGCACCATCGAGCGCGGCAACAACGAGCCGAACCGCTACGAGGTGCCGGGACAGCAGTGGGCCGACGTGACCGACAGCAGCCGGCGCTACGGCACGGCCATCCTCAACGACAGCAAGTACGGCTGGGACAAGCCGGACGACAACACGCTGCGGCTCACGCTCGTGCGCACGCCGATGCCGACGAAGAACTTCGTCTACCAGAGCAGCAACGACATCGGCCGGCACCACTTCACCTATGCGGTGGCGGGACACAAAGGCAGCTGGCGCGACGGCATGGTCCCGATGCAGGCGATGGCGCTCAATCAACCGCTCCTCGCGTTCCAGACGACCGCGCACGGGGGGCCGCTCGGACCGTGGATGTCGATGCTGAGCACGGCAGGGTCGCAGGGCCACTTGGCGGTGCGGGCGCTGAAGAAAGCCGAGGACAGCGACGAAATCGTCGTGCGCGTCCAGGAGCTGTTCGGTGAACCCGGGCGAGCGACCATCGCGCTGGGCGTGCCGATCGCCGCCGCCCGGGAGATCAATGCCGCGGAAGAAGCGATGAAACCGATGGGCGTGACCGACGGCCGAGTGAGCGCGGATCTCGGGCGCTATCAGTCGCGCAGTTTCGCGGTGAAACTGCAGGAAGGGCCGCGCCCGGCCATCAGCCGCGACGCAACGGTGCTCGACCTGCCGTTCAACCTCGATGGTTTCTCGATCGATCGCGACCGCGGCGACGGCAACTTCGACGGCAAGGGCCAGACGCTGGCGGCCGAACTGCTGCCGGAACAGTTCGAGATGCACGGCGTGCCGTTCAGGTTCGGACCGGCGGCGTCCGGAGCGCGCAACGTGCTCGTGCCCAAGGGTCAGACGATCGCGCTGCCGGCCGGCAGCTACAACCGGCTGTACGTGCTCGCCACCGCGTCCGGCGGCGACACGCCGGCGACGTTCACGTTCGTGCGCAAAGGCGCAGCGCCGCAGTCAACGACGGTCAAGGTCCAGGAATGGGAAGGCGTCGTCGGTCAGTGGAACAGCCGGGTCGTCGACGATCGGCTGCTGCGCACGGTCCACGTCGCGCCAGAGGGCAAAGACCAGTCGTGGACGCTCGACGCGATTCACAACCTCACGGTCACGCGGTTCGATCAGGCGACGCGAACCGTGAGTGGCCTCGACCAGATACGTCCCGGCTTCGTGAAGCGCGCGGAGGTGGCCTGGGTCGGAACGCACCGCCACGCGCCCGACGGCAATCAGCCGTACGTCCTGTCGTACGTGTTCGCCTACGCGCTCGATGTTCCCAAGGGCACAACGTCCATTCGCCTGCCCTCGGACGATCGCGTGCGCATCCTCGCAATGACGGCCGCCCGGGAAACGGCGGCGAAGCTGACGCCGGCCGGGACGCTGTATGCGGCCGACCTGCCCGAGCCGGGGGCCGCCCGGGCATCGACCGCCGTGACACCGCGCGCGACGAAGAAGGCACGCCGGTAGGGCAAGCCTTCAGCCTTGCTGAACTGTCCCGCGGACTCCGTGGTGTCTGCTTCGGCTTCCCCAGCCCGTTCGACTACGCGAACGGCGTCTGCTGGATTCGTGGCGTCGAGAAGTTCGAATCACTGTACGGAGTCGATCTTCGCGCCGAGTTGGGCCGTCGCCTCCACATGGACCCTGCTTCGATCCTCTTTCGAAACGACGCAGAGGCCGCCGTTGTCGGCGAAGCACGCTACGGTGCCGGCCGTTCTTTCCGCCGCAGCGTCGGCATCACGCTCGGCACGGGCCTGGGATCGGCGTTCGTGGAAGATGGCGAGCCCGTCGAAGACGAGGCCCGCGTGCCGCCGGAAGGGAAGCTGTTCCCGCAGATCTTCCGCGGAAACCGGGCGGACGACTGGTTCTCCAGACGCGGGCTGGAAGGACGGTTGCGCGAAGCAGGATTGCCGATTGACGTGCGGGCAGCCGCCGGCGCTGCGCGGGCGGGGAACGCGGTCGCCGCCGGCTTGTTTCAACGGTTCGGAGAGGAACTCGGCGCGTTCCTTGCGCCGTTCGCCGAGCGGTTCTCGGCGGATGTCGTGCTCGTGCTCGGCCGGATCGCGGGCGCGTTCGACCTGTTTGGTCCCGCGATGCGCTCCGCGCTCGCCGTTCCGGTGCTCACCGGCTCGCGGCCCGACGATGCCGCGCTTCTGGGAGCAGCGGAAATGCTCCTCGGAGACCGCGCTCCCAGGTCTCCGATCCCTGACCCCTGATCCCTGACCCCTGACCCCTGACCCCTGATCCCTGATCCCGCCTACCGCCTGCCGCCTGGTCCGTCCGTGTCACTCCTCGTGCGACAGGTACGCCTCGAGCATGACCAGGTTCCGCTCGCCAGCCTGCTTCACGACCTTCAGCAGCCTGTCCATCGTGGACACTTCCTCGAGCTGCTCGGTCTCGAACCACCGCAGGAAGTCCTGCGCGATGTAGTCCTTCTGATCGATGGCGAGCGCCATCAACGCGTTGATTCGGCGCGTCACTTCCATTTCCCAGTCGTACGCGACGCGGATGGCCTCTTCGACGCTCGTGAAGGTCGCCTGCGGCGCCTTGACGGCCGGGATTTCCACCTTGCCGCCCGCGTCCATCAGGTAGTTGATGAACTTCATCGCGTGCGCGCGTTCCTCGTCCGCCTGCTTGAAGAACATCTTCGAGAGCTTCTTCAACGCAAGGTCGTCGAAGTGCGCCGCCATGGCCATGTACTGGTGCGACGCGAACAGCTCCAGCCCGATTTCCTCGTTGACGGCCGCGTTCAGTTTCCTGCTGATCAGCATGTCGTTGCCTCGCATGGGTAGTTAAGAGGTTAAACTGTCATGATAGCTGACAAGCGGGGAGTCCAGCCATTACGCTGCAAGCTCATCAAGAGCCACGCCGCCGCCGATATTCGTCGTGGGAGATGTCCGGACCTGAACGGGCTCCCACAACCTGTTGACCGAGAACGATCGCTTCCCAGGGAGGCGCCATGCGCTTCAGGCACGCGCTCTTTGTCCTCTTCGTGGCAATGCTTCCGCTGGTCTGGCCGTCGCAGGCGGTCCTCGATGCCCGCGCCCGCAGCCACCCGCAGCGCGGGTCACAGCCCGCGCCGGACTTCTCGCTCGCTCCGTATGCGGACGGACCCAAGGTCTCGCTTTCCGACGTTCGTGGCAACGTCGTGCTGCTCTATTTCTGGTTCCCGACCTGACCGTACTGCCGCGAGGAGTTCCCTCGCTTGCAGCGCATCACGGAGAAGTACCGCAGCAAGGGACTCGTGGTGCTCGCGGTCAACATCGTCGCGAGGCAGGACGAGATGGTGCTGCCGTTCCTGAAGGACAACGGGTACACGTTCACGCCGTTCAAAGGCACGCCGGACATCCAGCAGGCCTACAATGTCACCGGCGTGCCCACCGAGTTCGTGATCGACCGGCAGGGCCGCATCGTCGCCAAGGTGCGCTTGAGCAGCAACGAACGGGAGCGCCAGTTCGAACAGCTGGTCGAGAGCCTGTTGGGGGCGAGTAGTCAGTAGCCCTGCCTTCTCAAATTCGCCGAAACCGACAATCTGTCAAAGTAGCGGTAGCGAGTAGCCTGTAGCGAAAGGTTCGGAGGAGTCCCATGCCGTCGCCATTTCCCGCCAGAGCGTTCCTCCTCGTCTGCGCATTTCTCCTGGTCGCTCCTCGATTGGCCGCGCCGCAGGAAAGCAGGGGAACGCCGGCTGCACGCGCCGAACTGACGCGGGGGCAGGCGGCCGCGAAGGCAGGCGACTACGTCACCGCAGAGAGCGCGTTCAAGAGGGCCGTGGAACTCGACCCCGCGTGGCCCGAGGCGCATTCCTCCTACCAGATGGCGGTCCGCTCCGTCGCCGGTGCTCGAATCGCCGAGGACGGCGTCGTGGGCGGGGCGTCCGCGGCGAAGTACCAGAAGATCATCGAGCCACAATACGCGTCGTGGGTGAAGGCGCACCCGAAGACGCCCGGATATCTCTGGGCGTACGCGGACATCCTGGCGGGGACGGATCCCGCGAAGGCGGAAGATCTGTGCAAACACGCCCTCGCGGTTGACGCTGCGTTCGCGCCGGCGTACCGGACGCTCGCGCGAGTCGCGAGTGCGCGAGGCGGTGTCAAAGCGCAACTCGGTTTTCTGCGCCAGGCTTCCAAGACCGCGCCGGATAGTCCGAGCTACCTTCAGGCCTACATCGGCGCACTGTGGCCGAGCGATTTCGCCACTGCTCGCACGCTCGCGCTGCAAATGGCGGACCGCTTTCCATCGGACGCAGAGGCAGCCGAGGTGCTCTTCGATCTCGCGGCGCACACAGACGATGCGTCCGAGAAGGTCCAGTGCCTCGAGCGACTGCGGCAGCAGTCCGGTACCGTGCTTCAACGCGCGATGAGACTCCTCTACGACCTGTATGCGGCGTCGGATCCCACGAAAGCACTCGCACTGGCGGAGGAGATGGCGGCCAGAACGCCGGGGGGCCCAACGGGACGCATATGGGCCGACGCCGTCGCGCGGCAGAAAGATGTCTTGCGTGTGCGCGCGATGATCGAGCGGAAGCAGTTCTCCGAGGCGGTCGCGCTTCTCGACGTCCGGGCGCCGCGGGCGCTCGCCGGAATAGTGATCCCAAACGTCGACCTTTCGGAGTCCAGCGACCAGCAGCTCGTGCTGCTCAGGGCCGAAGCGGAGGCCGGCCTGGATCAGACGAATCGCGCGTACGAACGCGTGATGGATCTCTTCCTTCAGTACCCCGGCGATCACATTCGCGACGTGTTGTCTCGGTACGGTTCGGCGCTCGGCAAGACGCCAGCACGCCAGGACGACGATGTACGTGCCCGTCTTACCCGCGACGGGAAGCCGGCTCCCGACTTCCCGATTGCCACGTATCCGGACGGTCGCAAGGGCTTGCTTTCCGATCTCCGCGGCAAGGTCGTCCTGCTGAACTTCTGGTTCCCGACTTGAGGGGGCTGCCGCGAGGAGTTTCCTCACCTGCAGCAGATCGCGGAAAAATACCGGGACAAGGGGCTCGTCGTGCTCGCCATCAACGTCGATCCGAAACAGGACGGGATGGTCGTCCCGCTTCTAACCGGTTACGGGTACACCTTCACCGCCGTGAAGGACGCCGACGAGACCATCCAGAAGGCGTACAAGGTCAACATCGAGCCGACGAACATCCTGATCGATACAGAGGGCCGGATGGTGGCGCGGCCCGTGCTGGGCAGTACCGAGCAGGAACGCTGGCTCGGCGCGTGGATCGAGCTGCTGCTGAATCAGAGGTGAGCGGATCGCAATGGCAGAGCAGTACTTCACCCCGACCGCCGGACCGCCATGATCGTCACGTCGTCGCGGCGTGCGGCTCCGCCGAGCAGTGCCGCCAGGTCGTCGAGGCACGCCTGCGCGAGGTCTCCCGCCCGCCCCGGTTCAACGCTTCTTCCGGTCCGCCACCTTGAATGCCATCTCCAACGTCACGACGACGGGCACCGGCTGTCCGAACCGAAGGCCCGGGATGAACTCCCATCGCTTCGCCGCGTCGAGCGCGGCGCGATCGAGCAGCGGATCCAGTGATTCGACCAGCCGGACATCGCCGACTTGACCGCTCGGGAGAACGATCGCCTCGACGACGACCGTGCCTTCTATGCCTGCCTGCAACGCCTCCCGTGGGTAATCGGGCTTCACCTCCCGCATCGGCTTCGGATACGAGATCTCCCGGCCGGCCCTGAACGCGGTCGCCGCAAACGTGTCGTCGGTGATGTTCTCCTCGCTCGCAACGTCGACCCAGGGGCCGTCAGTCCCCTTTCCGGCGGTGCCCGTCGCGCAGATCGCCTTGCCCTGGTATCGGCTTGCGTCGCCAGCACCCGGCGCTGCCACGACGACGGTTGCCCGTTGGCGACCGCGGACGATCGTGAGAGCCAGCGAGCCGTTCTCGCGCTTCACGACGTCGGTCGCGGTCGCGCACACCGTGACGAGCTGACCGGCGCGATTCGCAATGCCCGACGGGGGCACAACGGGCGGCGCGGGCTGGAACGCGAGCAGGCATGCCGCCCCGAGGGTCACAAACATGGCGTTTCTCCTTCGCGCAGCGCGGCATCCGTCAGTGACACCCAGCTGCAATTGTAACGAAGCTTCGCTTCAAACCCACGAGTAAAGACCGAATGCCGTCCAGCGGGGCTTCGCCACTACGCAGGCGCCTGTTCGTCGCGCGCAGACGATGCAGTACACTCATCGGTGATGACCGCAAACCAGACGCCAGGAAAGATCCGACTCGCCGAGAAGCTGTCTCTCTTCGATGACTACTGGCGGCCGCGCATCGTCGGCGAGGTGAACGGCCAGTACGCCAAAGTCGTCAAACTGAAGGGCGAATTCGTCTGGCACCGCCACGAGGGCGAGGACGAACTGTTCCTCGTGCTGAAAGGCCGGCTGACGATCCGCTTTCGGGACGGCGACGTTCAGCTGTGGGAAGGCGAGATGCTGGTGGCTCCGCGCGGCGTCGAGCACCTGCCGATCGCGCCCGAGGAGGCGCACGTGCTGCTTGTTGAACCGAAACCGACCGTCAACACCGGCTCCGTGAGAAACGAGAGGACGGTCGCACGGCTCGACTGGATCTGAGGAAACGCGATGGTCGTCCCACTTCCTTTCGTTTACCCGTACGCGATCGTCTTCTGGGCGCTGTACGTCGCGGTATTCGTCCCGGAGTTCCTGCTCATTCACAAGGTGCGCCGGCAGCGGCCCGGCCGGCAGGACCGGGGCTCGACGCGCCTGATCATGCTCGGCGAATTCCTGGGCGGGTTTGCCGCGTTCGCCTGCGCGTTCGCATCGTCTGGCGCGACGATCGTCACCGGTCGCCTGGCCGTCTTCTGGGCCGGGATCGCGCTCATCGCTGTCGGCGCGCTGGTCCGGCAGCACTGCTTCCGTGTGCTGGGGCCGTCGTTCAAACCTGTCGTCGACGTCCGGTCCGACCAGGTCGTTGTCGAAACCGGCGCCTATCGCTTCGTGCGCCATCCGTCGTACGCAGCGGCCGTGCTCATCTTCCTCGGCATCGCGCTCACACTGACGAACTGGGCGAGCCTGCTGGTCATCGTCGCCACGGTCACCATCGTCTACGGCTATCGCATTCGCGTCGAGGAGGCTGCGCTGCTGTCCACGCTTGGCGATTCCTATCGCGCGTACATGGCGCGCACGAAACGCCTGGTACCATTTGTGTGGTAGGTGCGGTGGCCACCGGTCCCACAAACTCCTGCTCGCCCTATCTGCCTTGTCCGCCCTGCCGCACAAACCTGGTACCATGTCCCTGCTCGTCATCACCAGTCCTGGAGGCTGTTCATGGAACGCGGCATCTGGACGATCCCGTTTGCGCTCGCCGCCCTCTTGTTCGTCTCCGCCGAGCCGACCGCGAACCGGCTGGCTGCTGCGCCGCAGTCCGCGCAGCCGCAGGAGAAGGTCCAGTCCACGCAGGCGAAGCCGCCCGGGATGCAGCAGCCACCCACGCAGGGGGCCCAGGCGAAGCCGCCGGCACCGCCGCAGCCAACGCAGGCCGCCGGCCCGAAGCCGGACCAGCCGGCCGCGCAGCCGCCCGGGCTCGTCGCGCTGAACGATGCGCTCAGGATCGCCGACAACGCGAAGCGATTTGACGCGTTGCAGAAGGTCATCGGCGACTATCCGAAGAGCGAGGCCGCCAGCGTCGCGAGAGCGCAGTTGGCCAGCCAGCTGGCCGCGAGCCTGAAGGCGGACAAGACCGCGCTGCAGAACTACGTGACGAAGCAGCTGCCCGACTCGAAGAACCCGGCCGACTACAACCAGTTCGCGTCGAACCTGCTCGGCGTCGAGTTGTTCCTCGAGGAAGCGGAGGCGACCGCGGAGGAAGGTCTGGCCATCGACGAGCAGACCTACATGGCCGCGATGAGAGAAGCTCGGAACGCCGCGGGCCCGCCACTGATGAGAACCTTGAGGAGCGGCGTCGTGGCCTACGTGGAGGGAATCGTCATCGGGGGTCGGGGCGGTCGACCGCAGCGCGAGGTCACCGACAACGACCTGCGCGGCCAGTTCAAGACGGCGCACGTGAACCTGCTGGCGACGCTCGGGCAGATCTACGCCAAACGCGGCAAGACGGCCGAAGCCGAGAAGACGCTGAAGGAAGTCTACGCGGGCGATCTGCCGTCCGCCGCGAAGAGGACGGTCGCGACCGCGCTCGCCGATCTGGCAGCAAAAGCGGGCGACCCACAGGGCGAGATCGAGTACCGCGCGACCGCGTACGTCCTCGGCGGAGCGTCGGCCACGGCGCGCGAGACGCTCGAGACTGTTTACAGGAAGGCGCACAACGGGTCGCTCGACGGCCTCGATGCGATCCTCGACGAGAAGTACCGCAAGTCGATCAAGCCCCTCGAGGTGAAAGCGTACACGCGGCCGAAGACGAGGAATCCGCGGCTCGTCCTCGCCGAACTGTTCACCGGCGCGGCGTGCCCGCCCTGCATCGGCGCCGACATGGCGTTCGACGCGGCGCTCGAGCGCTTCTCCCGCCAGGACATGTCGCTCATCGTCTATCACCAGCACATTCCAGGCCCGGACCCGATGACGAACCCGGCGACCGAAGCCCGCAAGGACATCTACGCGTTGCGCGGTGTCCCGACGTTCGCGATCGACGGCAAGAGCGTGGTCGGCGGCGGCGGCGCCGAGGCGGCCGAGGGGATCTTTGACAAAGACGTCGGACCCGTCGTCGAGAAGCGGCTCGCTGTTGCCCCCGAGGCGCGCATCCAGTTGAACGCGACGATGGTTGGATCGACCATCAGGGTGAAGGCCAACGTCAGCCACGTGAAGAGCAAGTCGAGCAAGCTGAAGCTGCAGATCGCACTCGTGGAGGAACTGCAGCGCTACAGCGGGCCGAACGGCGTCCGCTTCCATCCGATGGTCGTCCGCGACCTCGCCGGTCCCGACTTCAAGGGCTTCCCGCTGACCGCCAAGGGTGCGAAGGTCGAGCACGTGTTCGACCTGGCGAAGATCCTG
>Ga0153916_10005043_pt1 | contig 10036 bp, 5 predicted proteins | sample Opewatmetagenome_FD_109642 | JGI IMG/M metagenome (GOLD analysis project Ga0153916, IMG submission 109642) | Freshwater wetland microbial communities from Ohio, USA - Open water 3 Core 3 Depth 4 metaG | ecosystem: Environmental > Aquatic > Freshwater > Wetlands | place: USA: Ohio, Lake Erie, Old...
CCTCCATGACGCCTTCTTCGCCCCGGGATTGCCTGGCCGACGGCGCCCAGGGCCGCTGGTTGCTGGACCCCATTATCCTGGACGGCGGTCTCCAGCTTGGCTGTCTGTGGGCCAGGACTTATCTTGATATAACGATGTTACCTTCGAGTTTCAAAGCAGTCCGGCTGTTCAGGCCCTTTTATTCGTCCCCCCAGGTCCGCTGCCGTTACCAGGTGCTGAAGGAGTTCGGCAAACAAAGCCATTTAGCCAATATCTTCTTTGCGGATGAGACAGGACATTTGCTGGCAATGATCGAAGGCTTCGAGTGCACGGGAAGTAAGGCATTGAATCGCCTGGCGGGTTCACACCTGTTATAGAGAGATAAATACGGGATGAAACTTAGATGGATCTTTTGAATCAAAACCGCCCTGGAGTCCCTGAGCTCAAAGGCGATGTGGCCATTATCGGCATGGCCTGCATTTTCCCCAAGGCTCCCAATCTGCAGACTTTCTGGCAGAACATCGTCTCCAAGGTTGATGGCATTGATGAGCCGCCGGAAGGCAGCTTCACCAATAAGGTATATGACCCTACCTCCACCGCTAATAACCGGATTTACTGTAAGCGGGGAGGTTACGTGCAAGACCTGCCCCCTTTCAATCCCGCCGATTTCGGGATTATGCCGGTAGCTCTGGATGGAGCGGAACCAGAACATTTCATAGCTCTTAAAGTAGCTTACGATGCCCTGGTAGACGCTGGTTATCCCGACAAGCCCTTTAATCGGGAACGTACCGGGGTCATCCTGGGACGGGGCACCTTTGTCAACCGGGCTTATATTAGCGTTTTGCAACATGTCCTGGTAGTGGACCAAACCATCGAGATTCTTAAAGAGCTGCATCCGGAGCACTCCCCGGCGGAACTGGAATCCATCAGAGCCAGGCTCAGGGCTAACCTGCCGCCTTTCACCCCCGATACCGCCCCTGGATTGCCTCACAGCGTCATGGCTGGCATTATTGCCAACCGACTGGACCTGAAAGGTCCCACCTTGGTGCTGGATGCTGCCTGCGCCTCCTGCCTTCTGGCTCTGGAAATGGGCATGCGTGACTTGCTGAGCGGGAAGTGCGATGTCAGTGTGGTCGGTGGTGTCCAAATCTCCACTCCGGCCCCGATCCAGATGCTCTTCACCCAACTTGGGGCTATTTCCAGGCTCCCTCACCTGCGGCCTTTTGACCGGAAAGCCGACGGCACCATGTTGGGGGAAGGCATCGGTATGATTGTTCTTAAGCGCAAAGAAGATGCAATCAAAGAAGGCCATCGGATTTACGCCATAGTCAAAGGGGTAGGAGCATCCAGCGATGGCAAAGGCAAAGGTTTGCTGGCACCCCAGGTGGAAGGGGAGGAACTGGCCTTGCGGCGGGCCTATGAAGCAGCTGGAGTAAGCCCGGACAGCATTGGTCTGATTGAAGCGCACGGCACCGCCTTGCCCCTGGGCGATATTACCGAAATCGAGGCGTTGCGGCGGGTTTTCGGCGGGCGGGACGGCGGCCCCCCCCGGGTGGCCCTGGGAACCGTGAAATCCATGATCGGCCACCTCATTCCCGCGGCGGGCATCGCCGGGATAATCAAGACAGCCTTATCCCTCTACCATAAAATTATGCCTCCCACGCTGCATGTAGAGGAACCCAATCCCCAACTGAAAATTGAGGATACTCCCTTTTATCTGAATACCGAAACCCGTCCCTGGATTCACGGCTCTCCCCACCTGCCGCGCCGCGCCGGCGTTAACGCCTTTGGATTCGGCGGCATTAATACTCATGCCATAATGGAGGAATCTTCCGATCAGGCCAACGATTCGGAACTGTATCATCGGATCTGGGAGAACGAACTCGTCCTCATCGACGGCGCCACCCGGGGGGAACTTATCAGCCGGTGCGAAACCACCTTGGAATTTCTGGCCCAACAGTCCGGCGCCGAACTGGTTGACATCGCATATACCCTGAATAACCGTCTGGAGAGAAAGCCGTATCGGCTAGCCATCGTGGCGGAATCCTGGGAAAATCTGACGCAGAAGCTGAACCATGCCATTCAGAAGCTGAAAGATCAAAGACGGGGCCGGATTAAAGAGAGAAGTGGCATCTACTTTTTTGAAAATGCCCCGGGAAGGCAGGGAAAGATGGCCTTTCTCTTCCCGGGAGAGGGTTCCCAGTATATAAACATGCTCCGGGATCTCTGCCAGCATTTTCCCGAGGTGAGGAATTGTTTCGATCTCCTGGACCGGGCGTTTGTCACCCACCCCCAAAACTATCTGCCCAGTCAAGTCATTTTCCCTCCGACGGAGCAAGACTCCTCCAAGGCGGAAGCCAAAATCTGGCAGATTGATGGTGCGGTAGATGCGGTGATCACCGCGGATCGGGCCCTCTTCCGTTTGCTCAGCCTTTTAGGGATTTCTCCCCAGGGTATTGTGGGGCATAGCAGCGGTGAACTCATGGCCTTGGAGGCCGCGGGCGCCATTGCCCTGAGTGGCGACGAGGATCTGGTTCAGTTTATCAAGGACGGCAACCGGATGCTCAGGGAGTTAATGACCGCCCAAGAGATCCCGGAGGGAATCCTGCTGGCAGTTGGCGGGTTGGATCGCCAAGCCATCGACGCCGCCATTGAAACGGCCTCGGAATTTCTGGTGCTGGCCATGGACAATTGCCCGCATCAATTTGTGCTTTGTGGGACGGAAACCTCCATCCCCGAGGCCAAGGCAAAGTTTCTCGAACAGGGGGGCCTCTGCCAAACCCTGCCGTTCAAGCGGGCTTACCATACGGAACGCTTTGAGCCCATCTTGAAGCCGCTACGGGAATTTTTTCAGCAAGCTACCGTCATCCCCCCGGCCATTCCCTTGTATTCCTGTATGACGGCCGGCCCTTTACCTCCGGAGCCGGAGGCGATCCGCCGCAATGGGGAGCTGCAGTGGGCCAGGCCCGTGCGTTTTCGGGAAACCATTGAAGCACTGTATGCAGAGGGGTTTCGAATCTTTGTGGAAGTTGGTCCCCGGGGCAACCTTGTCAGTTTCGTCAATGATATTTTGAAAGGCCAAGAATTTCTGGCAGTGGCCACCAACCTGCACCACCGGTCCGGAATCACCCAACTGCACCATGCTCTGGGTTTGCTCGCGGCCCATGGCATAGACATGGATCTCAGTATCCTTTATAAGCGTCGAGCCCCCCGACGGTTGGATGAAAACGGGACAATTAAGGCGAGACCTCACCAGGGGGTTATTTTATCGCGGGAATTGCCGATGCTGAGCCTGGGAAAGATTGAATCTCCCACCCACCAGGATGAGATGGACGCTCCCAGAGAAGCACAACCGGTGCCCCTTTATATTCGCCCGGCGGGGGGATCTGAGGGGGTTTTCACAATACCAGAGAGCCCCAACCATGCCGTCCTCCCGGAAAAGCCAAGGGCAGAGGCCGGAGTCGGACAAAGACCGGAGCAGATGTTGCAGACCGCACCAGACATGGCCACCCTGAATATAAAGCCTGAGGCCCAGGCAGTAATGCAAGAGTATCTGTCAACCATGGCAGATTTCCTGGAGACTCAGGAACAGGTTATGCTGGCATATATCCAGGGAGTTACAAGTTCTCAAGCCGGTTTAGAACCTAAATCCGCCATCCGGCAGTCGGAAGCCGAACCTCAAGGTCAGGCTGAATCTCTCCTGGATAACGTTCTGCCGGCACCTTCTCCGGTGGCCGACCAGTATCCGGCCACCGACGCGGACGTGGTGTCCTCTAACGGGGTTCAACCCCCCGGACAGAATCTGACTGCGAGGCTTTTTGCCGTTATCAGTGACAAAACCGGGTATCCCGTGGATATGCTGCATGAACATCAGAATCTGGAAGCCGATCTGGGAATTGATTCCATTAAACGACTTGAGATTTTAGGTGCCTTGATCCAGCAGATGGACTCGATGCCTGAAGGGGCCATGGAGAAGTTAAGCTCCTTGAGGACCATAGAAGAACTGATTGACGAGCTTGCCCAGTATCTGGATGAGGCTGCCAGCCCTGGCCAACCTCGGAATGGAAGGGGGCAACCCCAGGAACAGGAAGTAGCCCCTCAGGAAGGCCGCCATCTTTACGGGGAAGCCCCCGCCCTGTTGTTCCGGGGCCGGGTGAGTCTTCTCACCCCAGGTTCGGAAGTGCAGGTCAACTGGCACCTGGACCTGGAAGAAGACCTGTTTCTGCAGCATCACACCCTGGGAAGCCAGGTCTCCCAAACGGACGAGACCCTCATGGGACTGCCCATGCTGCCCCTGAGTATGAGCCTGGAAATGATGGCGGGAGCCGCAGCCCAACTGCTGCCGGGCCAGCTCTTGGTGGGCATGAAGGACATTAAGGTCCATAACTGGATCGTGGTGGCGGACAGGTTTCTCGATCTTGAGATCACCGCCCGGGTCAACCCCGGCGCGGCCGGAGAAATCAAAGTGCAGCTGCGGGTGCAAGAACCCGGTGCGAAGCAAACGGGGGCGCCGCAATTAGCCGTGGAAGGAACGATGGTCTTCGGCGACGCCTACCCGGCTGCTCCGCGCCCCAGCGCTTTTCAGCCAGGTTCGGAAGTTCCCTTAGCTATCTTGCCGGAGCAATTTTATCCTGAAGCTCTCTTTCACGGGCCGTCGCTCAGGAGTGTCTCCAGGCTGCTGGCCGTGGGGAACCGGGGCGCGGAGGCGATTTTGCAGGTGCCTTCCCAGGCTCAACTCTTAGGCGGCGCGGCCCATCCCGGCTTTCTGACGGACCCCGTGCTTCTAGACGGGGCCGGGCAGGTCGTGGCCTTATGGGCCACCAGTAATCTGGAGAAAGACTTTGTGATTTTCCCCACCGGACTGGAGGAAGTCCGGTTCTACGCTCCGCCTGGGGAGAGCGGCGCCCCTTTAACCTGCCGGGCGCAAGTGGTGCTCAGGGGAAATGATTATCTCGACTCCCAGATTGAGCTGGTCAAAGGGGACGGGTCCCTGCAGGCCCGGCTGAGAGGCTTAAAGCACCAGCGCGCCCTCATGCCCAACATTCTGCACCATTTCCGGGGCTCTAGGGAAGTAATGCTTAGCATTCCGTGGCCGGAGCCTTTAAAGCCTCTTAACGGTGCGAAGGCGATGGTCTGTTGCCGGCTGAGCCAGGACAGCCTGGATTTTGATAACCCCGAGGTCCAAATCTGGCGCGATGGCGTGGCGTATGCCGTTCTCAACCGTCAGGAGCGCCGGGACTGGGCTGAGCTGGCCAGGCCGGAAAACCGCCGCACCGAATGGCTGCTGGCCCGGATTGCGGCAAAAGAAGCCGTCCGTCGCCTGGTAAAAGAGAGCGCTGGCCTGGAAGTCTGGTCCGCAGACATCGAGATCCGGCCTGATGAGCACGGCAAACCTCAGGTGCACGGCGAGTGGCTTAAGGTGCTGGGATGGACGCCGGCCCTCTCCTTGACCCATTCCCAGGGCGTAGCGGTGGCTCTGGCAGCGGATGGCGCCAACGGTTTGAGCGTGGGCATTGATCTGGAGGGCCTCCGGCCCCCGAGAGATGGCTTTGAGAAGCTGGCCTTTACTCCGGAAGAATTGGACCTGGCGCCCTCCCTTGGTTTGCCTGAGTCCAAGGAATGGGTCCTGCGCTGCTGGTGCGCCAAAGAGGCGGTGTCCAAGGCCCTGGGCCGCGGCTTGCCGGGAGGGCCCCGGGATCTGATTATTCGGCAGCTTAACGGCGACTCGGGCCGGCTGCAGCTTGAGGTCTCGGGGAAACTGGCCCGGGAATTGCCCCACCTGGCGGGAAAAACTTTGGAGGCTCACACCTTGATGGAAGGTGATTTCATCTTTGCCATTGCCGCAATAAATGGAGGAGTTTGATGAGCAATGAATCATCCCAACCGCCCCTGGCCAAGGAAGCTGTTCTTCAGGATCTCATCGACATCCTGAAAAACATGACCTTGGACTGGGATATGGAATTCTCCGGACCCCTGGGGCCCCAAACCAAGCTGATCGCTGACCTGGGCTTTGAATCCATAGATGTGGTCCAATTCATTGTCGCCATTGAAGAACGGTTTCAGCGGCGCGGCTTGCCCTTCGAAGAACTGCTCATGTCCGACGGGAGATACGCGGACGAAATCAGGGTGGGCGATACCGCCGAGTTCCTGTGCACCCATCTCAATAATCTTGGAAGAGAGTCATGATGCATCACACCATCCTCTTCGGTCTGGACGGTGCGACTTTCGCCATTCTGGACCCATTGATGGAGAACGGCACCATGCCGTTTCTCAAGGAATTTGCCAGGCAGGGCGTCCGCGCCGGGCTTCTCTCCACCCCCAATCCCCTGACCCCGCCAGCCTGGATCTCCATGATGACCGGACGCAACCCTGGCAATCATGGGGTGTTCGATTTTATCTGGGCGGAGGAGCGTCCCAGAGACGTCTATTTCACCCTGTACAATTACCGGGATATCCAATGCGAAACCGTCTGGTCCATTGTGAGCCGGTCGGGGGGCCTGGTTTGCTCCCTCAATTTCCCCATGATGTCCCCGCCCCCGGCTCTCTCGGGTGTTGTAGTGCCAGGCCTGGTGTCCTGGAAGCATCTGCGCTTGAATGTCCATCCTGCCGACTTGTACGCTGAGCTGCAGAGCCTGCCGGGTTTTAATGTCAGGGAACTGGCTTGGGACTTTGAATTGGAGAAAAAAGCCGCCAAAGGCGTCCCCCAGGAAGAGTATGAAAATTGGATCCAGTTTCACATCCGCCGGGAAAGGCAATGGTTCCAGATCCTGCGGCACCTGATGCAGCATCACCCTTGCGATCTGACGAGCATCATCTTTGACGGGCCGGACAAGATTTTGCACATCGGCTGGCGGTTTCTCGACCCCAAAGGTTTTCCGGCAGACCCCTCCCCCTGGGAGCGCCGGATTCGGGACCTTTGCCAGGAATATTTCCGGGAGCTGGACGGCTTTCTGGCCGAATTGGCCGCCCTGGCGGGGCCCGAAGCCAGGATTTTCATGGCCTCGGACCATGGTTTCGGCCCTTCCTGGGAAGTATTCCGGGTAAATACCTGGCTGCATAGCCAGGGCTACCTTACCTGGAAGGATTTGGGCGACCTGGACGAAAAGAGCCGGCACAGCGTTGCCAAATTGATTGACCGGCACTTTGTCTTGCTGGATTGGGACAAAACCACCGCTTACGCACGCACCACTACCTCCAACGGCATTTATATTCGCGTCGCCAAAGGGCCGGGACACACCGGAGTGCCCCTGGAGCAGTACGAAGCCTTCCGCCGGGACCTGATGTACAAGCTTCTGGCCATCCGTGATCCCGAGACCGGCGAGCCCATCATCAAACATATTTTTACCAGGGAAGAAGCTTATCCCGGCAGCAACAACGGGCAGGCCCCCGATTTAACCTTGGTGATGCGCGATCACAGCTTCATTTCTATTTTGAACAAAACCCCCATTGTCTGCCGCCGCCCGGAAGTCGTGGGCACCCACTATCCGGAAGGGGTTTTTTTGGCAAGAGGGCCCGGCATCCAGCAAGGCGCAGCCTTGCCGCCGTTCTCCATCCTGGGGGTGGCGCCGACCCTGCTGTATAGTTTGGGACTGGCAATCCCGGCGGATTTTGAGGAGCGCCTTATCCCCGGGATCTTTGAGCCTGCCTTTCTCCAGGAACATCCGTGCCGCCTGGGAGAACCCACCCAACCCCCTGATTCTTATGCTCTCAGGCCCAGGAAAACGGCGGTCCAAAGTGAGGAAGAAGAGGAAATTTACAAGCAATTAAGAGCCTTAGGTTACCTGGAGTAATGCAGAAGAAGAGGTCTTAATATGGGCAGATTTAACTGTAATGGCGTGCCGCTATCCTATCGGCAGGTAGGGAAAGGGAAACACGTGGTTTTGATACACGGCTTGGCCGCAAACCTTGCCTTTTGGCACCTTAACGTCCTTCTGCCCTTGGCCCGGGATTATCGGGTCACCGTTTATGATCTGCGCGGCCATGGCAACAGCGGCATGCCGCCCCGGGGATATTCCTCCCTGGATCTGGCCGCAGACCTGCATGAGCTCCTGGACCATTTCCAAATACCCCAGGCTAATCTAGTCGGGCACAGTTTTGGCGGGGTCGTCGCCCTCCACTATGCTCATTTGCATCCGGAGCGGGTCTTAAGTCTCACCATCGCCGATTCCCGGGTGCGCGCCCTGCAACCCACTCAAAGTCCCAAAGATTGGCCCAATCGCGACCGGGCCCTGAAAAAGCTGGGGGAACTTGGCCTCGCCATCCCTGAAGATGAAGCCGCCCCCGGCCTTTGGTTGCTTGAACGGCTGGCCTCGCCGGAAATGCGAGAGGCCCGAAAGCAGTTCGAAGGCAGTCCCATGTTCGTCCCCTTTGGCGGCTGGAACGGCGGCCAGCGCACCGCCGAGCGTTGGCTGGAACTTATGCGGACCACCACCGCCAGACATGATCTCATCTCCACGGCGGGCTTGACCCTGGACAAGCTGGCGGCAATCCCCCATCCAACGTTGGCCGTCTACGGAGAGAATTCCGCGGTGATGCCTTCTTGTCGAGGGCTGCAACGCCATCTGGCTAAATGTAAAACTGCTATTGTTCCCGGGGGGGGGCATTTTTTCCCCCTGACCCACCAAGGCCTCTTCAGTGACCTGATCAGCCAATTTTTTGAAGAAGTGGCCCGCCAGGACCGCCGGAAGTATGACCGGTTTCTGCGCCGACTTCCCGTGGAACTGCGGGAACTCTCCAACCGGTACCTCAAGGCTGAGACCGTCAACGTTTCCAAACAGGGGCTTCTCATTGACAGTCCCCAGGTGCTCAAGATGGGAGCCGAAGTTAAAGTCCTGGTCACCCTCAAGCCCTATGGCCCCCCAATAGCCATCAGGGGAATGGTGGTCAGGGGAAATGACGAAAAGAACGGCCATGACCGCCGGTTTGGCATAAAATTGATTCCGGAAGGTCGGGGCTATAAGTCGTGGAAAGAATTTCTGGCGGCCTGAACCGCGGTGGTCAGGAGGGTAGTCCGGGGGTACCGGGCATCGACCCTGTAGCGCAGGTTCTACTCAGAAAATTTAATTTTTGCATTGATCGATGGAAAAAGAACTTTGCCTGAGATGAAGGCGGTGGCGGGCCCGGCAGCCGGCCTCCTTAATGGCCAGGTGGCCATCGTTACCGGCGGCACCGTGGGTATTGGGCGCGCCACCGGCGTCGCTCTGACCAGGGACGGCGCCCAGGTCGTTATCGTGGGCCGGAGCCGGGAGCGCCTTGAGCAGACCTTGGCGGAACTGGCCCGGCACCAGACCGGCCCCGAGCCCCTGGCATTAGCCCTGGATGTGAGGCAAGAGGCGGATATGGCGGAGATGGCGAGTCGCACCCTGGAAAGGTTTGGCCGGATCGATATCCTGGTAACGGCCGCCGGCATTCTCCGGAGCGGGGCAGGGGACTTGAGAACCCTCCAGCACATGTCCGTCCCGGAGTGGGATGAAGTCCTGGACACTAACCTGAAAGGGGTTTTTCTGGCCAATCGGGCCGTCCTGCCGGCCATGATCAGCCGGCGCCGGGGCAACATCGTCAACGTTTCTTCCACTTCCGGACGTCAGGGCCTGGCCTTTGACTCGGCTTATTGCGCCTCCAAGTTCGGGGTCATCGGCCTCTCGGAAGCCCTGGCGGAGGAGATGCGCCATTATGGGATCAGGGTCCAGGTGCTCTTGCCCGGAGCAATTGACACCGGCATGTGGAGCCAGAATCCCCTGCCGCGTCCCAAAGATATTCTTTCCGTTGACCGGGTGGCTGACTTTATCCGATACCTCGTCACCCTGCCAGCAGACGTGATCATGCCGGATTCCGTCATAGAGCCCTTAAAGACCCGGCTGCACCTCTCCTGGTCCGGCTCCACCCCGGAGCCTGGCCGGGCTTCTGCGACCGGGCCCGGGGTAAAGGCTACCGTTGCTGAAGCATCTGAAGATCAAGAAGGGAGAAGAAAGATCCCCCATGATTGAGACCGGAAATTTAGAGGGTGGATTGGCCGGGCAGGTAGTCATCGTTACCGGCGGGGCCAGCGGCATCGGCC
>Ga0153916_10005044_pt1 | contig 10036 bp, 15 predicted proteins | sample Opewatmetagenome_FD_109642 | JGI IMG/M metagenome (GOLD analysis project Ga0153916, IMG submission 109642) | Freshwater wetland microbial communities from Ohio, USA - Open water 3 Core 3 Depth 4 metaG | ecosystem: Environmental > Aquatic > Freshwater > Wetlands | place: USA: Ohio, Lake Erie...
ATGAAGTTGACTCTGCTGGCGATTGAATTTGTTCCTCAACTTCGGCTGGTGGTTGAGATTGGTCGCTTACTTCTGGTACTGCCTTCTTTCCACGTTTCTTTTTTTCTTCGAGAATAGCATTTCGTTGTTTAATTTCATATTCTTCTGCTCTCTTTATCATCTCTGCCGCTTTCTCTGAATCAGGCATATCCTCAACTCCTGCTTCCGTAATAACGAATGGTCGTTCTGCCAAAGGTTGGTCATCCGCATCTACAAGTCTTGCAATTCTTGATATACCGAGACTCCTTCGCAAATGAATAACATAGGTTGATTGATGTTGAAGAGAAGGTCCACCGACAACACATTCGTTAGCCCAATCTGGAAGAAATGGATTAGCGGCTGGTTTCAAGTATATCTGTGACGTATAAATCATTGCCGCACCATATGCTTTAGCAATTGATATGATGTCAATTGGATATTCACGAATCATAGGTTGTTTATTGTGCAATTCTCCTCTTCCTGCAAACTCAATTCCACGGAAGAGTTTAGTTAACGAATCGACTATAATTAAACCTATTTTTCCAACTTCTGTTGGTGCTAACATACTTTCAAGAATCATCATCTGTTCAATCCAATTTTGAGGTTGGTAGAGAACTATTTTGTCAAACATTTTTTCGAAGTCTATTTTGCGTTCATTGCATATTTGTTTTATTCTGGACCATCTGAATGAACCTTCTGTGTCGATATAGATTACAACATCTGGACAAAGAACTGCCATAGTCATAGCAATTTCACTTTTGCCAGAGCCGAATTCACCATAAAGCAACATTGATGAACCAACATTTAAACCACCACCAAGCATAACATCAATCAAAGTTCCAGTTTTGAGTTTTGGTTCGCTTATTTCGTGTTCATATGCTTCTTTTGCGGCTTTACCTGTTATAGCCTTGACTCCCACGCCAGACTTACGTATCTCGTCATACATAACTACAAGCCTTGCTTCTTTTCGGCTTTGTAAGTCAGCAACAATATCAGTTACAGTTTTTATTTTTTCTGTTGGCATGTTATGCAGTCTTCCTTTCTTTTAGATATTGGTCAACGGCTTTCTTAATATCTTCCCAATTATTCTCAAAGTTAATTCCCATTTTCTGTTGAAGTCGCCATTGATGTTGACCTGTACCAACCCACTGACCATTCTCGTTTCGTTTCTTTTCTTTATATTGCCAAAGGTACACAAGAACTTTATCATGTCCAAATGAATTAACGAGAAGAACTGCACACCACCAATTATTTGTCTTATAGATGTCTGTTCCTTTAATTACTTTAATTACGTCATCAACTGGATACGGTTCTTTTGGTACTTGTGGCACTTCACTCATGTTACATACCTCTTTGTTTTAGCTGATGCACGTTGTTCTGCTTTTACTTGAAGTCTCTTTAATAATTCAAGAGTTTTTTGTGTACCACTAATATCTTGATACACGTCATGTGAAAATTCGGAAAGAAGACCATAAAGCATCCATCCATTAATTCCTACATGAATTAAAAACTCACGAAGAATTGACTTTGTAAGAATCATACGTTTACTAACGTTATCTTTAACTTCTGCCCCTTCATTGCAACATGCGGCAAGGTATCTTGCAAGTAAAGTAGTTGTACGTTGCAACTCAACGTATTCGTCACTTATTTGGTCTCCTTTTTCCCAGACTCCAAACATCTTTTCATCAAGGTCTGGTACTTTGATATTATCAAGTTCTTCAACGTTTAATTTCAAATTGAGGAAGTGTTTTTCTTTCTCTACTTTTTGTTCGTTTTCTGGTTGTTTAGCCATTAACTTTCACACGCCTTATTCATGAATTCTTCTGTTTTAGTGACACGATAAACCTTATATCCCTTGACTATAATTGCGGCTATCGGAAATATGCCTTCTATAGCCTTAAACATCTTCTTAATTTCATCATAGGTAAGTTGCGAAAGATTTTGAATCGTTATTTTATGTGTTATTGGTTTACAATTTGATGTATCGGTCCATAAGACCAGTTCCACGCCTTCGAAGAATGGAAAGTCTTTAACCAAATCTTCTTCCAATACAGTATTAAGGTCTCTAACAGGTTCTACCATGTTAACCAACTTACCATAATTCATATCAAACTGCTTAATAAACGTTACGGTTAAGTAAGCAGTCTTTTGACCATGATAAATCCTTCGATTATCACTCTGTTAAAATTTTGTGGTCCACGTTCTGGCTCAGATTCTCTTGCAGTAACCCCATAAAAATAACAAATTCCGCTTACAGTTGAATCGTTAGACATTTTTAATAATGTAGTAACTATCTTGTCTGCCAAATCTGTTGCTGGTTCTGATTCATTGCCTTCTTGCATTTCATAATTGAGTTTTTCAGCCCAAACGTGAAGAGAAAATGGATAAATAACATATTGACCAGATTCATTGTGACCTACTTTTCTGCCATATACAACTTCTGGATATTGTGTTGTACCCAATCGCATTGTCACAATTGGAGCATTTTCAGTATTTATAACTGAATTTTTCCAATTAAAAAGAACATGAGTTTCCTTTGGAGTAAGTTTACCGTCAACGCCTGAAATTATAGTTTGTAATTTATTTTTTATTGCCGATATTCCACCGACAATCTCTCTATCTACAAGTATAACGTCAATACCAAATCCTGATGTTTCTGACATAGTTAATCCTCACTCATCCCCGAATATGTTTTGAAGCCTATACCAGCTAATATTCCTTCTACTTGTCTTTGAAGTTCTGCTCTGCGGAATTCAAGAGTTTCTCGGTCAGGAATATTTTCAAGAGCATCAGAAGTTTGAGTGAAGGCTGTAATTCTCTGTCTGCATCCTATTAGAAATTCAAGGAGTAAAATTCCAGCCTTTTTTGCAGATGCCAGATTTATGTCTTCTGGTGTATTAAGTTTATATGGGTCGAATGAGTATGTTACGTAAAGTTCCATGTTTCCTGAGTCTGATATTGTTGATGGAACGGACCAGACAATTAGTCCTTCTGGATATGTCCAGAATAATCCATCATTAAAGTTGAAGTTATCGAAGTAAATTGTGCAAATTTTGCTTGTCTCTATTTGTATATATTGCATTAATCTGTCCTTATCGAAAATGTATTCTGCAAAGTTTGTGAAGTCATTCTTGTATAACTTTATTATTTCCCATGTATCATTATGTCTGCACGTAAAGGTTTTAGAGATGAAATTGCCGTCAATGTCAAATATTTTTAATGTGAACGTTGCAGTTTTATCGGTTGTTCTGAACCAGAATCCTATATAATTCCATGACTCGATGTTCTTGTTCATATTTTGATTCTTTGAGAAGTAGAATGTTCCTGCGGCTGTGAATATGGCTTTTATGCTTGCAGTGCCACATTTAAACAAAGTTGTTTCCTTTGAAAGTGTACAATTTGCGCCTGCTTGCATATCAGTTATGTCTTCGGTAAGGGAATCACAATTCTTTGGATAAGGAAGTTTTATTCTTCCATTAATACCATAAATGGCATAGACGCTTTCAACACAATTGAGTGGGTTATATGCATCATAAAATCCTAATTTATCTTCATGAGGACCGAGTTCGATAGAATCATCGAATTGAAACATGTGATATTCTTTTCTGATTGAGGCAGGAACGCCTAATTCATTCTTTACCATTTTATCTGCTTTGGAAATTCGGTCATTGATAAAAGCTGTAACTTGTTCTGCATTCCATCCACTTAGTTTTTGGACTATTTCAGTTTTCATCCCTGTTGCTTTATAAACATCTGCTTCTGTGCTATATGCCATATTTTCAACTCCGCACCCTACCTTACGGTTCGATGCCTGAGAAGATGTACACTAAGAAGTATATAAATCTTTCTATTTAATTAAACAAAAAAAGATAGGAAAGGAGTAGCCAATAAATCATAGTCAGATTGACTATGGGCTTGAGGATATGAGGATTTTGCCGACTCCACCTGCTTGAGTTACAACTGCCTTTGCTCGGATAGTTGTAGTGTAGTAGGTGTATGCGTTCTTTGTGAAGTATTCGTTCTTCACTGTCATCTTTCGTTTCCATGCAATCAATGCTACTGGTCCGTATTTGCTTTCAGGTGGGAACACAATGAAAGCGTATCCAGTGCCATTAAGCAATGAAGACTTCAAGACACGGCATCCAGCGAACATTCCGATTTCGCCTTCAACCATCTTTGAGACTTCATAAGCAGTGTATCTACGAGCATCAACGAACAATGTGTCCTTCATTAGTGCGCCTGCGCAATCAGGAGACACGATTAGGAACGGAACAGTTGCATCGTCAGCAGTCCAGTTTGAGTTTTCCATCAAAGCAAGAGAATCAACAACGTTGCCATAGCCTAATGCTGAGACTGAACCGACAGTTACATCAGTTCCACCAGCAACCAGAACGTCTTTTACGTTGGCATCCAACTTCTCAAGTACAGCCGCACCCATGTTTCCAAGGTTCTTCTGTACCCAATCAACTTTTGGATAGTCTTCCATTAAGATGTCTGATAGCTCTACGGCAGAATAGATTACTTTGTCGATAGTCACAAGGGCAGAACTTAGTGACTTATCAGCCGCACCCATGCCTGTACCTACGATGTAGGCTTCGTCTTGTTCAGATGCAGACAAATGACCCATTGTCATGAATTTGATTGTAGTTCCATCATTGCCGATTAGAGAATTGTCTTCGCCAACAACCGCAAGGAAAACAAGAGGTCGTCTTGGGGCTTCGAACATTTGGCTGTAGATAAGGTATGGACCTGTAGTCAAAGCAGTAGTTACGTCAGATGCTTGCAAAGTTTCCTCAATTGTTAAGAGTTTTTCGTTTGCCATATTTTTTCACCTGTATTTAAACAGTTGATTAAATAGAGTGGCAATGTACTATATAAATGTTATGATACAAAAATTGTTAATGAAAAAAAGAAAAGGGGAGTTTATTTTACTCGAAGTCTTGCACGTTTTGCTTTTGCAGGTGGAAGATTCAATGGAGCATATGGATGTTGACCATGTTTTGTCAAGATTGCCCATGCTTCCTCAATTGAAACTACTTCGTCAACGAGTTTTTCGGCTCTCTCTTCACCACTATCAATGTTTACAGGTGATGCATCCTCTGTGAATCCACAGTATTTGCAAGTCTTGTAAACACCAGTTGGCAACGAGATGAATTTGATGTTGTCAGGTAGCTTGCATCGTCCACATGGGAAGTATGCTTTTTCGAATTTCCAAACTTGATGCACTGGTTGACCGTTTCGCACTATGACTGTTTCCCAGACTATCTCATCGAGATGTTGATTGTCAGGAGATATTACAACTTTTTTGTTTTCCGACATAGTTATCACCTTTAAGTTGATTTCGCTTCGGCATTAGTTTGCTCTTGTCTCTTTGCCCTCTCATGCTTTATGATTTCACTAATAGATAATTGGTCCTTTGGTTCAGCCTTGAATTCACGCATTTCCTTGTATTCAGCCTTCACAGCCATAGCCCATTTTCGCATCATTTCAGTCAAAGTTGCCTTTGCTAAAGCGGCTACTTCTGGATTAGGACTATGTTCTTTCTTTCTCAAGTCAGCAATCATGGCTTCATATGAACTGTAACCAGTTGGAGTTCCACCTTGACCTGCCTGAGCAGGACTTAATGGTGCTGTTCCACCAGCCGCACTACTGCCACCTTGAGAGAGTTTTTCTTGTGCTTCTTTTGTTCTCTTCTGTTCCTCTTCGATTGCTTTCTTATGAGCATCTTCTGTTGCCTTGATTTGCTTCTCAAGAATATCTATCATGTACTCCGTAGCCATCAATTGTTCTGGGTCAGACAACTTCTGCTCAATCTCTTTGACTCTTTCAGGGTCTTGGATTAGAGCCTTTGTCTTCTCAAGAATTGCGGCACGTTTCTTCTCGAATTCTTTCTGAGCAATCAAGTCAAGTCGTTCTTTGTTTTCTGCGGCTTCTTTCTTTGCGGCTTCGGCTTCCTCTGCGGATTTCTTAGCGTCAGCTTCGGCTTTCGCCTTAGCTTCTTCTGCCGCTTTCTTTTCAGCCTCAAGTCGCTTCTGGGTTTCAATGAGAGTTTTCATTTGGTCGCTATCCACAGTTACATGAACTTGTTGTGGGGGTTGCTGTCCTTGACCTGCGCCTGCATTTCCACTATTTGGTTGATTTGGGTCGTTTGAACTCATATTTTTCACCTTTTTAATCTACTGATTAATAACCGCAATACTTATATATAAGTCTTTCGCTTATTGTAGTGGTGTGTATGACAAATGACAAGAAATGTTATTTCAGTTGAAATGACGAAAAAAGTCCAAGACCTTATAGACCAATATGCAGGATTCATGGGATTGAATCGGTCAGAAGCCATAAGAGATTTGTTAACAGAAGCATTATTCATGAAGACTAAACATGTTCAATTCGAGAGATTAAAGGAATACCTTACCAAACGAGACCCATTCAAATTTAGAGTAGAATGTGAACGATGCGGCAAAAAGGAAAATCTTGTTATCTTTTACATTGATGGAGATATTAGTAATATAGTGGCAGATAATGTTGTTACCCTCTGTAAAAATTGTTTAACTGAATTTGAATTATTTAGACTGAAACAAAACGTAAAAGAAAGGTTTATTGAGTGGTTCTTTAAGGACTAAGTTTTGTCTTAATCCCTGCGCCCTCAACCACAGTTATGATTTTCACTGGTGGTATTTCATAGAACATCATAGATTCTTGGAATTCTGTAGTTACTGGTTCTGATTCAACTTGCGCACTTTGTTGTCCTCTTGGGGTTTGAGGGTCGAGCAAAGCAACGTGTCGAACCTGTAAGCCGCAAACTTGAGTAACAAGCCGACCAAGAGAATCCAATAAGAATCGTCCTTTGCCTTTTCCACCGACTGAGATTCCCCATCCTTTCTTTACTCGGCTAATCAAGTCTGGATATTTGTCTGTGTTCATAATTTGGGCAATGAATGAAACTTTTCTTGTAACTCTATCAAAGATTGTTTTCATGATTTTGCCAACTTTATTTTCATCAATATCTGCATGAGCATTTTTCTTGAACATTCCAATGGATTCTTCGAATTTAGTCATAGTTCCATAATAGATGTCAACACCTTCTGCGCCCCTTGCGATATTTTCCATCTCATCAAGAGTATAAAGATTTCCGTTTCCTGTAACTCCCTCAGAAAGTAAAGTTCCTCTGATTATGGCTACGCCTTGTTCGGTCTCTTCAACGTCAATAGCCACTGGTGAAACGTATTCCCAATCGAATGACATGCCTTCTTTTAGATTAGTCACGCAATAACCACTCCCATGTTTTCATTGGAATGTTTTTAGCTTCTATTTTTTCGAGATTGAGGACCGCTTCCATTTCTGGTGTAATAAGTGTTTCCTCAAACTCTATGAAGTCAGAACCAACGATAATATCTCTAACCAGATAGTATTCTACTATTGATTCTGATACGTGATATTTATGTTCCTTTATCCAAGCCTTAGCTTGAGTTAAAGTATAACGGCTCTTTGGGAACAGAAAGGATTGAATTTCAGAGCCACCACCCTTCTTAAAACCGATAACGCCCTTTATTCCTTTACCCAAAGTTTTAACTGCAAATCTAACAAATTGCTTGGGATTCGCAACCCTTATTCGTATGAAGTTTGCTGTCACATCTATCGGCATGTTTGATTCACCTTTTAGATTAACTCAATCCTATCTGTTCAAGATACCAGTTTGTTACTGCTTCTTTCTTCAAGTCTGCTTCTGGGATAGCTTCGCCAACAGTTTCCTCAAATTTCTTTACGTCTGCTTCTACTCCGAATCTCTTTGCTCGTCTCAATAAGCATCCAAGGATTTTCTTTCGAACAGCAGGTGCTATTTTCTTCCAGAATTGAGAAAGTCTTTGCAAACCAGCCCGAACATGCTTTGCATCGTGAGCAGGATAACTTCTATCTGGACCGCAGAATGCACTCTTTGGTAGGTCTTTTCGTTCAGCATAGGATAATTTAGCTTCTTCAATCGTCATGCCCTCAAGTTCAGCGATGACTAAATAGGATTCTACCATGCCTAATCACATCTGTTAGAAAGTGTTCGAATCAAGTATATAAAGGTTATGGAATTAATTAACAAAAATTGATAAGAAAAAAGTTAAGAGTTTTGTTTATGCCTTTTCCATTTATTGAATCCAAATCTGGCTATGAAGTCTCTATCTTCTTGCGTCAAACTTCGAAGCATTTTACGTTGTTCTTCTAAATATGCTTCGTCTTCTGACACTATTGTTTACCAGCTTTGGAAGCCTTGAAGTGACTATTCTTTCCAGCAGATTGATATTGCGCACCGATTTGACGCATTATTGCACCAACTTTAGAGAAGTTTTCAGACCCAAGGAATTGCCGTGGACGAATAATGTAGAACATATTATCGTTTGCTTGTTCATCAATGAAAACCAAGTCTTTAATAGGTTCAATTGCAGTAATGATTTCTTGTAATCTTGGAGTAATTGCTGGTGTTGGGGCTGATGTTACTGGCGCAGGTTGTGTTTGAGCAGGTGTCTGCACTGGTGCAGGAGTAGGTTCAGGAGTAACAGCAGGAGCAGGTTCAGATTTAGAAACAACCGTATTGGCTACCTGTGAAACACCATTTCTCATGAGGTCACGAATTTCAGTCAAAAGTTCTGTTTGATTTTTCGACTGATTATAGATAAGCATCAATGAAACTTCACAAGGAACAATTTTTTGTTCTACTGGTCCTTTGCCAACTGGTGGTGCATCTCTATCATCTACAAAACTTTTCTTTTTCTTTTCTGCTGGTAATGCTTCTTTTGGTACTTGTTCATTAGATTGTGGTTCTACTGCCATTTTTTTAATCACCATATTTGAGTAGTAGTTGTTATCGACATATTTAAACGTTGCGGAAAAACTCTTGAACTATTTTCTCTTTCAATCTCAAATAACGTTTACATCTTTTATTTATCTTCTTGCTGAATATCCACCGTCCAAAAATTTTGTCCTTTGGCATTGGATTTATTCCATCGCCATTAAACTGGTCAGAAGTTAGGTCGAATTCTCTACCATTTGGTAATTTAATCCAATAGTGAGATTCATATTTTCCTTCGAATAAAATGTCTGCTGAAATTAATTCGCCACCAAAAATATCGTATAAAAGAATAGAAGTTACATAACATTGACCTGCGCTTGGAAGTTCTGGCTTGAATTCAGCTTTATGCCAAATAGTTTGTTTACTCCATGACTTCTCAAGTAGTTTTCGTAGAAGTTTCATTGTTTCCAGTAGTTCGTCAGTCATGTTTCAACTTTCCAAAAGTATGATGTATTTCTCCACCAATGTCTGGAATGAACTCATATAAATCGACTAAATTTTCAGGTATCCATCTATATGCTTGACAATCGTTCAAAGTTATCTTTAATTCATTGGCATTTTCATCGAGAACTACATAATAACTGATTATTAGTCGATTTATTTGTGGAGCAACTATTGTACAAAGGAATTTTATGTCATTTGGACTAACTTTAATTCCTGTTTCCTCTTCAAGTTCTCGAACAGCGCAATATTCACCTGAAAAGTACATGAATCCATCGACTATTTCGATGCCATCCCTACTGTCAATTTTTCCACCTGCTACAGTCCAATAATTCGGGAAGTTCTTTTCAGAAGCGAGTCTTTGGATAATTAAAGCCTTCTTATCCTTTGAAATAACAATGATTGTTGCACTAATCTTTAAAGATGGCAAGTCCATATTAATCACAGTAAATTATATATCGCTCCTTAATAAACCTTACGTTCCATAAGATTTAAATAGCTATTTGATATTATACTCTCAAGGAAGTTTGATATGCGAAAAATTGAGAAAATGACGAAACTACTCTATTGTCTCAAGGATTGTTATAATGAAACAGCCGAAAGTATTGATTCGAATACACTTTTGGCAAACGAAGGAAAAATTACATGTAAACTCAATATCTTCATTCTGCGGAAAACTCTTCGAGAGAGGATAATGGAACTGCTTCAAATTCATGATGCTCACAGCGTTAATAATTG
>Ga0153916_10005045_pt1 | contig 10036 bp, 21 predicted proteins | sample Opewatmetagenome_FD_109642 | JGI IMG/M metagenome (GOLD analysis project Ga0153916, IMG submission 109642) | Freshwater wetland microbial communities from Ohio, USA - Open water 3 Core 3 Depth 4 metaG | ecosystem: Environmental > Aquatic > Freshwater > Wetlands | place: USA: Ohio, Lake Erie...
ACGTCTTCCTGCACGCCGTCGAGCGTCGAGTACTCGTGCAGCACGCCGGCGATCATGACCTCCGTTGCGGCATAGCCGGGCATCGACGACAGCAGGGTGCGGCGGAGCGCATTGCCCAGCGTGTGGCCATAGCCACGCTCGAACGGCTCCATGGTGAGCTTGGCGTGATACGGCGTGATGTTCTGCACGTCGATAATGCGAGGCTTAAGGAACACACTGCTTTGCATGGCTCAAAACCCTCTTGGAAATTACTTAGAGTAAAGCTCGACGATGAGCGACTCGTTGATCGTTGACGGCAGTTCGGAACGTTGCGGACGCGCCTTGAACGTGCCTTTAAGCGTCTTGGTGTCGACTTCCAGCCATTCCGCACGACCGCGGGACTCCGCAGCCTCGGCGGCACCCTTGATGCGCAACTGCTCTTTGGCCGCCAGCGTGACCTCGACTACATCCCCGGGACTGCATTGGAACGAAGGAATGTTGACGCGCTTGCCATTCACCAGAATGCCGTTGTGACGGACAATCTGACGCGCTTCGGTGCGCGAGGCGCCGAAGCCCATGCGATAGACGACGCTATCCAGCCGGCTCTCGAGGATCTGCAGCAATGCTTCGCCGGTAATGCCCTTGCTGCGCGAGGCTTCCTTGTAGTTTTTGCGGAACTGGCGCTCGAGCATACCGTAGATGCGGCGCACCTTCTGCTTTTCGCGCAACTGCACGCCGTAACCGGAGAGACGGGTGTTTTTCTGGCCGTGCTGCCCGGGCGGGTAATTGCGACGTTCTATCGCACATTTGTCGGTAAAGCATTTCTCGCCCTTGAGGAACAGTTTCTCGCCCTCGCGGCGGCACTGACGACATTTTGCATCGAGATTCCTTGCCACGTTGGGATCTCCTTTAAATCCGGCGTTTTTTCGGTGGACGGCAGCCGTTGTGCGGCACCGGCGTCACATCCGAAATGCTGGTGATTTTAAAACCTACGGCATTGAGTGCCCTGACTGCGGACTCGCGGCCGGGCCCCGGACCTTTGATGCGCACCTCGATGTTCTTGACACCGCACTCCTGGGCGAGCTTGCCTGCCTGCTCGGAAGCGACCTGCGCCGCAAACGGCGTCGATTTGCGCGAACCCTTGAAGCCATTGCTGCCGCAACTGGCCCATGCCAGCGCATTGCCTTGGCGGTCGGTGATGGTCACGATGGTATTGTTGAAGGACGCGTGAACATGGGCGATGCCTTCCGCCACGTTCTTTTTGACCTTCTTGCGCACCCGGGTGCTAGCTTTTGCCATATCGCTTTACCTTTGCACTCAAACTTTAAACTGGAGCTGCTTTTTGCATCTTCACCGCCGCCTTGCGCGGTCCCTTACGGGTGCGGGCGTTGGTGCGCGTGCGTTGGCCGCGCACCGGCAGCCCTGCGCGATGCCGTTTGCCGCGCCAAGTGCCCAGATCCATCAGGCGCTTGATGTTCATCGATACTTCGCGACGGAGGTCGCCTTCGATCGTGAAGCGGGTCACCTGCTCGCGCAGTTTGTCCATGTCAGAATCTGACAAGTCTTTCATTTTCATCGAATAATTAATTCCAGCTGCGACGCAAATCGCGCGCGAGCGGCTGCGACCGATGCCGTAAATCGCAGTCAGCGCGATTTCCGCATGCTGATGATTTGGAATGTTTACGCCACCAATCCGGGCCATGTCGTTATTCCCTTAACCCCAAAAACGGAAAACCTATAATTTTAACGCCTAACCGGCTAATTTTCAATTCAAAATCAGCCCATCAGCCCTGGCGCTGCTTGTGGCGGGGATCCTTGCAAATCACCCGCACCACGCCCTTGCGCTTGACCACCTTGCAGTTGCGGCAAACCCGCTTAACCGATGCCCGTACTTTCATGTCTGTTTCCTTTAACAACCTTCAATCAGCCACAGAGATCAGGTAAAGTTCAGCGCCTTTATTGCAGCGGCCAAAACTCTGCGTCCTCTGTGATCTCTGTGGCTAAAATCTTTCCTTACTTCGCCCGGAACACAATGCGCCCGCGGGTCAGGTCATACGGCGTTAATTCCACCGTCACCTTGTCACCTGGCAGGATGCGAATATAGTGCATGCGCATCTTGCCCGATATATGTGCAAGCAACACGTGACCGTTTTCCAGTTTCACCCGGAATGTTGCATTGGGCAGGTTTTCCACCACCTCGCCCTGCATCTGTATCGTTTCTTCTTTCGCCATTACCGTGTTGGAAACACGCCACCCTTGAAATTGGCTTTCTTGAGCAGGCTCTCGTATTGGTGCGACATCATGTAGGCCTGTACCTGGGCCATGAAATCCATGGTTACCACCACGATAATCAGAAGGCTGGTGCCGCCAAAATAAAATGGCACGTTCTTCCAGACGATCAGCGCCTCGGGCAGCAAGCACACCAGGGTCACATAGATCGCCCCGGTAAGCGTCAGCCTCAGCGTAATCTTCTCGATGTAGCGCGAGGTCTGCTCGCCCGGCCGGATACCCGGCACGAAAGCGCCGCTTTTTTTCAGGTTGTCCGCGGTCTCTTTCGGGTTGAACACCAGCGCGGTGTAAAAGAAGCAGAAGAAAATGATCGCCGACGCGTAAAGAATCGTGTAGATCGGCTGCCCGGGATGGAGCGTCGCCGCGATATCTTTGAGCCAGCTCATTCCTTCACTGCTGCCGAACCAGCCGCCCAGCGTTGCCGGAAACAGAATAATCGACGAAGCGAAAATCGGCGGGATCACGCCCGACATGTTGAGTTTCAGCGGCAGGTGCGATGTCTGACCGCCGTAAATCTTGCGTCCGACCTGACGCTTGGCATAATTGACCAGGATTTTCCTCTGGCCCCGCTCGACAAAGCAGACGAAAGCGGTCACTCCCACTACCACCGCGAAGATGAACAGCACAACGGGGATCGAAAATGCACCGGTGCGCGCCAGTTCCAGCGTGCCGCCCACCGCCTGCGGGAAACCCGCGGCAATGCCGGCGAAAATGATGAGCGAAATGCCGTTGCCGACGCCGCGCTCGGTGATCTGTTCGCCGAGCCACATCAGGAATATGGTGCCGGTCACCAGAGTAATCATTGCCGTCAGCCGGAACGTGAGCCCGGGCTCGATCACCAGCCCGCGCTGCGACTCGAGGGCGATGGCGATGCCCAGCCCCTGGAACAGCGCAAGCCCGGACGTGCCGTAACGCGTGTACTGCGTGATCTTGCGGCGTCCCGACTCGCCCTCTTTTTTTAGCGCCTCGAGCGTCGGGGACACCACTGTCATCAGCTGCATGATGATCGACGCCGAGATATAAGGCATGATGCCGAGCGCAAAAATCGAGAAACGCGACAATGCGCCGCCCGAAAACATGTTGAACATGTCGAGAATACCGCCGCGCTGCGAGTGGAACAGCTCGGCGAGCTGCAGCTGGTCGATGCCCGGCACGGGAATGTACGACCCGATACGGAACACGATCAGCGCCCCGAGCAGGAACAACAGGCGACGCTTCAAGTCGCCCATCTTGCCCGAAGTCAGCAGCGATTCGTTGGTAGCCAAGGTTACTCAGCCTTGTCCTTGCCTGCGCCGCCGGCCTTTTTCCCGGTCCTGGCTGCAGCAGCACCTTTGGCTTCCTGTGCAGGCGCCTCTGGCAATTCCTCGATCGAGCCGCCCGCCGCCTCGATGGCAGCGCGTGCGCCCTTGGTAACCCGCAACCCCTTCAATACCACCTTGCGCTTGATTTCGCCGGACAGGATCACTTTGGCAGCCAGCGTAAGCACCGGCACCACGCCAGCAGCCTTGAGCGCGGCGAGGTTGATCACATCCGTCTTCATTTTCTGCAGCTCGTCAAGGCGCACTTCAGCGGTATCGCCTTTGCCAAGCGACACGAAGCCGCGCTTCGGCAGACGCCGCTGCAACGGCATCTGGCCGCCTTCGAAACCGACTTTATGATAGCCGCCGGCGCGCGAACTCTGGCCTTTGTGACCGCGCCCGGCGGTCTTGCCGAGCCCGCAGCCGATGCCGCGACCAACGCGCTTTTTGGAGTGCTTGGAGCCGGTCGCCGGCTTGATGTTGTTTAGCTGCATTTAGCCCTCACACCTGACGAGATAAGACACCTTGTTGATCATGCCGCGGACCGCCGGCGTGTCTTCGACTTCCACGGTGTGATTGATCCGGCGCAGACCCAGACCGCGCACCGACGCGCGGTGCTCGCGCTTGGTGCCGATCAGGCTTTTCAGCAGCGTCACCTTGATTTTTTTGCTCTGTGCCTTGACCATGATTACCCCGTGATTTCCTCAATCGTCTTGCCGCGCTTGGCCGCGATTTCCGCCGGCGTGTTCATCGCGGTCAGCCCGTTGATAGTCGCGCGCACGACGTTATATGGATTGGTTGAGCCCAGGCACTTGGCGAGGATGTTGGTCACCCCCATCACTTCAAGCACCGCCCGCACCGGGCCGCCGGCAATGATGCCGGTGCCTTCATGAGCCGGCTGCATGTAGACCCGCGCCGCGCCATGACGTCCGATCACCGTATGCTGTAGCGTGCCGTTCTTGAGCTGGACCTTGACCATTTTGCGGCGCGCTTCTTCCATCGCTTTCTGCACCGCTACCGGCACTTCGCGCGACTTGCCCTTGCCCATGCCGATGCTGCCGTCGCCGTCGCCGACCACGGTGAGCGCCGCAAAGCCCATAACGCGGCCGCCCTTCACCACCTTGGTGACGCGGTTGATCGCAACCATTTTCTCGCGCAGGCCGTCGCCGCGTTCTTCGCCGCCCCCGCCGTGCATCTTACCCGCCTGTATCTTTGCCATAACTTATCCCGGTATCCCGTTTAGAACTTGAGGCCGTTCTCACGCGCCGCCTCAGCGAGCGCCTTGACGCGACCATGGAACCTGTAGCCGGAGCGGTCGAAGGCCACCGCCTCGATACCCAGCTTCTTGGCCATCTCGGCGATGCGCTTGCCGACTTCGGCAGCCGCTGCGACATTGCCGCCGTTTTTCAGCTGCTTGCGCACTTCCGCTTCCGCGGTCGATGCCGCTGCCAGCACCTTGGCACCCGATGCATCGATGACCTGGGCGTAAATATGACTGTTGGAGCGATGCACCGTAAGGCGCACTGCTTTCAACTCCGCTATCTTGGCGCGGGTCCGGCGTGCGCGCCGCAGTCGTTCTCGATTTTTGTCAATCATGTGTCACTCGCTTACTTCTTCTTGGTTTCCTTGAGCACAATTCGCTCATCGGCGTAACGCACGCCTTTGCCCTTGTAGGGCTCGGGGCTACGATAGCGGCGCACTTCGGCAGCCACCTGACCGACAAGTTGTTTATCCATGCCCTTGATCACGATCTCGGTCTGGGTCGGCGTCTCGGCCTTGACCCCTTTCGGCATCTGGTGCACTACCGGATGCGAAAAACCGAGCGTGAGATTCAGCTTGTCGCCTTGCGCCTGCGCACGATAGCCGACGCCGACCAGCGTCAGTTTTTTCTCGAAACCCTTGCTTACGCCGTTCACCATGTTGGCGATAAGCGCCCTCATCGTGCCCGACATGGCGTTGGCCTGACGCGAATGATGCGCCATCTTGAACTCAAGGCGGTTCTCGATTTTCTCTACAGTCACGTTGGGCGACAGTTTCTGGGTAAGCACACCGAGCGGCCCCTTCACCGAGATCTCGTCCTGGCTCAGCGTCACTTCCACTTTTTCCGGCAGCACCACCGGGTTTTTTGCAATTCTCGACATCGTTTACTCCGCTTTGCTCACTAGGCAACGATGCACAATACTTCGCCGCCGACGCCGAGCCCGCGCGCCTTGCGGTCCGTCATCACGCCTTTCGAAGTCGACACGATCGCAATGCCAAGCCCGTTCATTACCTTCGGAATATCGCGGCTTGGCTTATACATCCGAAGCCCCGGGCGACTGATGCGTTCGATCTTTTCGATCACCGGACGGCCTGCATAATATTTGAGGCTGATTTCGAGCAGCGGCTTGCCTTCATTCTCGCGCACCGCGAAGCCCTCGATATAGCCCTCGTCCTTCAACACCTCGGCAATAGCAGCTTTCAGCTTGCTTGCCGGGATCACCACCGACTGTTTCTCCGACAGTTGCGCATTACGCATGCGCGTCAGCATATCGGCGACCGGATCACTCATACTCATCGATCTTCTCCTGAACCTACCAGCTGGCCTTGATCACGCCCGGAATCTCGCCGCGCATCGCAATATCGCGCAACTTGCCGCGCGCCAGGCCGAACTTGCGGAATACTCCGCGCGGACGGCCGGTCAGCGCGCAGCGATTGCGCAACCTTACCGGAGAAGCGTTCCTCGGCAGTTTCTGCAGTTTGAGGCGCGCCTCGTAGCGCTCCTCCGGGGAAAGCTTCTGATTATTAACGATCGCCATCAGTTCCGCGCGTTTGGCAGCGAATTTTTTGACGGTGTCGCGACGCTTCAGGTCGCGGTTGATCACGGCCGTTTTTGCCATAGTCGTTTCTCAGTTCCTGAACGGAAATTTGAAGGCCGCAAGAAGCGCTCTGGCTTCTCCATCGGTCTTGGCGGTGGTTGTAATCGTAATATTCATGCCCCGGATCGCGTCGATCTTGTCGTACTCGATTTCCGGGAAAATGATCTGTTCCTTCACACCCATGTTGTAGTTGCCGCGGCCGTCAAAGGACTTGCCGGAAATGCCGCGGAAATCACGGATACGCGGCATTGCGACGTTCACCAGGCGATCAAGGAATTCATACATCCGCGCACCACGCAGTGTTACTTTGCAGCCAATCGGGTAATTTTCCCGGATCTTGAAGTTCGCGATCGATTTGCGCGACTTGGTAACCAGCGGCTTTTGGCCCGCAATCTTCTGCATGTCGCCGACCGCGTTGTCCAGGATCTTCTTGTCGGCAACCGCTTCGCCCACACCCATGTTCAGCACAATTTTTGCGATGCGTGGCACCTGCATCACGCTCTTGTAGTCGAACTGCTTGATCAGGTCCTTGATCACGGTCTCGCGGTAATGCACACCCAGCCGCGCCGGCCCGGCGGGCTTGGCCGGTTTTGCCGGTTTTACCTCTTTGACCTCTTGCTCCGGCCTGGCTTTTTTGGCCGCTTTGGCCACCCTGGCTTCCTTCGCCGGCTTGGCCGCTTTGGCCGCTTTGGTGTCTTTTTCTGCGCTCATACGTCAATCACTTCGCCATTGGACTTGTAAAAACGCACGCGTTGGCCGTCTTGCAGCACTTTAATACCGACGCGGTCGGCTTTTTTGGTCGCCGAGTTGAACAAGCCCACGTTGGAAACATGCAGCGGCATTTCCTTTTCGATAATGCCGCCGCCGAGGCCCTTCATCGGATTCGGGCGCTGGTGCTTTTTCACCTTGTTGGCGCCTTCCACCAACACGTGCTCCGCATCGACGATCTTGAGCACCGTGCCGCGCTTGCCGCGATCCTTGCCGGTGAGCACGATTACATCGTCACCTTTTCTGATCTTGCGCATGATGTGTCCCCTTACAGCACTTCCGGAGCAAGCGACACGATCTTCATGAAGCGCTCGGTCCTCAATTCCCGCGTCACTGGTCCGAAAATACGCGTGCCGATCGGCTCGAGTTTCGGATTGAGCAGGACTGCGGCGTTGCCGTCGAACTTGATCATCGAGCCGTCACTGCGCCGCACTCCCTTGGCAGTGCGCACCACGACGGCGCTATAAATCTCGCCCTTCTTGACGCGACCGCGAGGCGCGGCGTCCTTGATGCTGACCTTGATCACATCGCCGATTCCGGCGTAACGCCGCTTGGAGCCGCCGAGCACCTTGATGCACATTACTGCACGCGCACCGGTATTGTCGGCAACATCCAGAATAGACTGCATCTGAATCATTTTTTCGCTTCCTGCTTAATAATCTCTTCTTCAACTTGGTCTGTTTGCCGGTGGCAACAGCCAGTATTGAAGCCCGTTCGGGTCGGATCTCCGCGTTTCAGAACAGCCGCGCGGAGAAAAAACTTTGCATTCTGGTTAAGGCTGATCCGCGATAACCGTGGAAGCCGAAACCAGTAAAGCAAAAGATTATAATATTATTCGGGTGCTTTCGCAAGCCCGGAATCAGACTGCGCGTGCCTTTTCCACGAGCTTGATCACCCGCCACGCCTTGGTCCTGGCCAACGGCCGGCATTCCTCGATCATCACCAGGTCGCCCTCGTGAAACTCGTTTGTCTCGTCGTGAGCGTGATATTTCTTGGACCGCGTCATGATCTTGCCGTACAGCGGGTGCTTGACACGCCGCTCGACCAGCACAGTTACTGTTTTTTCCATTTTGTCGCTGACTACGCGTCCGGTCAGCGTACGTTTATTGGCTTCGCTCATGCTTTAACCTGTTCCGCCGCTTTCTCGGTCATTATGGTGCGCAGGCGCGCGATATCACGGCGCACCTTCTTCAACTGGCTGGTGTTGGCAAGCTGTTGCGTCGCTTTCTGCATGCGCATGGAAAACTGCGCCTTCAGCAGGGATGCGAGCTCCTGTTGCAGCTCGTCGCCCGATTTCGTTCTAAATTCACTCGCTTTCATGGCTTAGCCTCCAACCTGACGGTGCACAAAGGTGGTCAGGATCGGCAGCTTGGATGCCGCCAACCGAAACGCCTCTTTCGCCATCGCTACGTCAACACCATCCATCTCGTACAACACCTTTCCTGGCTGAATCTCGGCAACCCAGTATTCCGGATTGCCCTTGCCGTTGCCCATACGCACTTCAGCCGGCTTCTGCGAAATCGGCTTGTCAGGGAAAATGCGGATCCAGATGCGCCCGCCGCGCTTGATGTAACGCGTCATGGCGCGCCGCGCCGCCTCGATCTGGCGCGCCGTAAGGCGCCCGCGACCGATCGCTTTCAGGCCGAATTCGCCGAAACTCACCTTGTTGCCGCGGGTCGCAACACCCTTGTTGCGGCCTTTCTGTTCCTTGCGGTACTTACGTCTGGCTGGCTGTAGCACGTTTTGCTCCTGTCTTTGCTGCCGGCTTTCTCGGTTTTCTGGCCGGCTTTTCCGGCTCCGCGGCCGGAGCACCGGCCGGCGCCACCGCCGGTTGTTCGTTCTGCGCCATCAAGATGCCTTTGAACACCCATACTTTGATGCCAATAATGCCGTAGGTGGTCTTGGCTTCGGAAACGCCATAATCGATATCCGCGCGCAACGTATGCAACGGCACACGCCCTTCGCGATACCACTCGGTGCGCGCGATCTCCGCACCGTTAAGCCGCCCCGCACTCATGATCTTGATGCCTTGGGCTCCCAGCCGCATGGCATTGGTCATGGCGCGCTTCATGGCGCGGCGGAACATGATGCGTTTTTGTAGCTGTTGCGCTATCGAATCCGCGATCAACTGCGCGTCGATCTCGGGTTTACGCACTTCCTCGATATTGACATGCACCGGCACGCGAAGCATTTTTTGCAACTCGGCCTTGAGCGACTCGATGTCCTCGCCCTTCTTCCCGATCACGACACCGGGGCGCGCGCTGTAGATGGTGATGCGCGCGTTCTTCGCCGGACGCTCGATCACGACCCGGCTCACTGCAGCGTGCGCAAGGCGCGCCTTCAGATAGTCGCGGACTTTAATGTCTTCGTTGAGCATCGTCGCGAAGTTCTTGCTGTTCGCGTACCAGCGCGAGCCCCAATTGCGATTAACTGCAAGGCGAAAACCTATTGGATGTATTTTCTGACCCATGGTTATTTCCTTCCGTCGCCAACCGTCACAAAAATGTGGCTGGTCGGTTTCAAGATGGGCGCACCGCGGCCCTTAGCCCGCGCCATGAAGCGCTTGAGCACGGGGCCTTTCTCGACGTAGATGCACGTTACCTTGAGCTCGTCGATGTCGGCGCCGTCGTTGTGCTCGGCATTGGCGATCGCCGATTCCAGAACCTTGCGTATGATCGCCGCGCCCTTCTTGGGGTTGAACTGCAGGATGTTGAGTGCATTCTCAACCGATTTTCCGCGTATGAGATCGGCCACCAACCGGCCCTTTTGGGCCGAGAGTCGCACGCCGCGCAATGTTGCTATGGTGTCCATGGTCTATTCCTTACGACTTGGGTGCCGCCGGTG
>Ga0153916_10005046_pt1 | contig 10035 bp, 8 predicted proteins | sample Opewatmetagenome_FD_109642 | JGI IMG/M metagenome (GOLD analysis project Ga0153916, IMG submission 109642) | Freshwater wetland microbial communities from Ohio, USA - Open water 3 Core 3 Depth 4 metaG | ecosystem: Environmental > Aquatic > Freshwater > Wetlands | place: USA: Ohio, Lake Erie, Old...
AGTATGACCAGTGTGGTCCAACCGACAGGGCTTAACCGCCTCCGGATGCTATTCCCAAGAGAAGACCGTGGTTACCTGCTGGTCAGTATCTTGATCCAATTGCTGCTGGGACTATTCTTCGGTCACCTGTACGACATCCGGATTTCCATGGCTACTGGTTACCTGGTGGCTACCGGACAGGACCCCTATATCGCCCAGAATCTCACCCAGATATTCCATAATCCTGCTTTCCAGGATATGACCAGCATTGGCTATCCCCCGCCATGGCCGCTCATTTTGGGGGTCATCTATTTAGTCTCCTATAACCTCGTCCACAACCTGTTGATTTACAACCTGGCGATTAAATTACCCATCATTATTGCCAATATTGCTCTGGCCTATCTCGTGCGAAATATCTTGAATGAGCAAGCTGTCAATGCGGGGATAGCACGCAAAGCATGGATTTTCCTGTTGCTAAATCCATTTCTACTTTATTTCAACACTGCCTGGGGACAATTCGACTCGTTGGTTGCTTTACTGACCCTGGTTGCATTGGTCGTCCTCGATAAGCAGCATTGGATGAAATCTTCCATCCTGTTGGCATTGGCGATTTCACTTAAGCCTACTCCAGTGCCGGTCGTGCTGGCGGTCATGGTTTTTTTGTGGGGAAGACCTTGGAGCAGGTTGGTGTCTTATTTATTGGTCCTGATTGCTGGCTTATTCCTGCTTTGCATCGCCCCGTTTTTCATCCTGAATTGGGATGCCAGCCCGATCTTGCAGGGTTGGAACGCCCAGTTCACTGTGAGTGGAGGCATGTCATTAACTACACTTTACGAGCTATTGACCAATACCTACGTGCTACCTGGGGATTGGTGGTTATTGGGCATCGTGTGGCTGCCCGCCATATTGATTGCAGCAATTTTCCTGGCCAAGGGCAATCATGGACTGATAAGTCTACTTAAGCACAGCCTGGTTTTGATCCTGATTTTTTACCTCACTCGCACCTGGCTGTCTGAGCAAAACCTGACCCTTATCTTGCCCTTCGTGCTCATCCTTACCGCCCTGGGGGAGCTCCCAAAACTGGCATTCACTGCCACTTGGGTGCTGCCACTCATCTTCACGATCTTTAATACCTCACCCCCTCAGCTTTTATTCCCCATCGCCCCACAGCTGATGGCGAAATTATTGCAATGGATGGATATCTATCGCTTTCCCAGGCTGGTCACCCGTATGATCATCGTTATCCCATGGCAAATGGCTGGCTGGTGGATGGCATGGCACGGATTTCGAAAGGCAGCATCTGAAACCATATGAGAATAGACCTCCCATTCTACTCGGGAATAACCTTGAAGCTAGCTACTGGTCCGGCAGATGACCAATCGTATCCCACAGCCAAAATACAAAAAGGACTGATCTTGATATATGAAGGGCAGGAATTATGTGAAGAAGCAGTGGGGTTTGGAGTGCCCGTGCTTAAACTCGGCTTACGATCCATATTTCCAGGTGATCTGGAATTATCCCCGCTCGGTGATGGTTATCCAGGCGCGATCCGCGCCATGTTCAAGATGAACCTGGAAGAGCGATTAAGAAAGTCAGGCTCAACGGTAATCACCAATCCAATCCTCTACGGGAGTAAAAATATCATGGCGGCATTCATTCGCCGGCTGCCTTTTATGCGCACACTGCTCACCCGCACCTCCAGCCTGCTCCGCTCATTATTTTCCTGGGAGACCACTTATGAACCTTCCAGTTCTCCCTCGTATGTAGCGCTTAACTTTTTCCTTGAACCTCAGACTGGTCGGATCAAGGTTGAACTGGACAGGCAGGTTTTAAGCCAGGAGGGGATTTCCGAGGTGATCGTGATGAATGAGCAGGGTGCCCGGCATTTCGACCAATATCAGGATATAGATGGTGTTTCACTGCTCGAAGGTGAAATCGGACTCTGGGATCAGGTCTCTGCCAAAGAAGCCACATTCATAAGCCGCAAGGCAGGCATATCATTCAGCCTCCCACAGGTAAGTGGCTCCCGGCTTTATCGCGGACGGGAGCTGATCGGCACCCGCCTGGCCTGGTCTGGTTTTGGTTATACATTCGCACCCAGCCTGGGTCATTTCGCTTACGAGATCAGGTTGGATAGGTTACCTTGAGCAAGGTATTGTTGATCTACCCTTACTTCAGACCGCCTCGCGATCGCTCGGTTTTCCGCTTTCCACCACTGGGTATCAGTTATATCGCCTCCAGCTTGATTGAAGCGGGTCACCAGGTGCAATTGCTGGATTGCACCTTCATGAAGAAATCCGAGGCTCTGGAGCAATCACTCACATCACGTGCGGAAGTAGTGGGCATCTACTGCATGGTGACTATGCTAGACGATTGCTTGTGGCTTGCCAGGCAGCTACGCCAGCAAACCAGGCTGCTGATGGTGGGCGGTCCCCTGCCAACCTGTGAGCCGCAAGCATTCCTGGATGACTTCGATGTTGTGGTGCGCGGCGAAGCCGAAGCGACGGTGCTTGAGCTACTCCAGGCAAATACGAATGGGGCGGATCTCAGTAAAGTCCCTGGAATCGTCCTACGCAAGAGGACGATCTCAGATGGTAATGGACAGGCTGAAACCATCTTCACGCCTGAGCGCCCATTCAATGAACACCTTGATGATTTGCCTTTCCCTGCCCGCCAGTTGCTTCCCAACGAAAAGTACATCCAGTTTGGCAGGAAAAAATGCGGGTTTTCCATCACCACGGTGATGAGCACACGTGGCTGTCCATATGACTGTGAGTTTTGCAGTAATGTCATTTTTGGCGGCTCATACCGCCAGCGTTCGGCTGCCAACGTGGTAGATGAGGTCGAACAGGCGCTCACATTTGGATATGACCGCATCTCGTTCGCTGATGATGTATTCACATTACGCAAAAAAAGGGTGTTGGAAATCTGCGCCGAGATTAAAAAGCGTGGATTGAATTTCTACTGGGAGTGCCTGGCTCGGGTTGATTCGCTCGATGATGCGACTTATACAGAGATGTACCAAGCTGGATGCAGGCGGGTCTATTTTGGGATCGAATCGGGCGATGATGAGATCCTGAAGCTGATGAACAAGAAGATTACCGCCGCACAAGCACGGCATGCTGTTATAGCTGCGCACCAGGCAGGACTGGAAGTAGGCGCTTTCTTCATCCTCTTTTACCCGGGTGAATCTGATCAAACGGTCCTAAATACCTTACGTTTCGCCACCTCCCTCCCGTTGGACTATCTCGGGTTGACTATGCCCTATCCTTTGCCGGGTACACCACTCTATGAACGGGTCAAGGCTCAGATCAAACGCCCATGGCGTCCGGGTGAGAGCGTTTTTGGCAGTCACGTTCTAATCTATGACAGCAACTTCTCCGAAGCCAAGATGTGGTTCGGGATCATAAAGGGAAAGGTTCAATTCGAAATTGTGCACCGCTTGGGCCGGTTGGCACCTGTGGTGATGCGCTTATTTGAGCGACTCACTGATTGGATATTTTTGCGGATTAAATAATGGCTCTCGAAAGCCCATCGCGTTTGGATGCTTTCTCGCTTCAAATATCCGCATGGTTGCGTGGATGCGTCGCCTGATCCAGCGTGGATCGAACTCGGAAGTATATACAAAGGTGATATCGTTCTCGTGCTTCCAATCCTTATCCGCATCAATACCGCTCACGCGCTCAAACAACGCAGAGCCGGGCAACGGAAAAGGCACATTGAAGGAAATATCATCCAGCGACAGACTCAAGGCAAACTTTAGTGTCTGTTCGATGGAGGATTCTGTTTCACCGGGATATCCCACGATGAAGAACCCGGCCACTTCCATGCCCGCCTGCTGGAAATAATTAACCGCCCGCACCCCATCCTCAACTCGGGCTTTCTTGTTCATCAGGCGCAAGGTTTCATTACTTCCCGTTTCCAATCCCAGGTGAACCCTTTGGCAGCCTGCTTCCTTCATCAATTGTGCAATTTCAGGGGTAATGCCGGTGGAACGGGAAAGGCAACTCCAGGTCAGCCCCTGACCGAGCATTCTCTGGCAGAAATGGCGCAGGTATGAGATATTTAGGGTGAAGTTGTCATCTGCGATCCACAGGCGGTCATAACCTAGCCTCTTGATCTGCTCGATCTCATCGAACACCAGGTTGAGGTTGCGTTTTCGGTATGCATGGCCGAATACGGGGCGGGAACAGAAGTCACAATCATAGGGGCAACCCAGGGTGATCATGATGGAGGTAGTTTTTGAGCCATCTTTCTCCAGCCAGGCCTGTTGGTAAGCAGCATGATCGAAGTCGCCGCGATAAGGCAAGGCAAAACTGGAGATTTCCTCATCCGTGTGATGAGTAGTGAGGTTGTCGACGGATAAATCTAGCGTGTGCCCGTATAAGCCTGGATAAGCATTTAAATCCAGCTTATACAAAGTTTTTCTCCCAAGCTGATGGGAGAAGTAGTCCTGGCAAAAATTGGGGAAACTCAGGTCGGCTTCACCCCTGAATACAAGATCAAAAGGACCGTTATATCTCTCTGGATATAAGGTCGGCATCGGACCGCCTGCGATGATCAATGCCTCAGGCAGGCGTTCGCGCACCATTTCCGCGAAGCGAAAGGTATTCCGGTTCAGCAAGATCATCGAAGAGATTCCTACGATATCAGGCTGGTAGGCGATGAGTTCCTTTTTGACGTCCTGATACTTTTGGAAAGTGCAGTCAAATATACGTACATCAATATTGCGTTGTCGCAACTGAGCCACCAGATAAGCTAATCCTAAGGGTGGGAAGAGCATTTCCGTGGATGCTTTTGTGCGGAAGTGTGGAAAAATCAAGGCAACTTTAGGCATAATAGAAGTATCTTTCTCGCCTTTTACCATTGCATCCTTGATAACATACTGCATTAACTTTAAGCCACATTTGATCAAGTTCACTACCGGTAAATGGCAATAATTGTGTAGATGTTAAATGAGTATAACGCAATTGACCTGTCAAGGTAAGAATGTTTCCTTAAACATCGATGAGACTTCCTCCCCGATGCCTGCTCAGTTGAAATCCCCAATATTAAGGTATCTCCTATCGGGGGATTGACCTGCTCTACGTCTCCAATGCGTACCGCCGGAATATCTCCGGTATGATGACCTTCGCATATGGTAGTTCGTCACGGGCTAACATTGTCAATCGCCAAAGGGGCATTCCACCGGGGCGTGTGAGCCGGCGCAATGGCTTGCTCAGCGGGCGGATGAAATTATCCCAATGGATTGGAATGACCGTATGTGGTTGCACTCCTTTGAATAAGCTCTGATAATATCGGCGTGATTCCTGGGCACCTGTGAAGAGCACCTCAGCTGGTCGGGGTTGCGCAGCACACACCAATACCCGCATGCCCATCACGGTGATACAGAATCCAAGGCAGACGTCCATGCGATAATCCTGCATGCGCAGCGGCGGAAGCAAACCGGGTCTCAAGCTTCCATTAAAAAACCTTCCAAATGGGATTCGGCTATGCCTCCCCTCGATCACTTCCACTTTGAAAGCCCCAAGTGAAAGCTTAGTTCCTACGTGGATTACATTTATTTGCGCATCTGCAATGCCTTGCAACTGCAATATCTGGCAGGTATTCTCTGAGCCGTAAGCCTGAGCATGGGTGTGGCGTACTACTTCATGCACATCCATCAGGTGATCCCAGTGAGAATGAGTTACCAGAACATTGTTACAGATGGGTAGTTTTTTCGCCGCCAGGTCGGCATTGGTTGGAATCGGGCGGAATAAGCCAATCAGCGAAGGGCGGGTGAAAAATGGGTCGATCACCAAGACCTGATTGCCGGCCTGTAATTCAACACCTGCCACACCCAGCCAGCGGAAGCTGAGGCTCACTTCTCCTCCGGAGGCTTGATCGCTTTGAATCCCCTCCACACTAACAGGTCGTACACGATCTTCAAGCCTCCCGCGATGACAAAGGGCGCCCCGATTAAAGCGGGGATGGCCAAAAATTGACCCGTAATGGCAGGTGCAAGGGTCCCTCCTACTGAACGGGCAATGCTCGTCACCCCCATCGCAGCTGAGCGCTCATCCGGGCTGACGACTGCCATGGTGTACGATTGGCGCGTGGGCACATCCATTTGGGAGATACTGAACCTTAACAAGAGCACGGTGATCGCCAGGGGTAAGCTGGGCATGAGCGGCACCAGGATCAGTAAGATATTCGATGGGATATGAGTAAACACCATCGTGTTGATCAGACCGATGCGTTTGGCAATCCAAACTGCCGATAGTGCCGAGATACCGGCTAGGATATTGGCACCGAAGAAAATGCTCCCCAGAACAGCTGGTTGGACACCAAATTTTATATTAAACCAGTAAGCCACCATACTCTGCACTACCAGACCACCGGCAAAAGCGTCGATGGCAAAAAGGCTCGATAGCCTGAGTACCATACCGCGTGACTTGTGCAACCCGAGCTTACGTGGAGTATCAGGGACTTTGGTTAATCTGGGGGCTTCAACCGTCTTCGATAGCACTAAAAACAGGTTCATCAGTATCACGCCTATCAATGTATAACCAAGCAAAACCGCACGGTATGAATTCAGGAGCGTGAAGCCTGTTCTCTGTAACAACTGGGCTAATCCACCTCCCACCAGCGCCCCGGTAGCTGTGGCAAAAGATCCCACCAGGTTGTACCAAGCAAAGACCTGGGTCCGTCTCTGGTCTGGCAATAGTTGTGAAAGTGCTGCCTGCTCGATAGAAAGGAATGGCCCAATCTCATTGCCGGAAGGGCTGATCACACCAATGATCGCTGTCACCACCAGGAGGATGTAATTGCCCGTCAGGCTGAATATCACCCCAGCCATAATCATTAATCCAGCTCCAATTATGAGCATCCTTCGCCTTCCCACGCGGTCGGCGGAGGTGGTGATCCACAGTGTTATCGCTGCATCACCCGCCAGGGTTAGTGTTAACAACAAGCCGATCTCCCCCTCGCTTAATCCTCTTTGTGCCAGGTACAACGCCAGCACCACGGATAAGAAGCCATATCCAAACATGCGAATAATGCGCGTGGTGAATAGGATGCGTATGTCTTTATTCATGTTGAGGTTCCAGCAGGATTATTTTTTCTTTCTCAGTTTGTCGTCCGGCTGCCACAACCACAGCGTCCGCAATTCTGTCAGGATGTGAAATACCATGGGAGGTATCAGGCTCCCAAACACCACCACCGGCTGATTACTGACCATCGCTGGAAGAAGGTTGCCGCTTAGGAAAAATAGGATCGCCAGGCTGAAACCATTGATCGTGGATTGCAGGATACCTCGGCGACCCTGATAAGCGTGACTCAGACCATAGATTACGCCTGAAAGGATGGCGGTGATGGCGTAACCCAGCCCAGGGAAGGTGGTTAATATGTACCGGATCAAAAACCCTCGGTAAAGCAGCTCTTCACAAATACCCGAGGTGATAGCAACAGCCGCGAACCATTTGCGCTCGCTGCGGAAGGCTGGTAACAGGATCGAATTGGCTTCCAGGCTATGCTTCATGCGAGTCATCGCTCCTGGATTGCGCCTGAGCAGCACGATGGATAAGCCAATTCCCAGGACCAATGCCAACAGGATGATCCAGCCAATGGTTTCGGGCAATGTCAGTCCCAGCCAGACCAGCGGTTGCTTTATGGGTATCAGGATGATGATGATTACGACCACCCAGCTCAATTCCCATAATACCTGAGTGCGATAGTACAGCAACCGGGCTGTGGTATCAATATTCAGGCGCTTCTTGAACATGCGGTAGAAGTTAGTTCGCGCGATCGGCTCGACCAATACGGTGTACGCTGCCAATAGCTGCATCAAGAGGAATGAAATAAAGCCCATGGATGATTCACCTGCGTAATAGAATATGTCCCGATTGTTTGCTTAATTTTACTCCACCTGGTGTAACCCGCGGAGCAGGTATACCGGAGCTAGGTGGTGGATTCCGCTCTCCTGGTGTAATTCATCGATCAGGTCATCAGGAAGGGTGGCACGGATATTGCATGGTCAATTCTAAATACTCAACCAATATAGTTAACCGAGGTTGTTATGGAACGAAAACGAAGCTTCACCATCTCCAGGATTGCCATTTTGATCGCACTGATCGATATGCTTTTGATCTATCTTACCCTGCGTAAAGAGCTCCCTGGGATTCAAATCAACTTTCATGCCCCCTTCTCACAAGTCCTGAATCAGGGCGGAATGTGGTTCAAATTGGCTGAGGTGATGTTCCATTCTGCCGGATTGATCATGGTTTATGGAATGATGTCTCTCCTCCTACCCAGGCTGCGTTTCGTCATGTGGATGGGAGCGGGGTTGGCGAATCTGGCTGGGATTCCCTACCTGATCTCATTGGTGATGTCTTTTAAAAATAATCAGCGTGGTGGGAATCTAACCACAGCATTCTTTATGTTCCTGGCATGCATGATCCTCCCCTTTCTGCTCGCAAAGCTGTTTCGGCTGATTAAAGGGGCGTAACTCCCACTGGGTTTAAAGTTAGTCATTTCGTTTAGTAATAATCCTGCTACAGGTGGTAAGATACCTGTAGCTTTACGTTATCGATCAATCAGGTAACATTTCATTGAGGATAAGGAGATTCTTTATGGAAACACCATTCAAGTGTCCATCCAACTACCACCCATTGCTCGACATCCGCCAGACTGAGCTGGCGATTCGACAGATCAAGGAATTCTTTCAGACCAACCTGGCATTTGAGCTAAATCTAATGCGTGTAACTGCTCCGCTCTTCGTTCTCTCAGGCACAGGTATCAATGATGACCTGAATGGCATCGAGCGGCCGGTGGTCTTCCCGGTCAAATCCATGGAGGACAACCACGCTGAAATCGTCCAGTCACTGGCTAAGTGGAAACGTCTGCAGCTGGCTGATTTTGGGCTACATCCCGGTGAAGGCATCTATACCGATATGAACGCTATCCGCCCTGATGAAGATTTGGATAATCTGCATTCGATCTATGTAGACCAGTGGGATTGGGAGCGCGTGATGCACAAGGAAGAACGCAACCTCGTTTATCTCGAGCAGGTTGTTCGCCAGATCTATGCAGTTATTCTGCGGACGGAGCGCTATATTAACTATATATATCCGGAGATTAAACCAGCCTTGCCGGAAGAGATTACCTTCATCCATAGTGAAGACCTGGAACAACGTTTCCCGGGCACATCTCCCAAGGAACGCGAGCGCCTCATCTGCCGCGAGCATGGTGCGGTCTTCGTGATTGGAATTGGATCAAACCTGCCCGGGGGCATGCCTCATGATGGGCGTGCCCCTGATTATGATGACTGGTCGACACCTACAGGCAACGGTTATCATGGCTTGAACGGCGACATCCTGGTCGATTATCCCCTGCTCGACTGTGCCTATGAGTTGTCCTCAATGGGTATTCGTGTGGACCCCCAGGCATTATTGCACCAGCTTGAATTACGCAATGCACAGGAGCGTAAGGAATTGTTCTTTCACAAACGCCTGTTGAATGGTGAGCTTCCTTATTCTATCGGTGGTGGGATTGGCCAATCACGCCTGTGCATGTTCTACCTGCACAAAGCTCACATCGGCGAGATCCAATCCAGCCTGTGGCCAGCAGGGATGGTCAAGGAGTGCAAAGAGCACAACATCATCCTTCTCTAATCAGACAGATTGAATAGTTAACTGTAAGTTAAGTTATTTAGCTTTGATACAGATATGTAAAAATCGCCCCGATGCAATCATTGGGGCGTTATTCTATTTTGCCTGTAAACTACCTTTCAATACTGTCATTTACTTTTTTATCCGTTTTGCTATAATGATTTCACATGGGATTAGTAAATTAGATCATTTGTGATTGCATAATACCAGTTCGTACAACTTAATAGATAACTTGAGGAACCGACTTCACGGAAAACAACCATCCAGCTCAACCTTTATGCATAACGAAAGGAGGCGCCTACTAAGTTATTCACCAATCTCAGTTTACACAACCTAACAAGGAACCTTGAATTAACACAGCGTTGACCAACTATGGTCATAAGACTGGACGATCTCTCCAGATTAAGTA
>Ga0153916_10005047_pt1 | contig 10035 bp, 8 predicted proteins | sample Opewatmetagenome_FD_109642 | JGI IMG/M metagenome (GOLD analysis project Ga0153916, IMG submission 109642) | Freshwater wetland microbial communities from Ohio, USA - Open water 3 Core 3 Depth 4 metaG | ecosystem: Environmental > Aquatic > Freshwater > Wetlands | place: USA: Ohio, Lake Erie, Old...
AATAAAATGTCACGCCAAGAGTTGGCGCGGCGGGGAAGGTTTCGCACAGCCTGATCTCTCAAGTGGAAAAGGACAGCCCTAATCCTTCGATTGAAACACTGTGCAAGATCTTGATTGCTTTGGAAATTCGCATTGCGCTATTATTTGAAGGAACATTACCCCCCAATGGAAGATTGGTGCATAAAAACAGTCGGAAAATCCTCAGGGTGCCTGAATCCAACCGTGTGTATGAATTACTCACACCAGATCTCAACCGGAAGATAGAATTTATATGGATCGAAATAGAACCGGGCAAACAGATCGAACCAGTCGCCTTTGCCCACGAGGGTGAAGAGTGTGCGGTAATTATTGAAGGACAACTCAACTTCTGGATTAGTGATACGGAATATGTTATGAACGAAGGTGACTCGATCTCTTTTGATAGCAACTTGCCTCATAGTCTCGCCAACTTAGGCTCCAAAAAAGTAGTTCTTGTTACTGCGATCACTCCACCGTCTTTTTAGAAATGGTAATGGAGGCTCCTTTGTTTGATATCATCATAAAAAATGGGCGAGTTGTCGATGGGACAGGTAACCCATGGTTCAAAACAGATGTAGGGATCAAGGGTGGCAAAATCCAGAAAATCGGTCTCATTAATGCCACAGAAGGTGAAACTGTCATATCAGCTGAGGGGCTGATCGTATCCCCTGGGTTTGTGGATATTCATAATCACGCAGATTTCGTCTTGCCCTTGGCAAACCATATGGATATCTTGGCGCCATTTGTGCTGCAGGGCATTACCACGCTTGTGACTGGCAATTGCGGTCTGTCACCGATGCCTGTAAATCCTGCTACCCTTCCTCTCTTGAAGGAGGACACTGCGCTCTACCAGGCAGGAGAACTTTCCTGGTCCTGGCAAACGGTAGGCGAATATCTTGACTGTTTGGCAGATAATGGTTCTTCATTCAATGTCGTTCCGCTGGTGTCTCACGGAGCGATTCGGGTTGCTGTGATGGGCTTCGAAGCGGACGAACCTACCCCTGAGCAGTTAGATCAAATGCAAGCGCTTGCCACACAAGCTATGGAAGACGGTGCTTTCGGTCTCTCCGCAGGTTTAATTTATCCTCCCGGAATGTATGCAGCCACCAACGAGCTGATCGCGATTACTAAAAGCTTGACCCATTATGGAGGAGTATTTACCTGTCATGTGCGTGGCTCCAGCGAGACTGGAATCGAAGCCACGAAAGAAATTATTCAGATTGCTCGTGTGAACGGTATCCCGTTAGAGCATTCGCATCTTGAAGCTTTTGGGGCTGCGAACTGGGACAATATTGATAAGATGATCGAACTACACGATCAAGCCAGGGGAGAAGGACTGGATATCACCTTTGACGTGATTCCATATACCGCGGCGAATACGACCCTTACGGCCTGTTTCCCACCCTATGCCTTCGATGGTGGCATGGGTAAGTTTATAGAAAGGCTGCAGGATTCAAGTCAGCGCGAAAAACTGCGACGCGATGTAGAAAACCAGGTTTCCGAGTGGCCCACATGGCGTCCCGGGATGTGGGCCCACAACTTGGTAAGGAATACCGGGTGGAAAAATATTTTTCTAATGTGGTCGCCGAGTGAGAAAAACAAGCAATTTATCGGCAAGAATTTTGAGGAAATCGGTCTAATCCAAAAGAAAACTGCGTTTGACACCGTTGCAGATTTATTAATCGAGGAGCAAGGCGTTGCGCTGGCGCTTTACTTTGGTGTGAGTGGAAACCTCGAAAACCAGGAGGGCCTCCAGAAAATCTTACGTCATCCAAATGGGTCGATCGATACGGATGCTCTCCTAACCGGTCGAGGCCTGCCTCATCCTGCAGCTTATGGAGCTTTTCCGCGCGTACTGGGCCAGTATGTCCGGGAGAAAAAGTTAATCCCCCTGGAAGAAGCGGTCCGCAAAATGACCTCCTTGCCCATACGTAGATTTAACATTCACGACCGGGGATTGATCATGCCGGGAATGTGGGCTGATATTACGATCTTTAACCCAGAAACAGTCAGGGATAATGCTACATATCTAAAGCCGGATATACCCCCAAGCGGGATTGAGTATGTGTTAGTCAACGGCAAGATCGTGGTCGAGAAGGACAAATTAAATGCTATACGACCCGGCTGCATCTTGCGAAACGGATAAGCGGTACTTTGCGATCATGAGGATGTATTTATGGTGCGGTTGAACGAAGATAAACCACAAAACGGAGACTTATTTCAACCTGCAGCAGCTCTCATTAACTGGCCAGACTTATCGATGATTGGTTACTCAACTTCACATCCCAGTTGTGTATGACCAACCAGAATTGCGAGTTCATATTCGTGTGGAGATCTTTTAAAAGAAGTCGCGCTGCCCTACCCGAGTGGGTAAACCACAAAGCCTCGACGCTTTGGTGAATCCAAATACATGATGTCGATCCCTTTTATGGAGACATTAATATCATATAGTCATAAAATGACTAATAATGAGCTGGAAACCAGATAAATTCCTAAATTATTAACTGTATGGGTGATAAAACAACTGGTGAAAAACTTAAAGATTAATCAATCAGTCTGGGGTGTAACCTGGGCAGAGATTGACCTGGATGCGTTGGCAGCTAACATGGCTGCGGTTAAACGGCATGTGACTGAGTCTGTTGAAATCTATGCTGTTGTGAAAGCAAATGCCTACGGTCATGGGGCAGTTCAAACCTCTCGTACAGTCCTGAAGGCCGGCGCGACACGCCTGGCAGTTCATCGTGCAATTGAAGGTATTGAATTAAGAAAAGCAGGCTTGGAAGCCCAGATATTAATAATGGGCTATACACCTCCCAGCGAGGCAGAAATCGTCGCGGGCTGGAGGTTAACCCCCAGCGTAACCACTATGGACTTTGCCCAGGCGATCTCTTCCCAGGCCAGCACATTGGGAGTAAATATTCCCGTGCACGTTAAAGTGGATAGTGGTATGAGCCGCTATGGATTGATGCCCAATGATGTGGTGGGTTTTATTCGTGCGTTGGGTGACCTGCCAGCAATCTCTGTGGAAGGGATTTTTACCCACTTTTCCACTGCTGATTCTGCTGACCAGACCTTTGTGCGCCAACAGCTGAAAGTTTTTAATGATGTTCTAGCTTCGCTGCGCTCTACCGGTATTGAGGTGCCAGTCGTGCACGCAGCCAACTCAGCTGCAACGATGAAGCTGCCCGAATCCCACTTCAATGCAGTTCGCCCAGGGATTATCCTTTATGGATTGGATCCTTCCCGTGAATGGCCTCCGGTGTTTGAAATTCGTCCGGTACTTACCCTCAAGAGTATAGTCGCCCGTGTGCAGGATATTCCTGCTGGCGCAGCAGTGGGTTATGGCCGTACGTTCATTGCCAAAAATCTGATGCGGGTAGCCCTTATCCCCATCGGGTATGGGGATGGTTATCACCGAATCCTTTCAAATAAAGGGATGGCATTGGTAAGAGGGAGTTATGCTCATCTCCTGGGGCGAGTTAGTATGGATCAAATTGTTGTGGATGTCACCGACATCCAGGATGTCCAACAGGATGATGAAGTAGTTCTGATCGGGCGCCAGGGGCAAGCTCAAATTCGTGCTGAAACGGTAGCTGACCTGGCAGGAACAATTAATTACGAAGTGACTACCTCACTCTTACCGCGTGTGACGCGCATCTATAAAAATGGAATCGAGATCGTTGGGATAACCTCGCTTCAGAACCAATGATGAATGGATGAATCAATACAACACGACGAATTGGAAAAAGTTCAAAATAAAACTACTTTTGGAGAGTACCGGATGAATATGATAAATGAAATCAAAGTTCGAAATATGATGAAACACATTCAGACCATCGCAGCCATTGGACCTCGCCCAGATGGTACCGACGCTGACCACAAAGCAATTCGTTACATCAAAGAAGAATTGGAGACTGTAGGGTTGATTGTTGGTTCTTTGCCTCTTGATGTTCCTGTGATTGATAACATGATTGTTAAGCTCACGATTCTTGGTAAAGACACCTATGAAATTCCATGTAGAGAACTCTTGAGACCCCGATTGACTCCCCAAGAGGGAATCACCGCGCCGTTGGTGTTCGTCGGGAAGGCTTTTGGACCAGACTTTACGAATTCGGATGTCAATGGAAAAATCGTTTTTTGTTATGAAGATTTACCATTTGAGGGACCGACGCCGGAAGAATGTAATTTTCCTGGTACGAAAACAGAGAATGCCTTCAAAGCCGGGGCAGTAGGCCTGATTTTCAGTACCCGCAGGAAAGATAGGTTTATCCAAACCTGGGGTCTGCATCGTGAACTCGATGTGATTCCTTCCGTCAGCATACCCTTTCCCGAATTTCTGAAACTCCAAACGACTTGGGAAAAGGACAAAGACCTTAAAGCTCACATCACAGTCTATGGCAACGTAAGGGAAGGTCAATCTGAGGTTGTGTATGCAACGCTTAAAGGTACGAAATACCCAGAAAAAACCATCGTCATTTATGGTTCGCACCATGAGACCAACCCAGGTACGCCTGGTGCCAATGACAATGCCAGTGGGATTGCTGTGATGCTGGAGTTGGCGAGGTTTTTCTCGAAGCACCCGACGAAAAAGACTCTCGTATTCGTTTCTACATGCGGAGAGGAATCCGGCGCTTGGGGTAGCATTGAGTTTGTCAAACAGAAAGAGGAAGTGTATGGCAAGCAATGCGAGGCTGCTTTTATTATCGATATGGTTAATTCCTCTGAAAATGGTATGCTTGCGGGGGCTAAGAACGGTATGAAAACGGATTTCACGCTCAACAAAATGCTGTCTGGTTTCGCCGAAGAATTAGGGTATTACTTGCCTGTGATAGAAGAGCCTACGATCACGCGCGGCGGTCTGGGTGATTCCTTCCCTTGGGTCGAAAAGGGAATTCATGCCGCTTTTATTGATGGCTATCATTCGGATTACTTCTACCATACAGATGGCGATGTGTTTAGCGTTATCAATACAAATGTGTTGAAATCAATTGCTGATCCGGTCGCGATGACAGTTCAGGCACTGGATGACAAATAGCTGGAACTAATTATTTACCCACTCCCATAAAGAAGTAGATGTGTATCAGGCAATAACAGAAAACTAATAGTTCAAGAATAATCCTACCAAAATCATGCTACTGGCAAGATGATCGCTGATTTTTTTCCAAGAAAGTAAAGTTATCATTATTCTAATAGGAGATAAAAAATGATCGATTTCACTTTTTCAGAAGAACAAAATTTGTTCAGGAAAGCTGCCCGTGAGTTCGCTGAAACCGAGATTGCACCCCATGTTCCGAAGATGGAAGAGACTGGTCGAGACTGGGAGCCAGTAATTAAAGCTCTTGGGAAGGGTGAAATGATGGCTATCACCATACCTGAAGCTTATGGCGGTTTAGGATTGGGTTATGTGGCCAGGTTGATTGCCTTGGAAGAGATTGCCCGAATCTCCGTGGCAACTGCGATGATGATGCAAGTTGGTGGTTTGGGTATCGACGGTATTATTAAATTTGGGACCGAAGAACAGAAGAAGAAGTACCTGCCTAGATTAGCCACCGCAGAAAGCTTTGCAACAACGGCGGTGACAGAACCATCTGGAGGGTCCGATCCTAAAGGATGTGGAACCTCTTATAAAAAAGTAAATGAATCCTATGTGCTTAATGGGAGGAAATGCTTTATCACAAACTCTCATATTGCCGATGTTCTGATTATTTTAGCCATATCTGAGGACACCCCAGATGCTTATTCAACCTTCGTTGTAGAAAAAGGAATGGATGGTTTTGAAGCCACACATGAAGAGAAGAAAGTGGGTATGCGCGGTTGTAATACGGGCGAGTTAGAGTTGAAAGATTGCGTTGTGCCGGCTGCGAACCTGGTTGGAAAGGAAGGCAAAGGCATGACTGTCGCCATGGCAACCATCAGCGATGTTGGTCGCGGTGGCATGGTGGGATGTTCATTAGGTCTTCACCAGGCCTGTCTTGATGCATCTAAAAAGTTTGCCAATGAGCGCATTCTATATGGGAAGCCAATCAGCAACTTAGAAGGCATTCAATTTAAGATCGCGGATATGAAAATTGAGCTCGAGGCTGGGCGCTTGCTTGGGTACCGCGCTGCCGCACTCCAAGACAAAGGCGAAAGAACTGGAAATGAGTGGGCAGTAGCCAAATACTTCACTACTGAAGCCGCACAAAGGGCAGCTAAAAATGCAGTTGATATCCACGGAGGATATGGATGTATGGAAGAATTTGCAGTCACCCGTTATTTGAGGGATGCTTTTGTGCTGGGACCCTCCGCGGGTACTTCGGATATCATGAAAGTCATTGTCTCCCGTTGGGTTCTATCATAAGTGGATCTTATACGGTACGCAGAAAACCAGGTAGTTGAATTTGAGTCGATAAGCTCGACTAGTGGTATTTGGGTTTGATCGTAAATAGCGGGCCACAGTGCATTGGATGAACATATTGTTCATCCTGGTCTATCCAGGTAATGGTTTCTATTATGTGAGTTCACCATGTTGAACATCGCGGTATGTGTCAAAGCAGTGCCTGATCCAGATAAAGCGGACCAGGTAAAAATTGATCCGGTGACCAAAACATTAAACCGGATTGATATTCAATTGGTGATCAATTCTCTGGATAAACATGCTTTAGAAGCTGCCCTTCAACTTAAATCCAAGATAGGTGCACAGGTCACTGTGGTAAGCATGGGACCATCAGAAGCAGGAAGCGTTGTGAGCGAGTGTCTTGCTTATGGCGCTGACCTTGGATATCTGCTTTGTGATCATGCTTTTGCAGGAGCTGATGCTTATGCAACTGCTTATACATTGGCTTGTGCCATAAAGAAACTAGGTCCTTTTGATGTTGTTTTCTGTGGTAGAGAAAGCAGTGATGGCGCCACAGAATGGGTTGGTCCGGAACTGGCCACTTTTTTAGATTGGCCGGTAGTAACCATGGTCAAGGAAATCGTGGAATATTCCACCACAGACTGGATTGTAAAAGCGAATATTGACCGCGGTTATCGTGTAGTCAGGGTTACACTCCCAGCAGTCCTGACTGTCTCACGTGAATTAAATACCCCGAGGGCGCTTAGTCTCTCAAATATTCTCAAGGCCCGAAATAAAGCCATAAATGTAATAAATCTTAAGGACTTAGGGATAGCGGAGGAAAAAGTCGGATTACAGGGTTCTCCCACGTACGTCTCTGAATTAGCCTGTTTAGATAACACCCGGATGTGCAAAATCCTTGAGGGTACTATCGAAGAAAAAGCGGAAGCTTTGATACAGGTATTGGTTAGTAAGGGGGTGTTGAAATGAGCCAAGATTATGGTCCGGTGTGGGTTATTGCAGAACAGATTGACTGTCATCTTCAGCCTGTTTCGCTTGAGTTGATGGGTCAGGCCAGAAAGTTGGCAGCTGGTCTTGGCTCACCCCTGGAAGTCGTGCTGCTAGGTGAGAACGTATCTACTTTGATCCCTCAATTGATTGCAGCTGGCGCAGATCGTATATTTATTGGGGATCATGCTACGTTCAGAACCTACCATCCACAAGTGTTTTCCACGATGATGGTTGAAATTGCCCAAAAACACAAACCCGAGATCATACTGTTGGGCTCAACTTTCACTGGAAGAGAACTAGCACCACTACTTGCAGCCAGGTTGGCGACTGGCCTAACGGCTCATTGTATTGAGCTGGTTTTCGATGAGAAAATGAATCTGGTGCAAAAGATTCCTGCATATGGCGGTCTGATGTCCATCATCTGCCCTAAACGAAGGCCTCAAATGGTAACTGTGGCTCAGGGCATTTTTCCCATACCTGAGATGGATATAGACCGGCAGGGGGAAATTATAAAAATCGAACCTCCCGAAAAAATCCCATCACGCCTGGAGATATTAGAAATTGTTCGCGAAGAACCTAAGGGGGTGAATCTGGAATCAGCTCGTACAGTTGTGGCAGGTGGGGCGGGGGCGGGTGATAATGCCGGATGGGATGAGATCGTTAAATTAGCCCAGGTGCTGAATGCTGGTCTTGGCTCAACCCGTCCCGCAGTGGATGCCGGTTGGGCCGATATAAATACAATGATCGGGCAAAGTGGAAAAATGGTCAAGCCGGATCTTTATATCGGCGTTGGCTTGTCGGGCGAACAACAACATATGGTGGGCGTCAGAGGTGCCAAGGTGATGGTTGGGGTCAATAACAACCCCAAATCCCCTCTCTTTAAGCGAGTTGATTTGGGAATCGTCGCCGACTGCAAGGAATTCGTCCCTGTCTTCATCGATAAGCTCAAGAAGTATAAGAAAATGGAGTGAAATAACATTCGGGCCATTGACCCCGGTCATCGGACTTGCGAGAGAGATGTAAATTCTTTCATCGCTTAATGCTCTCAACAGCTATTAGGAGCCTGCTATGCTGTTCCGCAAATCCGAGCTATATCGTGGTCATCACCACATTAATCCGGGGGTGCCACTCGTACCGTTTACTTTTCCAACTTGGCTATCCAGTTCCTGACAGTCGCCACGAATTTGTCGGTCTCTTCAATATACAGAAAGTGTCCGCTGTCTTCAAAGATGACAAGCTCAGATTTTGGTAACTCAGCATGAATACGACTGCTCTGTTCTGCTGGAGTAAGCCAATCGTCAGCTCCACCAAGTACAAGGGTGGGTGCCGTGATTTCCTTGAGGCGGTTAAGGGTATTGAATTTGGGCAAACAATTGGCTTTAGCCTGGTTCCAGGCGGCCGCGCTATAAGAGGTCGCCTCATCCATTGCCCTGCCAATGTGGGGGTCATAGCGCTTAAAATACAGCGGCAATATGCGCATCCAGAGTGACCGTAAATAGCCGTCGTCGTTCTTGGCTTGACTAAAGACTTCGTCAAGGGCAGCCAATGCATCGGGTGTGCCCCGCGCAGCCGCGTTGGCTTGGACGGTGGGCATGTAATCAAAGGCGGGTGCGGTATTGCATAGAATTAGTCCTGCCAAATGATGGCCGAAGCGAATTGCATATTCCAATGCAAGAAAGCCTCCATAGGAATGGCCGAATAGGATGATCTTCTCGAAGCCCAAATAGGTACGAAGCACATCAGCGTCTACCGCCCACGTCTCATGGGTAATACTCTCCATAGAGGCGGGCCGAGTCGAACGTCCATTGCCACGATGATCGTAGTAGATCAACTCGACTTGCTCACCCAGTTTATCCAGCCAGGGGCGAAAAATGGTGTGATCCAATCCCGGTCCGCCATGCATTACAAGCATGGGTTGCCCCTTGCCAAGTCGTTTGAAAAAAATCTGAGTGTCACTGAGTTGTGCATACATTGAATGTACCTCCTGTGAAGAATAGAATAGTCTGATGCCTAAACCAGTATCGCTTTAGAATTAACTCGATTAATGGAGTAAATCTTCTACAACTGCCTCAAGGGTTTTTTCTCCAGCGCGAGCCTGGATAGCCTCGATCAGTGTTGGAGATAATTTCGCTTCCAAGTATGCCCGCAGATTGCTGGCGCGGTTCTTGGTCTCTTTAAAGCTGGCTGAGTGATTCAAAACAATCAACAACAATTCGAGGGCATACTCCATATTACCCTGTTTGGCATTCAAACTGGCGAAACCAGCGAGTGCTTCCAGTGCTACAGGGGTTCCATGGTTTTCAGTTGCGATACGTAATGAGTCGCGGCAGATGCGCTGAGCTTCGTCAACATTTCCTAGTTCGAAAACGCTTCGGCTCTTATCAGCGAGCAACCGCGCCACCCACCAGGATCCACCAAGCTCGGTAAATGTTTCCAGGCTTTTTTGGAACATTTTCATGGCCTGTATATGCTCGCCTTGTGCCTGAGCGACAACACCGAGTCCACGGTAAGCTGTACCTGATCCCCAGCGATCACCGATCGATATGCTCAGGGCAGCACTTTCTTCAAGTGCCGCGCGGGCTTCATCATATCGTTCCAGGGATGATGCACTTTGGCTTAACATCCTCAACCCAAAGGCGATTAATCGGGGATCGCCAATCTGGCGACAATCTGCTACGGCAGACTGCAGT